>Ga0154708_1061_pt1 | contig 18342 bp, 19 predicted proteins | sample Rifle2008BG13ft_FD_105568 | JGI IMG/M metagenome (GOLD analysis project Ga0154708, IMG submission 105568) | Candidatus Bathyarchaeota archaeon RBG_13_52_12 | reverse complement strand
CCATCAAAATTGCCCAGATGAAGAAGATGAAGCCCGATGAACTCCTCAAGTTTGCCGTCCACGTCAAGGGCATCGAGATCGGCGCTCACGGGACTAGGAGCGACGCAGACTATACCCACGACATCGCTTATGCAGCCAGCGTCCAGGGTGGCGACCACACCTCCACGGCTGTAGATGGTTACACGGACATGAGCGGCTCTATCTTCACCGACTCCGCTGTTTTCTGCAACTTCTGTTACTATGGAGTCCCTCAGGAGCTCGTCTTCGACTTCGCTAAAGCCGTAACGGGTTTCCCTATCACACTCGAGAGCTGGCGTCGAGTCACCGGCCCCAGGATTGTCACTCTGCAGAAGGCACTGATGTTACTAGGAGGCCCGGATGTCACATGGGAGCCCATAAAGGACGACGACAACCCGCCGAGGTTCTATGACCCATTGCCGACAGGTCCATTCAAGGGGAAGATTACCGACAAGAAGATCGTCGACGAGAAGCTCCAGAAGTACTTCGAGACCCTCGGGTGGGATAACAGGGGCATCCCCACAAAGGAGACCCTGAAGAAGCTTGGGCTAAGCGACTGCGAGTCCGCGATGAAAAAACTCAGAGTGTAATATCCTATTTTTTATTAATAAGGAGGGAGGAAGGTGCCGGGAGGATACGCGAGTAAGTTCCTAGAAGCTGACCTGACGAGAAGAAAGATAAAGGACACAAGGCTCAACGACGCGACGCTCGAGATGTTCTTCGGGGGCCGCGGCCTCGCGGCCAAGATACTCTGGGACAGACTAGGAAAGAGGTGGAAGAACATCGACCCTCTTGGGCCGGAGAACCTCCTCATCGCGCTGACGGGGCCGATGACCGGAATTTACCCCGGAGGCAGGATATGCGTCTCAGGTAAGAGCCCCATGAGCAACGGCACCGTAGGCTCTACGGCCTCGACTGAGTTCGCCCACGAGTTGAAGTGCGCGGGCTACGACGGCGTCATAGTCACTGGGAAGGCCGATGAGCCGGTCTACATCAAGGTCGCCGACGACGGGGGGGAGATAAAACCCGCGAAGCATCTCTGGGGGATGAATGGTGAGGAGACACTCATCGCCATCAACAAGGAAGTGGGCGCCGATTTCGCCAAGAGAAAGCCAAACGTCGGTCTCTGGCGCGAGCCCGGCTCCATCTACATCGGCCCCGCTGGCGAGAACCTCGTCAGAAACGCCGCGGTCATGTCCAAACTCTGCCACGCATGCGGATACGGCGGATACGGCTCGGTTATGGGCAGCAAGAACCTCAAAGCAATTGTGGCAAAGGGACGCGGCAGGATGCCTGCACCCGACTCCCCTGAGACGGCGAAGATCATCTGGAAGAAGACCCACGAGCACCTCATCGCGAGGACACAGTTCAGGCGCTGGGGCACGGGCTATGGTGGTTATGGCTTCGGCAACGGAACAAGCAGCGAGCCCATAAGGAACTGGCAAGAGGAGTGGCACGACGAGAAGGGAGTCGGCGGACCCATGTTTGAGACCCGCTTCTGGGTCAAGAAGAAGTGGACAGACTTCAACTGCACAACAAACTGCATGAAAGTCAGCTGCATAAAGTCCGGACCCTGGAAGGGGGATATCACCGACATGCCCGACTACGAGCTGGAGTCCCACTGCGGCACCAACTTCGGCATATTCAACGCTGAGGAGATAATCCACCTCAGCACCTTATGCGACCTGCTTGGCCACAGCGGGATTAATGGGATGAGCGCCATTAGCTACGCCGCTGAGCTCTACCAGAGGGGCATACTTACGGAGGAGGACATCGGATTCAAGCTCGAGTGGGGAGACGTGAACGCCTTCGATCGCTTCATGCGGATGGTGGCGAACCGGGAGGGGATAGGGGACGTCATCGCCGAAGGCACCTACCGGGCCGCCCTTAAGATCGCAGAGATGAAGAGGATGAAGCCCGAGGAGCTCCTCAAGTACGCCGTCGTGGTCAAGGGAATAGAGGTCGGCGCCCATGGTACCCGCAGCGACGCCGACTTCGCACATGACATAGGCTACGCAGCCAGCGTCCAGGGAGGAGACCACTCTAGCCTGGTCTCCGACGGCTACACGGACATGTCTGGAAGCATCTTCGCAGATTCTGGGGTCTTCTGCAGCTTCGCCTACAACGGTGTACCCCAGGAACTCGTGTTCGATTTCGCAAAAGCCATCACGGGTTATCACATTAATATAGAGAGCTGGAGGCGAGTCACTGGGCCTAGGATCATCACCCTGCAGAAGGTTCTCCTCCTACTAGGGGGACCTGACGCGACGTGGGAGCCCCTGAGAGACGACGATAATCCGCCCAGGTTCTACGAGCCCCTTCCGTCGGGACCCTTCAAGGGGAGGACGACAGACAAAGCGGTCGTGGACAAGAAGATGCAGGTCTACTTCGAGACCCTCGGCTGGGACGAGAGAGGCATACCTGAGAAGGAAACCCTGAGGAGATTGGGACTCGACGAATGCGAGCCAGCGATGCAGAAGCTCAGACTATAATCCCCACTTTTATCAATCCTTATTTTCCACCACACAACCGTTGGTTACGATGAAAATCACCGTCCGCGTCTTCGGCGACATCTCAGCCATAATCGGCAGACGCCACGAAGTAGAGCTCGCCGAGGGCGCAACCATCACAACGATCGTAGCCAAAATCGGGCAGAAGACCGGGCAGCGTCAGGGCTACCTCGGAGAATTCCACGTGGGAGGAAAGGACCTCGCCATCCTCGTCAACGGTAAGAGTATAGACATGATGGACGGCACACAAACCAAGCTAAAGGATGGGGACGAGGTCGTCGTCATGCAGCCGACAGCAGGCGGCTAGGGCTTAATCAGGATCTCAGCCTCTATCTCGACGGGTAAACCGAATGGCAGCTCGGCCAACCCGACTGCGGACCTCGCATGCCTCCCCGCCTCCTTCCCCCAGACCTCGATAATGAGATCGGAGAAGCCATTGATCACTGCTGGCTGGTTCTTGAAGCCGGGGGCTGAATTGACCATACCGAAGACCCGCAGCCACTTCTCCACCCTGTCGAGGTCGCCGAGCTCCTGCTTGAGGCTCGCGATTATCGCAAGCCCAGTGAGACGTGCCGCGCCGTATGCCTGCTCCTGCGTCACCTCTGCCCCTACCTTGCCGAGGAGCTTGGCGAGGGTCCCGTCGGGGTTCGTCGGACCGTGCCCCGAGACATAAGCCCTGTTATCGTGCACCCTGACGAAGGGAAACGTCTGCCGGAAACTCGGTGGCACCTTAATTGGTTCAGGGAGACTGATATTGAGCTCCTTTAACCTTGCTTCTATCCTCATGTCCACTCAAAGAAGCTCTCCTGATTTAGCGATATAAAACCGTCCCAGAGAAACCAATAGGCGTTGAGAGTTTAGGGGAGTGAGTGCCTGAGTTCACTTCATCTATTTCGGTTGCTCCCACTAGATTCGATGTGTATTATTAAACATCTCGTAAGTGTAATCCTTATCAGTCTTTAGCTTTTACAGTTATCAGGTGTATGCTTTTTGAAGGGATGGACGGGACGGCTCCTCAGAGTCGACTTGACAAAAGGTAAGGCGGTCAATACTGAGTATTCAGAAGAACTCGCACTGAAGTTCGTCGGCGGCCGCGGCCTCGCCGTGAAGCTCCTCTGGGACGAGCTCAAGCCAGGAACCGACCCCCTCAGCCCCGATAACATCCTCATATTCGCAGGCGGCCTCTACGCGGGCCTGCCCACCGTCAACAGCGGCAAGATGGTCGTCGCCGCCAAGAGCCCCCTTACGGGCGGCTACGGCGACGGCAACCTAGGAACAATGGCTTCCCCCAACCTCAGAAAAGCCGGCCTCGATGGAATAGTCGTAAAGGGCAAGGCGAAGAAGCCGAGTTACCTCTGGATAAATGACGACGAAGTCGAGTTGAAAAGCGCCGCAGACCTCTGGGGCAAAGACAGCTATGAGACAGAGAAGATTTTAAAAAAGGAACATGGAGCAGCCACAGGCGTACTGACCATTGGCCAGAGCGGTGAGAACCTATGCCGCATCTCCACAGTCGTAAGCCAGGAGGGGCGAGCTGGAGGGCGCCCTGGTATGGGCGCCGTCATGGGTAGCAAGAACCTCAAGGCGGTCATAATCAAGGGCACGGGAGAGATACCAGTAGCCGACAAGGAAGCTCTCCAGAAGATGGGCAGGGAGGGCTTCCAGGATCTCCTAAAGAGACCGAACTACAAACACTGGAAGGCCCAAGGCACCATGTCCACCGTGGAGTGGTGCCAAGCCGCCTCAACTCTGCCGACATACAACTTTAGAGAGGGCGTCTTCGACCACAGCAAAGAGATCGACGGCAACACCATGGAGGCGACCACCATCAAGCAACGCGGCTGCCCCAATTGTAACATGATCTGCGGGAACGTCATCCTCGACACTAACGGTGAGGAAAGCGAGCTCGACTACGAGAACGTCGTCATGCTGGGCAGCAACATCGGCGTCGGCGACCTCAAGCAGGTCGGGCGCCTCAACAGGATGTGCGACATGCTTGGCCTTGACACCATCAGTGCAGGCAGCTCCATTGGGTTTGCAATGGAGTGCAGCGAGAAGAAGCTGGTAAAGGGTCTCAAGCTCGGCTGGGGCGACTTCGATGGCTCTCAGAAGCTCATCGAGGACATGTCCTTCATGCGTGGCCACGGTGCACTCTTCGGGATGGGCACAAAAGCCGCAGCTGAGAAGATCGGCAAAGGCTCCGCGGACTTCGCGATGCAGGTAAAGGGCCTCGAGTGCAGCGCCTACGACTGCCACCACTGCCCCGGCATGAGCCTCAGCTTCGGCACAAGCCCCATAGGCGCCCACCACAAGGACGCCTGGGTCATAAGCTGGGAGATAAGCAGCGGCACGCGGGAGGAGTATGGCCCAGCGAAGGCTGACAAGGTCATCGAGTTCCAGCGCATCCGCGGAGGCATGTTCGAGTGCCTCGTCGCCTGCAGGTTCCCCTGGATAGAACTCGGCTTCGAGGTCGACCACTACCCCAAGTACATGGAGGCAGCAACCGGTCTCAAGTGGAGCCTCGACGACATGTGGTCGCTCGGCGACAGGGTCTACGCCCTCATACGCGCCTTCTGGATCCGAGAATTCGAGGGTAAGTGGGATCGCAAAATGGATTATCCACCTGAGCGGTGGTTCAAGGACCCCCTCACCCAAGGACCTCTCACTGGGAAGAAACTCGACAAATCGAAGTACGACACGCTCCTCAGCTACTACTATGAGAAACGCGGCTGGGACGACAGAGGCATCCCCACTGAGGCGACTATGAAGAAACTCGGCTTGGTGGAGGAAGCCGAGGAACTCAACAAGGTAGTCAAGCTGAATTAAACCTTTTCACTAAGCTAACTTTTAACTATCTTAAATAGATCGGGCATCTGTAACACTAATATATATTAAAAATAGTTATTCTCTCATAAATATTGGGGTTTTTTAATTATCATAAAATTAAATCTTAAATAGGGTTAAGGGCTGATTAACGTTTGCCTAAACGGAGGCTAAAGATTGGCAATTCTGATAGCAAATAGAATCTTTGGACTTGTCTGCTTGCTTGCGATAATGCTAGCAGTCGCGTATTTCATCAGGCGGGCTCAAGGGGGCAAGGTTCCCAAGGTCCGACGGATACCCGGCATAGACGCCATGGACGAGGCGATAGGCCGAGCCGTCGAGATGGGCCGCTCCGTAATATGCAGCCACGGCATCGCTAACCTCAGGGACTCAACGACGGGCCCCCAGACCATCGCCGGTCTCAGCGTCCTCAGCTATGTGGCCAAGAAGTGCGCTGAAGTCAGCGTACGTCTCATAGTTCCGGTACGCATGCCGGAGGTCTGGCCCATCGCGGTGGACGTCGTCGAGACCGCTTACAAGATGGTGGGGAAGGGCGATGAATTCAAGGAGAGCGACATCGTATACCTAAGTAGCGAGCAGTTCGGGTACTCAAGCAACTACATGGGCCTACTCATGAGGGAGAAACCAGGCGCCAACATTATGGTCGGCGCTTACTGGGCTGAGTCGATGCAGCTAGCCGAAACCGGCAGCCGCGTCGGAGCTATGCAGATAGCTGGCACAGCTCAGACAAGCCAGATACCCTTCTTCCTCGTCTCCACGGACTACTGCCTAATCGGCGAGGAGATCTATGCAGCTGGAGCCTATCTGACAAATGAGGCCCCGCTCATCGCGAGCCTCGCGGGTCAGGACTTCGGAAGGATCATAGCCGTGATACTAGGCATCTTAGGAGCACTGCTTACGACAGTCATGACGGCTGCGGGCAATCCGCTCCTAACAGTAATGTCGTGGTGATGATATGAGCAACTTACTTAGAAGAATCGAGATACCCATAATCCTGACAATAGTAGCTACACTCCTCCAGGTAATACCATACTATCTCGAGTTCAAGCCACTGGACGACGCAGCGAACTGGGTCAACGGATGGGTCATCCTCATCGTCGCGTGGGCCACCTTCATCGGGCCACTGAGTCTGATTCAGGTCCACGGGAAAGCGGTGCAGAAGAGAGGCCGAGGCTGGTACTACAGCATAATCGTCCTCGTAGCGACTATAGTGATGGCTATCGTGGGTCTACCTTTTACCGAGGTGGGTCTAGGAACGAAGAACCCAGTTTACCAATGGCTGTTCACATACGGTAATACTGCCCTCTCGGGCACGATGTACGCAATCATTGCCTTCTTCATCACCTCGGCCGCTTACCGAGCATTCAGGGCTAAGAACATAGAGTCGACGATTGTACTGCTTGCGGGGCTGTTCATGGTCATGAGCAACGCGCCCATATTCACAGCGTCTTGGCCCCCCTTCAAGACCATCGGAGACTGGATCTTCGCGGTACCCAACATGGCGACGAACAGAGCTGTAACAATCGGGGCTGCGCTTGGAGCCATCGCCCTAGCGGTTAGGACACTGATGGGAATCGAGCGTGGCTACCTGAGAGGAGGCGGAGACTAATGGGATTCATCGACAAGCTTCAAGACATCGACAGGCGGTGGGTCTACCTACTGACCTGGATCTTCGTCCTGTTCCCACTGATCTTCCCCTTAGGCCTACCAGTACCGATCCAAAAAGAGTCCACGGCGTGGTTCAACTACATCAAGGCCATCCCCGACGGTAGCGTAATTGTCTTCGCACCCATGTATGGGACATCCGGTATGCCGGAGTTATTCCCGATGACCCTAGCGACGATGCACCAGCTATGGAGCAAGAACGTTAAGATTATAGTCGTTGGCTTCTGGGCTGAGGGCCCATTGGTATTCGACCAGCTCCTCAAACAGATGGATCCCTCAGCGGCTCCCTACAACAAGGTCTATGGAACGGACTGGATCACCTTAGGATACATACCGGGCGGCGAACCCGCCATGAGGGCTCTCGGAGATGACATAGCCAAAACCGCGCCTAAGGACTACCTGAATGGTAAAGACACAGCATCCTACCCAATAATGGCAAACATAAAGAGCGCCAAAGACGTCAACCTAATAATCAGCATCGAGACGGGTACCCCCGGCATGACCGAGTGGCTGAGACAGTGGAACGAGCCCTACAAGGTCCCCATAGTAGTGGGGTGCATCGGCGTATCCGCGCCGGGCATGGCACCATTCCTACAATCCGGCCAGCTCACTGCTCTCCTACCCGGCCTCACGTCGAGCGCCGAATATGAATTGCTTCTTAACAGGAAGGGACTCGCCATCGCAGGCGTCGACGCTGTCTCCATGAGCCACATACTTGTCGTTCTACTAGTAATACTTGGCAACGTGGGCCACTTCGCGACGAGGAGGAAGAGCTAAACATGGAACTACTAGTACTAATCGGAACATGGACCGCGGTCTTCTTCACCCTCGGACTATTCAGCATCCTATACAGGGAGAACCCATGGTATAGGATCGCTGAGTCAGTATACCTAGGGCTAGCCGTAGGCTACCAGGTCGCCCTCGACATGAAGTATGTCCGCGACCAGTGGGGGGGACAGTGGAGTAGCTCAACCCCCATGATGGTTGGCTTTGTCCTCGCGATACTGATAAGCATCCTCTGGTACTTCCGCTTCACAAAACAGTACTTCTACTTATACCGATGGCCCCTCGCCATAATCGTCGGTACGGGCATTGGAGCAGCTCTAAGGACTGTGATCTTCGCCCAGTTCACGTCGCAGATCATCGCCCAGGCGAAGCTCAACCTATGGGTCCCAACCAACTGGCTGACAACGATGAACAACATACTGATCTTCATAATGGTACCATCCGTGGTCCTATACTTCTGGTTCACCGGAAGCTACCGCGAATCGGCGCCTATGAAGATCGTCGACAAGATCGCGAGGTACACGATGATGGCCGGCTTCGGCTCCGCCTTCGGCTACACGATCCTAACCAGGTACAGCATGTTCATCGGACGTGCACAATTCCTGCTCGGTGTACCGCCGAACCCGATCGAGGCGCAGACAGCCTTCATCGTCATCGCGTTGATAATGCTCGCTACGATGATCGGTTACGACGTAATGAATAAGAACAAACCAGCTACGAAATAAACCAACCCACTCGCCTTTTTCTTTCCTCATTTTTATTTGAAAAAAAAACAGATCAGGGTAGAGGGTCTACCGCCTAGAGGTTACGTTGTATTTTCACCCTAGTGGGGCGAGAGCCTTATCGATCATCTTGAAAAAGTTATCAATCTTTCGAGCCCTGTGGAGCTTTTCTATTAAAACTCTTATAGCATTAAATGCTAATTTCAATGAATCCAATGATCGCAATCAAGGGTGGTAGAGTCCTAACCATCACGAAAGGCGTCATCGAAGAAGGCGTCATCCTCATCGAGAACGGTAAGATCAAATCTATCGGCCAGGACGTAAAGATCCCTGCCGATGCCAAGGTCATCAACGCCAAGAGAAAGGTCGTCATGCCGGGTCTAGTCGAGGCCCACTGTCACATCGGCATATTGGAGGAGACCGTAGGCTGGTACGGGAGCGACGGCAACGAGGCAACGGAGCCCATAACTCCCCATATGAGAGCCATTGACGGCATCAAGGCAAACGCCGACGAGAAAGGCCTCGAAGCAGCGCTCATGACGGGAATCACTACGGCTCAGATCCTGCCGGGGAGCGCCAACGTCATCGGCGGAACTGGGGTAATCGTCAAGACGGCTCCTAAGGTCGTCGTCGACGAGATGATAGTCAAGAACCCCTCGGGGATGAAGATAGCCTTCGGGGAGAACCCACGCCGCGTCTATGGCGTCGAGTTCAAAAAGATGCCGAGCACCCGCATGGGCGTCGCCGCCCTCCTCAGGGAGTGGCTGAATAAGACGCTCCTCTACGCTGAGAAGAAAGAGTCGGCGACTGCGCAGAAGGACCCCATCAAGATGCCGGAGAGAGACCCGAGGCTAGAGGCTCTTCTACCCGTTGTGAAGAAGCAGATCCCACTCAGGGCTCACGCCCATAGGGCCGACGACGTCGCGACGGCAGTCAGGATCTGCGAGGAGTTCGGCCTCGAGATGAGCTGGGAGCACGCCACCGAGGGACACAGGATCGCCAAGTGGCTAGCCGAGAAGAAGATCCCTGCAGTCTGGGGACCCAGCCTCACCGCCCGAGGAAAGTGGGAGATGAGGGAGCTGAGCTTCGAGACGCCAAAGACACTCTACGACGCGGGGGTCCACTTCGCCATCCAGACCGACGCTGTCGGTAGCACAATAGCGTTCCTCCCCATCTGCGCTGGCTTAGCATGCCGCGATGGCCTGCCTTATGAGGAGGCCCTAAAGGCGATAACCATCAACTCAGCTGAGATCATAGGGGTAGGCGACCGCGTCGGCAGCCTAGAGAGGGGAAAAGATGCGGATATCCGCATCCTTAGCGGCGACCCACTGGAACTCAAGACAAAGGTTGAAAAGGTCATCATCAACGGCGAGCTCGCCTGGAGTCGTTAACCTTTCTCCTTCTCAACACGGTTTGTTTTAACTTAGGCTCCAATGGCTTAAGATTGGTTCTGAAGTGCGCCAGGCGCTCCAGCTGGCCATCGAACTCACTAAGGAAGCTTGGCAACGCGAGTACTGAGACGGATGGAACACGTCGGTAGATCTCCATGGGCGTCGCTGATAGGGTCAGCACCATAGGGACGACAACGGCCTTCGACCAATCCACAAGCCCAACCCTTTTCCTAAGCTCCTCGATGTGCCCCGTGAATACCTCTATCTTTTCGAGATGAGTCTCGATGATTCCCCGAGCGGTCTGGTTTCCGATCCCCTTCCCCCAACGCTTGCACTCACCACAGACAAGGTAGGGCGTCCTCACCGCGAGGAGGTCTAACTCCCACCTCCTCCCCTCAGCCATGAACCTGAACCGGCGCATGACTTTGAAGCCGTTCTCTTCGAAGACCCTAGCAGAGAGCTCCTCAAACTCTAACCACGTGAGGCACCGGCTCACAGCCTCGACATCCGCTCCGACCTGGACAGCCTTTACGGCTGTGGCCAGCCTCTGAGAGATGTCCTGGGTGATCTCCCCATTTTCGACTTGGATGAGCCCCTCTTTACGAACCTCATCTAGGAAACCATTTAGGGTGTCTCCCGTGACACGGATCCTATCGGGCAAGACTGAGGCGCTTACTGGACCATCTCTAGTGGCTTCGAGAAGTGCTGTCAGCATGTGGAGGACGGTTTGGCTCACGAACTGGTTTGTCCTCAGCCTCATTGAAGAGCGTTACGCTGCACACTCCATAGGAAGGGACTCACTAGGTGGGCGAGGAAAAAGTTCAAGTGACCTTAGTCTAGTCTGAGCCAACCCTTAAGGTAGAAGAATACTCCTAGAAGAGCCATGCTGACGCCGCTTGCGGTAATTTCTAGGAGGGGGAAGGCCCCCGAGGAGGATCCTGTCAAGTTTACCCCGAGGAGCGTGCTGATCAGAGATGGCACCCAATTATCACTGTGAGGGCGGCGATGAGTCTCATCGTCTTGTTCATGTCGTGGCTCAGGGTGTCCATGTGCATCCCTATTAGGCCTTGCATCGTTTCATGGGTGATCTCCGTCATCTCTTCTGCGCCCGTGGCGCGCTCCTTGATGAGGTCGAATAGCCTTTTCTCGATCTCGTTTATACCTAGCTCAGTGTGATCATCAGTCAGGGCCTCGGCGAGCCTCTTTAGGTGGCGCAGTTGTCGCAGTAGGCTGCTAGATTCCCGCTGTATAATGAACGCCTCCATGTAGGCAACTCGGGGCCACGGCGGGTTCTGGTCCTCCAACTTCTCCGCTTGAGACTCGAAGCTGTCAACAAAGTACTCATAGGACTCGAAGACATGGTCTAGGGCCAGGTATGCGACTCGTGCCGTGTGGGAGATTTGAGAGTAGCGTGGCGACTCGTATCCTCGGGAGATTGCTTGGCTTGTCTCCGTCCAGGTCTGGCTCATGCTGACGACGCTGTACCCGTTCGTGAAGACGATCACGGGGCCCATGTCGCTTGTGAGGTCCTTCCCCGAGCCCTTTGTGTTGAGGTACCAGGCGAATATTTTCGTGTATTCTGGGTAGGAGTCGACGTGTGGGTAATTGCTGCTGAGTTTCCCTAAAAGAGCGTTCCTGGGCACCCTGAGAGCGTCCGCTACTCTCTCCAGGTCATCAACACTTGGGTCGGTCACATCGAACCAAAGCTTCTTCCTGTGATTGGCTCCTCACTCCTCTACAGTGGTATCCCTGAGTCTCTTGTCTTCCCAGACGCTGATCTTCATCACTGGCTCGTCTGAGACGTAGGTGATTGAGGCGGATTAACTTTATTCGGAAGGGTGATTGAGACGTACTGTCAGCCTCGCGCAATAGGGATTAGCTAAAAAATAGGCCAAAAAAGAGTCGAAAAAGGGCTTAGGCGGAGCCGACCTTGTCTAGGTACTGCTTCCTCCTGTAGAGGACCCCCATCACGTCCGCCGCCCTCTCGGGCGTCGTATAGACAGGGACCCTCGCCTTCTCCATGATCTTCGCTGACTCAGGCTCGACGTCCGCACTCGGCTCGATGACAACGACGGGTTTATCGAACTTCTTGTATGTGGTGATGAGGTTGTTGTCGATCATCTGGATGAGGCCGGTGAGGGTCTCCTGGTCGACTTCGGGGAACATCGCCTTGACCATCGCGGTGCCTAAGCCGATTGTGATGAGTCCGTCGATCTCAGGCTGCTTGAGAACTATCTCAGCTGCCTGTCCTAGCTTCCAGACGTCAAGGTTGGCGGTAAGGTCGACTGGATTCTTGGGATTACCGAAAGCTGGTATGACTCCCTTAAGCTCCTCCTGCGCTGCGGTGCTGAGGGTGGGGACCTTTAAGTTGTTCATTACGAGCCTGTCGGCGGTCTCGACGGCTACGCCACCCGAGTTACTTACGATGCCCACGTTTGGACCCTTGGGGAGTGGGCAGTAGATGAAGCCCTTGACGTAGTCGAACATCTCGGTAGCGTCACCAGCGCGGATGACCCCTGCCTGCTTGAAGGCTGCGTCGTATACCTTGTCGCTACCAGCGATGCTGCCTGTGTGGCTGGCAGCTGCCTTGCTACCTGCCTCGGTCACGCCGACCTTAATGACGACTATGGGCTTCTTCTTAGTGATCTGCTTAGCCGCTTCATACCACTTACGCCCCTCCTTGAGGCCCTCTATGTACATGCAGATGACCTTAGTCGAGGGATCCTCGGCGAAGTGAGTGCAGTACTCCCAGCCCTTGAGGTCGGTCTCGTTACCACTGCTGACGAACTTACTGATACCGACCCCGAGGGCGTTAGCTCGTAGGAAAAGCTGTAGGCCGTAGCCGCCACTCTGGCTGATGAAAGCGACCTCTCCCTCCTTGCTGACGAGGGGGACCATGAGGGCGCTAAACTTGGTCTCGCTACTGCTTACTCCCATGCAGTTGGGGCCGACGAATCGGAATTTACCCGCGGCTTTCTCCTTGACCTGCTGGATGATCTTAGCGCCTTCCTCGCCTGTCTCGCTGAAGCCGCTGGTGATGACGACGGCTCCCTTGATCTTCTTCTCCACCATCTCGTCGAAGACGCTTGGGACGACCCTCGCGGGGACGAGGACGACAGCGCAGTCTACGTCGTCCGGCACCTCGCGAAGACTTGGGTAGACCTTGTAGTCGAGGATGTTGCCGATCTCAGCGGCCTTAGGGTTGACGGGGTAAACCTTTCCCTGGTAGCCGCCCACCTTGACAGCGTTCACGAACATGTAACCCCACTTGCTCGAATCGGCCGTGGCGCCGATCAGGGCAACGCTTTTGGGGTTGAAGATCGCGTTGAGTGACTCGTTCGTATCCATCACGATCAACTCGGATGATAGTTCAGGTAACTCTGCTGTCTTCCATATTAAAAAGTTGGGGGAGGCTATTCCCCGCGTGCCTTCTTGAGAGCTTGCTCTGCCCCGTAGGCCAAGAAACCATCCGCCTCGCCAACAGTGTTGTAGATGAAGCCTTTCTCGACAGACCACTTAATGTTATCCATATTCGAGTAGAGGCCAGGAGCCTTACCGTGATCCTCGCAGACTTGGATGACGGACTCGAGGGCGCCGAGGAAGCGAGGGTTGTCCCACTGGGGCGGGATACCGAGGCCCATGTTGTTGCTCAGATCGTATGGGCCTATGAAGAGGGCGTTAACTCCCTCCACGGAGGCGATCTGGTCGAGGTTGTCGAGCGCCTTCTGAGTCTCGATCTGGACACTGACGAGCACTTCATCGTTTGCGGTGGCCCGGTAGTCGGGGTCGAAACGTTCGGCTCTGCGAGGACCCCACCCCCTTATACCCTCAGGCGGGTACATGCAAGCTTGGACCGCCGCCTCTGCTTCCTCCTTCCCATTCACCCATGGGATGAGGACGCCGTAGGCGCCGATGTCTAGGACGCGCTTGATTACGACGGGGTCATTCCACTGCGGGCGGACTATGGGGGTGCAGTTACTCCCGTTCATCGCCATCATCATAGTCTGCATAGTCTCGATCCCGAGAGGGCCGTGCTCACCGTCTATGAGGAGCCAGTCGAAGCCAGCCCTGCTAAGGGTCTCGGTGACGTCTGGGTGGCCGAGGCCGACGAAAGCGCCGACGACTGGCTGCCCTCTGAGTATCTTCTCCTTAAGGGGATTCTTCATCCTCTCACCAACCCTATGAAAGATGGCTTGTTATGATATAAGGAAGGTGGGAGACCTGGTTCAGCATGATTATCAAAGCGCACTCTCCCATCTACATCATGAAATCAACGAAGGGCAATCTATTTAAAAAGAGACCGCAACCATTACTCGAAACACTTCAGGGTGAATTTGAATGGCAAAGTATCTGAGCCTAGAATACTGGAAGAAGGTCCAGGAACTCGCCAATGCCGATCAGGAGTTCAGCATAAAGGCGAAGATGTTCACTGCAAGCTTTACATTCAAGGTAATAGATAAGGCAGATCTTCACCCAATCTACGCCAGGTTCGCCGACGGGAAGATCACTGAGATCCGCGCAACAAACGAGGGCGAGAAGACCGACTTCAGCCTCGAAGGCACCTACGACATCTGGAGTCAAGTTAACAAAGGTGAGCTCGACGGAAGCAACGCAATAATGCAGCGCCAGCTCCAATTCAAAGGAAACATGAGCAACATCATCCGCTACAGTAAGAGCTTCCTCAGGCTCTTCCAGCTCATGCAGAAGGTCCCTGTCGAGTATTAAACCCCTATTTCACCTAGACCGCTTATTCTGTCGCCTCAGAGCCTCTCTCCCCTGGTGTAAAATTTTAGCCTCAATCAATTGGATTCATAGGAAAAAAGATTCGAGTCATAAAAAAACAAATAAGCTTAATCCGCGCGCATTCTAAATTAATTTCAATTTTTGCCAATCGTCAACTTTAACCATTTCTGAATCATCATTTGATACGTGAACTAACCGTGTTAGACGACATCTCGGCGAAGGTGCTTGATGAGTACTTACGCGACTCACGCCAATCCATACGCGAGGTCGCTAGAAAGGTGGGCGTCTCCTCGGGGACTGTGGCATCTAGGTTGAAGGAGATGGAGGAAGAGGGGATAATCCGACGATACTCCGCGATCCTCGACTATGAAAAGCTCGGCTTCGAACTGACCGCTATCACTGAGATCACCGTCTCAGATGGGAAGATGCTTGAGGTTGGCGAGGCGATAGCTAAGCTCAGCCAGGCGACGGGGGTCTACAATATAACAGGAGACTCGGACCTCATGATAGTGGGCAAGTTCAGAACTAGAAAGGAGCTCAGCGACTTCACAAAGAAAACCCTGACCTTCCCTCACGTTCTGAGAACCAAGACGCACCTCGTCCTGAATACACTCAAGGAAGACTTCGGCGTTATTCCTTAACCCTTTTAGCTGCCTCTACGCCAGCTTTAAGTGCCTTTAAATTGAGAACTGAAGTCTTCGGAAATCGCTCGGTCACCGCGGACCCAAGGGCGTTCATCTGGAATAGGCCTATGGCGCTGGAGAGAGCGCCAAGCATGACTACGTTGGCCACCTGGGGATTCCCGAGCCCCTGTGCAATCTTCGTGGCTTCGACGCCGATGTATCTTATTCCCGACAATTTATCTTCTATCTCGAAGAGGCTACTATCAAAGATCACGACGCCGCCTTCACGGACGTCACGTATATAACTATTGTAAGCGTCAGGATTCATGGCAATTAGGCAGTCGAGGCGAGTGGTCTTGGGGTAGTCGATGGCGGCGTCGCTTACGACTATGTCTGTCTTGCAGGCGCCCCCGCGTGCCTCTGGTCCGTAGCTCTCTGTCATTACGGCGTTGAGCCTCAGGTGGAGGCTCGCTGCAGTGCCGAGGATATGACCCATCGTAATGACGCCCTGTCCACCGAATCCCCCTATCCTGACCTCGAGTCTCATGGCGCCACTCCCGCTCTCTGTGTGAGTGACTCGAAGACCTCGTTGTAAGTAGGCTTTTCAAAATCAACGAAGTCCCCCAAGACGATCTCCGTAGTTGGGTCACAGATCGCCTCGGTTGGCAGGACCTTTCTGATCTTACCGATTTTCTTAAGGTTTCTCATCATATCGATGGGGCTCATCTTGTTTAGGCGGCCGTAGCCGGTGGTGCAGGGGGTGATGACCTCGATGAAGCTGAAGCCCTTCTTGATAAGTCCGCGTTTTATGCTCCGCTTTAGTTGGGTCGGGTGCATTACGGTCCAGCGACTCACCATCGTGGCACCTGCGGAGGCGACTAGGGCGACCAGGTTGAAGGGGTTCTCTATGTTCCCGTATGGACTCGTCGGAGTCTTCGTCTCACTCGGCGTCGTTGGGCCGAACTGGGCGCCAGTCATGCCGTAATTGAAATTGTTACTGCAGATGACTAGGACGTCGACGTTCCGTCGAGCCGCATGGATGAGGTGGTTACCGCCTATGCTGAAGAGGTCGCCATCGCCACTTATGACGATAGGCTTTATCTCAGGGCGACTTATACCGACGCCAGTAGCGAAAGGCAGAGCCCTCCCGTGAGTTGTGTGGAAAGCGTCCGTGTTGACATAGCCGGAGGCGCGCCCGGCGCAGCCTATCCCCGAGATGGTAGCCACCTTGTCGAGGTCGAGCCCCGTCTCCTGTAAGGCGTCCGCGTATGCATGTAGAACGATGCCTAGGCCGCAGCCCTGACACCAGATGTGGGGAAGCCGGTCTACGCGAAGACTCTTAGAACTTTGGTAGTTTAGAGAACTCATTTTCCAGCCCTCTCTATTGCGGCGAGTATTTCCTCAGGCAAATGTGGGTTCTCCCCAAGCTTCGGTACGAACTCGACGCGCCTCATTGCAGCTCTCTCCACCTCCCTGACGAGCTGGCCATAGTTCATCTCAGCAACGACGACGCCCACGCAACGCCTCGTTAACTCCTCGATCCTCGCATCAGGGAAAGGCCATAGGGTGATAAGGCGGAGAAGCCCCGCTTTGACCCCCTGCTCCCTAGCAAGCTTTACGGCGCTGAGGGCGGACCTTGCTGTTATCCCATATGCGACAACGAGTACATCACAGTCATCAGTGAAATGCTCCTCGACCATCTCGATCCTCGCAGCATCCCGCCTAATCTTATCACATAGTCTCCTGACGAGCCTATCTTGGGCTTCCACGGACATGTCCGGGTACCCCCTCTCGTCGTGGGTTAGTCCAGTTGCGTAGAAGTGGTACCCGTCTCCAAAGCAAGCCATCGGTGGGACAAGATCCTCGCCGGTGCTGAAGGGTTTATATTCACCCTTCGCTATGGTTGGCTTCCTCCGGTCAACTATATCTATGCCATCCGTCTCGGGAATTTTTAGGGACTCGTAGAGGTGGCCGATGTTTGCGTCAGCCATGAGGAATACCGGGGTTCTGTAGCGTTCAGATAGGTTGAAGGCATGGATCGTTAGGTCGAACATCTCTTGGACGCTCTGAGGCGCTAGCGCGATTATCTCGGTGTCACCGTGGGTCCCCCAACGGCACTGCATGACGTCCCCCTGTGCCCCAGCAGTCGGTTGACCCGTACTAGGGCCACCGCGCATCACGTTGACGATGACGCATGGAGCCTCAGTCATAACAGCGAGGCCAATGTTCTCGAGCATCAGGCTGATCCCAGGTCCAGACGTTGCAGTCATAGCCTTCTGCCCCGCGTAGCTCGCTCCTATGACAGATGCAATAGCCCCGAGCTCATCCTCGAACTGAACGAATTTCCCACCAACCCGAGGGAGCCGCTGAGCCAATCGCTCCGCAATCTCCGTAGCAGGGGTGATTGGGTATGCAGCGTAGAACCTGCAACCTGCCGCTATCGCCCCCTCAGCGCAAGCCCAGTCACCGTGGACGAAATGGCTACCCGTGAGAACTTCACCCATCGGGCTCCACCTTCTCTATCTTTATAGCGAGATCAGGACAGAGTAAGTTACATTGGCCACAACCTATGCAATCTTCAGATCGTACGAAAACAGGGGGATTGACTCCCTTCGAGTTGAGCTCGCCCTTCCTATCGAATACTTTCTTTGGGCAGAACTCGATGCAGTATCCACATCCCTTGCAGTATGCCTCGTTGACCTTCACGCGATACTTTGCGCGTCGTTTACCGGTCAAACCGATCTGATCAGAGAGAGCCTAACGTATATTTTACTTTTCCATATGACCAAAATACTTGCATAAAATATACAATAAAGAAAAATTAGTTTAAAACACACTCAGTTTAATGAGCATATGCTTGTAATTATAGGGTTTTACTTTATATATTACATAAATTTGGGTGCTAACTCTCCCGTTTGTTAATGATATTTTCCCCATAAGCTATGGGTGCCCAGATCATGTTGAAAAGTACTAATTCAAGTTGCACCATTTAAGGGGTCAGTGTCTTGCTTTGAAACGCGTTGAGATGCTGTATCTTTCC
>Ga0154708_1062_pt3 | contig 18880 bp, 20 predicted proteins | sample Rifle2008BG13ft_FD_105568 | JGI IMG/M metagenome (GOLD analysis project Ga0154708, IMG submission 105568) | Candidatus Bathyarchaeota archaeon RBG_13_52_12 | reverse complement strand
CTAATGAAGAGTCTACTCCTGTCCATGAGGGGATGTGGACGCGTGTAGCCCGCCATCTCCACAGCGGGGTCCTCAAGTAGACTCGTCTGTAGGAGATTGAGCAGTGTATGGCTCTCGCCCCCAAACTCAACCTCGATATAGCCTTCTTCTTCTTTTATTACGTTGAGCTTCATGATGAGATATCCTCCTTCCCGTAGCTCCTAGCTATCTGGCGGCGCTCGACTCGTTTGCACTTGGGGCAGGTAAGGCGCCCCTTCTGGTTCTCAAGGATGCCACCGCACCTGCTGCAGTAGGCGTATATGACGCCGTATTCGGGGCCAGCCATGCTGAGCTGTATGATCCTGTTCTTCGTGTTGGCGACGACGGCGCGCACTATGTCACCACTCCTTAGGGCCTGCTCCAGGTTCCTGCCGAACTCGCGTGCGACGTCGCTTATATGGACGACGCCGGTAAAAGTTGGCTCGATCTTCTTACCGTCGACGCGGAATATGTCTACGCGCGCGTCCCTACGGGTTACAGAGCCAGCCTCGGCCATGACGATGACTCCCTCGAGAGGTAGATTTAGGTGTCTAGTGACTTTATTGACCTCTACCGCCCTCTTCTCCTTGTTGAGCCTTATCTCGCCGAGCTCCTCCGAGCGAACCAGCCCATCCTCCTGGTAGCTACCCTCACCGTCGTTATACTCCTCGATAACAGCGAGCTCCTCGCCGGGGAAGACCTTCCTCTTGATGTTTTTTGCTTTAGACATTCTGTTGCGCCTACTGCGTCGGCAACTGCCGCTTCACGAGCTGGTCCCCTGGGGACCGGTCCTGTTATGCTCCCGCTTTTTAATAAACTGATTGGTGAAGCTTCCTAGCTGAGGTAGCCATGTCCCCAAGTCTCCTCCCAGCTCCTCTCTCCGAGTAGAACGCGAGCCTCGGTGGAGGTTAGGATGGGGCGTTCGACCCCCGCAACGCCGTCTAATGCTATTCGTGGGCACGCTGTCTCGATGAAGGCCTCAGCCTCGTTAAAGTTGTTGAGCTGCTCAGCGCGCACCTCATCGAGATAGATTATGAAGGCCCTGATATCCCTGTCACCTAGCTTCTCAGCGAGGCAAATCGCATCAGGGAGGGCACGCTGTCCCGGCTTCGAGCTGACGAGCACCCCTATGGTCTTCGCAGACTTTGCAGCCGTAAGTAAAGCCATTCTCCTCTTGGCGAGCTGCATCAACTCAGACTCGTCGAGCCTAGTGACTGAGCCGTTGTATGGATTAGCGATTACGATCGGCTTCCCAGTCGTTAATGCAAGGCCAAGTGGGTGGAACCTACCCCCTCCTATGAAGATGTAGCCGTTAACTTCCTCAGGGAGCTTAGTGGCGGCAGCATAGCTACAGCCTAGAACCTGCCCAGCCTCAGGCGTGATGCCTACGCCCTCGCCGATGAGGGCCTTTACTCCCTTCTGTTTGAGCGCCACAGCTACTTCACATAGTTGCGTTGTATGCTGAATGGTGCTAGCTAGTCCGACTTTCCCCCAGCCAGAGATGCTTGGGAGCACTGCCTCGACCATCTTGGATACGTCGAAGAGTATTCTAGCCTCGACGTATAGGACTGGGACGTCTGCGGCAATGTCGAAGCAGGAATGGCCGTAGTGGATTAGGAGGTCTACATTGAGTTCGATTGCCTGCCTGGATGCGATGTCGCATGCGCCATAGCAGGAGTCACCACTTATAACCACCTCCGCCGAGGTAGTCTTCCTGATATAATCCGCCACCTGGAAAGCGAAGGGGCGCATCCCGTCGGGGAGCTGGAGGAGGACTCTACTCGCCCCCCTCCTGACAATCTCGGCGGCGACCCGCTCAAGCTCGAGCTCATACATGCAACTAGACGAGTGATTGTAACCTTAAAATAGGCTCCGGGTGAGGAAGCAATCGGGAACAATGTCCCTAGAAAAGGTGTTCAGACGAATAGACTCCGACCGTGACGAGTACATCCAGCGATGCCAAGAGCTACTCCGGCAGCCCAGCGTTTCTGGCGACCGTGAGGATGTCTACAGATGTGCCAAGATGGTGCGCGACATGATCATGGAGACCGGGGCGCAGGCTGAACTCGTCCCAGTCGAAGGAGAGGGCAACCCGGTTGTATACGGCAAGCTGCTCAGCCTCGGTGCGCATCGCACCATCACAGCGTACCAGATGTATGACACCCAGCCCGTCGGCGAGCTCGACAAGTGGACGAGCCCCCCCTTCGAGGCGAAGATATTGGAAGGGAAAATCGTGGCACGGGGCGCGATAAACAGTAAGGGCACCCTAGTAGCGGAGCTCATGGCCATCAAGGCCCTCCGCGAGGTCGCTGGAGTCCCCGTCAACATAGTATTCACCTTCGATGGTGAGGAGGAGATCGGCAGCTGGCAGCTACGCCGCTTACTCAAGGAACACCCCGAGAAGATGCTCAAGGCCGAGGCCGAGTGGTGCCCCAGCACCTTCAGCACGGCACACAGGGACACAAGGATCATCCTCGGTGGGAAGGGTTGTATAGACCTCCAGCTAGTCTGCGATCATAGCAGAGGCCCAATCCACAGCAGCTGCGCCCCCGTGGTCGAAAACCCCGCGTGGCGCCTAGTCTGGACCCTCGAGAGTATGAGGGGCGAAGACGGCAGGATAACAATCGACGGCTTCTACGACAACATAAAGGACCCCGAACCTGGCGATAGGGAGCTACTTGAAAAGCTTGCCGAGGCGGGGGAGGAGGAGAAGATGAAGATGCAGTGGGGCGTCAAGGGCTTCATGCATAGTCTACACGGCGTCAACCTAATTCATGCATATATGTTTGAGCCGACCCTAACAATCAACGGGTTCCAGTCTGGCTATGTTGGCCCAGCGGCTTACACAATCAATCCGGCGTGGGCGAAGGCCAACATGGACATTCGCCTTGTCCCCGGCATGGACGCCGACGACGTCTGGGACAAGGTCAAAGCACATCTAAAGAGGCGTGGCTTCACCGACGTTGAGGTCAATCTTAACGGGTGGAAGGCGAATGCTCATAGGAGCCCAGCGGACACGCGGATAGTCGCCGCACATAGGGCGGCGATCAAGGATCTGAGCTTCAATGAGTCCCTGATTTACCCGATGAGTGGTGGCACAAGTCCAAGCATGTACTACACGGCTCCGCCACTCAGGATGGTCTCTGCCTCCTCGGGGAGCGACGGTATGCCCCCCCACTTCGCCCACGCTCCCAATGAGTGGATTGGGGTCGAGGAGTTCATTACCACAGTGAAGATGTGCACCGCATTTCTATGGGAGTACGGCAATCTCTAGAAAACTGTCGGGTGTAACCCCCGGATCTTACTCTTTGTTTTCCGTGATGAATACCCTGCTGGGCATCGGGAGCTTATCCCTCGCCCTCTCAAGGGCCTCCTTCGCGACCTCGACACCCTCAGGCTCCACCTCAATTGTGATGAGGGGCTCTCCACGCTTTAGACGCGCTGCGGTACCCGTTGGCTTACCATACGGGCTCTTCATTCCCTCCTGGAAACGGTCAGCCTGAGCGACGTTTATCCTCTTATGCTCGCGGAGGACGATGTGAGGGAATGGGACCACCTTCATGTAGTAGAGGTCCTTCCCAAGCTTAAGCTCTAGCTGCCTGTTCGCAGCTATGCGGGCGGACTCAAGGCTATTATGTCTGACTTGCCCGTGTTCGAGGTTGATGAGTTCGACCTTGATGGGGAACTTCTTCGAGGTGTTACCCATAGTGAACTTTACGATCTTGCTTCCAGGGATGCCGCCCATGTACTTACGCCTGGTGTAGGCCATCTGCTTGGGGTCTCTGAAGTTCCTCGCGTTCAAGACTTATCCACCGATTAACCCATCAGGATTCTTAAAAAGATAATGGCTCAACGCCCCACGATAACAATGGCTTTGAGCGGAAACCGATGGAAAAACGCGAAATCCCGTCTGAAAAATCTGATGCGCACATATTACCCAACTAAGCCTTTTGAGAGGCTAGAAGCCGGTGAGTAACTTGAAAATCGCTTATCTGAAAATACTGTGGAGAAGGTTGACTCGTCTCCTCGGGTAGCGATGCCAGCTACCCACCTCTAAGGAGGTCGAGTATCTGAGTCACTTCCTCATTAGAACGCGGTCCTTCGACTAGTACTATAAGATCAGGCACATCTCTAGGGGCTTGTTCATGCAGTAAAGTCGAAGGCCATCCCTCAGCACAATCTCTGAGGTGAGGTCAACGGACCATTTTCCCCTCTTAAGATGTTTAGTATAGCGTGCGCAACGTCGCCCTAAATTACAGAAGATAGAGCTAAGCCGGATACACGTGATCAGCACTAGGCCGCGTGAAAAGCAGGTACTTCTCCTCCCTGCTCAACTCCTCAAGCACCCTCTTCGCCAGCAACCCTGCAGGGTCTTTTAGGTTTACCCTCTCCTCGATGTCGCTAAAGCTTTTAAATGAAAATCTCTCCCTGATGTCGAGAATCTGGAACATCAGCCTCTTCCCGATCCCGGGAATTAGTTCGAGGCTATGCATCCTTGGCGTCACCGGCTGACTGGTGTTGAAGAAGTTGACGAAGAATGGCTCGTTCGCCTTTACTACGACCTCAATAACACTTGGCAGCTCCGCCTTAGCGGAGCTTGTGAGGTCTGAGTAATTTACTCTCCCGATGATGTGGGAGACTAGTGCCCTATCGCCCTTACCGACAAATATTCGATCCCTCGGGTTGTAGTCGGCATCTCTCTTCGGTGAGGCCTCCAGGAGGGTGAAATAGGACTCACCGATCATCTGGATGACGCCACCTGAGGTGTGAGGGGTCCTGGGCGCACCGGGCCGACCATTTGGGAGATAGTCTAAAACGTAGGCGTACTCCTCGTACTTCTTCTGATCCCTATACAAACCTTCCACCCGGGGGAACCTACAGTAACCTATGGGTTAGCCTTGTATTTCTTAATTATTGTTAGGATACTATTAACGGCTTCCTCGGATATGATCCTCTGGCGGCCTAGGAAGGTGCGTATCTCCGCAATGCTGCCTGGCATGCAGTTAGCCAATTGGACAGCGAGCTGCCTTTCAATGCTTCCCTTCTCCATGAGTTCGGAGACCAGTTTTTCAGAGTCACCGCTTTCCGTCTTGGAGAATCGGACCGTATAATCGAGGACCCTCCGCTGGAGCGGATCCAGCTCCTCGGCCTTAGTCTCCAAAAGTGCCTTAGCCTCAGCGACGGTTATCTCCTTCTTATCAACCACGGACATGCAATAACGCCCCTCAGTCTACGTGCTTCCTGATGTGTTGGGGTAGCGCTATGATGGTCTTGACGATCTTAGTCTGTGGGATCTCAAGTACATACGCATTCCCGCGTTTAGCCACGACTGTAGCGACTTGTCCTTGGAACCTCTTGTGGGGCATACCCTTGTGTATGGCTGGGTCGATCTTTATAATGACCTTATCGCCTTCATTGTACTCCGTTAGAAGCCTCGTGAGCGGCATCTTGCCACGCTCCCTGACTTTCTTCGTGAGGACAGCTCTGCTCTTCCTTCGTATTCCTTGGCTTGTCTTACCCATTATGTTCGCCCCATCTCCGACGGCATAGCCTCCGGCTGAGCACCACACTAATCAACGCACTCTTTTATAAGTTCTATTAATTTCATAGACTATATCAATAAGATCGCGCGCTTGGCGAGTTACATATTTCTGCACCTAGCGATTGGGAAGAACCGTGTGCGACGAAGAGAGTGCATTCTTTTTTCCACTCATCAATTCGATCACAATCTTTACGACAATGGTCTTCTCGATGTTCTGATCTTTCATGGGGGAAAAGGGATAATTTGTAGGCACGAACTTTCGCACCATTCTTTCCAAGATCCGCTTCTTCTCAACTGGTCCTTCCACGATCTCAGCTTTCCCAAAACACATGACGCTTTCGTATATCTGACTAATCCCGCAGCCCTGTTCATGAAGAATCTGTGGCCCGACATCATCTAACAGAAAGCACACGCGACAATCGGCCCGAAGCGCCTCGATCTTTCGGCCGGCTTGTCCACTATGGAAGTAGATGCTGCCTTCAAGAAATATGTAGTTCAGTGCGACGATATATGGACCATCCACTGTTGTGACAGCCAATCGACCAACTGGCATGCGTTCCAGCAGGAGCTCAATCTCCCCTGAGGTACTCATTGTTCGATCCTTACGCCTTGGCTCCGTTCTCATATCATGAAAAGTATTCAGCGTATTCCCTTAAAATAGTTAGGAAAAGCTGCGCTTGCTACTCGCCTTTAAAGCTCTGCTCAATCACACGCTTATGCTAAAACCATGAATAATTTACGCGCGCTACTCATCACCCGAGGAGACCGTTGTCCCAGGTGAATCCACTCTCCTCCCAGCGGTAACCACCACAGAGGAGACCACGCGTCCCGCCCTCAACCTCGAAGTACGTGTAGAGGTCATAGTCGATGCCAGCCCTCGCGCCCGTGTCATCTAGCTGCACCTCCCATTAGCCCCGACGTAGTCCGAGGCCACAGAGGATAGCACCTTCATCAGCCAAGCGGCCTTCTGCTGCGACGCGTTGAGTTCCCTGGCGACGCTATAGCTTTGGCTTCAAGCGCGCGCGGCGATACCAGAGATTAGTTTAAGATTGCCTGCACTTATCGGGGTACTGCCAGAGGATCAACAAGAGGGGCTTCACAGTGAAAACTAGATAGTGAATCTAAGGCGTGCGCGTATGACTTCGGTTGCTTATGCACAGTAGCCCGCGCTATTTGAACCCGATAGGGTAATATTCCGCCTGTGCCCCGTATCGCGCCATGGCATACTCCAAAAATACTGACTCGGGGCTTGTTGTGCCAAAGAAGTGGTATGAGGCGATTCCCCGACCGAGCTGGAGCAGATTCGAAAAGATCGAGACCAGCCAACTTTGGTTCAGCGTCTACGAGACAACCCCTGAGACATACGCTATCAACGAGGATGGCCAGTTCGAGGAGGTAATCAGCTACCTCGTCCTCGGCGAGGACACCGCGGCCCTCATAGACTCGGGTATTGGCATTGGCGACATCAAGAGGGTGGTCAAGGAGCTCACCGACCTGCCTGTCATAGTTGTTAACACGCACGCCCACCTCGACCACACCGGAGGCAACTCCACCTTCGAGGAGATAGCACTCTACGATCACCCCTTCTCCCGGGAGAGGGCGAAGGGCAAGCCACGCGAGGGCATTGATGTCGGTAACTACCTCAGCGAGGGCATGTACTGGAAACCCCTCCCCAGGGGGATAGACCCCGCTACGTGGCACACCGAGCCCTTCAAGGTGACAAAGTGGATGAGGGAGGGGGACAAGATAGACCTCGGTGGCAAGGAGCTCGAGGTCATACACATCCCCGGCCACACACCTGACAGCGTCTGCCTCTTGGAGAGGCGTGAGCGCCTCCTATTTATAGGCGACATCTTCTACCCCGCCCCCATCTACATCTACTCAAAGGAATCCAACATGGACGAGTTCATCACAAGCTTCCGCAAGGTGGTCAAGCCTGACTACGACTACGCCATGCCCGGTCACAACGAGACCAAAGTGGAGAAGAAGGTCGTCGAGGACGTCCTACACGCCATAGAGGCGATAAAGGCGGGTAAAGCAGGTTCCTATAAAACCGGCGTCGCAAATGGCATAAAGGTCCGACGATACGACTACCCCAGATTCGCCCTCATCGTCAGGGACGATTAAACTTAGGATCACCCAAAAAATTGGGGCTAGTGCTATTCTTGATATGGAGAGCACTGAGGGAAGATGCGATGGGAGGATGTATCTAATTTCTCGCAGTTAAACGGAGGTTAGACAATAGGTTAGCCTATTTCACTATGCTCTGAGCGGCTTTAGCCGCGATTAGAGAGGGGTCGCTGGTCCCATCGACAGGGGTGTTTGGAGCCATCGTGAACAGTGTTAGCTTCCCAGCTTCAACTCCCCCGTGGGTGATTATCCAGGTCGTCATGATTTGGTCAGCGTCACGGGGGTTTCCCGCTGTAGTGAATAAAGCGTATACGCGTAGGCCCCTTAGGTCGGTCAGTCTAGCCATGTAATCCTGAATAGGCTTCGAGGGCTTCCACCCGTACAACGGCCCTCCAATAACTAGTAAGCTGTAGATTGTGAGGTCAATCGGTGCCTGGCTGCTGGCGGTCACGATGTCAACACTCCAGTTTGATGCCAAGAGTCCAGATGTGAATGAGTCCACCATCCTCTGGTGAAAATCTGAGATTCCAGGTGAGTACACAACTATAACTCTGGGCCCACTTGAGGTTGGATTAATGGTTTTTAACTGTGTGACCGTCTCCAAATTTATTTTCCAGCCTATGACCCCAATTGTGACACCGAGAATTACAATGATTATCAGTAGCACCTTACCAATTTTGACCAGGTCCATGTCCCCTCTAAGTTCTACTTACTATAAATTTTCCTGTTTTAGCCTTAAACTGTCTCACGGACGCGAGATTACATTGCTGCACACTATCTCAAAGTGCAATTGTCTAAGGTTTCGCTGTAGCGCGCGCGTTGCTAAAAATTAGTTAAAGACTCACTCTTTTAAGTTCTATTAACATTACCTCGTCGCCGCAGGAGTTTTTTTAAAGAATACGACCAAGCTTAATCTCGTGATAGTCTTGGCTAAGAGGAAACCGGTTGTTATAAAGGACCTTTTCAGGCTCAGAATGGTGTCCGACCCCTGTATCTCCCCAGAGGGGAGACTCGTTGCTTTCGTCCACACGAGCTTCGACTATGAGAAGGACGAGTATGTGAGTGACATCTGGATGGCGGACACGAAGACGGGCGAGTCTACGCAGTTTACCTCTGGGAGGGGGAAGGACAAGGGGCCGCGCTGGTCCCCCGACGGTAAGAGGCTACTCTTCACCTCGACACTTCCCACGAAGGAAGGCGAGGAGAAAAATAAGCCACAGCTTTACGTTATCCCCTATGCGGGCGGTGAGGCGCGAAGATTCACCGATGTGAAGCTTGGTGTCGAGGCACCGAAGTGGTCTCCCGACGGTAGGCAGATACTCTTTGTAAGCCCAACGCAGCCCGTTAAACCGAAGGGCGACGCCAAGCACATCACTCGCCTAAGCTACAAGTTCAACGGCAGGGGCTTCTTCCCGGGGATATACAAGCACGTCTTCACCGTGCCACTCAAGGGTGGGAAGCCAAAGCAGGTAACGAAGGGTGAATACAAGGTCGATGGCGCCGAGTGGATTGGCTCCGACATACTATTCTATGGCAATATCGATCTGGATGCGGACAGGGATGATTACGACAATCTTTACCGCGTTGACCCGAAGGGGGAACCGAAGAAGCTCACTGAGGGGACGTGGAGCATAGCTGGAAACGGCATGACCGGTGTCGCCCCCTCCCCTGACGGTAAGGAGATAGCCTTTACTGGCCACGACTACCGGAGGGGCGGCGCGACGAAAGCAGACATCTGGGTAATGCCCGCCGAAGGGAGCGAACCCCGGAAGCTCACCGAGGGCTTCAAGCCAGACCTCGGGGTCAAGATGAGCTGCGACGTCCGCATTTCCTCCTCCGACCCGACGCCCCTCTGGGGCGGGGACGGATTCATATACTTCACATCAAACTTCGCGGGGGTAAGCAACCTAAACAGGATCAAGGCAAAGGGCGAGAAAGTACAGAGGCTACTCGGTGAGGTCGACCACAGCGTTGAGTCCTGGAGTATGAACGGCGAGGGCGTACTCACATACACTACCTTAGCCACGACGAGGCCCCCCGAAGTATGGCTTAGAGTTGACGGTAAGGATAGGCAGATCACCGACTTCAACAAGAAGTGGCTACAGGGACTCGAACTACGACCGCACGAGCGCTTCACCTTCACCTCCAGCGGTGGCCACAACGTAGAGGGCTGGATAATGAAGCCCTCTGGCTTCAATAAGGGGAAGAAGTACCCGATGGCGGTCGAGATACACGGAGGGCCGCGTGGCGTATTCGGCAACTCCCTTATGCACGAGCACCAGGTCCTCGCTGGGCGAGGCTATGCTGTGATGTACATTAACCCGTGGGGGAGCGGTGGCTACACAGAGGACTTCCAGGCGGGGCTCCCAGGCCACTACGGCGAACAGGACTACGCGGATATCATGGAGTCGGTCGACCACTGCGTTAAAACGTACGATTGGGTCGATGGTGATCGCCTAGCCTGCCTCGGCGGCAGCTACGGTGGATTCATGACGAACTGGATCGTCACCCATACCACCCGATTCAAGGCGGCGGTAACGATGCGGAGCATAAGCAACTGGGTCAGCTTTTTCGGGACCTCCGATATAGGCTGGACGTTTGGGAGAAGAGAGATACTCAGCGCCCCATGGGAGAACGAAGAGGAATTCATGGCGAAGAGCCCCATAAGATACGTGAAGAACGTGAAGACGCCGACCCTTGTACTCCACAGCGAAGAGGACTACCGCTGCCCGATAGAGCAAGGGGAACAGTTCTACACCGCCCTCAAGTACCTTGGCGTCCCCACCGAGTTCGTCAGGTTCCCCGGGGAGAACCACGAGCTAAGCCGGAGTGGTAAGCCGAAGCACAGGGAGGCGCGTCTCGAACACATTCTCCGCTGGTTCGAGACCTACCTCTAGCTCCCATCATGCACGGAGGGCGTAGAGTACATCCTGGTAAATGGGGAGGCAGTCGTCCAGAAGAAAAGGCACCGGGGGCGATAATAATCAAGGTGTTACGTAAGAAATAGGCGGGTTACCGCTGGAACATCTTCATTGGCATGTTCCTCAGTCGACGGTTTCCCTTCAGCTGCTTGAACATCTTCTTCATGTTCTCATGTTGCTTGATCAATTCCCTTACCTCCGCTTCCGTCGTCCCTGAGCCACGTGCGATCCGCTTGATGCGGCTTGAGTTGATGACCTTTGGGTCCTCCTTCTCCTCAACGGTCATGCTCCTGATTATGACCTTCCACCTGTCGAGACGCTCCTCTGCCTTCTCCATCTCGTCATCTGGGAGCTGGTAGCTGAAGCCAGGGATCATGCCGAGGACTTTCTGGATCGGCCCCATCTTACTCATCGCTTCGAACTGGTCGTACATGTCCTGTAGGCTGAACTTACCGCTCATCATTGCTCGGACATCCTTCTCGGAGGGCTGTATCTCGGCCTCCTTGACCTTGGCGACGAGTCCGTCGATGTCGCCCATACCGAGGAGACGGCCAACGAATCGGCTAGGAGCGAAGGGCTCGATGTCCTCGATCTTCTCGCCTGTGCCGATGAACTTGATGTGTGCGCCCGTCGCCGCGACACCGCTGAGGGCGCCTCCACCCCTAGCTGTGCCGTCGAGCTTGGATACGATAATGCTCCCGAAGGGCGTCGCATCCTTAAACGCCTGAGCCTGAGGGGAGGCCTGCTGCCCTATGGTTCCGTCGAGGACAAGGACGATCTCCTGCGGCTTCACAGCGGCAGCGATTTGCTGCATCTCCTCTATGAGCCTCTTCTCCTCCTTGTGGCGACCCGAAGTGTCTAGAATCACGACCTCGTAGGTCTTGAAGCGCTCCACGCCGTGCCTCGCCACGGAGATTGGGTCCTTGCTGTCAGCCTCACCGTAGAAGTCGACCTTGATCTGCTCAGCCAACTGCTTCAACTGGTTGTACGCGCCGGGGCGGAACGTGTCACAGGTGATGAGCCCTGTCTTTAAGCCTCTCTTCTGGTAGTAGCGGGCGAGCTTACCAGCCGTCGTCGTCTTCCCTGAGCCCTGAATGCCTATGAGCATGATAACGTTCTGCTTCCCCGGCTGGATCTTTATTTCATCCTGCTTCTCCCCGACAAACTTCGTTAGCTCGTCATAGACGACTTTTACGACGTGTTCGCGTCGACTGATGCCGGGGGGTAGTTCCTCGTTCAACGCCCTCTTCTCGATGTTCTGGCTTAGCTGCATGACGAGGGCGACGTTGACGTCCGCCTGGAGGAGGGCTCGCTGGAAGTCCCGGATCAACTCCTTCACAAGCGCCTCGTCGACGACTGGGGCCTTTATCACTTTTCGCAGCGCTTCGTAGAGGCTTGAACCGAGCTTCTCCAGGACCATCGGTTTTCGTATTGTATCCCGCGGGCGACTGGATTAAAGGTTGCCGTAGAAGAATGAGGGTAAAAGAGGAGGCGATTCTTACAAACCGATGCTACTTAACTATCAGTATCGCCTTTGTGCACTGGTCAACTACCTGGCGGCTCGTGCTTCCGAGTATCCATCCGGAGATGCCACCTAGGCCCCTGCTTCCCATCACTATTAGACTCACGCCCAGCTTATCTGCCTCAGAGACTATTGTCGAAGAGGGACGCCCCTCCTTTAAAATGGTCTCGACCTTGATATGGGGGTAAAGGCCCTTAATTTCCTCCTCCGCCTTCTTTATGGACTGACTGTAGTTCTCACGCATCCTCTCCTGTAGGCTCGCGATGTCCATCGCCTGTGCGCCAAGCTCCGCGTTTGAGTAGATAGGTACAGACACCTTTGGCACTACTGTGAGTATTACTAGTTCCCCCTCGAACATGGCAGCCATCTTCGCTGCGTGGTCAAGTGCCCTCTTAGATGGGTCCGAGCCGTCGTACGCCACTAGTACCTTGCTGAACACGGGGTCGAACATAGTCCTCGGTTTATTGTTGAGTCGTCTCTGGATTTAAGGTAGATTCAATTGTTTCTCATTTTTCAATAGGTGCACCGCTTTTAGGGGCTAATGAAATTGCCCTAACGTGCGAGAACATCGTCCTGTTGCGCGTGGGAGAAAGGAGTAGAAATAATAGTTTTTGAAAATTATCTCTTTAATCAGTATAGCTTCGTGTTCTTTAAGGCCTCAGTGGTAGCTTTCTCCTGCACCTCGTTGAGAGGTAGGAGGGGTTGTCTCGGTATTCCCGCTTTGTATCCCATACGATTTAGAGCGGCCTTTATCGCAGCGACCTGGGGGGAGCTAGCTACGAGAACGTTGTTGACGTGGCTAGTGGTTCGCTGCCTCTTCCCCGCCGTGACGATGTCTCCCCTCCTAAAAGCCTGATGGAGCTCAATGCATGTACCTGGAACGACGTTAGCAATAGCGAGGACGGCGCCCCTCCCACCGAGGCTAAGGGTAGGCAGGAACATGTACGCAGCCCCGCTGAGGCAAGCTACCCTGTCTCCACAAAGACGGATTATCTCTGCCATATTACCGGGGGCTGCCACTACTATCCTTAACCCCAGCAAGGCCGCTACAGTCTTCTGCGATGCGGTAGATGGTCTTGGAGGCGATGCTGTAGCCTGTGAATTTGGGAACATTGTAGAGGATGACTGGGAGGTCGACGGCGGATAGTACAGCAGCGTAGTGACCGTAGAGCTCCTCCTCGGAAGGGCGGAAGAAGTAGGGTGTTGTTATCAAAGCCACCTCCGCTCCAACATTCTTGGCGTCCCGTGTGAGCTCTATAGTCTCCCTAGTCGCCATCGCTCCAGTACCTGCGATAACCTGCGCTCTCCCATCCACCTGGTCGATGACAAAGCCGAGAACCTCTGCGATTTCCTCCTTGTTGAGGTAGGGGGACTCCCCAGTGCTCGCGTTGGCGACGATGCCGGATACGCCGGCTCCTATCCAGTACTCGATGAGTTCCCCCAGCGCCTCATACTGTATCTCTCCCTTCGCGTCAAATGGAGTAACGTTTGGTACGTAGACGCCCTCGAGATTCAGCTTCGTCATGTTACTGAATTCTCCCACGAGGTTAAAAACAGGTGCGGGTGTTGGCTTTATAGGCTCCATGCCTGCATCCTCTCACTCGATGGCTCGGTTCTACCCACCCGGTGTCCCTAGGAGTATACAGTACCCCGAGATGCCTCTCTACGGCTTCCTTGAAAATTCCGCTAGGAAATTCCCCAATAGAACCGGCGCATTCTACCTAGGCAACGGCGTCATGTACACTGAGCTTTGGGAGAAGGCGCTGCGATTCGCCTGGCACATTAGGCTGCTCGGAGTCGAGAGCGGTGATAGGGTGGGTCTCATCCTCCCGAATACGCCCCAATTCATCATAGCCTTTAACGGTATCCTTGCCACGGGTGGCGTCGTGGTCGCGATTAACCCCCTCAATCCAGTTAAGGAGGTTGGTAGGGAACTTGCTGAAACCGAGTGCAAGGTGCTAGTCGTGCTCGATAGGCTTCTTGAGAAGCTGCCCGCTGGTTACTCTGGAAAGGTAGTTGTGGCGAGGGCCGCTGAGTATGCTCCTGTCCACCTCAGGCTCCTCAGTAGTCTAGTGTACGAGGGTACAATGCCTGAGAAGGCCTTGAAATTTGATGATATGGTGATCGGGAGACAGGCTCAACCGGTTGCGGTCACACCAAAGGATGACCTCGCTGCAATCCTATACACCTCCGGTACCACCGGGCAACCAAAGGGGGTGATGCTGACCCATTACTCACTAGTCGCGAATGCCCTGCAAAGCTATTATTGGCTCAGGGGTTGGGGGTACAGTGCCAAGCCTCAACCAATGGGATGGCCACTGATCCTCTGCGCTGTCCCCTTTTTCCATAGCTATGGGCTGAACATACTCAACGAAGCGGTCAGCTTCGGGTGCACTCTAGTTCTTGTCCCCGATCCAAGGGCTGAGCTGATACTGGGTGCCGCTCAGAGGCACCGCGTTACCCATATGCCCCTCATCCCCCGGTTTGTATCGGAGATACTCGCACACCCGAGGCAGAGTGACTACGACCTGAGCAGCGTCACAACTGCATCCAGTGGTGGCGCATCCATCAGCCCCGAGCTGATGAGGAGGTTTGAGGAGATAACAGGCGCCATGTTCTATCAGGGCTATGGTCTCACGGAGGCAGGTCCGGCCACCCACGCCACGCCAATCACGGGGAAGCGTAACTACCTCAGCGCCGGTATGGCTTACCCCGACACCGAGGTCAAGGTAGTCGACACACAGGTAAGCGAGGTAGAAGTCCAACCCGGGGGAGTGGGGGAACTGCTCATCCGCGGCCCCCAGATAATGAAGGGTTATTGGAAGGCTCCTGAGGAAACAACGAGGGTCCTCGTTGATGGTTGGCTTCACACCGACGATGTCGTTCGAATCGATGAAGAGGGGTGGCTCTACATCGTGGGCAGGAAGAGGGACAGGATAGTTGCCGCTGGGCATACGGTCTGGCCCAATGATGTCGAGGCGGTTCTCACCAGTAGCCAGGAGGTAGAGATGGCGATAGCAGTCGGAGCTCCCGACCCGCTTCGGTGTGATACCTCCATCCATGCCCTGGTGGTCCTTAAGAGGGGCTACGACAAAATGGGCGTCGAAGCCCGCCTATTACAGCTGTGCAGGGAAAGGCTGCAGCCCCACCAGATCCCAGGGAGGATCGAGGTCGTCGAGATCATCCCCTTAACTAATATGGGGGAGATCGACCGCATCGCAGTAGAGGCTGAGATCGAGCGTCGCCTCAAGAAGGCGATGGACGACTACGCTCGAGAGAATCCCCCATATAAATAAGCGTGACGAACCATTATCCCCCATGCTCCCACCAAAACAAGTCCTCAGGGACAGGATTGCCCGGATAATAGCTGCCACCCGCTTCCCATTCATTGACCAGACTACGTGGGACGAGGGGAGGCGCACCTTTGTCAACACAGAGAAGGAGAAACTGTTCGCTATCGTTGGTCCACGTGGAAAAATCTACCCCAGCATCGTGGTCCTAAACCCTGATGGAGCCATCAGGGAGATCGGAGAGGTTGAGATGGAGGTCAAATCCAGTCACGCTACGAAGTGGAGTCTCCTCTCAGATAAGACAGGGATGAGTGAGAAGTACAAGAAGCTCTTTATCTACGTCCCGTTGGGGGAGGGGAATGAGGCGAAGAGACTCCTTGAGGAGAAAGGGATCGAGTACGCAGGGCTACGAGAGTGGAGCATAGAGGAAGGGACGCTCGTGACCCGTCCCGTTGTCACACCTGACATGAATTATGACCATAGGGTTAGCTAAGGGGAAGCAGCAAGCTCGCAAGGTAGTCTTCTGCCTGCTTGACTGCCACATCATCGTACATGCTATCCAGTTCCCTCTTCAGATACTCCCTCAAGGCCCAGTGAATGATGCCTGTTTCCTTGCTGTATATGATGAGTCTCGTTTCCTCTAGAGTTTGGAGCTCCGAATAAAAGTCGTCACTTATTCTACTGTTCCCACCGTGCAGAAAGCTGTAGAGTTCGCCTCGCTTAATGGCTCTCTTCTCGTGGACAACCATCGCCGTGTGGATCAAAGACTGGTTGAGGCTTCTGATTCGTATCCCTACTTCTCTAACGAAGCGCTCCTTGATGATCTCCTTGAACCTCCCTGATACGTCCACCTGTGTGAAGATGGTGGGTTTGTCGTATTGGATTATCTGTTGCATCCTCTGGTCGATGAGTTGGTTTAGGTCATCTATGGTGAAGCCCGGTCGCACAGCGGGGATTTGGGTTTTCGTGGCTCTCTGCTCAGTGGTATCCTGCTGTCTAACCAGTTGCTCAAGCTGCGTTGTGCTCGTGATCAGCTCTTTTCTGAGGGCGTTGATCTCGCCGCGTAGTAATTCGAACTCGTTGTCTCGGCGCGCCAGCTTGATCTCTAGCTCCTCTACCTTACGGAGGGCACGGTCCCCACCTAGGTCAGGTAGGAAGCGGCGTATCCCCGTCTGTGCGCTTTGTGTTGCCTCCCCGGAGGCGGATTTCATGTACTTCCCTGCCTCTGTAGCGGGTATTTCACCCATCGCCACTTGGCGCCCGATCTTCGCGGGGACCCCCGCGGGGAGGACGTAGACCTTCCTGACATCGTCGCCGAGGATGGCTATGAAGTGGCCGAGGGGCAGGGATCTGATCTCCTCGGCGTCGATCTTGTTCTTCCCAATCTGCTCCCTAACCCTCTCCACTTCATGCCCTTCCCGCTGTCTGCCTAGAATCCAGTTGTTGCACTGACGGAGGGGCATCTTGTCTATCCCAGCTATGTCCTGGCTGTCTATGAAGAGGTAGTTACCTATGGCGGCGCCTTTCCTGATGAAGGTTTCCGCATAGAGCTTCACCGGCGTATTCCTCCCCTGTGGGATGTGCTCCCACGCTTCCGGGACGATGAGTATCGTATCGTGGAGATTATTGATGACATACTCCATCGTGCTCTGAATTACGAGTGACTGAAGCTCTACCGTCATCTCGGTGAGGTCCATTACGTTAATGCCATCAATTAGATCGAGGGTCTTGCTGAACCTGAGCCTCTCTATCTGGGGGACAACTATCTTAAGATACTCCTCCAGAGCGGTGTATATGTTCTCAGAAAGCTGCTTCGTCGTCTCGGAGCGCAGTGTCTGAACGTTCTTGAGGACTTCTCTGAGACTCTTCGTGCCCTGAGTCGCCTTCATGATCCATGGGCGCTCGAACTTCATCTTTTCTCGCATAACAGCCTCCAGCAAGGTGGCGACGTACTGCCAGTCGGCGCGCTCCTGAAAAAAAGGGGTTATCTCACGGTAGTTGTTGAAGCCCGACTCACCGCGCTTCGTCTTAAAGGCGATGGCGCGCCTATTCGCGCGGCTGATGATCGCCTCTAGGGTCGTGGTCTTACCAGATAACTGGGTCATCCCCGTGATAACGGTGTGGTGGAGGCTCATCTGTACCTCCTTCCCAGTGCCGACCTCGAAGCCCAGCATTATCTTGGTCTCGCTCATACTCTCATCAACCGAGAATGACTGAGTATCTCTCACATTACAGACTTAAATCAATGAGGGTTTACGAATCGCTAAAAGATTGGGGGCGGAGTACGCCAAATGGTTCTAACTAATCGTAGAGTCTAATTTTAGCCCTCTCATCGGCCTCCATGAGCCTCAGAACAAGGACGCCGACTGGCTCAACCTCGGCGAGCCTTCTCTCCCTCACCGAGCCATAGCTGATGAGGTTGAATTCTCTCAGGATACGGGCGTTTAGCTTCAACGTTGAAAGCGGTATTCCCGTCTCTTGGGATAGCTTGCTTAGGAGACCAGTCAAAGGCTGACTGTTGCTTGCTACCCTGTTGAGTATTAGGAGCTGGTTATCGTTTAAGGTCCTTAAAAGGAGTCTGCGGAGGTTTTCCACTCCGCTGATCGATATTGGAGGTGGTTCACTCTCTTCACCCGTGGAAATTCCCCCTAATATGTTTAAAAGCTTGTTGGGCAGGATAGGCTACCCTATCGGATGCTACTGCTCATAACGAGGAATTTTACCTGGATAGCACGTGCGACGAAGCGGTGAAAAAGCATTTTCCGATACAAGGGACCTTATGTGCTGGTCGCTGGTTTTATACCCTGTTACGGCTTATACTCCCCGATTATCTTGGTCAAGGAAGCGGCCTTAAACTGGATAGACGGGAACGAAAAGGAGATCATCAAGATCAGCGACAAGGCATGGGAGTACGCCGAGGTCGGCCTACAGGAGACGAAGACAAGCAAGCTCTTCGTGGACTGGATCGAGAAGCAGGGGTTCAAACTGGAGAGGGGTGTTGCGGAAATGCCCACCGCATTTGTGGCGACGTGGAGCAACGGCGAAGGCCCTACAATAGGCCTCATGGGCGAGCTCGACGCCCTCGCAGGTCTCAGCCAGAAAGCCGTCCCTTACAAGGAGCCTGTCAAGGAGGGAGCGCCGGGCCACGGCTGCGGTCACAACATGCACGGCACCACGGCCCTCGCCGCGGCTGTCGCTATGAAAGTAGAGATGGAGGAGAGGAAGGTCCCGGGCACCATAAAGATGTACGGATGCCCCGCTGAGGAGACCCTCGTCGGGAAGGTCTGGATGACCCGTCACGGCCTCTTCAAGGGCGTCGACGCCTGTCTCAGCCACCACCCCGGCAACGCCAACACCGCCGGTACCGGTAGTAGCAATGCCATGAACAGCTTCAAGGTTCACTACTATGGTCGTACCGCCCACTCCGCTGGCGATCCTGAAAACGGCATCAGCGCCC
>Ga0154708_1106_pt9 | contig 19420 bp, 23 predicted proteins | sample Rifle2008BG13ft_FD_105568 | JGI IMG/M metagenome (GOLD analysis project Ga0154708, IMG submission 105568) | Candidatus Bathyarchaeota archaeon RBG_13_52_12 | reverse complement strand
CCCTCTCCTGCCCCGTGTCGGAGTAGACGACTACATCGACGTCCTCGTCCTTCACCTGCACGGGGTAAAAGAAGCGGCGGAAGACCCTGACACGGGTCCGCTTCCCCTCGAAGACGACGACCAGCCCCGATTCGGTTGATGACAACATTGTATCTTCGAACCCCCGAATTGAAAAGGTATGTAGGTCTGTGGCCAATCTTGACCCCCTTTGGACCGAGTTGCACGCTCACGAAAGCTGTGAAGGTTGAGGCTTTCCTCTTTAAGCCGTAAAATTAGATAAGATATTACTATTTCGTGTTTTTCTAACTATTATGAGGTCGCACGTGCGTGAGTGTGATTAGAGGGGGATTAGAGTAGGAATCCGCCTTTTAGAGGGTCGTCAGGGTCGATGACCACTTGCGTGAATCCAGTGATGTAAGCGGAGGCGAGGACATCGGGGACTATCGCCTTGTACTTCCCTACTTTGACCTCCTTCGCTATCCTGCCCGTCATCAAGGTGCCTATTGTGGACTCGAATTTGACCTCTTGGCCAGGCTTGAGCTTCCCGGTGCCATAGAGGGCCGCCATCCGGGCGTTTGAACAGGTCCCTGCGGGGCTCCTGCATGTCTGTTTGGGGCCAAAGACGTTCCAGTGCCTGCTAGTGTACTCCTTCTTACTCGGCTTCGTGTAGAAGGTGACGAGGTCGAGGATGTTTAGCTCCGGATACTCTGGGTGGTCTACCTTTATCTGGCCGGCTATAAAGTTCCTGATCTTCCATCCGAGGGGTATCCACTCCCCCTTCGTCTCGAGAGTTGGCTTGAGACCGATGCTCTCGGCGTCGACGAAGGCGTACCAGAGACCCCCGTACGCGATGTCAGCCTCGACTTCCCCAACCTTGGGAACGTCGAACTTCATCGTCTTCCAGTAGAAACTTGGGACGCCTTGCATCGCGATGCTCTTCGCGACGCCATCCTTCACCTCGACTTTCGTCTTGACGAGTCCGCTAACGGTGTCGAAGGTTATCTCGGTGTAGGGTTCCTTGACATCGACCATCCCCGTGTTGACTAGAGCGGCGCTGCAGCTGTAGGTAGAGTCACCGCAGGCGCTGAAGTATCCGTCGGTCCAGAGGTAGATAACTCCGACGTCAGCATCTGGGACAGTGGCCTCTGTGAGAATTGAGCCGAGCATACCGTCGAAACCCCTTGGTTCCTTCATCAGTGTCCCCAAGAGGGCGTGGTAATTTTCCTGGAAATACTTCTGTTTCTCCGACATCGTCTTGCCACGGAGCTTCGGCAGTCCACCAACGACGATCCTGGTCGACTCGCCACTGCAGTGGGTGTCGATACACGAAAGGTACCTACTGAACTTCATACGGGTTACACCGGTTAGTATTCATCCAGACACGTTTATACCGGTTACGTCGAAGCTTATCTCCAAGAGCTGCTTATTAGACCTGTAGCGCCACTTTACGATCATTAACCCGCCCAATTCTCCTGTCTTAGTGCAGTGCTGCTTTCCGCATGTGTTGACGTTCCAATCTGGAATGTGAAAAATCTTGACGACCTTAAGCTCTGCGGGTAGGGGGAAAAGATCGTAAATGTCGTCGCCCCAACGAGCTTCGGCATCAGATCGGCTCATCTCATGTATCTCGGTTGGGGCGTTCTCCATTATCTTCTGATTTGCTGCTTCCTCGATCCTAGTCAACTCCTCGTTGGTGGGCTTCCTATCGAATTGGACTGTGAGTCCACCGTGGATGCCCTGGCTATATGCGCTCGCAGACCACTTGGCACCCCTCCCAAGGACGTGCACGACCGCTCCTTTCAGGACGTGGATGGCGGTGTGACCCCTGACCTCATCCGATGTAACCATTTTCAAACCTAAAACCTGTCTTTAGTGCATATAAGAGAGAGGGGCAGTCAATGCTAATTAGGTAGAGGTCAATTATTGGTGCGTCCGGTCCTCTACGAGGTGAAGTGGATGACTGAAAATAAGGAGCACACCTGGCGCTTCGCCTCGATCAAGGTGTGGCTATCACAGATCACAGAGAAGAACATGCTCAAGGGGGCTACCATCGTTGTCTTGACTGGATTATTAGCCGCGGTCATAGCCTACTCGAACGCTGCGAGGATAGAAGCCCCGATAGCTGGCGTATCTGGAACCTTTAAGACAATATCCGCTGCAGCAACGCTCACATTGACACTCCTAGGCTGGATATTTTCCTCTCTCACTTACCACGCGGGCGCAAGCGTTCTCGGAGGAAAGGGGAGTCTCAAAAGGGTATTTGCCCTCAGCGGCTACGTATCCATGCCACTACTCCTCCAAGAGATCCTCAGGTTCATCTACTATGTAATCTTCAGTCAGTCTCCCTCGGCATCCACTTCCGTGAACATACTCACCCTGCTCGTTGATCATTTTACTTTCTTCAAAGTCGCGTGCCTGGTCTTGACCGGCGTCGCTGTAATGTTGAATTATGGTGTCTCGGGGAGGAAAGCAGCTTTTGTCACGCTTCTCCCTACGTTGATCATTATCGCTTTCACCCTCCTCTTATCGCAGTATTTTGGCGGGGCTATATTTGCTTCCGGGAACCGGGGTGGGGCCTATTATCGGGGCTGAGGCTAACGAGCTAATCGATTAAATTTTCCCTTAAAATTGAGGTGCCCAGGTGTTCTTACCTAGTGGACGAAGGATTTCCAAGAGCCTAAGCCCCCGGAGCCTTTTGCAGCCCGTCCCTCTTGGTTCTGCGTCTCGTGGGGGTCTTGAACGCTGCTCCGACCCTTGAGGCGCTCCCACCTGGGCAGACCTATGAGAGTTCTCAGTGAATATACCATCTGCGTTGTAAGCATGATGCAACTTAGGATGATGATTCATGGATTATCAGCCGATTATTGTCTCTCAACAGACAACAATGTCGCATGTTGCTGACGCGAAGGTAGTTTGTTGGGTGCTTGAAAACGCGGCTATGTGGAACAATGAGCGCTTAACAGGTTTAATTCGAATTAGCCTCAGCCGTTGGCGGATTCACGGGGGCGTCCACGAGATGTACTTCGACGTTGTGAACCTCTGCTTTTGAGCCACCCCAAAACCGCTCCGTATTATCTCAGGCAGAACCTGCTTAGCGAACCTTTCCGAGGGGTTCCCTGGGATTATACCCTCGCAGTCGGAGTCGAGGTAGATGTAGTAGACCTTGTCACCGAGTTTATAGGCGCTGTTGTCACCGCGTGGGTAGACGGGCTTGTGCTGGATGCGGAAGGGAAAGAGGCGGCAGGCGGTCGGCTTCATGCCTTGGATCGTGCATATCCACCGGTCCATTATTGGGCGCTGGAGGACGCAGCGGCGGTCAGGCCCGTTGCGGAGGTAGACCTTGCCGGTCCCGTACTCGAAGACTCCCTGCCCGCAGACGCTCCCGACCTTGACAAACTCGTCCATCTTCAGGGGGACCCTATAACCGACGCAGCAGTTGCCGCACGCTCTGCACCCCCAGTTGGCTACTTCACGCCAGGGTATGAGCGTCTTGTCCCCCATAGCAGTCTTAAGCCCATGTGAGTTGGATACCTATATTCTTTTCCGATAATCGCGCACCCATGCAGTCGTAGATTATGCAATGAGGCGTGTGCGGTTTATTGGACTCAATCCTTTGGAGGCTCTGCTTGAGGTATGAGAGGTTTAAGAGGGCTGACCAGGAGTCTCTGCTTCAGTATATCTAGCCTTCGCCGCGTTCCTTCTTCTTCTCTGCCTCCTCGAGGTCGTAGAGGAGGGGATAGACGTTGTTGTGCTGCTTTATCAGTTTGAGGGTGAAATTAACGAACCAACCTATCATTATGATGGCAGCTGCGTAGATTATGATTGTGTAGAGGAGCAACGTATCCACTATTTACACCGTTAAAGTCTGCACTACGGGATCTATTGAAGCTTCCCCTTGCTGGGGATTGCGAGGGACATGACCCAAGCGTCCTCACCGTCGAGGTAGTATCCGTAGTTTCTTTTCGTCTTTGTGAAGATAAGTCTCTCATAGAGCTTTATTGCTGGGTCGTTCCCGACGCGCACTTCTAGGTAGCACTCGGTCGCATCGTAGGAGACTGCGCCCCTCTTCATCACCTCAAACATCAGTGCCTTTGCGATTCCCCTTCGTCTGTATTGCTCGCGAACAGCTATAGAGACGACGTGCAGTAGGCGAGCAGGGCTTAGGCTTCGGAGCTTGCTGAAGCCTCTCTCGACGCGGCACATTATGTAGCCCTGGATGTCGCCGTCCGCTTCAGCAATGATGAAGGTCTCCGGGAACCTACTGTAGAGCTCCCTGTAGAAGCTGCTGCTGTAGTTTTCGGGGAGGCACTCGAAGTTAATGGCCATCACCCTGTTCAGGTCTTCTGCCTGGAACATCCTGATATTATAGCCTAGACTCATCCCCGGTTCTCCTTTCACTCGGAGACCGCATGGATTTAAATGCGTCGAATTCATCACCAAGCCTTTTTATGGGTCACTAACTTGTGGTGTTTAGAGACCTTGTCAACGGACTTCCTCGTAAACGCAGAGGTCGACGGGCTCATCGAGTCCCTCTTCGTCGTCGAGGAGCGCTTTCTAGACAGGGAGACCCCTAACTTCATAGTCTCACAGAAGACTCAGGGTGATAAGCAGCTTGTACTAAAGGCTGCTTTCAGGAACCTCGCGGATAGGCTCAGGCGGAGAGGTTACCTTGCTGAGTTCAGGTGGATAGTGGGGAGATATTACGTGACTCTTACCCCAAAGCCATCCGAGAAGAGGAGAAGCAGCGACCGGAACCGCTTACTATTCGCCGCTACGGTAGTCACGGTCTTCATAGACGGGTACCTTCGTAGCAACAACCCAGTGCTCACGCAATCCCTTATGCCAGGAACCCCCGTCTTCCTTAATGCGCTGATTTTCACACTTGGCATCGTTGCGGTTTTCGGGATCCACGAGATGGGCCACAAACTGGCTTCGGAGAGGCGGGGGATAAGGGCATCCTGGCCCTTCTTCATCCCTGCACCGCCGGGATTAGGAGGTACCTTCGGTGCCGTCATCAGCCAGGACGAGCCCCCCACGAACAGGGACGACCTCTTCGACCTTGGGATTGCTGGGCCTTTCTTCGGCTTTCTCGCCTCGATAGTTATCGGTATAGTTGGTATTTGGCTCTCCTTTACAGTCCAAGTCGATCAGGTAGCCAACTGGGCTATCTCTTACCCGGAGATAAGGTTCCAGCAGATACCCATGCCGGTAATACTACAGATTGTCTCCGACATTATCAGACCGGCTACCAAGGAAAGCGTCCTCGTCCTCCATCCCCTAGCCTTCGCCGCCTGGGTTGGTTTCCTAGTCACCTTTGTGAACCTCATACCGAGCTGGCAACTAGACGGCGGTCACATAATAAGGGCCTTATTCGGGCGGGAGACTCATAAGATCATCTCCATCACTGGGATATTCCTACTAATGATCTCTGGCTATGTCATAATGGCGGTCATAATAGCCTTCTTCCTAATGCGTGAGGGGACAGAGTCGATGACTCCCCTCGACGACATCTCACCGACAAGTCTGAGCCGGAAGCTGGGGCTTATAGGCTACGTGGTTCTCATGGGGCTGTCGTTAGTGGCACTCATCCAGGTCTAGGTACTAGAGGGTATAGTCGAGCACCCGTAGGGAATTACGAGGGTCCGCCTTCCCCTCCTCCCGTCCACTGCATTCTCGTAGGCGTCATTAGCGGTCCTCGCGACGGAAATTCCAAGCGGTTCAACCATGTACTTTGGGAGGCTAGAGACTAGGTAGATCTGGCACTTCGCGGTTGCAGCCTTGACTACCTGGAGAGCCTCAGATCCGAGGGCATACCTTCTCTCTAACTCTGACTGCTGCTCTATGTGTGCGAGGGTTGTGAAGGACTCGGAGCCAAGCCCCTCGGGGCACTCGGCGAGGAGGATGATTGCGCCTCCCTTCTTCGCGAGTTGTGTGGGCGCCTGAAGCGCCCAGGCAGCAGAGTAGAGGTCGAAGTCGTACTTCGCGCCTCCTGCACTCACCACAACGACGTCGGCCCCGACTTCGGCATTGACCTGGTAACTTGCACCGAGGGCGTAGATTGCTTGCCCCCATGTTTCCTCGAGAGCGCCGGCAAATGCTGCGAGGAGTTTGCCATGCGTGTTGGGGACGAGTTGGACTGCGAGGTCGCATCCGGTTAGTTTTACAGCTTCAAGAACATCCTCCTTCAGCGAATTCAACTCGATGACGCCTGGCTTGACCTCGCCCTTGAGGACAAGTTTCCTGTGTACCTCAACGGTGGATGGGGAGGCGAGGCCTGGGATAATCGCCGTGTGTGCGCCACGGAATCCGGTGTAGCTATCCACCTCAACCTCACCGACAACGATCTTCAGCTTCGCTTCCGTGTAAACCTTGTTTATTGAGAGGGGCGTCTTCTGACGCGTTTCCCCCATGTTGGAGAGTTCTGTCGTAAACCGCGTGTGCTCAACAAGGTTGACGCCCTTTAACTCCTCCGACGCCTTCAGCACTTTGATGAGTTCATTGTTGCTCCGTTCCCTAACCCCGTTAGCGACGATGACTGTTATCTTTTCCTTCGGGACGATGAGGTTTACTAATTGTGTGACAATGGGGGCGAGAACCGCTATGGCGTTTCTTGGCCTGGTTGTTCCCTCAACTGCTATCGCGACGGTGCAATCAAGCCCTACAAGTTCTTCGAGTTTCTTAGAGCCACGGGGCTCACTGAGTGCCTTGCTGACGACTTCCTTCGGGGGCAACGGTGGCTCTTGTCGCGTCGGCTCTGCGACGCTCAACAGGTCTTTCATATCGATTGTGACGTATACTTCTGTGTTACCGTAGGGGAGCCAGCATTCAACCAAGTAGATTCAAGAAGGTATACTGACTCGAGTTTCTTATTTCTTAGGGTAGCGCGCGTGTTAGGTCTTAGCGCAATTGAGGTGTTAACCTCACCAAAGCGATTAATGTTCTTCGCGCGCGTTCTCTCTCCTATACTTCTTAACTATATAGATGAGGCTCTGACCACCGATTTTCCTCTCCTCAACTATTCCAGTGTCTATTAAGCGGCGGATCATCCTCCAAGCGCTCGTGCGAGGGATATCAAAACGGTCCCTGATCTCATTAGCGAATGCCTCCCCGCCACGCTCTGTGAGGAACCTAAGCACCTCCTTGTCATCGACTCGAAGACCTGGGCTCTTCTGGAATATCATGTCCAGATCAACATGTGCGTCGTCGATCTCCTTGGGCAGGGGTTGGGGTGGAGGCAACTTCCTCCCGCTTCTCTTGTATATTATCATCCCCCCTGTGATGACTAGTGCCACGATGCCTACTATAATGAGAAGGAGGTTGTTTGAGACAGACTGTGAGTTTACAGCTGCGTCATATGCTTGATCGGCGCTAGTTTTCGCCTTGGTGTAATCACCTACTATGTACGAGCTCTGGGCATTCGCTACGAGGACATCGGCTACAGCAAGATTTGAGTTTCTGCCCTCGTTCTTCGCGGTCTGGATAGCGGTCGTAGCGCGCTGTATCGACAAGTTTGCTCCTTGTGCTTGAATTTCTGCGTCAAGAGCGGATGCCTTCGCCTGCGTTGCAAGCTGTTCGGTTTTAAGATAGTCGCCCAGGTTGAAAGCCGTGTTCGCCTGTGCGAGCAACCCGTCGGCCTCGGTTGTCAACACTCCCTTTGCTTTTATAGTTTTAAGAGATTCTTCCGCGTCAATAATCACCGATTTAGCATGTTCCTTCGTGCCCACTCCGGATATCACATAAGAGATGGAGTCATCCCCGGGAGGCATTGTCACCTGAGTTCGTCCGCCTACTGTAGATACATCGAGTGGCATCTGGCTCATGCTCACTATGGTTGCGCCTGAGGGGAGCGTCACCACTAAGTTCGCGGGAGAGGTCACATTGAAGGCCCAAAGATTACCAACCTTCGAGGTGAGTTCCTGGGTTGAGTATGTGATAGTGATTTTAGAGGCTCCTAAGGTGTCGATTATTACAGAGGAGTCAATCGGGGTCATCACGAGGGGGAGCCCGTTTTGATTCACCACCAAGAGATCGAGAAACGACGAGGTAAATAGGGGAATCGTGACCTTAACGGCCATTATGTCAACTTCTACGTTGTACTCAACGCCTATAACGCCGTCGACGTATATCGTAGCGGTGAGGCTGGTTGGCGAATAATCAGCAGAGTGCAGGTAGGGCACTGCTGACGAAACGATGATTAATACAAGAAGTGTGCCCAAATCGATGCGCATAAGGAATCAACTGGGATTATGTCTTGTTGGATAAAAACTTGACAGAACCTGAGTCTATAAAATGAGCAAGTTTATCCAATTCGCGCGCGAGCGTAGTGTTACTTAGAAAATTGTGAATTTCTCCTTCTTCGCCTTACAGACTGGGCATTGGTCTGGGATCTCCCCCTCAGTTGTCCAGCCACAGACTTCGCAGACTCCAATTTGTTTAAAATCAGCGTCTTTCTTCTGCTCCACCGCTTCTTTAGCACGCGCATAGAGCCCAGCATGAGTCTTCTCTGCTTCTAATGCGTATCGGAACGTGATTTCTGCACCGTACTCTTTCTGATCCTTCGCAACCGCTATGTAGGCGGGGTACATCTCCTCTACCTCATGGTGCTCACCATCGATGCCATGCTGGAGGTCTTCGACTGTGGATCGACTTCCGAATAGTGCACCGCCGAAGGTCGTCTGCGACCCCTTCGTCATAATATTCCGATAATGATTACCCGCATGTATCCTCTCGGCGTAGGCTACAGCGGTGAAGAGGCGGCTTATGTTTGGATACCCAACTTCCTTAGCCCTTTTTGCGAAGATTAGGTACCGCATGTGGGCTTGGCTTTCGCCAGAGAAGGCGCTTACAAGGTTCAATTCCGTCATTGGTCTGACCATGATTATCTCCTAGACGATACCCTGCGAGTGGCGGTTTTTATCCGTTTCCAAGTTGCTACAAGGTGGTTACATATTAGTTGAGGTTTTTTAGGTGGCCCCACTTTTATTCTCTCGAGCCGAATCATGGTTGTGGAGCCCATCGCTATTGTAGGCCACGTCGCCATTGATAGGATCATAACATACAGCGGTGAGAGGCTGCAGCTTGGCGGGCCGCCGACGTATGTGTCGCTTATCACTCATCTTCTAGGGAGATCACTGGCAACAGCGACAAAAGTTGGCGGCGATTTCCCTAAGGCATATGCTTCTGAGTTGGCGTCTAGAGGACTTGACATACGCGGCTTCATTGTACCCACTTCGAAGACTACACGATTCGTTCTTGACTACACGAGAACCGAGAGGGGGCTCGGCTTCGACAGCCTCTGCGCTCCAATCGATCCCAGCGACGTCGTCGGGCTTCCCGAGGCCGTGATCCTTGCCCCGATAGTCCAGGAGGTACCAAAGGAGACGATTACGGCGTTGGATTCTCCCGTTCTCGCCCTCGACCCTCAAGGTTTCGTGAGGAGATTAGATCCAGGAGGTTCGATAAGCCTTCACCCCTGGCTGGACCTCGATCTACTTCACCGCGTATCGGTGTTCAAGGCATCTGAGAGAGAGTTGAGACTCGTCGCTGGTGTGGGGGGATGGGAAGGTATTGAGAGGCTCGTTAAACTCGGTATAGAGGTCGTCATCGAAACACGTGGGCGTGATGGTGCTCACATTCAACACGGGGACAAGAGAATCATCGTCCCAGCTCACTTGGGCGATACGGTCGACATGACGGGGGCGGGGGATGCCTTCATCACGGGCTTTTTCAGCGATTACGCTTCAGGGGAAGATGTTGAGTGGTGCGGTGCCGTAGGCTCCGCATCAGCTTCCGCGGTGGTCGAGACGGTTGGGCCGAGTATCAAGGTAAGTAGAAGCGAACTTTTTGAGAGGGCGGACAGGTTAAGGGAAGGGATCAGGCGTTTAGCCTAGTATTCTCTTGGAGGTGAAGTAAACGACTATGGCGGCTACTAGACCGACTCCCCAGAGGCCATAGTATTTGTAGTCTGAATAGGGATCGTTTGTTCCTTTCCTTTGTGAATCGCTGAAACTATAGTCAATATTGGGTTCCGCCGTAGTTCCCGTATCTGTCCTCGTCCCAGTCCCCTGGGTAACAGTCTTCGCGGTGTCCTCCGTAGTATAAGTTGATGAGGGTTGACTTATCGGGCCTGTCGTGTTCTTAGTTGTTATGTTCTGGGTCGACTGGGTGCCGCCTGTCTGAAGTAAGTCGGTTCGATTGACCGTTAAAGCGGCCAGATTAGATAGCTGACCTGGAAGCATACCGACAAGCATTACTCCTATGATTACTGCAAGCATCGCATATACTCCGTTTCTCATGGCGGTCAATCTATGATTCACCCCCGGGACTCTTAATGCTAGACTTTCGAACAGCTGTTCTAACGTTAGAACGCCTCAACTCGGTTTCTCTCTCCAAATTTTGATGGTTTCGAACCAGAGTAATGCGGTTGGGACTAGGCCCATTACGAGGGTCGTCATGTACTCTCTCGTTGGGGAGAAGGGAAACATGACGAGAAAGGTCACTAACATGGAGGTGACGAGGACAGCGTAGAAGAGGTAACGTGGGAGCATGACCCCGCCTAGGCTTACGAAGCTGCGGAGGACACCCACTTTTACCTCCTTGATGAGACGGTAGTCCCCATAGGCGTTCTCGACGAGGCCGAGGTCTTGGAGTTTTTGGAGGTGGTAGGCTGCTACGCTGGGGCTACTGAAGCCTAGGGTGCGCTGGACCTCGCGGACGCCCACCGTTTCATGTCCAGCTTTGAGGATGTGCATGTATACTAGAAGAGTCTTCCCCTTGAGCTCCGACTCTATATAGGCGTCATCCAAACGGCTTCACCTTTTAGGGAAAATGTTAGGAATTTAACATTGGTGCTAGGTGAGGAGGTTGATGACGGCGAGGCTGGCGTGGACTGCCTCCTCTGTTCGGACTGTCTCGGTTCCTTGCTCGGGAATAGTATTGAGGATAAACTGAAAACAGTCGGCTAGCTCCCTGTGTTCATTGCGAAGTATCTCCTGTAGCCCACTTCGTGGGCTGCCGAAGGCGACGAGGATGCTTCGAGCCTTAACTATCTGTGCCTTGAGGTGCTCATCCTCAGCAGCTATGGGTGTGCCGGTCCTACTAGTTGCAATAGTGAGGTCGTAGAAGGCTCCGGAAGCTAATTCGCCGAGGGTCTTCTTAGACGCCTGTATCTCGAAGCCCCAGTATGTGGGTATCTCGATCTTCTTCGCCATCTCGCAGTGGGGCTCAGGGCCCACCTTGGTCACTTTTATGGTCACCCTACTCCCCCGGGATGGTGCCTTCCCGAAAAGGCGTATCGGTCTCTCGACGCCTATATCGACTGCATCAACTCCCTGCTGGTCGATGAGAACGCCCTCGCGGAACTCTCCCACCCTCAGGTTGATGGCGTGGGCCTCAAGCTGGTGGTGAGGAGTGCGTAGGGGCTGAAGGGTGCCCACATATTGAAGCTCGGGGCGAACCTTGTAGAGGTACTTTCTGAGGTACTGTGGGGTCTCGATATAGCCTAAGATAAGTTTGATAAGACTTGACTCATCGGGTTGGTCGGGGTAGATAACTATTTCATCTGCCCTGAATATTGCAGCGCTCCGAGCTAGCCTCCCAATGACCTCTGTCTTGTCCCTAAGATTCACGTACTCTGAGACGAGCGATGCAGGGACCGCTACCGAGAGCCTAATCCCTCGCCTGCTTGGGGTCAATCTTTTCACCTACTTTCAACCGGGGCCACGCTTTCCAGCCCGTCTTTACAAAGCGCTCCCGCTTATCAACGTCGCGGAGAACCCACGTCATGAAACTATCAAATCCCCGGAGCCTCTTAACCTGGACTATTGTACCCACGCCGAGGCGGCTTAGATGCTTAATGTACTCCTCCTCGGCTAACTCTTGGGTTACACCGGTGATCTTGCTGGGAATGACCCTAAATCCCTCGCAAGTGAGGGATTTCCTGACCTCGGATAGGATGTAGCCGGTGCAGACGTGGACGGGTTCATCCCTACTGAGGTTGAGGGCCTCGGAGCCCTCCCTCACTATTCTTAGAATGTGGGGGAGGTATGCTTTTGATTTGAACGCTGATCCCTGGAATTCCTCGACTGGAACCTCGCCAACGAACTTATCGTTCGTGCCGACGCGCCGCATTACAATGACGGCGCCACCTACGAGGTCTCCCCACCCCGAGTCGTCCACCTCAACAACCATCGATAACGCCCACGCTCAACTTACCATTACACTCATTAAAAGGCTGAGGAGAACAACCAGATCACGTGATTGGTGAAGGCTTTGGTTTTGGAGAGGGATGGACCCGGTTGAAGTTGAAGGGTGACCGCCCCCACACCGGAGGATCGTGGCGATTCGTTTTTGGAGCTCCTGATGTCGTAGGGCTTCACCCGACTCTCCGCCTAACCACGCTTCAACCGGTCAATCGACTCCACGGTGCTTGGGTCTTTTCCGTAGAGGAGGCCGAGGTAAGCGCTTACGAAGTCACCTAAGTAAAGGGCGCTGAGCATCCTAGCGAGCCTTCCTTCACCGCTAGCCTCGACCTCCAGCACCTTACCGAAGCAGGGCTTCATTATTTCCATTAATCGACGGGTCTTAGCTGTGATGCGTTCACCTTCAGCGGGGTCGAGGAGGACAACAGCGCAGACCTTTTTCAGCAATTCTTTATCTGCCTCGCTGGCGACTATGGCGTTATGGAATGCCTCTGGGATGAAGCTTGAGCCTGCGGGGCTCTTCCCATTCTCGTTAAGTTGAGTGTTCCACCTATATGCAACAGCCTCGTGTATCCGGCTCCCGTAGATGAATGGAACATAGCCATATAGTTCGGTGGCGAGTTTTTTGGCGGGGTTGGACCATTGTGGTGTCTCAGGACGGTTCTCCTCGCGTAGTACTTTTAGCACGTCGATGGCCTCTCTGACTTCCCACCAAGAGTCCTCTACGATACCCACCTTCCGGGCGGCGACGACTAGGGAGATGAACTGGTGGGATAATGCGGCGCGAGGTTGGAACCCCGCGGGGAGCTTATAGACAGTGACGTGCTCAGCTCGTGCCCTCTTCTCCAGCTCGCCTCCCGACGTAAAGGCCACCATCTTCGCACCCCTTGCTTTTCCTTCCTCGAAAGCGCTCAGTGCCTCTTCAGTCTCTCCCGAGTAGCTTACTGCGAAGAGAAGGGTATCCCTCCCGACGAACCCAGGAAGGGAGTAGTCGCGAGAGATCACTATTGGGACCCTGGTAGCCTGCTGGAGCCAGTCTCTGAGAAGGAGACCACCAACGGCAGAGCCCCCCATCCCAGCTATCACTAGATTCCTGAAATGCCGGACCTTGAGTTTCACATTCTCAGCCAACACTATGGCTTCCTCAGCGCTCTCAGGGACGGCGCTGATGACGCTGAGCATCCCGCGCAGGTCTATCTGATTTATTTTCTCTAGATCGTCTAATAGGAGGCCCATGGGAGTGAAATAGCTGGATGGTGGTTTAAACTTGGCTTATGGGCTGAAGCCTACGCGCATACTTTCTGAGCTAGGGAGGCATAGACCTCTATCGTTTTTAGGAAGTCGTCTACTTTTACGTGTTCTATGGCTGTATGGGCGGAGCGTTCATCTCCAGGGCCGAAGCCTATTACGGGGATGCCGAGCCAGCTATAAAGGCGCCCATCTGTTGCGAAGGTCCAAGTCTTCCTAGTTGGCATCTTCCCGAGGACATTCTCGATGACATTCTCCGCTTCCTTGACGACTGGAAATTTCTTCGGATCGGTGTAGAAGCCTGTGAAGCTTTTCTGTCCATTGATGAGCGGGGTGGGTAATACGCCTGCGTTAAACTCGGGATCCTTCATTGATTGGCTCTTTATCAGTGACTGTAGGTCGGAGTACAGTTGCTCGGCTGGGTAGTTGGGGGTGTTGCGGCAGTCGATATAGAATCGGCACTCCTCGGGGACGACGTTGAAGGCACCGGGCTTTACCTCGATCATGGTGATGGCGAGGCTTGATTTTCCATAGAGTGGGTCGGCGGGGATGTGGGGGATCAAATCGTTTCGGATAATCGTCACGAGGTCAGTGGCTTTATAGAGGGCGTTTATACCCCTCTCGGGGGCGCTCGCGTGGCAACTTCTCCCTCTGATGACTACGCTCATCTTCATTGAGCCCCTGTGCCCGAGGCATAGGTCCATGTTCGTCGCCTCACCGATGAGTACGACGTCGGCGAGGAACTGATCTCTTTCGATTGTGGACATAGTACCAGCTCCTCCGACCTCCTCCTGGGCGACTGCGGCGACCTTGTAGTCGCCTTTAAGCAGTATACCTTCATCCCTGAGGTAGGCGCCTGCCATCACCATTGCAGCTACCCCAGCCTTCATATCGCAGGCGGCACGCCCATAGACGACTTCCCCCGGGGACCCGAAGGGGGAGCCGTCCATCAGCCGCCCCGAGTAAGGTTCAATCATGTCTGCTGTGGGAACGTGATCTATATGTCCATTCATTAGAAGGCTACGCCCTCCGCCAGAACCCTTCAACACCCCCATAGCGTCACCGAGAGCGTCGACCCTCGCCACATCGAATCCGGCGACCCGCATCGCCTCTGCCACCTTCTCGCCACATGCCTTCTCATGTCCACTCGGGCTCGGTATCCTAATGAGCTCCTGGAGAAGCTTGACAGCCTCATTTCGATGATCCTTCACCCAATCAGATACAGAACTAACCAAAGTATCACATGAGGGAGAGGAGCGAGACTTGGTTAAAAGTGGTTCGCGCGGGCGAGCCGATACCGGTTACCATCAAAATACTTCAACTGAACCTAAACAAACGTTATCTAGCTCCTGGGACCAGGGAACAACGTGGACACCCTCTTCCTAGATGCTGGTAACCTCTTTTTCTTCATCAGTGGATTTCTAATGCTCAACACAGCCTACAGAGACCGTAAGGTACTGAAGGGCTACAGCTTTTTCGGCACAATACTAGTTGTACTCGCCATAGGACTAACCCTCGTCTACTATGCTCAGCAAGGCTTCTGGCTCAGCTCCGCCCTCACTCTCCCTATGTATACCTATTGGCTTATTGTCTGCGCGTCGATTCTTAGCCGGAGGCTACGCGGGTCTCACCCTCCACCAGAGTCAACCTGAAAGTTTCCCAACTAGCACCTTGGTTATCTAATCGATGAATAATCGTTCGTCATCCATATACTTTAAACACCTGTAAAAATACTAGTAGTATCGTTTTTGATACATTACTTGTTGAGGTATAGGGGGTCTTCCTCGACTGTAATGGCGTCCGTCGGGCAGGGTGCAACGCAGCTCATGCAGCAGACGCAGTCTTTCATGTGTGCCACATCAATTCGGTCTCCAGTGTCCTCGTAGACTCCCCAAGGACAGATGCTAAGGCATGTCTTACAATAGACGCATTTATCATAGTCAATTGTGACCTTGTGCAACCGAAACGCCTCCCCTCGGAGATGGCGCCGAGGCATATAAAAAATACATCACAGTAACGATTGCTGCAAGTCTCTATCTTCAAGCCTTGAGTAGAACGAGTAAGCGGTTAAATCCCCGAACCACTTACAAGATACCATCGTTGGAGGAGACGAAATGAGCAGAGCCCACCCGTATCTACCCAATAGCGTACCCAAGATTAAGAGGAAGATGATGGATGAGATCGGCGTTAAATCAATCGACGACCTCTACGTCAATATTCCCGAGAAACTTAGATTCAAAGGCGAGCTGCAGGTCCCTGGTCCGTATACGGAGCAGGAAGTAAAGAAGCTCGTTTCAGCCACTCTTGAGAAGAGTACCCACCTCAAGTGTCCACCATTCCTAGGCGGAGGCGTCTGGCCTCACTACGTCCCGAGCGTCGTAGATGAGGTAGTGCGTCGCGCCGAGTTCCTCACAAGTTACACACCCTACCAGCCCGAGATAAGCCAGGGCATATTACAAGCCATCTTCGAGTACCAGAGTCTCATCTGTGAGCTAGTTGAGATGGCGGTGGCTAACGCGTCCATGTATGATTGGTCAAGCGCCCTAGGTGAAGCCGCCCTATTGGCTAAGAGGCTCAATCACAGAGACGTAATCCTCGTCCCAAGCTATATCAGCCCCAGCCGCCTCGCCGTTTTAAAGACCTACACAAGTCCCACCGGAATGCGTGTCGAGAAGGTCAACTACGATTCCACAACGGGTATGATGGATCTGGAGGACCTTAAAGTAAAAGCAGGGGAGAAAACCGCAGCGGTCTACGTTGAGACGCCCAGTTACCTTGGCTTCTCCGAGGAGAATGTCGACGCTATCGGTGAGATAGCCCATGAGAATAAGGCCCTCTACATAGCCGGAGTTGACCCGATCAGCCTCGGCGTCCTCAAGGCTCCAGGAAGCTATGACGTCGATGTCGTCGTAGGAGAGGGGCAGCCCCTCGGCAACCACATGAGCTACGGTGGTCCCCTTCTCGGTATCTTCGCATGTAACCACGACAATGCTATAATCCGCCAGATGCCTGGACGCATCATCGGCATAACGGAGACGATAGCTGACAAGCGACGAGCCTACGTTATGACCCTCCAGACCCGCGAGCAGCATATACGCCGCGAGAAAGCGACGAGCAACATCTGCAGCAACCAGGCCCTTTGCAGCGTCGCAAGCGCAGTTTACCTAAGTTTACTCGGTCCAAACGGCCTCAGGGACTTAGCCGAGACGTGCACTAGTAAGGCAAACTATTCTATGCACCGTATTAATGACCTACCGGGAGTGAAGGCGCCGATCTTCAACGCCTATCATTTCAAAGAGTTCACCGTTAAGTACGAGAAGAAAAAGGCATCAGAGGTAAACAAAGTACTCCTCGCCCACGGCTACCAGGGGGGAAAGCCATTGAAACCGGACTTTCCAGAGCTCGGCGAGTCCGCCCTTTTTTGCGTCACCGAGATGCATACGAAGGAGGATATAGATGGCCTAGTGACCGCTCTGAAGGAGGCGACCCAGTGATGACTGTGCGAAAGTTCAGGCAGGCGGACTGGGAAGAACCCCTCGTCTTCGAGCTAAGCCAAGAAGGCAGATACGGCTTCCATCCACCCGAGGTTGAGGAGGAGATCAGGGAAAAGATCAACGTAGAGCGACTAATCCCTAAGAGGATAGCCCGTGAAACGCCGGCGGGACTCCCCGAGGTCAGCGAACTGGAGATCCTTCGCCACTACATCCACCTAAGCCAGATGAACTATGGAGTAAATTCCGGCCTCATCTACCCTCTTGGCAGCTGCACCATGAAGTACAGCCCAATAATCAACGAGGTTCTTGCAGGACACCCAATGTTAACAGGCACCCACCCCGACCAGGACACATCAACGGTCCAGGGAGTCCTCGAGTTCCTCTACAAGTTAAAGCAGGGGTACATCTCCGTGACGGGGATGGATGACGCTACTCTCCAGCCTGCGGCCGGCGCTCATGGCGAGTGGACAGGAATCATGCTTATACGCGCTTACCACCAGGAACATGGTGATCTCGCCCAACGTACCGAGATCATAGTCCCAGATAGCGCCCACGGTACCAACCCTGCATCAGCAGCGATGGCCGGCTTCAAGATCATCGAGGTTCCAAGCGGCCCCGACGGCTGTATCAACCTAGACGCCCTTAGAGCAGTCGTCGGACCGCAGACTGCGGGGCTAATGCTCACCAATCCTAACACCCTGGGATTGTTTGACCACCAGATCGCCGAGATAGCTGAGATCATCCACAAGGCGGGCGGCCTCATGTACTACGATGGCGCAAACCTTAACGCCATCATGGGCAAATGCCGCCCAGGCGACATGGGCTTCGACGTCGTCCACGTCAACTTACACAAGACATTCAGCACCCCTCATGGCGGAGGGGGCCCTGGAAGCGGCCCAGTCGGCTGCAAGGCCATCCTCGCCAAGTATCTACCTGTTCCGGACATTGTCCTCAAGGACGGAAAATACGCTCTTAGCTATGATAAACCCCAAAGCATAGGCAAGGTACACGGCTACTACGGGAACGTTAACGTAATGCTGAAGGCTTACACCTATATGCTAACAATGGGCCCAAACGGTCTCAAGGAGGCCTCAGAGCTCAGCGTTCTCAACGCCAACTACATTGCCAGTAAGCTAAAGGACATAAAGGGGCTTAGCCTGCCCTTCGCTCCGGAGAAGCCGCGTATGCACGAGGCTGTCCTCAGCGCCCAGAAGCTTAACGAGGACACAGGTGTGAGGGCGCTGAATGTAGCTAAGAACCTCCTCGACTACGGCCTACATGCGCCCACTATCTACTTCCCACTGATCGTCCCCGAGGCGCTCATGGTGGAGCCCACAGAGACCGAGCCCGTTGAGGCTCTCGACGACTTCATCGACGTCGTGAAAAAGACTTGTGAGATTGCCTACACTAATCCGCAGGAAGCCCTTAAGGCGCCTGTTAATACGGTCGTGGGGAGGCTCGATGAGGCGAAGGCAGCTCACCCGAAGACGATCTGCCTCAGCTGGCGTAGGCTCTGCCAGCTTAATGAGGAATAGGAACAGTTTTTATCTATAGGGTGCAGATAGGCGGGTAAGGATAAATGATGTTGCATGCCTTAGTCGCCCTTGAACTCGACTTCCTAAAGACGCCGCCATTCGCCACGTATTCGATCCTAGTTATCGCTATTGGCCTTGGCCTCATCACGAGCTTTGTGAATGCGAGGATGACGGATCTTAGTGCCTATAGGAAGATGATGCTGGATAGCGCTAAAGCGCAACACCAGATGATGGAGGCTGCGAAGAGCGGTAACCAGAGGGCGATAGACAAGGCGCAGAAGAAGCAGCAGGAGGTAATGGGGCAGCAGAGCAAGATGAGCATGGACAGGATGAAGATTAGCCTCTTCTTTATGATCCCGTTTCTCCTCATCTGGCAGCTGCTGGGCAGCTTCTTTGGGAATATAATAATCGCCTACTTCCCGTTTGAGTTCCCACTTATCCCCAAGGAGCTTAGCGTCGCGAACTGGTACCTACTCTGCAGCTTCGCCTCCAGTGTCATCATCAGCCGCCTCCTCGGCCTTACATTCGAAATCGATCCCGAGGAGAGGACGAATAAAGATGAGTAGGCGCCGTTTAGTCATTACAGTCGCTGGTCCTCATGGCTCAGGGAGAACTACTCAGGCGAAACGTCTTGCTGAGGGTTTCAAGCTGCGCTATGTCTCAACTGGTACGCTATTCAGGGAGAGGTCTCAGCAGCTTGGTGTCTCTCTCGAGGAGATGACCCGTATAGCAGCGGGGGATGACTCGTTCGATAGGTTCCTCGACGACCGAGCCAAGCAGGAGACTCGTAAGGGAAGGGTTGTGCTCGATGCGACCCTTTCAGGGTGGGTTGCGGAGAACCCAGACATACGAATCTACTTAACCGCTCCTCTCGACGTTCGGATCCGCCGCATAGCGGAGAGAGAAGGTAGAGAGGTTAGTGAAGTTGAGAAAGAGACGCGCC
>Ga0154708_1027_pt3 | contig 19558 bp, 19 predicted proteins | sample Rifle2008BG13ft_FD_105568 | JGI IMG/M metagenome (GOLD analysis project Ga0154708, IMG submission 105568) | Candidatus Bathyarchaeota archaeon RBG_13_52_12 | reverse complement strand
TAAAATATGGAAAGACTAATGCTGAGGTGCTTGCGGGCGCACAACTCGCTCAAAAGTATCTCTCTGAGCAGCTCCCTGTAATCCCACTCTACGCTAAGGCTTACCTCTCCCCCTACAACGCGAGGCTCAAGAACGTCGTCGACCTCCCGTGGTGGAGCGGCGTTACGAACTCGCTGACATTCACTGTAGCGACGGATAAGACCCAGAAGTATGGTTCAGTCCTCAACATAGGCTGGACTTCTGACCCCCAGCAGCCAAGCCCGATGTATGAGATAAACTGGTGGTGGGACAGCATGCTCAATAACGTGATCTACGACACACCCATCAACCTCGACCCAACGACCTTCGCCGAAATCCCGTGGCTTGCCAAGTCGTGGAAGACCGAGTCTTGGACCGCCCCCAACGGGACACCTGGAATGAAGATCACTTTCAACCTCAACGACGGCATAAAGTGGCACGACGGTAAGCCGCTAACAGCTGACGACCTTGTCTTCACCTGGACCTATGCACTAAAGGAGCAGAACCCCGTCTACATCTCCTACCTGACGAGCTTCGTCAAGGGTGAAGCCCCTGACAAGCTAACAGCAATCGCCTACCTGAACACAACCAGCTATTGGGCTCTACACTGGGTCGGCACAAACATCCCAATAATTCCAAAACACATCTGGCAGGACATCAAAGACTCAGTGAGGTACCAGCCTATCTCCGAGGGCACCCTCATAGGCACGGGTCCCTACATATTCAAGGAATACAAGCCTCTCGAGTATGTAATTGTTACAGCTAACCCCAACTACTTCCTTAAGCCAGCGGACAGCACCCTCAGCTTTACCGAGGTCAAGATGACACAGGGAGAGACCAAGGCTTACACTTCGAACAAGGCGATCTATAACAGTGTACCAGTGACTAACGGCACATACACTATCACAGTCTTGCAGGGTGGCAACGCTCTCAAGACATTTACTGGTAAAGCTGTAGCGGACGGATCCTACACCGCTACACTCGACACCAAGGACATCGCCCCAGGCACATACGATATGGGTGTCGAACTCGTCGTTAAGGTGGGTCCAGTCGGACTCGGATCCCTCGACCAGTACAAGTTGGTAGTCACCGAGAAACCCGTTGACTATACGATGTATGCTGCTATCCTAGCTGCAATAGTAGTCGTGGTCGCTGCGGGATACATGGTACTGCGCAAACGAAAGTAGAAGGACGCCAACCCGTTCCTTTTTTTTTAATACGAAAACATTATCCCCCTAGGTATAACTGGGGTAAATAGATGGGTTACCTATCGTTCTTCGCAAAGAAAATCGTCTTCGCCGTCGTGACGATCCTAATAATAATGACCCTCAACTTCGCCATCTTCAGACTCATGCCGGGGGATCCGATAGCAATGCTCGCCGACCAGATAAGGTTGAAGCCCGAGCAGGTGCAGAGATTATACGAACTATTCGGCCTCGGGAAGCCCTTATGGGAGCAGTATGTGCTTTACATGATCCAGACGCTTCAGGGGTTTCTCGGATACTCCTACTATACGCAGCATCCCGTTACCCAAGATATAATGATTAGGCTCCCGAACACGCTCCTCCTAGTGGGAACATCAACTATCATCTCAATAGTAATTGGTATGGTCATCGGAATAGTTGCTGCGGCTAGGAGGGGAAGCGCCATAGACATAGGCGCCATATCATTCGGATTTCTTGGTAACTCGGTCCCGACGTTCTGGCTTGGCCTTCTCTTACTACTTGTCTTTGGGGTGAACCTGCAGTGGTTCCCTCTTAGGGGGACAACGAGCGTTCCCTCCCCAACCGATCCGATAGCCCTAGTTCTTGACATTTTATGGCACATGACCCTCCCGACGCTCGTTCTAGTAATAATTCAGTTTGGAGGATTCGCCCTTATAATGAGGGCAGCGATGATGGATGTCCTTACCGAGGACTACATCACACTCGCGAGAGCGAAGGGGATTGACGAGAGGACGGTGCTCTACAAGCACGCCCTGAGGAACGCAATGCTCCCAATGGTCACAATTATAGCTCTAGCCTTCGGATTCACCCTCAGCGGGGCACTACTCACAGAGACGGTCTTCTCGTGGTCGGGCCTCGGACGATATATATGGGACGCAATAGTGAAACAAGACTTCCCGGCCCTACAGGGAATATTCTTCATAATATCGGTCATGGTAGTCGTAGCGAACTTGTTTGCGGACCTCGTCTATGGATTACTTGACCCGCGGGTGAAACACGATTAGGTGATCTATGTGGAGCATAAGAAACAGCGATTTAAGGGGTTCAGAGAATTCGCAGCGCTTTATTCAAAGAGTAGGTTGGGGATGGCAGGGTTAATACTGTTTCTGATTTTCATAGCTATCGGTCTACTTGCCCCCTTGATAACTCCCTATGATCCGCAATACTCGATGCAACTAGCCAACTTCAGAGCGAAACCTGAGTGGCTCGACGCCTCGATCCCACCAAACATCTACTACGTGGAGGATTCAGGGTTCACCACCTCTAATTCACTGGAGGAGTGGCAGATCACGACCTCCGGCATCTCAGTCAACTGGTCCAGTGACGAAGGCTACCCAGGAATCGCTCTAGTCGAGAAGGGAAGTGGACAAGGATCTATAGAATTAGCAACCATTAACCCAGCTGGGGAGGGAAGTGTGACCCTAGGAAAAACCCTTTCATACAACTTCAACCCACCACACAGATTCTCAGTTCACATCGCCTACTTAGCAGTAGTGACTGGTGATGCCTCGTGGCAAGCCCAAGTTATCCTAAAGCAGACTACAGGTAACGAACTCCTGCTCTGGAGTTCAGGCACCCAACACGGTACCGTCGACTGGTCGATTCCGAAGCCGCAGATAGACACAAATGACGCGACTTTCAGGCTCAGGTTATTCAAGGATCTACTCGCGGATGCATCGAAGCTCTTCCCTGTTAAGGGAGACTACACCCTTATCGTCAAGTTAATCGCGACTACACAGAGTGGGAGTGTCAAATTCTATGTGGATGATATTAGTGCTAGGATCTGGGGCGAATCCTTCGGGTACTTGGGAACGGACAACTACGGCCGAGATATCTTCACTCAGCTGGTCTACGGGAGTCGGATCTCAATACTAATCGGCGTCTTCTCGGCGGTGATTGCGGTTGCACTCGGCCTCCTCGTCGGATTGACATCTGGATACGTCGGGGGGTGGGTTGACGAGTTATTGATGCGATTCAATGATATCCTGCTCACTATCCCCGGCCTACCACTGCTGATCGTTCTCACAGCTGTGATGGGGCCAAGCATAATTTCGGTCATCATCCTCATAGGCTTCCTAGGCTGGATGGGGATAGCTAGGCTAATTCGTTCACAGGTTCTATCGTTGAAGACCAAGGCCTTCGTCGAGGCAGCGAGGGCTAGCGGTGGGGGGACATGGCACATAATCGGGAAACACCTGCTCCCCAATGTGATAACAATGGCCTATACGCAGCTCGCCCTGACTGTGCCGGGCGCTATTGTGACCGAAGCAGCCCTTAGCTTCCTAGGGCTGGGGGATCCCTTCCTGCAGACATGGGGGAAGATGCTACACGACGTGCAGTACTATGGGGCAGTCTCCGAATGGTGGTGGGCCATCCCACCTGGTCTCTGCATCGCCCTACTCTCCATGGCTTTTGTTTTCATCGGATACGCTATGGATGATATACTGAATCCAAAGCTGAGGAATCGATGAACATGACAAAGCTCCTCGAAGTAAAAAATCTTAAGATGTACTACTCCACCATGAAGGGAGACGTTAAAGCGGTGGATGATATCAGCTTCTCACTCGAGAAGGGGGAGTCCCTCGGCCTCGCTGGCGAATCAGGCTGTGGAAAAAGTAGCGTAGCTCTTGCCCTAATGAAGCTCTATCCATCAAACGCTAAGATACTCAGCGGGGAGGTCCTACTCGACGGCGTCAACCTCCTCGAGATGAGCGACGAAGTGATCCGTCAGAATATCAGGTGGAAAAGGATATCAATAGTGCCACAGGCAGCGATGAACGCCTTCAACCCCGTCTTCACGATCAAGGAGCAGATAGTTGAAGCCATTCTTACACACGAGGATGTCACCGAGAAGGAGGCGGGTGAGAGGACAGTAGAACTGCTCAGAAGAGTCGGGATAGACCCCTCCCGAGCATCAAACTACCCACATGAGTTCAGCGGAGGCATGAAGCAGAGGGCAATGATGGCGATGGCGCTCAGCTGCAACCCGGACTTGATCATCGCGGATGAGCCGACAACAGCCCTCGACGTGATAGTACAAGCGCAGGTGTTGAAGGAGATAAAAACTTTACAGGAGGAACTCGGCCTCTCTATGATACTGATCTCGCACGACCTCTCGGTGGTTGCTGAGACCTGCGAAAAGACGATGATCATGTACGCTGGGAACATAGTCGAGGACGCTTCCACCCTAGAGATATTCAGGGCTGCTCTCCATCCCTACTCAATTGGCCTCCTCGGTGCCTTCCCGAAGCTCACGGGGGAGAGAAAGAGGCTCGAATCCATCAAGGGCAACCCACCCAATCTCCTCAACCCTCCACCCGGCTGCAGGTTCCACCCCCGGTGCCCAAATGCCAAGGACTTATGCGAAGTGATCCCACCATTTATCCAGGAGACACATAAAGGACACCGGGTAGCATGCCACATGGTGAATAAACACCCGGAATACAGGTGATAGGCATGGCGAGTGACGACCTGATTAGAGTGGCGAACCTTAAGAAGTACTTCCCAGTTAGGACTAACTTACTGGCAAGCCTCAGATCCAAGGAGGTTCCGATGGTTAAGGCGATAGACGGCGTGAGCTTCACAATACCTCGCGGGAAGATTTTCGGCATAGTCGGTGAAAGTGGCTCAGGGAAGACAACGACAGGCAGAGCAATACTCAGGCTCGAAGAACCTACTGCAGGAAGCGTCACAATCGAAGGAGAGGACATCGTCAAACTCGACAAGGAGGAGCTAAAGAAGCGTCGTAGAGAGATGCAGATCATTTTCCAGGACCCCTTCGAGTCCTTGAACCCGAAGATGACCATATATGAGGTGGTCGTCGAGCCCCTCGAGATACACAGAATAGGGAAAGACGAGGAGGAGAGAAGGAAGCTAGTATCGGAGGCTCTGGAAGAAGTACAATTAATCCCTCCAGAGGACTTCCTCTTCAGGTATCCCCACGAACTCAGCGGCGGGCAGCGCCAGAGAGTGGCGATAGCGAGGGCGCTCATACTTCGCCCCAAGTTCATAGTAGCAGACGAGCCCGTCTCGATGCTAGACGTCTCCATCCGAACGGAGGTCCTTAACCTCATGCTCGACCTCCAGGAGAAGTTCGGACTCACCTATCTTTTCATCACTCATGACCTCGCTATAGCACGGTACATGTCAAGCAACATTGGTGTAATGTACCTCGGGAAGATAATTGAGTTCGGCGAGGTCTCAGAGGTACTCGACGACCCCGACCACCCCTACACACAGGCGCTGATGGCGGCCGTGCCTGTGCCAGACGCTGAGAGGAAGAGAGGTGAACTCCCAATCAGAGGAGAGACCCCCCAGCCCATTAACCTCCCACCGGGATGCAGGTTCAACCCGAGATGCCCTTACGCCTTCGACAAGTGCTTCAAAGAGGAGCCCGAGCTATTCCCTGTGGAGCCCGGACACGGGGCAGCGTGCTTCCTCTACGCGGACTTCCACAGTGGAAGGCTTGAAAGGGGCAGGTTACCCAAGTATTAAATTACACCTTGGAATAAACTGCGACAGCTCTACAACAGTTTCTTTTATCAATCCCCAAAGCGAGGCATCTCAACAAAACCCTGTTCCTTACCGTTGACCTCATTTAGCCCATGTTTTAACCCCTTTCAGTCAAAACCAATCCAATTTTCAGCTGAAAATGATTAAATCTTTAAAACGTGATTCATTGTTACTATCGACTGGATGGTGTGATTATGGCGAGCGGAGCTTCTGGAGAGGTTGTTCACTGCCCCAAATGCAATGAGGATGTCCCAAAGACCCTCTACTGCCTGAACTGTGGCTTCCCCCTCTACAAAGAGGAACAGCCAAAAGAGGAGAAAGATGAACTGGAGGTGACGATTAAACCCATTGTGCAGCCAGATGATGATGCAGTCATCGTCGTCGACGAACCCGAGGAAACTAAGTCAGAGCCAAAGATCGAGGCACAGCCAGAACCAGTGCCAGAAATCAAGATGGTTGAACCCGTAATTGAGACTCAGGTTCAGCCGGTCGAGTCCACCCAAGAGACCATAATAGCTGAGGTGAAAGAGCCTGAGGCGACAACCCCCAAGCCCACCACCGAAGTGAAGACCGAGGAGCCGCAGCCAGTGGAAGAGACTAAACCTGTAGTCGAGTTACCTCCCACCCTAGTCGAGCAGCCAAAACCCACGCAAACTGTGAGCGAGCCCTTATCTACGGGTATTGAAGCCTCAAAGGTCGAGGCGGTCGAACTGGTCGAAGAATACCAAGAAGATGTACAAAACAAGGGCTACGTCCCAGACCCACTGACCAAGGACCTAATGGAAAACCTGATGAAAAACATCTCGCTCAAACTCAAACTCATCAAGCTATACAGGGACGGAGTGGTTAAGGAAGAGACCTTCACAAAGCTCTTCGACGATTACTTTAAGCAGGGCAAGATTTTGTTCAGCCGACACGACGAGATCATCCAAAAGCTCTCCGGAGAAATAGAGGAGATGGAAGACAACTACTCCAGTGCCTCCGAGGCAATGGAGTTGATAGAGATTAGAAAGTCTATAGGAGAGGTCTCGGAGATCGAGTACGCCGCTAAAGCGCCCGCTTACAGATGGGACATCGATAACTTCGATTTGATGGCGGCGGATAAAAAGAACAAGATCCAATACCTCGAGAACATTGGGAACATAATCACGAAGGAGGAACTAAAGGAGCTCAGGGAGCTCGCCAGTCTCGAGTACAACACGCTCGACGCCCTCCAGATTTCCAAAGACGAGGCCCTCAAAAACATCAAGGAGAGTCTCTACGAGGCTATCAAGACCCTCGGCTAATACTGGCCTTCTTTCTCCACGATTTCTTAATAAGGAGGTTCGACTGCATCCAGCTTTAACAACCAAGTGACTTTCTGAGCACACGTGAATTAGCTATAACTGTTATTACAGAGTTGGGAGTATCAAAGAGTGAGAGATACAATTGGGCGAAGTAGTTCAACATATCGGGAAGAATGTGAAACTCGGCAAGAACATCAAGTTATGGCACTTCACCTATATTGGGGACAACACTGAGATCGGGGACGACACAAAGATTGGCTCACTCGTTCACATTGACTACGGAGTCAAGATCGGTAGAAGATGCAAGATCGAGGGCAGCGCCTACATACCGCCTCTCACAGTGATAGGCGACGATGTTTTCATCGGCCCTGGTGTGATTTTCACAAACGACCCGTACCCTATGTCACCCAAGATGGTTGGGGTGAATGTTGAAAACGGGGCGATTGTCTGCGCTGGTTCGATGTTGAAGGCAGGGGTTACCGTCGGTAAGAAAGCCGTGGTTGGTTTTGGCTCTGTGGTCACAAAGGATGTGCCGCCAGAAACAGTCGTCTTCGGTAATCCTGCTAAACCTAGGATGACACTACTCGAGTATCTCAAGAAAAAGAAAGCATGGGAAGAGGGTGGATAATATTCAAGTCGCTTGCTTGAAATTTGTTTTAAAATTTTTATTAATTATTTAGTATAAAATGATGCCACTTTTTCCACACCCTCAACAACTTTCATCAAATCATCTCCAGTAAGGTATGGATGCATTGGCAGACTCATTATGGTTCTTGAAAGATCCTCTGAGACGGGACATGGTTTCGGTTTAAGGAGTTGTTCAACTATAGGCTGCTTTGTGAGGGACGCGGGGTAATGGACTCCACAGTCGATGTTCTCTGCAATCATGGCTTTCATAAAGTCGTCGCGGCTGCAATGAATAATATCTGGATCTAGAGTCACGCTGAAGTAGCTGTAGCTTGGATTCGTTTTGTCAGTAATTTTTTGAGGGGTTACCCCATCTATCTTCTTCAAACCATTTAAGAGCACATCCGCGTTGTGTCGGCGTTTCTTGAGGAATTGGTCAAGTTGAGAGAGTTGGTTTAAGCCTATCGCTGACATGATGTCTGTGATTCGGTAGTTAAGACCAAAGATAATGTGGTGATATCGTCCATCATCGCCATGGCTACGAATTAGTGAGCCTAGACGGTTGAGCTCTGCGTCATCTGTAGTAACTATCCCGCCCTCGCCCGTTGTCATGGTCTTAGTGGGGTAGAAACTATAACAGCTAATATTTGGCCATGCTCCGAGGTCTTTATTATCGTACTCTGTCCCGTGGGCCTGTGCGCAATCGTTGATGATTAGAAGATCGTGATCCTCAGCGATCTCGGTTAATGCCTTCATGTCGCAGCTGTTACCAAATAGGTGCACTGGGGCGATTGCGCGAGTTTTTTTTGTTATCTTTTCCTTGACCTTCTCGGGATCGAGGAGGAATGTGTCGGGATCAACGTCGACTAAGATTGGTCTAGCATTGCTGTAAAGGACGGTGCTTATTGTTGCGATGAAGGTGAAAGCGGGGGCGATGACCTCATCGCCGGGTTTTAGAGTAGAGAGATAAGCGCAGTGGAGCGCAGCAGTGCCGTTAGAGACAGCGTAGGCGTACTTTGCCCCTACCTTGGCAGCGAACTTTTCCTCGAACTCCTTTGTATAGGGGCCCATACGGACATAGGCGGATTTCAGAATTTTCGTAATATCGTCTGTGTCCTTCCGGCTGAAGGTAGGTTTCACCAACGGGATCTTTTTATCAGATACGGGACGACCCCCATCGATCGCAAGCTTGGACAACAGTTATCATTACTAATCTAAATTGAGGAAGTATTATTACCTTTGTTGAGTCTTATTCCATATTTATCTCATTAGAGAATGGGCCCCTGCCAAATGTTTAGAGTTATCTCACTGAACGCGACTCGATAACATGGAGGCCTGAAAACTAGTGTTGACCTCATCGGAAACGAAGAAATGTTGTTTGTTGCGTGCACGACTAGAATAAGTTAAAGGAGATTAGAACATATTAATCAGAGGGGACCTGATTGAACACAGCTTTCGTGTTGATAAACGCTGAGATGGGTTCGGATCTCACGCAAGAGCTAAAAAGCATAGCCGAGGTTAAGGAGTTCTATGGCGTTTATGGAGTTTATGACTACGTTGTTCGGCTTGAAGCCAGCAATATGGAACAACTCAAGGATGCAATAACTAACAAGATCCGTCGAATGAAAAATGTGAGGTCTACACTCACCATGATGGTTATAGACTGAGAGCATTTACTCAAGAACATTTGATCATCATTTTTAAAGCATTTTTGATTAACTAATACGTATCTTTAAAATGGCTATATAGAGATCAATATTGAAAGCGGGGCGATGTCAGTTTTGAAAATAACAATAATGGGCATTGATGGATACCTAGGTTGGCCCCTCGCCATGCACCTATTCAGTAGGGGACACGAAGTTTCTGGCGTGGATAATTTTAGCAGACGAAGAAACGTGGAGGAGATTGGTGGCCATTCAGCCACACCGATTAAACCCATGAAGATGAGGCTAAAAGCATACGAAAAGTCATCTGGTAATAAGATCCGATTTTACCAGGGTGACCTAATAAAAACGGGTTTTACAGAAGACGTCATAGCTAAAGAAAGACCCGACTGCATAGTCCATCTGGGTGAGATCCCCTCTGCACCATACAGTATGATCGACGTTGATCACTGTAACTACACCCAGACTAACAACATCGTTGGTACGAACAATATACTGTTCGCTATGAGGAAGCATGCCCAGAAGTGCCACTTGCTTAAGCTCGGCACGATGGGAGAGTATGGTACCCCCAACGTCGACATCCCGGAGGGTTTCTTCGAAATCGAGTATAGGGGTAGGAAGGACAAGTTACCGTTTCCGCGCCAACCCGGTAGCTGGTACCACTTAAGTAAGGTGCATGACACCTTCAACATTATTTTCGCCTGCAAGATCTGGGGGTTGGCGAGTACCGATATAATGCAGGGTGTCGTGCATGGCTTAATGACCGATGAGATGGTAAACGATGATCTGCTTACTCGGTTCGACTTCGACGAGGTGTGGGGGACTGCTCTGAACAGGTTCTGTGCGCAAGCAGTGATCGGCCACGAACTTACTCCGTATGGGAAGGGAGGTCAGACGAGGGGCTTCATAGCACTCCGCGATAGTATCGAGTGTATGACCATCACAGCCGAGAACCCTCCAGCAGATGGTGAATACCGGGTCTTTAACCAGTTCGATGAGACTTACTCGGTTAATGAGTTGGCTAAACACGTCGTCTCAGTCGGAGAGGAATTTGGCTTAGATGCGAAGATCTGGAGCATTGAAAACCCCCGAGTGGAGAAGGAAGAGCACTACTATAACCCCGATCATGAGAGGCTCCCCTCCCTTGGCTTCAAGCCAGTGCACAGCCTCGACGCGGAGTTAAGGCGGACCATCCCAAAGCTCATCCAGTATCGGGATAGGATTGAGGAGAAGAAGGGCGTGATTATGCCAAGCGTAAAGTGGAGAGGTTAGCCCAATTTACTTCTTAGTGAGCTCGATCTTTTTGACCCCATCTGGGCTAATTAATAGCCCAAGCAGCTTCTTATCTATCGCCTTCAAGTCGAACTTTACATCTATGTAATCGCTTGTTCCCCACCTAGCGTACTCATGGGGTATTCTAAATGTGCCTTGTCCGTTCACTTGCCCTAGCTCTGCTCGGAAGCCACTTAAAAAAATGTATTCGCCGGGGGGGCCATTAACGGTGGCGCGGTCCCGACTGTGGATCCTTAACTCGATGAGGTGGAAACCATGGGGGTCATTGTATTCACCGACCCAGGTCCCCATGAGGTCAGCTCCGAGATCTATCCCTGGTGTCTCGGGTTGGTACCTTCTGTAGTAGGTAGTTCTGAGGTCCAATTGCTTGACGTAGCTGTCGTCGCCGTACTCTAATGTGAGCTCCTCGCCGTCATATTTAGAGCCATGAACCCGATACCTTTCCTCGTCTATTTTCTCGAGTGCGAGGGCGTCGTCGAGTGTTAGTTGACCGTTGACGACCCTGATCATCGAGCTTGTGATCTCGTCGCCGTAGACACCAACGATCTTATCCCAGTTAGCTGGTGGAGATTGGGACTTCAACTGGGTTCTGGCCTCTCCGCATACGACTATCCTGAGGATGGTCGACGCTGGTGGTCTCCACCCTGAGCCGTCCTGTAGGTTGCTCAGCCAACAGACACCTAGTCCTTCATCTGGGTAGAAGCAGACGTTGTTTGTGTAGTCGGGAAGGCCGCCTGTGTGATAGAGCAGGACGCGGTTGTCATGGATTGTTCTGAACCAGGTAAGCCCCATGCCGCTGTTTGATTTTCCTGTCGGTGCTTGCAGCCTATGCATCTCCTTCACTGTCTCTTCTTTAAGTAGGCGTTTTCCCTTGTAAACGCCATAGTTCAGGTTCATGATGACGAACTTCGCGAGATCGAGCACCGTCGAGTACAGGCTCCCTGCCGGGTCCGCAGGCTTCATTCCGAGGAAGTAAGGGGGGTTGGGGATGAGGGGCTTGTCTGGCCCCCCAGCACGTTTATAGCCCTGAGCGAGTCTCGCGGTTACAGCTGGAGTGAGTGCGAAGTCGCTTGAGGTCATCTCCAAGGGCTTAAGGACCTGTTTTCTCAAGTATTCGTCATAGGCTATTCCTGTGAATTGGTGCATGAGTTGGCCGACGATGGTGAAGGAGGTGTTACAGTAGGCCCATGCTTCACCTCGGCGTCGGACCATTCGGGCTCCCTCTGTGATATACTCTCTTGTGTCTGTGGGGGGCTCTCCTAGGAGGTGGAGGGGTGGGACGCGGGTGGGCATACCTGTGTAGTGGGTGAGTAGGTCCCGAATTTTGGGTTCATCGCCCTTTATGTCTTTAATCTTTACGTCGAGGTGGGTGTTTACGTCGTCATCGAGGTTGAACTTACCGCGCTCCATGATTTGAAGGAGTCCGACTGTTACTATGGGTTTGGTGACGGAGGCGCAGCCATATATGGTATCGGACGTGGCTTGCTTCCCGTCCCTTATGTCTGAGTAGCCGAATCCCTTAGACCACACGACTTCCTTGTCTTTGATTATTGATACCGATGAACCTGGGTGCTTTCGGCACACTAGCTCAGAGGTTATAAATCGTTCAATCTTCTCGATGTCGACCATGTTGTAGCGATCAGTGTGTATGTGAAAGGTCTAAGGATAAGGGTGTTCATATGGTTGAGCTAGTTTATGAGGGCGTCCTTTTTACGTAGCTGGCTCCGTTTACCAATTTACGTGGGATGGGAGACATGGCCGGGAACAGAGAAGACAGTGTAAAAACTCGGATGAGAATTCTCGCCATCGTCCTGCTCGTCACCTTCGTCGTTCTCGTTCTGTTCGTTGAGACAGGGTTCATTCAAGGCGTAGACGACGCTGCGTTTTGGGCTGTGAACACTTGGGCGCCTGGTAGCACCTTTGATTTAATCATGGTGATCTTGACTCTGTATGGGCGCGACCTTGTCTGGGGGGTATTGACGGCGGGGTTATTCGTCATGGGGGATACTAGGGAGAAGAAAGCAGCTTTAATGCTCATAATCTTGTTCCTTGTCCTGGCGGGGCTTGGGGCAGGTTTTAAGGCCCTTGATGCTAGGCCGCGGCCATACGATGCATTGGATGGCGTTCGTCTGTTGGTTGACAGGGAGTCAGATTTCAGCTTCCCCTCGGGTCACACACTTTTTGTGGCCGGTGGCGTGGTTGTCCTTTGGCTGTCCCTCAGAGGGTGGTGGGCCGCTCTCCTAACTATTGAGGCGGGGCTCGTCGGTTTTTCGCGGGTATACGTTGGAGTCCATTACCCAATAGACGTCGTAGGCGGTGCCCTCCTAGGGGCTTGCTGCGCCTTCTTTCTATGCTCTTTCCCTGGGTTGGTTGAGAGACTATTCAACTCGCTCCCAAAGTGGCTTAAGACCTGAATTGTAGATTGTTTACTGTCTGCTAAGATAGATGAGTATAGCAGAGGCAAGTGTCGTGAAGATGTCTGGAAGAAAGTTGAATATGTTGAATATATTCGTCTCCTGGAAACCGTTCACCCAAATGAGGATTGGGTTACTCGTTATCGAGTAGAGGAAGAGGGTAACTGAGAAGAGTACGAGGCACAAACTGAAGTTGGACTTTGTCTCCCTGTAGATGCCCACATAGAGGGCAGTAAGGTAGAGAAGCAGCCCCGTGTTGATCAGGGATAGAACAGTCCGACCCTTTATGTAGAGGGCGAGCATGTTGCTAACCTCTAGGAGCTGCTGGGGCGTGAGATGTTCAAGGAGGGGCCTATCAGGATTGTTGAAGATGTAGTTAATGGTGTTCAAGGGGCCAATTAATATCACCAGAATAACTACTAACAGCCCAACTATGGCGATAGGGGCCCAGGGAGTTTTCTGCATCTGCCTCTCATTTTCTTCCATTGTTTTTCAACCTTTTCGCAATTTTATTCCAAATCTCTTCAAAATCGCTGTAATTCTGCTCGAGATCCTGGCTGAGAAAGTATACCTTGCCATAGTGGTCTCCTACCGGCGTAATCATGCGGTTCTTCTCCAATACGTCGATGTGGTGACGTATGGTCCGGTAATCAACCCCAAGGAGGTTACATAGTTGGTTGGCGTTTAATGGCTCCTCCTTAATAGCCTCGATTATGCGGCCTCTGTTAATTCCGCCTCTGGATCCCTCGATGAGCCAAAGTAGTAATTGCTTAAAAGAGCGTTTCGAGAGGGCCATATCTTATCCCAGGTGGCTTTTGATGTGTAATCTCAATGGCTTGTTTAAAAACGACGCGCAAGGAATTTGGATAGATTATGGTGCAATCTTGAAAAATCATTTATGAGCAAGTTCTTCGTCTCGTCAGATTAAACGCATGTCTGTGTGGCGATTGACTTGACTGAAGAAAAAAGTTCTGAGGATGTTCTTAAAGATCCTAAAGATTCTGAGGAGACTAAATCAGAAAACCCTCAGGCAGTTTCATCTGAGGATAAGACAATTAAGAAAACCGAAGGCCGCTACGGGAGTAGGTTGTTGACAGCTAGTCTTGTCATTCTCCTCGTTTTGAGCGCCGGGTTCTCAGTGTTCAACTACATCGATAGTGGGCGCCGCATAGGAGACTTAACAAACCAGGTATCCACTCTAGCGTCTTCTGTCCAAAGTCTAAGCTCCAAACTCTCAGATTCAAATGCGAAGATAATCTCCTTGACACAAACGCTGAGCGAGTTAGACTCGGGGAGTTCGCTGAGTGACTCAAATAGAATATCTTTGATCTATGAACAGGTGAAGGATAGCGTCGTCCTAATAAAATCAACTCTCCCAACGGGGACGGCGACGGGAAGCGGCTTTGTCTACGACACCGAGGGGAGGATAGTGACCAACGATCATGTAATTGACGGTGCGAATAGTATAACAGTCACATTCATAAACGGTACTATCTTGCAGGCGACAGTCGTCGGGGCAGACCCATACTCCGACATCGCGGTGATAAAAGTTGACGCTCCTGCTGCGCTGCTCGGGCCTCTGAAACTCGGCGACTCCTCCGCATTGAAGGTGGGAGAGGCGGTGCTCGCCATCGGAAATCCTTACGGGTTAGCGGATACCTTAACGACGGGTATCGTGAGTGCGCTTGGCAGGGAGATGGACTCAGCTAGCGGATACCCGATTGTTGACGTTATCCAGACGGACGCGGCGATTAACCCCGGTAATAGCGGTGGGCCTTTACTCAACATGAGAGGGGAGGTCATAGGGATAAACACCGCCATAGTGTCACAATCATCGACGGGAATAGGTTTCGCTGTCCCGAGTAACACTATTGTGAGGGAACTCTCCAGCCTGATAAGCACCGGAAAATACGATCAGGTATACATTGGGATACAGGGTGTTGACGTAACGCCGAGTATCATTTCAGCTATGGGCCTACCAGAGGGGACGCATGGTACTTTACTTACATCGGTTACAAGGGGAAGCCCAGCAGACGTCTATGGTCTTAAAGGGGGGACAAGGTATGTTCTTGTGGACGGAGAGTATACGCCACTAGGTGGAGACGTTATCACAGCGGCTGACGGGCTGGAAATGAAGGGACTCTACGACCTAATTCTATATATGCAGAGGAACAAGAGGCCAGGTGATGTGATAAAGTTGAACATCATCAGGGGCAGCGCTGAAATGGTTGTAAGCGTCACTTTAGGTACTAGAACCGGCTAATTTAGCTGATGCTTTCTTAGGAAGCCCAACGCCACGGAAGCTAAAGCCCAATTTAAGGCACTCTTCTTGGTTGAAGACGTTTCTACCATCCACGATGATGGGAGTACGCATCTGCTTTTTCAGGGTCGCGGGTTTTATGCTTAGGTACTCCTTGTGACGTGTAACGACGATTAGGCAGTCGCTGTCGTTGACGGCTTCGTTAAGTTTTTGAGTGATCTTCATAGTCTCGTACTCCTTTACATGTGGGTCATGAGCGATGAGGCCACGGCATTGCCCTTCAAGTAGCTTGTACAGGGGCTCCGTGGGAGTGTTGCGTGTATCATCACTGTTTTCGAGGAAGGCTACTCCGAGGAGTGTTAGCTTCGCGTCTCTGAGTCTAAGGCTCTTCTCCTTGAGCGCCTCCTCGGTTAAATCCTTCATATGGCTAGGCATGTTGTCGTTGAGGTAACGGCTCCCGGTGATGAGGTTTGGTTCGAATTTGAAGGAACCGTATGCATCTAGACCGTACTTGAGTAGCCAGCTGTCCTTTGGGAGGCAGTGGCCGCCAACTCCGGCGCCCGGGGTATGCATGTTGCGGTAAGGATTAGCGGATGGGTTACTGGGGTCGTTGGGGAGGCTGTTTACGAAGCGACGTACGTCATGGACGTTGACGCCGAGGCTTTCACAGATGATAGCGATCTCATTGGCGAAGGCTATGTTCACATCCCGATAAGCATTCTCCGTGACTTTAGCGACCTCAGCGGTGAGGGCATCAGTGGGGTGGAGGTTAGCCTTTACTATGTGTCTGTATAGTTCGATGCCACGGCGTGTGGACTCGGGGTCGATTCCGCCGACTATTCGGTCATACAGTGTAAGATTGTGGAGGAGGCGGCCCACCATGACGCGCTCGTAGCTGAAGATGAGGCTGAAATCCCGCCCGGCTTTGAGTCCGCTATGTTGTTCAAGGATGGGTTTTGCTAGGTGGTTAGTGGTGCCTGGGGCGACTGTAGATTCGAGGCAGATGAGGGCGCCACTCTTCATGTTCTCACCGATGTCGGCGAGGACGCTTCGAAGAGATTCGTACTGGGGGATGTGGTTCTCGTCGACTGGGGTCTGGACAGCTATTATTATTGCATCGGCTTCTCGGTAAGCAGAGAGGTCGTCGGTTACGTGGAAAGTGCCTTTGTCGTGGATCCGCTTGATTAGCTCTGGTAGTCCTGGCTCCTCTGCCTCGATTACCGATTTACCCTGGTTGAGGGCGGCGATTTTCCATGCGCTGCGACCGCTCCGGCGCTGGAGCCCTGTGACATTGAAGCCTGGCACGTCAGCTAAGAGGGCGGCGACGGGTACGCCAACATACCCCATTCCAACTACGACGATGTTCATCATCGATCCCTTTGGTAATTGCTGTGTATAGTAATCGTCGATTATATCTAGGTTATCTTACTATTCTATGCCATGAAACGGGTTTTCATAGACACTGATGGCGAGTTCGACGATGTAATGGCACTAATCTTGGCTCTTAAATCCAGTGATCTGAGCGTTGAGGGAATCAGCACGCTTAGCGGGATAAGAAACCTTCGGGACTCGACAGATGACGTTCTAAACACTGTGGAGCTGATGGGTAAGAAGGATATCCCTGTGGGGGAGGGACTCGCGGCCTCTATGTCCCAAGACCTGACGGAGGAGAGGAAGAATATTCTAAAGATCTGGAAGAGTGGAGGCAGGTCTTCGACGATGGCGACTAGAAGGCCAGGGATTAAGCCAGTTAGAGAGGATGGGGTTAGCCTAATGATCAGGAAGATTATGGAGGCTCCTTGTGAGGTTACTCTTATCACTCTTGGGGCGTTGACGAATGTGGCTTCAGCTCTCCTCCGGGAGCCGAGAATCGCTAGTAAGGTCAATGAGATCTACTCGATGGGTGGGGCGGTATTAGTTCCAGGCAACACGACGCCCGTTGCGGAATTTAACATCTGGGGAGATCCCCTAGCTGCTAGGATTTTCTTTAATTCGGGGATGCACATCACGATGATTGGGCTAGAGACATATTACCAACCTGTGCTATCTAAGGAGGAGTGGGATAGGGTCAAGGTCGCGAACGACGCGACAAGGTATTGCTTCGATAATTTCGATCCATGGTTTGGGTACCTAGTTGGGCTACACCCGGACTGGAAAGGGGGTCTCCAGATCGGTGATGCTCTAACCATTGGGGCAGTAATTGACCCGAGTCTGATGAAGGTGAGGAGATGCTTCGTCGACGTGGAGACGAGAGGGGAATTATCGATCGGTCAAACTGTAGCCTACGGCTTGTCAAGAAGACACCCAGCCCCTAAGGAGCCGAATACAGATTTGACTATTGACTGTGACTGGAAAAGGTTTAACGAATTATTTCTAAAACGAGTGACATCGTAGTATAAATTTTTCCGCTTTGATTTAGATACTGAAGCTCACGAATTATAGAGACTCTTTTCTTTAGAATGTATCATAAGTCTCTACAATAAGGAGATGGCTTGGATCTAGCCTCGTTTATTGTATTAACTAGTGTGCGTCTTAATTCAGCTTAACCTGTTTACCGGTTTTTGCGGATTGGAGGGCTGCTTCGCAGATAATAAGGGCGCGCAGGCCGTCCTCGCCGGTTACGTTGGGTCTAGTATCGTCACGGACGGCGTCTGTGAAGGATTTTAACTCAAGCATTAGGGGTTCCTTATAAATGAGATAGGGTTGCGTGAGCTTTTCATTGTTCTCGACCGTTATCTGCTGGCTGGTGTACTCGACGTTGATTATCCCCTCGGTTCCGGTGATGGTTAGATTCCTGATTCTTCTCGGGGTAAGCCAGTTTGTCGAGACTATTGCATTACGGTTGTTGGTATAGCTAATATTGATCTGAGCGTAGTCCTCGAACTTGTGTTGGATTGAGCCAGCAACGGCGTAGACGGATTGTGCTTGGTCGCTGAAGAGGTGGTTAATTATGTCGATGTCATGGATGGCTAGATCTTTTATCACCCCTACATCACCTATTCGGCCAGGGCTACGGCTCACGCGGCTTGCGTGGGCGAGGAGTGGGGCGCCAATGTTGCCGTTTAAGGTCAGCTTGATAGCCTCTTGTACAGCTGGGTTGAAGCGTTCGACAAATCCGATTGCGAGTTTGACCTTCTGACGCTCTGCCACCTCAATGAGTCTATTCGCCTCAGCGATGGTGTTTGTCATAGGTTTCTCTACGAGGACATGTTTACCGGCCTCGATAGCCGTGATGGCGATTTCGGCGTGGGTGATAGTGGGGGTGCATATTGAAATAAGGTCGATGGTTGGGTCTTCGATGATTTTTTGGGGGTCAGTATAGCTTGGGGCACCATAGAGTTCGCCTATATGTTGGGCAGTCTGGGGATCGAGGTCTGATACGGCGGCAAGCTCCACGTCCGGGAGCTCATGATATACGCGAGCATGGTTTTGGCCCCATGATCCGCAGCCAATGACAGCGGCATTTATGGTCCTCATATGTTAAATGGTGTTTAGAATACGCAGTGGATAAGGTTTCTGGAGAATAATAGGGTATCTGTAGAAGGAAATGTGTCTCTTGTAGAATAGATGAGAGATGATTCGTTGCGGTCCCCGTAGCTATGAGTTATTTCCTTCATCCATCTCTCAGGATACGCGCGCGCCTACGGGCGTGTAAGATAGCTGAAGATTATTTCAACTGATATTAACATATTTATAAAATAAATCACCACGGTTCTTTTTTCCAATTCAATCCCCAAGCAAATAGGTTTGTAATATAGTGAATAGGTATTGTAGTCACAATCATCGCTATATCTTGTTGCCAGGAGGGCTTGGGTTCAATAAAGCTACCTAGTAGTATCGCAACGAGAACAAAGCCCACTTGATCCCATATGAGAAGTGGTCTACCTGGTTCAATTCCAATCCGTCGTTTAATGAAAGCAAATAAAAGATCGCCACTAATAGCACCGACTGAGAGGAGGAAACCTTGTAGAAGATTTCTTTGAACAATAGCTACTAGAGTTCCAATGATGATTCCGAAGAGGGTACCGTAGACTGTCTTGTGGTCACCAAGGATCCTCTTACCATCACGCCAGCTTTTTCCCTCATCTAATGGTCCTCCACCATGCAAGAGAACAGGAGCAGCATTAGCGAAATAAGCTGGGAGGAATAGCCAAATGGTATTGATGAACCAATTGATTTCCTCCTGCATCTTATTATTCGTCCTCTAAACCCTTTTCTGTTATCCTGAACCTAACGGCACACTTAAGATTATGAGGTT
>Ga0154708_1006_pt2 | contig 19771 bp, 26 predicted proteins | sample Rifle2008BG13ft_FD_105568 | JGI IMG/M metagenome (GOLD analysis project Ga0154708, IMG submission 105568) | Candidatus Bathyarchaeota archaeon RBG_13_52_12 | reverse complement strand
ATGAGCACACAGTTGATGAAAAACACCCACACACAGACAAGAAACAGGTGTAAACCAACCCCCTAACCAGAAACAAACATACAGCACACTAGAGGACCCATAAACACAGGAACACAAGCACAGTACCCACTAGGAGAGCCTCCGCAGCAAAGCCAGCTCAGAGGACCTCAAGTGTTGAAGAACGTCGGCGACAACGCCTTATCCGGCCTACCAAGGCTCTCAGCCGCCTCCCCGTTCAACACGATGCAGAGCACACTCAGCAACGCATAAACTGAGACGTCCAACAGGCCCCTCACCTTGACCACGTCAAAGCCGAAGTGGTTCCGGAGATACGCGAAGAGGGCCTCCACCGCCGGGCGCTTACGGTACTCGACTGCTAGAGCCTCAGGGCCATGGGATCTGAACATCCTGTCCACCCGCAGACCATCACCACGCTGGCTCGATGTGTACGGGATCACAGAGCAGTCAACAAGGTTCCTGACCCGGCTGCTGCTGATCTGGCTGTCACCGATCAGGCATCGGAGCCGGGCGTCCACCCTCCCAAGTACAGACCTAGTCCTCTCCACCAGCGTAGAGGCGTGTCTCTTCTCGTTCTGGTTCGCAGGAGCCATCAGGCAAGCCAGAGGCAGGATCCGCTTCGGCTCAACCGACGTGTGGAGCTTGTAGCCCAAGTCGTATCCTCTACCATTCCTGCCGACCCTCGCATCCGGGTCCGAGAGGCCCACCTTATTCGACTCCGGGTCCCTGATGCTCCACGCCTTCACGAAGCAGGCGTCGAGGACCGCGTCCACCTCCGCGACTCCGGCTCTCCTCAGGAGCCAGACCACCTTCTCCTCTATATGAGGCGGAAGGCCTCGGCTCCCACCAGGTGGGTGAAGCGGCTGAGCACCGAACGGGGGTAACCATTCTCATCCCTCTTGACCAGGCAGAGCCTCCGTATGCGTTGGTCGACGTTGAGGATCCTCGCCAGCTCCCTGAGGCTGCGGATGCCCTTCATCCGCATTACTATGAAGGCTCTGAGTACTCCGATGGGGTTCCTCGGTGGTCTCCCTGGCCCCGGTATGTGGAAGCATCCGATGAGCTGTTGTTGGGCAATGCTTAAGTCGATGTTTTTGAAGAGGGTTTCTAGGGTCTCGTGTTCATCTTGTCCTAAGTGAACTCACCTCCTCTGGTTGGACAATCCATTGGGGGACGAGACCCCAACTATCAACATAAGCTTATTCTAGTGAATGAATTTCGGGACAAGCCAGCGCGCACAGGCTAATATAGAAAATCTAATCAAATTGAAAGCCAACTCTTATTTTGGTTATAATGAAGGAAGAGGATAAAGATACAAAGAAGACACCCAAGAAACAAAAAAAGGCACTGGATAAGATGTCGCCCAGAAAGAGAATCGAGTTCATCGTAACCTACGAAGTTGAGGGGTCCAAGTCCAAGAAACATAAGGTACATGCTCATTCGAGAGAGGAGGCGGAGAAAATGATGACCATAAAACTCGAATCGCAGATTAATCTGGGGGAGATCAATGGCTTCAAAATCATATCAGTGGAGATAGAAAACTAGTCATTATAACATATTTGCAAACATCAATTTGTGCACGCACGCGCGAAGAAAGTTTTTCGATTTTCTATATGTAGTTAAAGGTAATGTGATTTTATGGAGAAAAGAAAAGAGTTTATTGTGATGGATTATCGCTGCTGAATGCTATAGCGGCACACTTCCACTTACCATCAACCTTCTTGTAAGATGCAAAGTACTTCCCTTGATCCTTGAAGTTACCCTTTGGACCCTTATATTCAGCTTTGTTATAACCAACATCCCAAGCCATATCTCCAGAGGAGGAAACCTCGATATGGGTTGATTCGCCCATTATTGTAACGAGTGTCTTAAGGTATCCTTCATAAAAATCCCTGAGGGCCTTTATTCCAATAAACTGGGGCATTCCCGGCCCATGGCAGATTACATCATCTGCAAAAAAATCTAACAGAGTCTTCATATCTTTCCTATCTTCTGCCTTGAATGTTACATCAATTAGTTCTCGTAGGGCTCTCTTCTCCGCTTTAACATCTACCATTTACATCATCTCTAATAGCTTCAAGTGAATCATGTCAACTGAAGCTTGAACAAAAAATGTTTCATTAGCTATTTAATTATGTTGCACGTGCGCGTTAATAACAAGTGTGAATGTGGGCTCTTGCCTTCGGAAAAAGGATGCCCATCAGATCCCTATATTCAGGTTTAATTCTCACGTCTAGATACTCGGGCTCTATCTCGTCTAGGCTACGGTAGCCGAGTAGCATCTTTGTGAATATCCGGGGGTTGATCATTATATCGCCTTTTTGTTCGCTTGGGCTCAGTTTCACGCCGGTGATAACACCGTCGGTAAAGGTTAGTGTGACCGTAACGATGTAAAGGTTGATGGGGACAAGGCCAGTATAACCCTGATGTTGTGATCGGGCAATCCTCCTCTCGAGCACTGCGGTGATAGTCGTTAGGATTCTGAATGGATCGACGACTTTTATCTGCCAGGCGTATAGTGGTTTTTCCTTGGAGCCGAGGGTTGAGATATATTTGTTGAATGTCATGTCGTAGCTTTCCCTGGAAGCTAGCTCGGTTGAACCGTTCTCCTCTCCCAGTGTTCTTAGGAAAGCCGCTATCTGTTTTGACATCTCTTCGTCTGTTTCGTTAATTTCGTGAAGTAAGATCGTTAAGTCCTTAATTGTAGCCCTGAAATAGGCGACTGGTGACCCATGGCGCCTAACGACATATGTTCGCATCGCTGACTCGCCGACATGTCCAATCCGCTCCTGAGCCTCCCACTCTTCGCGGCTTCTTACACTGTGCACTAGGTATCTTTTTTGGCTAACTTCGAGTAATTCCATGACTCTTGGCACATCCTCGGTGGTTAGGGATGAGATGTCATAGCTCTGTTGTTTAGGTAGATTTTGGAGGGGAAGTGTCGCCCACTCGTCGAGTGGAACGGAGTACTCGTAACCGAATTGACGGTAGAAGAAGGGTATCCCCTCGATAGCGGCGAGGTGGTAGCCGTCTTCCTTTAGGCGTTTGTCGAACTTCTTGTTAAGGATTCTTTGTAGCCCTCTGTTCCTATACTCGGGGTCGGAGGCGACGAGTCCCATCTCCGCTACTTTTAATTTGATCCCTCCGAGGCTCCAGGTCTGAGGTATTAGGTTGAGGGTGGCGACCATCCGGTCTCCGTCCCAGAGGGAGAAGAAGTTCCTAGATGTCATCACTGGGTGATTGTTCCTTAGTCGTCTGGCTAAGATGTCCACACCCTCTCCCGGGAAAGCCGTCTTTAGGAGCTTCGAATACTCCTCCCAGTCATGTTCGCTCTTTATGTATGAGAATTTGTAAGGAGTCGTCGTTAGCACCATTTAGGGCGAGGGGATATCTCGTTTAAGCTTTTGTTTGATCCTTTACTCTGTTGAGTAGCATGCCTGCTATCTCCTTCTTCGAGGTGAGAGGGATGTGGATCACATCACGTTTCGGGTCTATCATATAGACCTCGTTTGTGTCGACGTTGAAGCCGCGGCCTACCTTGGAGACGTCGTTAGCAACTATGAGGTCCATCTTCATTTCCTTGAGACGCTCATAGCTTCTATCTATTAGCTCCTTTTCTGTTATGTTATACTCTGCTTTGAAGCCGATCAGGAATACGTTTGGGTCGGCCTTCTTTACCTCTGCGATTATCTTGGGGAGCGCTTTGAGTCTGAGGACCCAATCGCCCTTACTCGAAGGCATCTTCTCCATCTTCCTATCAACGGGCCCCCAGTCTGATGCCGCCGCTGATAGGATCGCGACGTCGTACTTCTCTGCCTTAAGTTCGTTTACAACGGCGTCTAGCATCTCCTCTGTTGTTTCTATCTTAATGACTTTGGAATTAGGCGGAGGTGGTACTGTGGCTGGACCGTAGATCATTGTGACCATTGCACCGCGTTCAAGGGCTTCATCCGCTATCGCTACGCCCATCTTTCCCGAGCTTGGGTTAGTGATATAACGGAATGCGTCGATATACTCACGCGTCGGACCTGCAGTGATCAATATACGCTTGCCCTTAAAGTCCTGAGGCATTGTCAGTTTCCTCACAACGGCTTCGATGATCTCTTCGGTACCGGGTATCTTGGCTTTCCCTTCTTCGAATCTAGGCATAAGGACTTCAATGCCTATCCTTTGGAGCTTTCGGATGTTCTCATCGACTATGGTGTGTTTGTACATGCTTACGTGCATCGCCGGGGCTATTATCACGGGTATTCCTGCACCTATAGCTGTCGTGAGTAAAGTCGTAACTGGTGTGTCGTCGATGCCTGCGGCGGCTTTACCGATGGTGTTGGCTGTGGATGGCGCCACTAAGATAAGGTCGGCGTGTTGCCTGTGTTCGCCACCGTACAGAACGTGCTCTATCTCACCAGTGAGTTCTGTAACGACGGGGTTCCCCGTAGCCCAGTGGAGCATGTCGGGGTGAACTATATGTTCAGCCATTTTGGTCATTACAACGTAGACATCGGCACCTAGGCGCATCAGCTCCCTTGCGATGTCTGGACTCCTAATCGCAGCGACGCTGCCTGTCACACATAATATAATTTTTTTCTCGATGAGTTCCTTTGACCTTGTTCCGATTATAGACTTTGACGTGTGCTCACCGAAGGCCATTTCAGTCTCATTGCTTAGGGAAACGAGGGCATCTTTTAACTTTTTACAAGAAGAGTTTCGTTTGGTAGATGGGGGTGTGGCTAGAGTTCGTCGAGTTTTTCCTCTACCTCACTGAGGCGCTCCATTATCTCCTCGAGTTTCTCTTCGATTGTGTCAATTTTTCCGATTAGACCGGCAACCTCGACCTCGAGGTCGTTTAACTTTTTCTCTTGACTCATGTAAATGTCTCCAGTTCTGCGTTGATTAATTCTCTTTATAAATTTAACTAGGTCATTTTTGATTCAGGTTAGATGCTTTGTTTAGCATTCTTAAGTACCTCCAGGTACCATCTGCTGTCTTCCTCCGCGTAGCTGTTTACGTCGTAGTGAATTGGGTTACATTCGTTGCTTAGTATGATAACGTCCCTGATCTGGCTATTCATTATCTTGCGGCGGCACCTCTGACATGGAACTGCCATTGTAAGCTTCCCGTCCTTGTCCCTCCCTGCGATGTAGAGTGTTGATCCTATCCTGTCACTGCGGTTACTGTTGATGATCGCATTCTCTTCCGCGTGGACTGCGGGACAGTAGTCGTACGCTGCCCCTTGTGGAGACTCCATCTCGTCCTTTATACAGCCGACTTCGTAGCAGTTGACGACGCCTCTTGCTGTACCGTTATAACCGGTTCCCACTATTGTACTATCTTTTACTATTACTGCACCGAACTTACGTCTTGTGCAGGTGGAGCGAGCTGCGACGCTGAGAGCAATATCGAGAAAATACCTGTCTTTTTCTGGACGGTCCATGAATCGTAGAGAGGTTGGATCGTATAAAAAGATAATCGGGTGAAAACGTTTATCGCCCCAATCGAACTCCGATACTTAGGCGGGCGATGATGACTTTGCCCTTCTGAACCCGTGATGAGGATCTTGAGTTTGGAGCCCGCCGCTCATAACCTTCATAACATGAGAAGGGCACCTGTATCAACGGTGAAGAATTATGCCGTGGATAGAAGTCAAATGGTATGCTGGTAGGGACAAAGCCACGAAGGCTAAGGCTATGGAGTTGTTGACGAAGGCGATGTGTGAGGCTGTTGGGTGTAAACCCGAGGCGGTCAGCATCGTCTTCTACGATGTTGAGAAGTATAACTGGGGTAACGCTGGTAAGCCATACGGTAACTAGCCTCCTAGCTACACCTTATTTTTAAGAGCGTCCTCCAGCTCGGAGATGACACCCGTTTTTCCGATCAACGCAATGTAAGGACCCAACCTTGGTCCCTGACTCTTACCTAGCAGAACCCTATAGATGACAGAAAAGACGTCTCTCGGCTTCCAATCGTTAGCCTTCGCTGTTTTGAAGGCGACGCCCTGGTACTCCTCTGGTGTATTCGTCTTCATGAGCTCCGATATGACTGCCTTAACTATTGTGGCCTCTTGTTCGGTGAGGTTGACATCTGGCGACTCATCTGCGAAATCCGCTATCCAGTTGAGTGCATAGCCAATTCGCTTGTCCAGGCCTTTCTCAGTTTTATCGAGGTACCCATATTCTCTGAGCTTCCCCTTTATGAATTCAGCCTCCGCTCCCTTCGGAGCGAGCCTAGCGAGCTTCAAGATGAGGTTGTAGGGTACGTGTACCTCAGGTTCCTTAGGAGGCTTCAGCATCCAACAGTACTCGTAGAGGCCAGAGTTCTGTGCCAATTCCATCTCGTTTATAGTCTTCGACTTACCGAAGTAGGCGTCCTCGGTGTCATCAAGCTCGTCCATATGGATTGGGATGCCCTCGACGCTCCCGCTCTTAGTACCTATGAAGCGTTTGAATATGAGTAAGTTTAATGACTGGGGTGAGCCGTAGCGGTACCACACCTGTGGGGTAAAGACGTTACCCGCAGACTTGCTGATCTTATGCCCGCCGCGGTCAGTGAACATCTCATATTGTACGTGCATCGGGGGCTCCCAACCGAGTATTTCGCGGCAAATTCTGTCGTTTACGCGAACACTATCGGCTATATCTTTGCCATAGGCCTCGAAGCGTATGTCGAGAGCCCTCCACCGAGCCGCGAACTCGACCTTCCAGCTAAGCTTACCATTCCCTGAGAGTGCGTCGACCTTGCCTTTGTGGTCACAGCCCTCGAGCCAGTTACCGCGGACCTCCATTCCCTTGCATTCGTACTCGATGGTGTGTGAATCGGGGTGGTAGGCGGTGGCGTGTGTGGTGTAGATGCGTCCACACTTTTCACATACGACAAAGTAGGGGAGTTCCTCCATGTACTTCTCTTGTCCGATTTCCTCCTCAATGATCTTGCCCACGCGCTCGTGGTTGTTCATGATAGCGAGAATCTCTTCATTGAAGACGCCCTGCTTATAGCATTCGAAGCCACTCATGAAGTGGTAGTCAGCGCCGCTTGTGTCAAGTGCTGTAAGGAGTTGGCTTGTCATGTGGGCGCCAAAACTCTTGTGACAGTCGCCTGCTGGGTCGGGTATTGTGCTTACGGAGAAGCCGAGCCATTTCTCCAACTCTTGGGGGAGTCCTGCGGGGACCTTTCTGAGACCATCCTTATCGTCGCTGAATGCTATGAGCTCCGCGTTATAGCCTTGGACTCTACAGCCTAGGGCAACGGCATAGTTACGGAGGGCGTCGCCGAGGCTCCCTATGTGGGGGAAGCCGGAGGCACCGAGACCGCTCTCGGTTCTTATCATTTTGAGGCTTCTGCCGAGCTTCTTTTCGCGCTCGATAAGTTCGGACGCAGCTTTGTCATACCATGTACCCTTGCCTATGATGCTTGGGTTAATATTTTGATTAATGTTGTTAGTCAAGCGTCTCTCATACCCTTAGCCGTTAGTATCCCCTATTAGTAAGCTAAAAAATATGTCCTTTTATTTATGAATAAAAAGATGAATATGTTTTTTGAGCGTGTAATTTCTAATTCACGCTTATAAAGCGTATATGCGTCCGCTTGATTTAGAGGAATTTTAAACGGGCTCACTATAGGATCTATCGGTTTAAACGTCTTCTATTTTTGAGGGCTACTTCTAGGCGTCATTTGAGGGTGAGTAGAACTTTGGGTAATTCAATCATAGATCTGACTATGGCGTCAGGTTTCGCGGCTTCCAGAGCCTCTTTTCTTGTGTAGTATACGGGGATAGCTATTGCTCTAGTTCCCGCAGCCTTAGCAGCTAATACATCGTTATGGCTGTCCCCCACCATCACGCCGTCGCGAGGATTGACTCCGATCCCTTCGAAGCATGCGAGGACCTGATCTGGGTGTGGCTTCATTCTTAGGCCGATGGTTCTTCCGATTACTGAGTCGAAATAACTGGATACACCGAGCTTGTGGAGGACCTTCTCAGCCACATTGCCTGAATTGGATGTGCATACGCCCATTTTGACACAGTTTTCTTTGAGCCACGTCAGGGATTCATATGAACCGGGCATAAAGCCGCACCTTTCGACACCTTCCCTCTCATATTTATCCAAGATAGTCCAGATGTCCTCGCGTATCACTGTCATCTCCACAGGGGACCTCAAAGCAGAGAGCCGAGTATCCATCTCATACATCAGGTTGAATAATCCCTTCGAGGAACACAACGCGAGGTCGCTATCACTACATCCGCAATCCCTATATGCCTCAATTATCTGGTCCTGTGCCTCCCTCCATTTCACATGTTCACCGAGGTTAACAAGTGTGGCATCGAGGTCGAAAACGACGCCTCTAATGCTCAGTGGATTCAAGTTAGGAATGCATTGGGTATCGAGTGTATTTATGTTTAGATGGAGCCCCGGGCGGGATTTGGACCCGCGATCTTTTGCTTACCAAGCAAACGCTTTGGCCAGGCTAAGCCACCGGGGCAAACAATCATAAGCACAAGGAGGATTGATTTTAATCTTATCCTGTTGATTAAACATGTTTAAATGAAATCATGAATCGTGAATAGTAAACCTCAAATTATCGTGTTTTACTTGTCTTTAAATAAACGTTATTTTCCCATATTTTCACAAATAATGGATTATTAAACGCTCGTAAAAATGATGTTGTAAACCATAAATATTTTTATAGAAAATGTGGGAAAGTAATTTCTGATTAATGCCATTATATTTATATACTCAGAAATTATGTTATTTCTAAGGCTGGTGTAACGTGGGTCAGGTTGGTATGAGACGAGCGATAGTTGAGAGCCTAGTGCAGAGTACGTGCGACGAAGCCGCATCGAGGAGTAAGAGGGTTAAGACTATAGATCCAATAATGAGGGTTGGGCGCAGGATGTACCCTTTCCTATCGGACAGAGAACTCGTCGACTATGCTTCGACTGCTCTGCGCATTATTCTGAACAGTAAGGAATCACCCTCTCACCAGACGACTCTTATTGCCTATTGATCCCGGCGAGCTCATACACTTTTTCCATGTTATCTATGTCGCTGCGTTTATCATCTACGGGTGTTTCCATTATCAGCGGCCTCTTGATTAATTGGCTTGCTAGTATGTTACGGAACCCGTCTTGCCCGATCTTCCCTAGCCCTATATGTTCATGGTGATCAATTCTTGAACCGAGCTCGCCGAGAGAGTCGTTCAGGTGAACGAGCTTAAGCCTACTGAAGCCTACTGTTCGCGTTATTTCACGCATAGTCTCGTTTAGACCTTCTTTGCTGGCTATGTCGTACCCTGCCGTGAATGCGTGGCATGTATCGAAGGATATGCCGATTCGTGTACCGCCGATGGCTTTGGCTATTTCAGCCAGTTCACCCAGCTTAGAACCCATTTGGTCTCCGGAGCCGGAACTATTCTCCAGTAAGATCATTGGGCCTTCTTCATCGGCTGCTCTTCCTAAGGCTTGTATGAGTCTATTCTTCCCCTTGACGACTCCCGAGCCGGTGTGGCTGCCTATGTGAGTTACTATGTATCGTATACCCAACTTGTTGCATCTATCTATCTCTTCAATAAGGGCGTCTACCGATTTCTCGAAGATGTCATCCTTTGGGCTTGCGAGATTTTGAATGTATGGCATATGGGAGAATACAGGATTAATCTTTGATTCTCTATGTTTTCTCCGGAAGGATTTGATTTCTCTAAGTTGGAGTGGCTTCGTTCTCCAAGCACGGGGGTTTCTGGTGAATATCTGGAACGTTGTGCATCCAAGCCTTGTTGCCCTATCTAAGGATAGGTCTATGGATCCGGATATGGAGACGTGGAAACCCAGTTTCACGTAGGTAAAATTAGCGGTTTAGATATTAAAATAGGGATAGGTGCTTATACTGCCTTCTTAACTGCCTTCTCGAGGATTTCCATGCCTGCGTCGAGTAGGTCTTCCTCGATTGTGAGCGGGGGGTGGAGACGGACGCAGTTGTTGTAAAGGCCAGCCTTTAGGATCATAAGGCCGTTGCTGAGGCATCCCTTGATTACCTTGCTGCTCGCATCCGGGTTGGGGGTCCTTGACTTCTTGTCGGTGACGAACTCCATGGCAAGCATCGGGCCGAGCCCTCTGACATCCCCGATGATCTCGTACTTGTCTTTAATCTCGTTAAGTCTGGATCGAAGGTGCCTTCCCATCTTTTCTGATTTTTGGACGATCTTTTCACGCTTAATGATCTCGAGTACCTTTAGGCCTGTTGCACAGCTTATCGGGTTACCGCCGTATGTGCCTCCCAAGCTGCCTGGGTAAGTGTCCTTCATCAGCTCGTCTTTCGCGACGACGCAGCTCAGGGGTAAGCCTGACGCGATGGCTTTTGCTATCGTCATGATGTCTGGTTCTATGCCATAGTGCTCGATGGCCCACATTTTGCCGGTGCGCCCGAATCCTGTTTGGACTTCGTCTATGATCATTTTAATTCCGTGTTCGTCGGCGAGTTTTTTCAGCTCCTTGAAGTATTCGGGTGGAGGGGCGATGAATCCTCCCTCTCCTTGGACTGGCTCAGCGATTATGGCACCGATGGTCGAGGGGTCGACCTGGGTTTTGAACACGTTCTTCTCGATGTGGTGTACGCAGGCATATCCGCAGCTCGGATACTCGACGTGGAATGGGCATCTGTAGCAGTACGCGTAGGGGGTGAAGTAGATGCCTGGGACGAATGGGCCAAATCCCACTTTGTATGGATCCCACTTCCCAGTGAGGGTCATCGCCATCCAGGTGCGGCCGTGGAAGCTGTTCTCGAAACTTAGGATGTTTGGCCTCTTCGTTCCCTGGCGGATGAGCTTTACCGCGTTCTCGACGGCTTCGCTTCCACTGTTCACGAACATGGCTCTCTTTGGGGCTTTCCCAGGTGTGGCCTTAACCATCGCTTCGGCTAGCTTGACGTATGGCTCATAGTTTACTACGTGGATGCAGCCGTGGATGAGCTTCCCAGCCTGGTCGCAGATTGTGTCAACGATTTCCTGCTTGCAGTGTCCTAGGCTGACTACTCCTATGCCGCTTGTGAAGTCGATCAGGGTGTTCCCGTCGACGTCTGTAACCAGCGCGCCCTTCGACTCCGCTATGCCGATGGGCTGCGTGAGGTAGACTCCGGGTGGCACGAACTCGTTTCTCTCAGCTAGCAACGCCTTACTCTTGGGGCCTGGGATCTCTGTGATAAGGTTAGGAACCTTCGTCTTAGGCATATTCCATCGACTATGCATCTTTGATTGCACTAATAACGATAATGGTGGGTGAAAAGTTGAGATAAAGGGTTTTAAGCGACGGTGAGGGCGAGGACTGCTTTTTCAGTGTGCATCCTGTTCTCACCCTCGTCGAAGACGACGCTGTGAGGGCCCTCAACGACGGAGTCTGTCATCTCCTCTCCACGGTATCCCGGGAGGCAGTGCATGAAGATCGAGTCGGGTTTCGAGAGCTTGATCGTGTCATCATTTATCTGATATTTGGCGAAGGCGACCTTGCGCTGTTCAATGTCCTTGTGTCCCATGCTATGGAAAGTGTTTGCATATACAACGTCTGCCCTCTTAAGTGCCTCGTCGAGGTCATCGGTGACGACCATCTGTGTCTTGCCAATACTAGCGTGTTCTTCAGCGAACTTTACAACCTTGGGGTTCGGCGCCCAACCCTTTGGAAGAGCAATGTAACAGTCCATGCCGAGTAAACTGCTGCAGACCATAAGAGTATGGCAGACATTCCACGGGTCACCAACATAGGTGAGTTTTATGCCTTTGATCCTACCCTTATGCTCTCGGATCGTGAGCATGTCAGCCAGACCCTGGCATGGGTGAACGAGATCAGTTAGGGCATTGATGACGGGGTTCTTCATGTACTTGGCGTACTCGTCAACGATCTCCTGACCATATGTGCGGATTACGAGGGCGTCGCAATATCTGTCGAGGATACGGGCCGTGTCCTTGATCGGCTCCCCGCGTGCAAGCTGCATAGTGTCGGGGGTCGCGTAAAAACTCTGGGCTCCGAGGTGAGCTATACCTGCTTGGAAGCTGAAGCGGGTGCGCGTGCTGTTCTTCTCGAAGATCATAGCGATTGTGCGCCCTGAGAGATATTCATGAGGCTCCTTCATCATCCTCTTATACTTTAACTGTTGAGCTACGTCGAGCATGTAATTGATCTCTACTGGCGTGTAGTCCATTAGAGTGAGGAAGTCCTTTCCGCGGAAGCGATCCTTCATACTCATGACTGGTCGTGTTATGATCCATCTAGAACGTCTTTAACATTAGCGGTCGCAGATGAAGCGGTTTATTTTAGACTACTATTACCTTAATAGTTCAGCTTAGCCATTTTGAGTCTAGCTATTTCCAATCTCCTAAAGATTTACGGATGTCGAGGATCTTGCCAAAATGGTAAGAGTTATGCTCGATTATTATCATAAGCTCTCTTAGATACGAGTTCTCAGTCTGCGGGACGATGGAGAGTAGGTCGATATCGGTGTCCTCTGCAAGCTTCACCGCCCTGTTCATGTCCTTCATGAAGCCATTCAGAGTCTTCATCCACTCCTCCTCAGTGGGCCTATGACCGGGCTCGGGCCAGTAGCCCTTAGGCCATTCAGCAGGCTTCCAATCAGGGTCGAGAGCGAAGTCGAGTAGGTCTTTCTGAGCGAGGCGCATGTGTTCAAGCTCCTCGTAGACGGAGTGGATAGCCTTGTTTGGCCTTACACCCCTTAACTCTGGTTTGACACCTTCCAGGGCTTTCTTATACGGGATGAAGGCCTGCCCTCCTTTGATCGACTTTACTATGTGTTCTCTGAATACATCCAACTAAAACACTTCACGTTTGTCTGGTTGATGTCAGTGGAATATAAATTCAGAGTATGACTGAATCGGAAAAATTAAGTAGGGACGCTTAGGCTCTCCATTGGCGGCCGAGGACCTCTCGGCTGATGATTACCTTTTGGACGTTTGCCGCGCCCTCTGCGCCGATGCAGTAGCTCATCACGCCGCGGAGGCCCATCTCGAGTGGGCACTCCTTCGTGTACCCATAAGCACCCATCCAAAGGAGGACTCTTCGGAAGACGTCGAGGGCATGGTGGGGAGCTAGATACTTGCACATGCCGAGGTACTTGCTGACCTCTAGTGCGTCGAATTTGCCCGTCTTATATTTCTGATCGAGCATCCAAGTCGTGCGGTAAACTAGGCTTTTAATAGCCTCGTGATGTGCTGCCATGTCAGCGAGGTCAAATTGGACTCCTTGGAACTTCGCAATCGGCTGCCCGAAGACCTGACGTTCCTTTATGTAATCCATACCGAGCTCCATCGCCCGCTCAGCCGCTCCTATGCAGCTCGCTGATACAAGTACGCGCGCGGCGTCGAATCCCTCCATGGTGTAATAGAACCCCCTCCCCTCCTCCCCTATTTGGTATTCCTTGGGGAGCTGGACATCGGTCATCTTGAAGCCACCGGTGCTTATTGCCATCCTACCGGTATTCTCGAAGCGCTTTGTGATCTCGACGCCCGAGGTGTTTATGGGCATAAATAGAGCAGTCATCCCCTTATGTCCCTTGCTCCGGTCTGTGTAGCCTGAGACGAAATAGCCACCGTCGATTTCAGTCGCCTCAGCGGTGCCACTAATATAGCACTTTTCACCATTTAGAAGCCAACCCTTGTCATTCTTCTTCATTGTCGTCTTGAACCCTGCTACGTCGCTCCCACCGCCGGGCTCAGTGGCGCCTATACCTATGAATGACTCGCCTCTCGCCGCTTTTCGGAGGCACACCTCCCTCACTGCCTCCTGGGAGTACTTATCAACGACGTAACCCCAGCTCGCTTGAACAAGGTAAAACACCGGTGAGGCGACGGAAATGTCCGCGTATCCAAGCTCCTCTGCGCCAATAGCTGCTGTGATCCAGTCCGCACCTGCGCCACCATGCTCCTCGGGTAACGTGAGACAGAGAAGACCTAAGTCCCCGAGCCCCTTCATGAAACTCCTAGGGATCTGATGCTTAGTATCGTTCTCCCTAACCTGTTCAAGGGGAAGGTTCTTCGAAAGCCAGTCCTTGACTGACTCTCTAAATAGCTGCTGCTCTTCGGTGAATGAAAAGTCTATCAATAATCACACCTTTCTGGTTTGCTTCTTGAGAGCCTCGAATGCATATAAGCACTGCGTCATGAGACGACGAGTAATTCGACATTGGACGATTCGACTTAATAGCAACGATTAAAACGATTGACACCTCTTCACATTCAGGTTTCCTGAGATGAAAATACTCATTTTAGGCATGGGCCTCATGGGGCCTACAATAGCGAAAGACTGCTCCGAAGACCCGAAAGCGGAGATGGTAACAGGATGCGATATCGACGATGCTAAAATCAAGGCGGCGGAGAGGTACATCGATAATAAGAAGTTCTTCACGAAAAAGGTGGACATCACCAAACAGGAACAACTCGTCTCAGCGATGAAGGGATACGACGTCGTTGTTAATTCAACGGTGGCCAAGTTCAGCATGGACGTCCTTAAAGCCGCCACCCAGGTGAAAGTCAACATTGTCGACCTCGCGGGTGGTGGATACCCGCAGGTAGGCGAGGTCTATAAAGAGGTAGAGAAAGCGGGAATCACAGCAATACCAGGGTGCGGCGTCGACCCTGGATTAATAGATATCCTATGCGGCCAGGCTATGACGTACATGGATGAGGTGGAAGAGGTTAACTTCGCCTGCGGCGGTCTTCCCAAGGATCCTAAGCCCCCACTCGAATACAAGATAGTCTTCGGCGGCACAAGGATGCCGATCCGTCCTGGAAAGGTTCCTATGATCGTCGACGGTGAACTCAAAGAGCTCGATAGATACAGCGAAGTCGAATCCATCTTCGTAAATGATCACCCTGAGATGGAGGCTTTCATCGATGGCTTCCCGTCGAGCCTCCTCAAGCTATGTCAAGAGAGGAAGATTAAGAACTTCAGGGGAAAGACAATTAGATACAGTGGATACGTCGACAAACTCATGTTCCTCCTCGACCTTGGCGTCATCAGTAGCAAACCCGTCAAATACGAAGGGAGAGAGATTATTCCCGTCGACTTCTTCCACGAACTCATCTATCCAATAATCAAGTTCGACGAGAAGGCAGGTGACAAGGACATCACAGTACTTTTGGTAAGAGTCACCGGAAAGAGTGACGAGAAGGACGTAGACGTATCCTACGACATGGTGGACGAGTACGATGAGAAACACAAAATGACATCGATGGCGAAAACCACGGGCTTAACAGCAGCTATAATCGCGAGGATGCTTGCCCAGGGTGAAGTCAAGAAGAAGGGCATACAGTGGCCTGTCAGAGTCATCCGCGGTGAGCTCTTCGAGGAGCTGCTTAGCAGCCTCAGGAAGAGGGGTGTCGAGATAACTGAAACTATAACCAAGACGAGGAGCGTCTAAACTTCTCACGTCGGTATTGTTGAAACAACCAATTTTTTCCTTAGATAAAAGTAGACCACCACAGACATCATCGTGGGTATGTAAAAAATGCAGAGTTCGAACACAGGGTCAAGGAACATGTAGCTCGACCTTTGGACCGTGAATATCACTATTGCTATTATGCCGAGAATGATGGCGGTGATCTTCCAAGATTCGAGCTCAGAGATGTTCAATGTTTATTAGAGCTGTGGTCCAGGGTAAAAAGGCTTCACTGGACTAGGCAAGATCGATCAGGGCAATGTCCTGGTAGGAGCCGTCTGGGAGAGTTCTCCTTATGGTCATGGGGAGTGCACCTTCCTTGAGCTCTGCTAAGGCTATATCTATCGGATCGCTAACCCTAGAGGGCAGTTCAACCAGAATCGGAGCCCCTAGGGATACTTGCAGTGCGCGTGCACCTGCTATTCTCGCCCTCTCGAAGCGTGTGAGCTTCGGGGGACCTATCTGGATGTTCCCGCTCATTTCATTCCCTTCATTCTGTTTCTTTCAAAATCATCGATGGCACGCCACTTGGCATACCTATCACGCCACATATGCCACCTACACTCCCTTTGCTGGGTGATGGTTTTGAGAGTGCGGTGGCTATTACGTTGGAGTTACACGCATCGCTCCTAATGTTATGGATAGTGCTATACTTGAGAACAATTTTTAGCTGTTGTACAGCATTTTGTGCACTCAAGTTTTCACCGTGAAACCAACCTAGCAAACCAGACACTCTTAATATAAACGTGCCTATTAACCCTTTCAGAGAATTCTGGAATCTATAAACGAGCAGTAACCACGAAATCTTACGAGAAGAGCGCACCCTAAGTTTACTTTTCAGCGATTACTTTGTTTATTATGGAGCCGATCTTCTCGACGCCAACCTCGACCACGTCGCCCGGTTTGAGAAAGCCGAGGGGGTTGGATGATCCTACGCCGGAAGGGGTTCCAGTGGCGAAAATGTCACCAACTTCTAGCGTGATACCAGCTGATAGAGTCGCAACGATTTTCTTAATGTTGAAGATCATGTCGCTCGTTTTCGCGTGCTGCCTTTGAACACCGTTAACCTTGCACCAGAGTTCAAGATTCTGTGGATCCTCGATCTCTTCCTTCGTCACGATCCATGGGCCCATCGGCGCGAATGTATCGATACTCTTCCCTCTGTACCACTGTTGATGCTTTGCCTGGAGGTCCCTTGCCGAGACGTCATTGAACGCCATATAACCGACTATGTGGTCGTAGACCTTCTCCTCGGGTATGTTCTTCCCTTTCTTCCCAATCACAAAGGCGAGCTCTGCCTCGTAATCTAGTTTCTCCGTTACCCTGGGGTAAATGATGTCGTCGAGAGGCCCAGTAACTGCAGTGGGTGGCTTTGTGAAGTAGATAGGTACTGCAGGCAATTTAGGCTCGGCACCACTCTTGCTCCCCTCCTTGACGTGCTCGGCGTAGTTCAAACCAAGACAGACGATATTCTTCCTCGGCCTCGGTATCGGAGCCATTAACTTCACTTCCTTTAGAGGTGTGAGATACTTCGATCCCTCAGCGGCCTTAACGGCCTTCTTAGCCTCAGAGATCCCCGCGGAGCCGAGGTCGAGGAGCCCGAGCATGTCTAGATGCTCACCCATCTTTCCCTTGAACGAGCCGCCCAAGTGCGCCTTGAAGGCGGCGTTGAGGTCGAGGACCAAATCACCGACAACTGTACCGATTGTTACTTTGCTGCTTGAACGATAGGTCACTAGCTTCATACCAATCCCATATATCGCTATGCTCAAGTTTTTAACACCATACGGAGAAATAATGAGGAAAACGGCATGAACATAAGAACCCACGGAGGAATATCCCATAGCCTAGTCGGCGCACCAGTTGATGTGGTTAACGGTGTCGAGTCGACCGCCGAACTTAAAGCGCTGAACGAGATGGCGGCAGATTCTTCCGGTCTAATTCATGGCGGCTTTACATTCGGGCTCGCGGACTACGCGGCGATGCTCGCTGTTAATCACCCAAATGTCGTCCTCGGTTCTGCTCAGGCTAGGTTCATAGCTCCGGTGAAGATCGGGGAAACGATGAGGGCTTATGCAAAAGTCATCAAAACGGATGGAAGGAAGAGCGAGGTAAACGTTGATGTGAATGTTGGTGAACAAAAAGTTTTCACAGGAGTGTTCACTTGCTACTCCCTTGAGAAACATATTCTTCTCAAGTGACGAAAAAGCTACAGGCGAGGGCATGTGCATTGAGTTCAATGTTCTGAAAGTTATTTGGGCCCCGGTAGAGCACGCATTCGGGTACTATGATGATAAAATACATGAATCTAAGAAGGCGCGCGAGGCGCGCGCGGCATCAAGTGTTTACTAGTCTATGGAACGAGTTCAACGCAAGTAGGGACTATGTCACATGATTTTATACGAAGATTGATGGCATTAGAAAATAGGTTGTGAGAATAGATACTAACTCTTTTATATTGGACGTTGTTAGATAGTCGGCGTTCAGGTGTGGAACATGACGATCGTAATTGATCCTTCCAAGAAAGGCCTCGAAAAGGTGCTTAGAGACTACCAGATTGAGGCACTAAACATCATTTGGAACGGCGACAATAATGGCATGACCTCGAGAGAGGTATATCAGGCGGTAAATCGATCCCTGGGAGACAAAACAATCTCCAGGGCCTCGATAATCAACTTCCTCAACGACATGGTCGACGAGAACGTCCTCAAGTATGAGGAGGAGACCTGCAAGGGGGGCACACGAAGAAAGTACTTCACCGGGCTCGATGAGACAGGTTTCAAGAAGCACGTCGCCAAGGTCGTCTTTAAGAGCCTCATGAGGGACTTCCCGGTCCAAACGAAGGAAGCCGTAGTTGAAGCACTTAACGACAACTAGAAAAACCTGGATTCTTTTTAAACTACATAACTTCATTGTTTATGGGAATGCGAATTACAGTTGATGTAAAAGCCGGTGCCCGAGAAGAAGGCATAGAGAAGACGGGTGAGGGCCACTACCTCGTGAAGGTTAAGGCTCCCCCGAAGAAAGGAAAGGCTAATCAAGCGGTACTAAAGCTTCTGAAAAAGTATTTTGGCATGCAGGTCACTCTAATTTCAGGCGCCACTTCTACTATGAAGATCATCGAGGTTATAGAGGAACAGAATTAATCATCGTAGACGGAGGAAAGGCACATGACTAGGGTATCTAGCAGGGTTCGATCGATCGAGGTCGCGAAGGCTGACGATCTGAGCACTGAGGTATACCTTCTTGAGTGTGATGGGGGGCTAATCCTAATCGACGTCGGCTTTACCCCCCTCTGTATCAGCAACATCGGAGCTGAGCTCGCTGAGATGGGCAAGACCTGGAAGGACATCAAGCTCATCCTCATCACGCATTCGCACGGAGACCACATAGAGAACCTCCCGAGAGTTCTCAAACTTATTGGCAGCCCCGAAGTTATGCTTGGCGCTGGTGACGTTGACTCGCTTAAAGAGCAGACCGGCGTGAAAGCAGACATTGGCTTAGAACATGGTGACTTAATTAGCGCTTGCGGAGGGATAGAGGTTGTCGCCGTTCCCGGTCACTCCGATGGAAACCTCTCATTCTATTTACGAGACGAGAAAATGATGATCGTTGGAGACACAATCTTTGGAGACGATGATGGAAACCTCTACCCACCACCTGAGAAATACAGTAATGATGCGGGTTTGGCAGCACGTGAGATAAGAAAGCTATTAGCATATGATTTCGACAAACTGCTACTATCCCATGGAAAAAACATTCTAAGAAATGCTAAGGGTAAAGTTGAGGAAATGGTAACCGCCTAACCAAGGGCGGCTATAACGTCCTTCACTATCTTACCTGGTTCCAACCCCATTTTCTTCGCTTTAGTAGTAGCCATTTTTATCTGGGCGTTAAGTACATCATCAAATGTTTTCACGCCGCTGACTATCACTGCTGCTGAACCGAACTTCTCCGCAGCCTCTATGTTAAGATAGCCGCACATAACGTAGCCCTTGGCTCCTTTGATTAGGAGGAGTGGAGGAGCGTTCTCAGGTAGCGTCGACTTCATCGCTTGGAACGTCTTGCCGCCTACATCGATTTTCTCTATCTCGAACAACTTGAATCGGTAGATGAAGCTCGAAGATTGGGATTTAACCCCTTCGGATGCGTGTGTGCGCTAGGTCAGTATTACTCGCGCGCGTTTTGGACACTTCGTCAACTACCCACCCCTAAAGGGGTGGGCTTGCAGTTCAAGCTCCCATCCGGGCAGACCACAATAGGCTGGTTGACAGCAGCCCCCCAACGAATATTCCTCGCAGCGTTAAAGTCAGCGTCCTCCTCAA
>Ga0154708_1054_pt2 | contig 19811 bp, 22 predicted proteins | sample Rifle2008BG13ft_FD_105568 | JGI IMG/M metagenome (GOLD analysis project Ga0154708, IMG submission 105568) | Candidatus Bathyarchaeota archaeon RBG_13_52_12 | reverse complement strand
CCATATCCCATCGGGTTTCCAATAGGAAAAAACAAACTTACTTGATGAAGCAAAGAAACTCATGGACGAAGGCTGGCACATCCGAATGAAACGGTCAAAGAGAAAAAATACATCACCTTAAGAAAAGGGCAAAAAGAATGTAGTGTAGGTGCATATTCTGAAGAAATAATTAAGACTCTACGTCCAATAAAAAACAATAATACACAAAATAACCATATAAACTCTATACCGGAAGAGGATAATCAATCTAACACTGATGATAACTCTGTTAAAAATATTACCACTAAAGAACTTCTAGACCAGATTCAATTACTTAGAAATACGCATTGTTTCGACAATTGTGTATTTAAAAATGGCTGATGAATATTGTGACTATTGGAAACGGGCATATCCTCCGCTACATGATGATATGGTTGAGATTTTCTTCACGGATTGTTATAAAAAGATAAACATCAGTAACGTGGAAGCTTGGGTAGTAAAAGCACACGCATTCTACTGCCCAAATTGTCCAGCATATCTTGATAGAAAAATGATTTCTACCATAATGAAAAGCATAGGACTGGGCTGATATAATTGGCGTGCTCTGCGCATACCCGTGTGGGTCCCTAAAGAAAGATGCATCTAAACGGCTCATTCGGAAAAATGTTGAAAAACAGATCTTAAAACAGGGTTTTGGTGGCGCCGGGGATGGGATTCGAACCCATGGGCTCGCAAGGAGCACCAGTTTTCAAGACTGGCGCCGTAGTCCGCTTGGCTACCCCGGCCCTGCTACACATGTCTGAACGCGCTGTAAAACTTTATCGGAGTCCTAATTAGGTTTCGAGAAGCTCTCTATGCTGATCTGCTTACTCAGGCTGGTCACTCTGACACATACCCGCGGCTCATCACGGCGGATGTATCTCTTCTGCGCGTTCTTAGCCACGACGTAGCGGTCGTCTTCATATGCGACGCCGTTGAGGGCATCCAGGACGGCCTTTTCGAGGTTATCTAGGTCCGGCGTCGTTGGGACCCAGATGTCTTTACGCCTAGACTCTGGTCGGTCCATGTAGAAGATCATCGACACCTGAATCGGGCCGGATAAGGGTTGACTAAAGTGCTTAGAAGCCTCCTCCTTCACCAGCTTCTCCCAGGCCGCAACCTTCTTCGGGGTGAAGCTCCAGGTCCTCCCACCCTTCCGCACCGTTCTGGCACGGGCCTTCGGGACAGGGTCGCCCTTCACCTCGAAGTATACGTGCTGCATGCACAGTGCTATATCCAACGCTTAGATGAGGCTTATGCATAAGTTTCTTTGTTATGTTCGTACGCGTGAGCGAGAAAGCTGAGTCAGTACGTGACGTTATCGTCCTTGAAGCCTTAGATTACCCGAATTTTTGTTGATTTCATCTCTGTGTAAATTAACATAATTGCAGCTCGGGGTTGTGCCACATCTCCGGCACGCGATGTCGTAGGCGGAATTTAGAGTGCGACACTCTTTGCACGAGTAATGCTCAATCAGCTCCGCATACCACTTTTCATACCCCGCTTCCCTGATGCGGTCTTGGGACTTCCACAGTTCGATGCGATGAGGCATCTGAACCTGAAATGCCTTCAACTCCGCACAGGGGTATTCCCGGCATTCGCCGCAGAAGGCGACTCCCTTTTCAGCGGCGCATCTTCTCATTTTACAATGTTCTCTACAGTAAAATGCTAGTTTTTCTGATCGGCAGCCAAGGCATTTCAATTCTACTACTGGGCGGTGCAGGCGGTTAGCCATCATCTTTAGTCTTTCCGGATCTTCCTTGGTTCCAATGAAGAAGGTGCAAGCGGGACAAAACAGCCCGCAGACGGCGGCAAGTCTTTTGTCTGGAGCACAAATACCCATTTGTCCGTTATTCATCGTTTTTACCCACTTTTTTGATTTGTGGTTAAGCGCGCCATTTTCTAAACAGGTTAGCGAGCGAAAATGAGGCTTAACCCATGGCGAGAACTACTAGGAGGACGGAGACGAGTCCCGTGAGGTAGACGCCATCGAATGTCCCTGCGCCACCCATGCTCACTACGGGTGCGCCTAGGTCGCGGATCCGGTGGAGGTTGAGGAGGTCCGCCCCTATGAGGGTCCCCAGCGTGCCTCCTATGTAAGCGACTTGAGCTGGAGAGTGGATGGGGGAGATGTAATCGACGAGTAGTGTGGCAAGGACGGTCACAAGGGGTGGCACCATCGCTGGCGTAGCTATACCGAGCCCACTTATTACATTCGCTGATCTGTTCACTGCGACGGTGACGATGAGAAGAACCGTGGCGATGGCGAGGTATTCGTTGACCGGGTTACTTAGAGCGGGCATGAGAGGCATGCCGAGTAGGTAGCCGGAGACTACAACTGGCAGCACAGCGCCGCCGAGGTTTATCATAACGTGTGTCCGGGTTACACCCAAGCCAACACTGGGGATCTGCCAGGTTACCCAGAAGGCGCTTACCTCCCTAACCCTAACCATGGGAACCCTGCTTTCAAGCGTGGCAACTGGGATGTTCACGAAGCTGCCAAACAAGCTCACAATGAAGAAGCCACCAACCCACTGAACAGGTATACCTAGCGCTGAGACGAGTAGATCGCCGATCAGGAAGAAGATGAGTGGCACGAAAATGATTAACATTACGATAAGTAGAAGGAGGTAGACCATACTCACCGGACGGAAAACCGTCCTCCGCTCGTAACCCAAATTTATCAATGAACACAAATGATCATAGCCTGAATAGGGTTTCGGCGTTCCTAGTCGTCACCGCCTCGACCTCGGCTTGGGGGAGCCCTTTCAACTCGGATAGATGTCTCAAAGTCATTAGTACGTCTGAGGGTTCTGAGCTCCTGTTCAGGCTCTTTATCCAGACTGGGGAGTCCGTCTCTATTAGGATGCGTTCTAGTGGGGTTTCAACCATGGCGCCCCTTAACTCTGGGCTAACCTCGACTGCAGGTGTGCAGGATACATAGTAACCGGCGTCTAGGACCTCCTTAAGGACGTCGATGGGACCGCTGTACCAGTGAAAGACGCCTCTCCCTGGGCCGCATTTAATGGCGAGATTCACAGAGTCTCTCCATGCCCCCCTGCTGTGTATAGAAACGGGTAGATCGAGGGCCCTCGCGAGTTCGAGCTGCCTAACGTAGAACTCCATCTGCTTGTCCCTCTGCGCCTTATCCTTCCTGACCTGTTTGTGCCAGTAGTCTAGACCGATCTCCCCAACGGCGACGCAGCGTGCCTCATTGGTCTTGATGATATCGAGGGCAGCCTCTAAGTCTTGGTTGAAGAACTCTGTTGGGTGTATGCCGAGGGCTGCGTGTATGAAGCCACGGTGCTGGATGGCGAGTTTGAGCGTGGCTTCGATGGTTGGGATCGAGGCGCTGACGGCGACTACTCCCGATAATCCCGCTACTTTGGCCCTCGTAACCACGGAATCAAAGTTGGGGAGGTCAGCGAGGTGCGCGTGGGTGTCGATCGGTCCCATCGTCTTCGCCTACTCGCCTGAGGCCCACAGTATCATACGTCTCCAGAGCTCAGAGTAGCCTTCCCACTCTGCGAACTCTTTTGGGCACCAGTGAGGTCCGATGTCGCTCGTCCAGGCAACAGCTCTCCCTTTGTTGTGCTCGCCGATCACCAGCAGCGGGTCATCATTGACCATGGCGAGGACCTTTGCAACCTTCTTCGCCTTGACGCGGTTGTAGCCGAGTAGGTGGGGCCAAGTCGGCTGGAGACCCGATGTTATCTGGTGCCTCAGCTTTGAGGGGGTCGGCTGAACTCCTTCAGGGCACTCAACACGGTCGTCATAGGGTTCGATCTCTACGGGTAACGCTTCCTCGATCGGCGTTCCACGATATCTCGCCACGCCGTTTATCCCCTGATAACTCAGGTACCCACCGGCCATGATTAAGCCGCCCCCGCCGCGGACATATTCCTCAATTAGCCGTAGCCTATTCGGCGTCCTCTCACCGTTGAGCCAGGTTCGGGGGTGGAGGAGGAAGGTGTCGGCGCCGATGTCGCTTATTATGATAACGGAGTAGTCGCTTAGCCCATCAGCGGTAAGTGGGAAGCTCGCCTGAGCCTCGTGCCCCGGCATATGCACCCAGTTCTCCCACCCCTCCATTGCCTTTTTGAAGTAGGCGACACCGGTGTCGAAGCCGCCGCTTACAAAGTGGTCAAAGCCCTTGTAGTGGGTCGTGACAGCAACCCAAGACTCGCCGACTAGAAGCACCTTTCCCTTCACGCATTTCACCTGACGAGAATTGTTCACCGGGGGGATAAAAACTGAGGCTTTGTTTAGCGGAGATCAATAAAAGATTTGGAAGAGGAACTAGTCCCTGATGCCCTCTAGGACGCTTATGGCGTTCCAGATACGGGTCCTGCTGTACATTGGCATGTTAGGGTCCTGGCTTATATCCTCAAGAAGCGAGATGGCGTTTGCCGCCCTCGCCGCTATGCTGATGCTCTGGTCCAGAAGCATGTCCGACGCCTGCTTCGCGGCCCTTCGGATGTTCCTTGGGGTCGTGTTATCATCAGCGATCATGTTCAGGACGCTCTGAGCCTGCTGCAGCTTCTTCCCATACTCTTCTTTACTAGACACAATCAACACCTCTGGGCGCACACGCAAGGCGCCTTGAATTGGCTCAATAGAGATGAAGAGGGGTTAAAAAACCTTCCACTTAATCTACCTGTCATTAGCCGCAAGGTAGTCGGGAAGATCAGCGACGCTCGGGAGGATAAGTTCAGGCTTGTTGATCTCCCAGGCTCTCTCGGGGGGGAGGCCGGTCGCCACGCCGATGAAGTGACACTTCGCATTAAGCGCACACGTCGCATCGATGTGGTGGTCCCCCACGAGAAAGACCTCCTCGAGGCTGAGCTTCATTAGTTTAGCGGCGTGAATCATCGCCTCTGCGTAGGGTTTTGGCTGAGGCGTCTCGCCCCGGCCTAGGATTAACTCAAAGTCACCGATCATACCCGTCTTCTCAAGCGCCTTCACCGCGTAATTGTGGTGGCTGCGAGTCAAAATCGCTAGCTTATAGCCCTTCATCCTCAGCTTGTAGATGGCATCTTTTACACCATTAATAGCTGTCAGGGTCTCGACGGCCTCTAGCTCCACCTGGTCCATGAGGCGTGTCATCTCGTCGCGGAGCCACTGGCGATCCTTCTCCGGCTTTCCCTGCTCCGCCCAGTATTTCTCTGCGTGTTCAAGGATCACAACCGTTGTCATCTTCGGCGTCAGGACCCCTACAGGCGCACCGTGCTCCTCGAGGACCCTGATCATCTTCTTCTTCATCTTCACGAAGTCCACATCCGAGTGAACGAGTGTGGCGTCGAGGTCGAAGACTATCCCCTTGTACCTGCCCAAGCCGATCCCCGAACCATACGGATAACCCAACTTAAATTTACCGTATCGAAGGCGAACATTTTTCAAATTCTATGTCGTCATCTCCTTAGGCTTGCGCGTGATTATCATCGGATTCGACATAGGATTTCACTGGGGATAACTAAATGATGGTGAAGTGTTCAGAGTGTAAATGGTCACAGGAAATAAAACCTGAGACTCGACTCTCCCTCTCCCATGAAAACAAGGAGATCCTGAATCGTTTGCTCAGGTCAGGATATGACATTGATGAGTTCCTATACTGCACTCACGAAGGTTACCTAGTCTCGAACGTAGGGAAGACCGATTGTGAGAACTGGGAGAAATAACTCCCTGATACCTAAAATTTTGCCTCTCCCTGTTCTAAGGTACATTGAGAATCATATGTCTGTGGAACCGAGGATAAGGTCATGGAAAAGTAAATGGGCGCACGTATCCTTTGATTCACCTATATAGATTCTAATTTATAGATGAAGATCTCCTCGATTCTCGTTTCGAAGAAACGAGCCAGCTTGAAAGCGAGCTCTAACGAGGGATCATACTTATCATTTTCAATCGCGTGAATCGTCTGACGGGTGACGCTCAGCTTACGTGCAAGGTCCTCCTGCGTGATGTCCTTCATCGCCCTCAAAACCCTGAGCTTATTCTCCAAAGCCTTCAGCCACCCAGCCGCCCGGCATAATAGTATCTAAGCAGGGCGTTCATGCCTAGCACGACGTTGGCTAATATTGCTAAAACATAACCCGTCTGCTCGAAGTCACCAAAACCCTGCCTTCCCAGAAAAACCATCGACAGACCACCCACAGCCAACCCAACAGTAGTAAGAGCAAGCGTCGCTGAAGCTGCCTTATTCTGGATCAGTGTCGATCGCTCGTCATAAGTCACTTCGGCTACGCTCCTCCTCGAAATTAGCAAGGCAACCATGCCCACGGTAACGCCAGCAACGGCGATGAAGATACTATTCTGCACGACTGCATATGCGACGACTACACCGGTCAAGGCCGCTATCGCGGATCTCATTCTCCTATATGTTTCAAGTTCCATACATCATCATGTAAATCATACCACACAATATGTAATATAAACTTTACTATTTGTAAACTATACTGGACGTAACGTGTTGCCAATCACTCGTCGCACGCATGATTTCAGGCGAACTCATAGAGGTCACTGCGCCCCCAACTTCCCCTCCCACATGTCCTCAAGGAGTTTCATAGCGAGTTCCCTATTCATCTCCCGGACAGCGTAGCTGAACATGACTTTAATCCACGGGATGGTCACCGCCTGCTCCGCGAGTCTGGGCAACTCCTCTCTCTTGACCCCCACCTCTCTAAGAGTGGTGGGTAATCCTACGTCTTCGATGATTCTCTTCACAGCGTGTACAGCTTTATAGGCCGCCTCCCTAACCGGAAGCCCCAGGACGTCTTCTCCCATCGCCTCAGCGATTAAGGCAAGCCGGTCTGCGGAGACGACTACGTTGAACTCCATCGCGTAGGGTAAGGCGATGCCGCAGGCTATCCCGTGTGGGATCTTGTATATTGAGCCGATGAGGTGGCCGAAGCCGTGGGCCTCTATATCCCCCGCATTCATCTCTGAAAACGCCTCGGTCAGAGTCGCGAGAGCCATATTGTATCGAGCTTCGATATTGTTCCCCTGATACACCGCTGTCCTGAGGTTTGATGAAATGAGTCTGATCGATTGAAGCGCCAAGGCTAGGGTGATTGGGTTCGTGAACCTCGTGAGTGACGATTCTATGGCGTGGGCTAGAGCGTCTATCCCCGAGGAGGCGGTGAGTCTCGGTGGCATACTTGTGGACATGACGGGGTCGACAATCGCCAGCATTGGCATCACATAGGGGTGCTCGAAGACTGCTTTGATGCCTGTGCGGTCCTTGATTACGGCATCCCACGTGATCTCAGCTCCAGTGCCCGCGGTCGTCGGTACGGTTATGCAGGGCAGTGGTCGGCTAGTGAACGCCTTCTTCCCGCCGGCGAAGTAATCCTCTGGGGGGCCCTCATTTCTCGCGAGGACCGCTGCGGATTTAGCTGCGTCCATGCAACTCCCTCCGCCAACGCCGATGAGGAGGTCGAATCCGCCTTGAGCTATGCGTACCAGCAACTTCTCAACGCAGGGCAGAGAAGGCTCAGTCTCAACCTGATCCCAAACCTCCGTCTTGATCCCCTCACTAAGCAGCGACTCCTGAACCTTACCTGCGACGCCCGCCTTCAACACGCCAAGGTCTGTGACTATTAGCACATTCTGTGCCTTCATCATCTTAGCCTCTGCGCCGATCTTTTCCACGACGCCTAAGCCGAAGAGGACGCGGCTCGGCATGTGAAGCTCAAACGGCTTTAATGGTTCAATGAATCCCGACAGTTCAACCACTACATTAACATTTTGTTCTTCCAATATCTGCTTTTCTTTCAGCAAGTGAGCTGAATTCTAAGCGTCTCATTCTTAACAGCGTGCGACGCGCAATCTGGAGTCGGCGATAGCCGAGGAGTACGAAGACAGGGAATGGGCATGAGAAAAGCAGTCTAGGAAGACTGTTTCTTCCTCTTTCTGAATGTGAGGTTTGTGAACCTTGACGTGATGATCCTCTCGGTGGAGAATATCTTCGCCGCCGCCCAGAGCACCACTACTGTGAAGACGCTGATGTATCCGATGCTCCTCACAATTATCCAGTAGTTCCCGAGAAGAGCTGCCTTCGTCGCGAGCATTGTATGTGTGTAGGGTATCGCCAGTAGTACCCACTGGATGGTCTGCGGGAGCATCTCGATGTCACTAAACATCAAGATCATCGCTGGGATTATCAGGGGCACTATAAGTACTCCCGTGAGGCTCTGCGCGCTTCTAACGCTGTCCGTGAAGACGGCTAAGCTGATCGCTAGCGCAAGCGCAGAGACGAGGGTGACGAACATCACGAGCCCGAGTAGCGCGTAGCCCATTGGCTGAATGCCAATACCAGCGCCCGACATGTCTACGCTGGTCACCTGTGGAGCAAAGCTGAACGCTGAGCTTGTGTAGTAGCTGAAGCCTATCATGTAGCTTATTGATCCAGCGATGGCGATTACGACGGAGCCGGTCAATTTCCCCGCGAGGATCGTTAGTCTCCCCACAGGCAGTGTCATGAGGGTTTCAAGCGTTTTCTGCTCCTTCTCCAAGGCGATGCTTGTCGCGGCCATCTGTATCGCGAAGATTACCATCATCATCACCATGATTGGCAGCATGATGCTCTGGCTCACGATTAGACTAGTGATCTGGCTCGGGGAGACCTCGATGACGTTCCCCTTGATTATCGATGCGAAGCTCAACCTGATGGGATCATGTATCGCGACGGGGCTACCTGTTTGCTCGGAGTCAGTCAGAAGACTCTTGATCAACGAGAGTGAATAGTAGTAATTGTAGACATTCACAAGGCTTCCAGCGACCTCTGAGCTTGACGCTTCAGCTAAGTTGAGGTTTTTAAGATTACCATAGATCTTGACATTTCCTTTCAGCCCTTCTGTAATGTTCTGGGAGTACCCGTTTGGGATGTAAACCAGTGCAACCGAGTCTGAGTCCTTGAACTTGATGAGTGCGTCTTGGAGGCTTGATGCCTCAATTGTCAGCACAGTATTGTTTGTTTTAATATACTGCACGAGGATGTTCGCTATCGTTCCAGCGTCATCGCTGTAGATTGAGAACTTCGCCCCCTTAATGCTCGTCTCTACGGCCTGTTGGCTGATCTGTATCCCCTGTCCCATCAGGGGGTAGAGGAGAAGTGGGAGGAGAACTACTCCGAAGAGTATTTTCGGGTCCCTTACCAGCTCCTTTATCTCCTTATACACGATACTCGTGAAACTACCCAAGCTGGGTCGCCTCCATGAATGCCTGCTCTAGGTTCACAGCATTATACCTAGTCTTAATCTGGGTAGGCGTCCCCTCGGCGATTATTACGCCCTCATTGATGAGGGCTACCCTATCGCAAAGGTACTCTACCTCAAGCATATTGTGGCTAGATACGAGCATTGTGACTCCCATTCTCTTAGCGTAGTCTTTGATCATTCCACGAACATGGTACGCCTGTATCACGTCTAGCCCTGATGTGGGCTCATCGAGGATAGTGAGCTTCGGTTTAATCATCAGTGCTCTGGCGATGAGAAGCCTCCTCTTCATCCCTCTACTGTAGTCATTGACCCTGTCCCTTAGGCGATCCCCGAGGCCGCTGATGTCTCTTCCAGCTTGAACCATCTCCTCGAGGGCTGTCTTCTCGTGAGCGTAGAAACCCGCCATGAACCTGAGGTACTCCTCCCCATTCAGGTATTGGTAGGCTCCAGCGTCCTCTGGGAGGTAGCTCAGAATTACCCTGACCGCATTTGCGTCCTTAACTACATCGTGCCCAAAGACTTCAGCCTGCCCCGAGGTTGGCCTTATTAGCGTGCCGAGTATTCTGAGCGTGGTGGTTTTTCCTGCGCCGTTTGGTCCAATGAGGCCGAATATTTCGGCCTCATCGACCTCGAAGTTCACTCCCTTGAGAGCTTCGAAGCCTCCAAAGCTCTTTCGTAGATCTTGTATTTTTACAGCGAGCCCCATTTGCCTTCCTCTTCTGCCTCAGTTTTATCTATAATGATTTAAGGCTTCGTAGAAAACCCCTGGTTTGAAACTATACGTGAAGTCTTTAGCCACGCGTGCTTAGGCGTTGGTATGACGGAGTATTCTGCCCGCCCTCTCCCCCGTGTGTTTACCGCTTTTCACACTCACTTTGCCATTGACTATGACGTACTCGATTCCTTTTGCGTACTGAATCGGGTTCTCGAATGTGGCTGTGTCCTCGATCTTCTCGGGATCAAAGATTGTGATGTCGGCGGCAAGGCCGGGGCGGAGCACACCCCTGTCCATTAGACCGTGAGTTTGGGCCGTGAAGCTGGTCATCTTCCTTATCGCCTCCTCCAATCGGAGGACACCTTCCCTTACATAGTGGCCCGCCACCCGGGGGAAGCTGCCGAAGGCTCGTGGGTGGGGTTTGCCGAGAACGATGCCATCGGTGCAAACCATCCCAAGGGGGCTCCTCATGATCATCCGCACATCGTTCTCATCCATAGTGAAAGTGGCCATCGTTGCCGAGTTCTCCTCCTCCAACACTATGTCTAGGACTGTTTCAGCTGGTTTCTTCCCAAGTTCTTTCGCGATCTCAGAGATGTATCGACCCTCGAACCGTTTATTCTGGTTCGTACGTATATTCGTGATTAGTATCCTGTTCCACTCGTTTGAGCTTCCCTCGTCACCCTCGTGGTTGAGATACGAGGCGAGCTTCTTCCTTGTTTCGCCGTCTCTCAGCCTTGTGAGGAGAATGTCTAGGCCACCCTCGTGAGCCCACGGGGGAAGGAGACTGCCGAGGAACGTGCTCCCGGCTGTATAGGGGTACTGGTCGAAGGTCACGTCGACTCCATTCTTCCTCGCCTCCTCCACCTTGGCTAAGGCCTGAGGGGCACGCCCCCAATTCGCCCTCCCGTTCGACTTAAAGTGGCTGATATGGACTGAGACGCGTGAGTCTCGCCCAACTGAGACGACCTCGTCGATGGAGTCGAGCAGCTTGTTCCCTTCGTTCCTCATATGGACGACGAAGATGCTGCGATGCGCTGCGACCACCTTACAGAGCTCAGTGAGTTCTTTAGAGTCAGCGTATACGCAGGGTGGATAGATGAGCCCCGTGCTGAAGCCTATGCCTCCCTCAGTTAGTGACTCGTCTAGGAGTCTTTTCATCTTTGAAAGCTCCGCAGCTGTGGGTTTCCGGTCATCCATTCCCATAACGGCGAGGCGGATGTTGCCGTGACCGACGAGCGATGCGACGTTAACGGAGGGACGCGCTGCCTCGAGTCGTTTGAGGTAGTCTCCGAAGCTTCTCCACTCCCAACCTAAGTCGGGGTTCCCGTTGAGTCCAGAGAGGTAGCGGCGCCACATATCCACATTGTCATCGGTGAGGGGTGCCTCGCCGAGACCGTCCTGTCCCACAATCTCTGTGGTGATCCCCTGCATTATCTTGATTAGTGATTCGGGCTCGGAGATGAGTACAAGATCACTGTGGCTGTGTGCGTCGATGAATCCAGGGGTAACAATTAGCCCAGAAACGTCGAGTGTCTCATGCGCGTTCTTTTTCACTTTCCCGACTGCGTAGATGGTTCCTTTCTTTATGGCGACGTCGCCGGGGTACCATGAGTTCCCTGAACCATCAATTATCTTGCCCCCCTTGATTATGAGGTCATACATCTGATACTCCTCCTTCTTCGACGTTTAAACAGTTTAGGGAGTGCTTGTTTTAACAGGCGTGGCGCGCGAGCTGATACGAGGTGAGGTCGTGATGGAGGAAGGCGCTGTCTACGCCAGGGAAGGGACGGGACGTTTCATAACCCGCCTCGACTAGCCTTTCTTTGGTTTACGCTTTAACTCTGTACCACAGATGGGGCAAATGTTGTCTTCCTGTGGTGAGTCGAAGCCCCTCCTGCAGCCTGGACAGTAGATTGACCAGTCGAGTACTCTTTTTATGCCCCTGGTAGCTTGGGAGGCGAAGTGGAGCCCGAGCCGTGAGGCCATGTTCTGCACCGAGTAGTCATCGGAAATTATTGTTGGCGCTTCGCCACTCGATTTTAGCTGGAGTCCGAGGGCAAGGAGCTGCTTGTCTGTTGTGGACAGCTTATGCGCTTCCCCGGTTGACTTGGTTTTGTACTCGATCTCCTTGACCCAAATTGTATCCGGCCGAGTCTCCTTTAGCTTGCCCGATGCTTTGGCTCCCTCGTACCTCATAATGCAAAGTTCCTCTCTGATCTCTCCCAGTACCTCGGGGACCGTGTAGTAGTCTTCGTCTGAACTGAGATTATAGCCTTGTATGAAGGCGGATGTATCGAGCAAGACTCTTCTCAGCGCGGACACCTCACTGCGACTGTATGTGAGTGAGCCTACTCCTTAATCGCTCGTAGAATGGTTTGAACCTGATGAATCGGGTTTTGTGAGTTGAGGTATCGACCTCGACTGTAGAGAGAGGCTTGAGGCCGGTGTAGACCTTCCCGTCGATGATGGCGAGGGCGTCTGCCCTCGGCTTCCTAAGCTCCAATCTCACCTTCGACTCTACCGGGAGTGTTATGCTTCGGAAGTAGCTGTAGGGGTTGATTGCTGTGAGTATCATTGCGTCGACGCCAGGAGCTAGTATGGAGCCACCTGCCGATAGGTTGTAAGCTGTCGACCCTGTCGGGGTGGCAACTAATATGCCGTCTGCCTGTATCTCAGCGAGCTGTTCCCCGTCGACTAGTAGTTTACAGAGTATCATCTTCGAGGGGAGACTGGATGAAACGAGGACCTCGTTGAGGGCATCTGGGAAGTCTTCATCCATCTCAAGGCAGCGGCTTCTGAGCTTAAGGCAGCTCTCGAGCTCGTACTCGCCTTTAACGGCCTTGTCGATGGCTGGCTCTACCTCATCTTTATGGACCTCGCAGAGGAAGCCCCTCCGTCCCATGTTGACTCCGAGAAGTGGGGTGTCGGGCACTTTAAGACCCATAGCCGTGCGCAGGATAGTGCCATCGCCGCCCACTGCGACGACAAAATCGGCCTCTATCTCTGTAAGGTCGACAGTCATAGAGTTCATTTCGAGTGCCATGGATGTCTCCGTCTCGACGAGCACCTCGACGCTTCTCTTCTCGAGGGCTTTTATGACCCTCTTAGTCACCGGGAAGACAGCATCAATGTCGGTTCTCGAGACGACGCCGACCCTCATGGTAATTCAACTGAGAAGACTCAAAGCGGTGATTTAAAGACTCACCGGCGGGTCCAGCCATGTTCTCCGAGGAGGGGGACGTAGACCACTTGCATAAGCGTCCGCCGTGTCAGCTCTCCATTGCGCGCGCGCTCGAGGAGGACGAGATCCTGGCCGAAGAAGGTTGACTCCCCTATTGGGGCGATCATCCTCCCTTGGGGGCTAAGCTGCTGAACGAGGGGCGGGGGAAAGTCGGGACTTGCTGCTGTGATGCTAATTGCGTCATATGGGGCGTCATCGGGGTACCCGAGGGTGCCGTCTCCGAGGATCAGCTTCACGTCACTATAGCCTGTCCGCTTAAGATTATCGAGGGCGAACTCATACGTCGCCTCGTTGATCTCGATGGCAACCACGAGTCCCTTGTCACCAACAAGTTCTCGTGCGAGGGCAGCACCGTAGCCCGAACCAGCACCTACCTCTAGGAATTTCTCACCCTCCTTGAGCTTTAGGGGTTCGTATGTGACGGGGTACATGTATGGAGCAGAGATGGTCTGGCGCCCGTCACCAGGAATGGGGCTGGGGGAGTCGAGGTAAGCATATTCTAGGAGCCTCTGAGTCATGAATTCTTCCCGAGGGACTCTAAGCATGGCCTCCTCTACTCTTTTGGTTTTAATGTAACCCGCTGCCTTGTAGCGGGTTACCATAGCCCTCCGCTGAGGAGTGAAGTCCTCCATCTGCCTCATGAATGAGTAAGGAAAGGGATAGATAAAAGGGGTTAAGCCTATACGATGACGCCAGCTGCACGGAGCTCGTCGAGTTTTTCCTGTTTAAATCCGAGTAGGCTCTTGAGGACCTCGTCGTTGTGTTCGCCCAGGATTGGCGCGGGCGTCTTGATGGTTGCGGGTGTCTTGCTGTACTTGACGGGGTGCTGTGGGACCTTGAACTTTCCCGCTAACTTGTGGTCGAGAGTAACGATGGTGTTCCTTGCTTTCACTTGGGGGTCCTCGAGCATGTCGGGAATGTGGTGTATAGGTGCACAGGGAACGGCGTTTGCCGCAAGCGAGGTAATAACGTCAGCCTCTGTCCGGCTCTTCACCCATTCCTTGAAGATATCACTTATATCCTCAATTTCTTCAGCACCTATTGTCCTCTTGACCCTATCCTCCATGTCCTGGTCTGCGGCGACGTAGATGTGTTTGTCATCCTTGGTTTTGAATATACCCCAGGCGCCGATGTCTTTTCTCTTCTGTCTTGTCACCCAAGGGAGGTCACCGCTGAGCGAGTAGCTCGTAACGCTGACGCCGCACTGGGCGATCATCACGTCGAGCTGAGAGACGTCGATTAGCTGGCCCTCGCCAGTTTTGTCCCTGTGTCTTAGGGCGCCGAGGATGGCGATAGTTGCAAAGAGGGCGGGGTCGAGGTCTCCATGCCACTCTGCGGGAACCACTGGTGGGCCTTTTGGGTCGATGTTGTCGCCTGAGAGTCGCAGCCAACTGCTTTGGCTTTCAGCTATAGGTGCAAAGCTCGGACGGTTCCTGTAAGGACCATCGAGGCCGAAGCCGCTGAGACACGCATAGATTATGTCTGGTTTCACGGCCTTTATTTGTTCGTAGCCAAGGCCGAGTTTGTCCATGGTTCCCCGCTTGAAGTTTTCGACGATCACGTCGCTCTTCTTCGCCAACTCCTTGACGATCTCGAGAGCCTTGGGATCCTTGAGGTTGAAGGCGAGACCCTTCTTGTTCCTGTTGAGGTAGTGGAAGCTGCTGCTCGCACCTCCGAAGAGGTTTGTACCGAGCCTGTTGATTTCCCCCCACGGGGGCTCAACCTTTAGGACTTCTGCTCCCATGTCCGCGAGGATCATGGTCGAGTATGGGCCAAAGTAGACGTGGCCGAAGTCGAGGATGCGTACGCCGTCGAGCATACCCTTACCCATAGTATTCACCGAATCCTGTGAAAGAAACGGGCATGGCGGATAAAGTTTATGCGATCTCCCCCATGAGGATACCGCGTGGTGAGATGGTAGGACGCCTCCTCAATCGGCTAATGGGTTTTTTACGGAGTTACAAGGATAACTTCGAGAGAGGGAGGAGGAGGTACGGCGTCTGGTGGCTCGTATTCACCGGAGCACTTCTTTTAGTAGTGATAATTCTCGTCACATTCGCCACTATGCTTTATTTCATAATCTTGCCCAGCCTGCATGGCACCTAGGGTTTTGTCTCCCAGAGCTTATCACCGACATAGTGTAGATTGTTGATGACCTTCCCTTTCTTCTCCGTCAAAATAGATGTTGATGACTTTAGTGCCTTCCCTATCGCGAGGGCTTTACCGTGCTTCACGTCGCGTATGACCACGAGGGCGCCCTCCTCAAAGGGCGTCTTTATCTCCGTGATGCCGGGGGCCATCACATCTGCTCCCTTGCAGACGAAGGGGATGGCCCCCATATCGACGATGACCACGGGTAGAAAGTCTACACACTTGCATCTCAGCGTAGGGTAGAAGTCACCCTCTAGTCTGAACAGCGTAATCTCGTCGTCAAGGAGGATGACAGTGGAACCGTCCTCAGTCTCGGCCTCCTCAACCTTTGAGAAAGATTGGCCAGCTAAATATTCAGAAGCAACTTCGAGAATGCTTCTCGCGTCTTTACGCCTAAGGGTGTGCCTCTTCCTCACCTTAAGCCTGGAATCACTCATCGAATCAAAATATGATACGGAGGTTAAGAAGCCTACGCGAGGGTGTAAGTGTCGAGATTCTCGGGCGCAATCCCGTAGATACCCCTCTGCTTCGCAACGACGCGTGAGAGATTCTCGCATTTGGACTCCTCGCCATGTATGACGAAAACTCGCTTCGGCTGAGGGTGAAGACGGCGGACATAGTTTACAAGCTGGCGCCAGTCGCTATGACCACTGAAACCCTCAATCGTGTAGTTCTTCATGGCAACGTTTATGATCTCCATCTTACCGTTCTGCCCATACATCTGGGCGGAGCCCATCCCTGACTGGATGCGTTGCCCCATCGTGCCCGCAACTTGGTAGCTGACGAAGCAGAGAGCGTTGTTCTCGTCGGGAGCGAGGCGTTTGAAGTAGTCGATGACTGGGCCACCCTCCATCATACCCGCTGTCGCCATGATTATCGCGGGGCCACCCGCCACGATCTCGTCTCTCTTATCCTGCTGCTTCACAACCGTGAAGTAGTCGCTCTCGAATGGGTTAATGCCGTCGCGTAGTATCTGATCCCTAATATCGTTACTTAGATACTGCGGGTAGGCGGTGTGTATACCTGTAACCTCACTGATCATCCCCTCAATGTACACGGGGGCCTCCGTCATCTTCCCCTCCTTCATGTACTTGTTGATCACCATCATGATCTCCTGGGCGCGCCCGACAGCGGGTACTGGGATCAGAAGTTTTCCCTTCTGCAGTGTTCTATTAGCAATCTCTACGAAGTTCGCCTCCGTTTCTTCTCGGTCGGGTGTAGAATTGTCGGGGCCACCGTAGGTACTCTCCATGATTAGGGTTTCAACCCTTGGGAACTGAATGGATGCGGGTTGAAGCAGTTGTGTCGGGCCGTATTTGAAGTCGCCAGTGTAGACAACGTTGTGGAGTCCCTTACCAATGTGGAGGTGCGCCTGCGCAGAGCCCAGTATGTGGCCAGCGTTGTGTAGTGTAAGCCGTATGTCGGGGCTTATGTCGGTGACCTCACCGTATCCTAGGGGAATCGTCCTCATTATGACCTCCCTGACCTCCTCGTTGCTGTAGGGGATGACGCGTCCCTCTTTTCCCGTCACGTCGAGGTAGTCGCTTTGGAGAAGCACCATGAGGCTTGCAGTGGGCTCCGAGCAATAGATTGGACCCTCATAACCATACTTGTAGAGGTATGGCAGGAACCCGCAGTGGTCGAGGTGGGCGTGGGTGATGATGACGGCGTCGAGTTTGCTGAGGTCGAACTCCTCAGTGTCTATACGGGGGTAAGCACCTATCGGGTTTGATGTGCCCGGGTTTATGCCGCAGTCCATTAGGATGCAGCTCTCCCTCGTCCTGATCAGGATGGCAGACCTGCCGACCTGTCTCGCGGCGCCGAGGAATGTTACCCTAACATCACCGCATTGCTGGTACATGGGGCGGAAGATCGCCTCCCCAGTCTCGCGGAGAAACCTCTCCCTTTCCTTACTCTTACCATAGATGTAGCCCCGAACCATCTTGATAGTCATGCTTGGTATTGGAGGAGACCGAACGACGTTTGGGCTCCAACGGGTCTTCTTGACTATTTCGAGGAGATTTTGTCCATTCTTCCCGATGGCGATCCCTGGCTTTTCCACCTCAAGGGTGACCTCTCCGAGACTCGGGTCGAAGTTACTTTGGACGAGCCCTGCGTCAGCTAGGATCTCCCTCACTATCCTCTCCGCCTCCAACTCGTTAGCCCGAACGGAGGGATCACTTCGAATGACTATGCGCTTCTTGATTATGCCTGCGATCTCACCAACTATGTGGCTCTGCTCAACAAGAGTCTCAGGCTTTTGTGTGTAGATGGCGAGTCTGGGACCCTCGAACTCTATCCGTGTGATACCGACATCAGTGGGTATCTTCTCGAGGATCGTTTTCCTAATCTCTTCGTAGCTTAATCCTTGGGGCTTCTGCATCCATGTATCCAACTTAGGCCTTCAATAACGCTTCCTTCTCAGCGGGTGACAGTTCCCTGAAGCCCTTCTTGTCGATTATGGCTATGTCGAATCCGTCTCCGCTATAGGTGTCCCTTTTCATGGCGGAGTCGATGGCTTTGGCGACGATAGGCAGCATCTCCTTGACGGGTTTCTCCTCCTTATACATGGCCTCGAGGACACCGTAGGCGAATGGGCTGCCGGAGCCGGTTGAGATCATTTTGTCCTCTAAAAGGCTGCCAAAGGGATCGAGGTTGAATATGTGAGGGCCGGCCTCGTCAAATCCTCCGACGATCGCCTGCATCGGGAGAGGGGTACCTGCCTCTCGGTTCTGGAAGAGTATGCTAGATACTAAGGTCGCTGCTGATTTGACTGGCATCAGGCGACCTTTTTCCAGCTCATAGAGTCGTGTATTTACTTTGAGTATTTCGACAACCCTCTGGGCTACCGCAACACCACCGGCGATTGTCATCGCGAGGTTACCAGTAATCTGGTAGACTTTCTTCGCGTGCTTGCTGGCCACGTAGTTACCCGATGTTGCCCGAGTATCAGTGCCTAATATGACACCATCCTTGCATACGACACCGACTGTCGTTGTACCTTTGAACGCTTGTATTTCTTTTGCCATGTTCCTTCCCCTAACAACGCTCTTAGAGCGGGTATCCTTAGAAGGAAGACCAAAACTAGATTCTGGGTGTGCTTTAAAAACCTTTTCCGTTTATTGAAAAATGGAACACCACAGGTGTTATAGCTCACTGAGCCCCCGTAGGTTTTAGCCTCCGGGGTTTGGTATGGCCTCGATCGACCCGTCAAAAGCGATTCCCGTTCACAGAATAGACCTACCCCGGATAGTGCTTGTCGGCAAGGGCGTCTTGTCAGAGATAAACGGTATCTGCCACGAGCTGGGGTATCAAAAGGCACTCATTGTCACAGGAAAAAATACTTTCATGATCGCCGGAGAAAGGGTGCAGTTGATGTTAGTTAACGATGGCGTTGCATCTGAACGCTCGATCGTGGAGGACGCTCAGCTCGAGACTGTGGGGCGAGTTATGGAGGACGCGAACAAATCGAGGGCAGAAGTTCTCATCGGCGTCGGAGGTGGCAGGAGTATAGACGTGGCGAAACTCGCCGCAGCCAAGACTGGAAAGGCCTTCATCAGTGTTCCTACGGTGGCTAGCCATGATGGAATAGCTAGCAACCTCGCGTCGGTTAAGGGAATGGAGCGCCCCTACACCGTGAAGGCAGTGTCTCCCATTGCGGTAGTCATGGACAGCGGCATCATAGCCGCCTCCCCGTATAGATATACTGCGGCTGGGTGTGGCGACGTTATTAGTAAAGTGACGGAGGTCGAGGACTGGAAGCTGGCTCACGCCCAGAACGGCGATTACTATGGGGCATACGCTGCTAGCCTCGCCCTCATGAGTAGCCAGCTCATTATGGAAAATGCTGAAAGAATAAAACTGAACACGTCAGAGACGGTCCGTGAACTCCTTGAAGCGCTGATAAGCTGCAGCACCTCAATGAGCATAGCGGGGAGTAGCCGTCCCTGCAGCGGCTCGGCCCACTTATTCAGTCACGCCTTAGACCTCATTTTAGATAAACCTGCTCTCCACGGCGAGCAGTGTGGAGTTGGCTGCATAATGATGGCTAAACTCCATGGCTTCGACTGGGAGAAGATTAGGGATCGCCTTCAGATATTGGGTGCACCGACAACTGCCTTAGGCCTCTGTATAAAGAAGGAGAAGATCATCGAAGCCCTCGTCATGGCCCAGGGAATAAGACCAGATAGATACACGATATTATCAAAGGTCCCATTGGATCGGGTCTCCGCGAAGGCACTAGCAGTGGAAACAGATGTGATCTAGGTGCGCCCGCACCTCTTAATTCTCCACGTTAAACAACTGAATATTTATATGAACAGAACCCACTGGAGAAGCTGAGATCAGTCCTAGGTGGACATGTTGAGCAGCGTCCAGTTGAAGGTTGCGGAAGCGAAGCAGCAGAGAGACGTCGGGCGTAGCATAGCCCGCATGGACTCGGAGACGATGAAGACCATCGGCGTCA
>Ga0154708_1059_pt1 | contig 20241 bp, 24 predicted proteins | sample Rifle2008BG13ft_FD_105568 | JGI IMG/M metagenome (GOLD analysis project Ga0154708, IMG submission 105568) | Candidatus Bathyarchaeota archaeon RBG_13_52_12 | reverse complement strand
ACGTGTCCACAAGACTGGGGCTTCCGTCGGCTCGATCCCTAACCTCATGGGACTCGGGATGACGAAGCCTATGGTTGAGTACGCGAAGTCGAAGGGTGTTGAGTTCATTGACAATGTCATGGTAACCAAGCTTCTCAAAAGGGGGGAACGAGTCATTGGCGCGATCGGATACGATGTTAAGCAGGAGGAGCCCATCGCCTTCTCGTCTAGGGCTGTTGTCCTGGCTACCGGAGGAGCTGGAGCCATCTATAAGAGAACCGATTGCCCAGTAAGGACCACAGGCGACGGCTACAGTCTCGGTTTACACGTCGGTGCTAGGTTGAGAGACATGGAGTTCGTTCAGTTTTTCCCCCTCGCCCTCGCCGAGCCGGGGCAGCCACCCTATCTCATAGGGGGGCCACTGACCGAGGAAGGTAGGATAATAAACAGCCTTGGTGAAGACATCCCCCAAAAATATAGCCTAAAAACTCGCCCCCTCGTACTAAAGAGTCGGGACTTATTGAGCAGAGCAGTGATGACTGAGATAACTCAGGGCGGTGGAGTCGATGGGGCCGTCCTAATCGACGCCCGTGAGGTCTTCAAGAAGCGAAGCGACAGGCAGATCGCAAATGCTGGGATTAATAGATTCTTAGCCGAGAAGCTCCGCGTTGCCGAGAAGCCTTTCAGGGTCGCGCCGGTCTGCCACTTCTGCATGGGCGGACTCGTAATCGATGAATATGGCTACACAGGAGTCCCCGGGCTCTACGCAGCAGGAGAAGTAGTGGGAGGAGTTCACGGTGCCAATAGACACGGCGGAAATGCGCTCACCGACATTCTCGTCTTCGGGGCACGTTCGGGGAAGGCCGCCTCCGAATATGCGGAGGAGGCGAAGAAAGGAAAAGCCACGGATCTCATTGAGGACGAGATCAAGCACTATGAGTCAATTATTGATAGAGAACAAGGATATAGCCCCCACGATGTGATGGTACGTTTAAGGGAAACAATGTGGTCGAAAGCGGGAATCATTAGGGACAGCGCAAGCCTCACTGAAGCCTTCGAGGAGGTCATCGACCTCAAACTCATGGCAGATAGGATAACAGCCAAGAATGCGAGAGATATGTTAGTCGCTCTAGAGGCTCCGATGGCCCTCGAGTCCGCAGAGATGATAATAAGAGCTGCTATGGAGAGGAAGGAGAGCCGCGGCGCCCACTACAGGACTGACTACCCAGCTGAGGACCCGATATGGCTCAAACCCATCTACATTGGCCAAACGGACACTGGCGCCCTCAAATTCACAACGTGATTTTTTTTGAACCACCTTGAGGTGTGCGTACCCACAACAGCCGCTGAGGAAAACGAGCTATATAGGAGCCTAAGTGAGATACATCTATTCAAGGCTAAAAGAATAAACTAAAAGAGATATACATTTGAAAAATCCTCAACGATGTGCTACTTCGTCACGAAGGTCAGCACATCCTCGTCATGCAGTTTATGACTAAGGCCTACTTTCTGCCCACCGAACCTAACACTCTTCCCCCAAACCTGCGCGTACTTGAAGTCCGTGCGCAATGCCTTGTGGAGTGTGTCACAGACGTCCCCTACGGTATAGCCACTCCGTACTATAAGCGGCTCTTTATAATCCGTCTCCCCTCCTTTTGGCCGCATGTATACCCTTATGAACTCGAGCCTCTGATAGAGTTGCTCTCGGAACTCATCGATGTTAACACCTGACTCGGCTGCTAAGGGGAGGACGTAGTAGTCAAGCTTCTCCCGAACTTTCCTTAGGCTCTCAGGGTCGATCATGTCTATCTTATTGAGGACGGTGAAGGTTGGCGCGTAGACCCTGCTACCGAGGATGACGTCGATAAGCTGATCATCGTTTATGTCCTCCCGGATCATTACACGAGCGTTGTGGAATCCGTACACAGAGAGTATATCCTTAACCGTCTCCTTCCTTATCTTCGTAAGTGGAACCTGAGCGATAACCGAGACCCCGCCGACGGCTGTTTTCTCTACTACGATGTTCGGCGGCTTCTCATCTGGCCTGATGCCTATCTCGCGTAGCTCCTTCAGAAGTATCGGTTTAGCGCCAGGTTGGAATACGTCGAGGGTGATGAGGATGAGGTCAGCTGATCTCGCTACACTGAGTACCCTCTTACCAAGCCCCTTTCCCTGTGCCGCCCCGGCGATTATACCAGGCAAGTCGAGAACCTGAATCTTCGCCCCGCGGTACTCCATGAGACCCGGCACTACAGTGAGAGTAGTGAAGTCGTAGGCGCCCACCTTCGACTTCGCGTTGGTTATCTGGTTCAAGATTGTTGATTTTCCGACACTGGGCATGCCTATGAGGACCACGGTGGCGTCACCCGTCTTCTTCACGGCATAGCCATCATCGCTCCCCTTCCCACTCGCCTTAATTTGCCGAGCTTCCTGTTCGCGCATCAGTTTAGCCCGGCGAGCCTTGAGTACCCCGAGGTGTCGTTCAGTCGCCTTGTTGATCTGGGTACGGGCGATCTCCTCCTCAATTTGCTTGATCTTCTCAGGAATACCCATTACCAACCCACCACCTATGCGTCACTCAAAAAGGTTTCCAGAAGCTTGAAGCTCACAGCAATAAAGAGAAGGTAGAAATTAGATGGGGAATTTAATTTTGGTAAACCTAGATCCGTTCAGAAATTCGCTGGCTTGACTGGACTCTTTTTGCCAGTCATCGCTTCGATGGAGATCTCCACGAGTGATAGGTGCGGATTCTTTGCCATATCCTCTACTGTGAGGCTCTTACCCTTCCCAGGTGCGTATTTGTCGCTAAGCTGCTGGAGTGCATTGAGACGCTTCTCCGGGTCGGTGATGATTTTGGCTTTACCGTTGACTATAACGCTCAGATATTTCCAAGTATAATCGCAAGGCTTGTCCCCTCTGACCATCTCTCCCGAGTCGACCTCAAAGCAGACCCGCGGATTCTTAGCTATATTCGCCATCTTCATCCCGTCATTGTTGCTGTGAAACATGATCTTACTGTTGGAATAGACATAGTTTAAAGGGACTACGTAAGGTCGGTCATCCACAGAAGTGGCGAGTCTCCCCACTTCCTGCTCTCGTAGAATCTCCTCAATAACGGCTTTATCGGTTATTTCCTTCTCCTTTCTTCGCATATCAGACATGGCTCTCGAGGGGTGAATTGTGCCTTTAACCGTATCGGGAAGGTTAAATCAGGCTCAAAGAGGTATCTGATCCGATCGCCGTTGGCTGTTCTCAAAGCAACTTCATGGAATCTATTGTACATCGGTGCAGTTCTCTGCGCGTTGATCAGCGTCGCCACAATCTACCAGATAACCGTAACCCAGAACACAAGCGACGAGTGGATAATTTGGATATGCGTCTTACTCGGATTCGGCCTAGTCGGTTTCGGTTATTTCTACGAGAGCAGGCATAAGAAGGATCAATCTGAGAATAAACCGACACCCCCAAGCGCGATGCAGTAAAATTGGCTTAAATACAGCCTTCTGTAAACACAACAAGATCAGTTTGAGTGAAGAAAAGATTCTCAAGGTCGAACTTGAAAGAATTCAGGACTATTCCTTCAAGGTGGATTTCGGCAGCGAGGGGATTGAGGCTCTGATGACTGATGAGGGAGAACCCCTCGGGAAGGGCGAGGGGCCCTCACCCTCTATGCTACTAGCCGCAGCAATGGGCAATTGTCTCAGCTCCAGCCTGCTCTTCTGTCTCCAGAAGGCGAGGGCTCAAGTCAAGAGTATGAAAACCAGAGTCAACGCCAAGATGACGCGAAACGAGAAAGGGCGCTGGAGGATATCCGAGGTTGTGGTGGAGCTCGATGTAAACGTTGATAACGAGTACGTGAACCAGATACAGAGATGTGTAACCCTCTTTGAGGACTTTTGTATAGTGTCGAAGAGTGTCGAGCAGGGAATTCCTCTGAGGGCAAAGGTCAATTGGGCTAGTTCTTGACCCAGATGTGCCCGCATGAGACGCATTTAAACCGCTCTACGTATCTATCGCTATTGACACCAGCGTGCTCACCAAGCGCGACCCTGACTTGGTGGTAGGCCTCGCTATGCCCACACTGGGGGCAGATTTGACTCACCTTTATGGTCTCCTCCTCCCCTCTTAATACGTAGACCGGCTCCGCCTTCGTTTCCTCCCGAGCTACCTCAACGACACCCGGATTAACCTCGAATCCACACTTCTTGCATCGATATCCCCCTGGAGACCTCTCCATGAAGGAGCCACATTTATCGCAGAACCTCACTGTATAACACCTAGGAAAGTTTGGATGTGTAAACTGATGCATTAATGATTACTAACCGTGAATATTAAAGGATTAGGTATAGGAAAACAATCTTAGTTTAATCCAATAGCTCATCCACAATCATCGATACGCATGCTCGACAGCGCATACCCTGATTATAACAGTATAGTCATATCCAATAGAGGATCACTTTTGTGTTCTTTCTTTCCTCTTAAATTTGATCAAGAAAAGTTACTCATTGATCTTTTTGGCTATACTGTATGCATCCCAGGCAGATATTACGGAAAATGCGATTCCTACGATCATTAGTTCATCGAAAGTGAGGATATCTTCTAATAGGTACCCGAGTAAAAGCACGGTCCCGAGGAAAAATACACCTCTAAGAACCCGTCCGAGGTAGATTTGGCCAGCCCCAGTGATTAACAAGGAAAGTGCAGCAGCGAGAGCGGGGTTCTTTCTCTTAACAGCGTGAGTCGGTGGAATGCCCTCTATCTTTGGTTGTGGCTTTCCGCAGGAGGGACAAATAGTATACTTGTAGTCGATCTGGACGCCGCAGTAAGGGCAGTATTTATTCTTCTCCTCAGACATATCAATTTGAACCCGGGTTTCTACCAAAATACGCTTTGTGGTTCTATTTTAATGAAAAATGGTTTAATCCTGAAGGTGTGATGGAGGCTATTCTTCGTCGCCTTTGAATGTGTCCTCGGATAATTCTTCGACGTCTTGTAAGTCTTCTTCATCGAACTCTTCTTCCTCGGCGCAGAACTCGCACAGCTTCTCTATTGGGGAGCCACAGTCTTCACAGAACTTGGCGCCGCAGGACTTGCATTTTATAAGCTTGTCTGATTCTTCACCGCAGATCTCACACTCTGGCATTTGTTTCACCTTTCTTACGAGGGTCTCCCCTCAAGCACCTGAATCCGATATGGAGCATAGAGAAATGGTATTCTTAAATTTAAACAAGCAAAAAACAACGGATGACATATCGCAGATTAAGCTTATTTTTTAAAATACTTAATATACTCTGTAATAAGTAAAACTATTTAAAACATTACCAAAAATAGAGCAAATCATTATATAATGCAATATAATAAAATAACTGTTTTGTTTAACAAAAATAGGGGTGTAAATAGGTTTATTTTACTTCCCTGTACCACTCCTCAGGCGCTCCGTCTATTGACGGATCGTAATTAGAGGGTAGAAGCTCTTCTATGCCTAGGATCTCAGTCACGAATACTTCCACAACCCCTTTAACGATCGTTCCCTCGGTGAGGTGACCACCAACAGTTGGAATGTCCCAAGCGCCACCCACACAGTAGTGGATAGCGGGGAAGGGTTCTGGTTTACCATCTGCAATACGCGTGTGTATCATACCGCTCATACTGATGAGCATACTGAGGTTATCGAAGCTAGCTGCCGTCTCGTTGTGCCAATTGGAGCGGTCACGACTATCAGGGGTCCACATGTACATCTTGGCAGGACTGAATCCACCCATAAAGGCTGCGTGGATCTTGCCAAACTTGATTTTCTTGTCCTTTGCGAACTGTTGTAGTGCCTTATAGACGTCTGTGCCGGTTGTCATCCTGATGATAAACTCCCTGCCTCTGCGGGCTTCGACGCAGTGGTATTCCGTTGGCTTTGATGCTTCGCGTTCCCATGGATCTCTCTTTCTCGGAGCCATAAACACCATTGATATTTTCACCATGATGCAGTTAAAACTTTGTAAGTGGTCTTGCGTATTAGGGGAGTTGGGTGTATGTGGATTATAGGGAGGATTATTTAATTCCTGCCTGATTAACTAATTTTTAATAGTTCTTGTAAGATACCTAGCTGCGTTGGGTTGGCTTTGACAATGTCGCTTGTGCTTATGACGCCTATGATCTTGTCCTTGTCTATTACGGCAATTTTCTTGATCCTTTTCTGAGCCATTAACTTGGCGGCGTCTTCGATTGGGGCATCCGGCTCGATTGTGATGATGGGGCTGCTCATTATGTCTTTAGCCCTGACCGTGCTGGCGTCGAGTCGTGATTCGACGATTCTGCTGAGTATGTTTTTGCTTGTTATTATACCAACTGCGCGATTGTTGTTGGTTACAATGACGCTGCCTACGTCGAATTTGTTCATTTTGACGACAGCGTCATGTGCGCTGTCGTCTGTGCGGACAGTTTTGACATTCTTCGCCATTATGTCCCTGACTAGTATTATTCCGCTCATAGAATCACCGATAAGGTCAGAGTTGATCTAGGTTCGGTGAGATTTGAAGTTTTATTATGTTAAGGTTTGAGTTGTTTTGTCATATTGGTCTCGACTCCATAATCGCTTTAAAAGAAGTGTCTATCTGTCACTTTTAGCCGGTGCTTACGATGAGTATTAAAGTGGAGGATGTTATGCGTTCGAGTGTTGTTACTATTGAGGGTGAGTCTTCTGCGAGGCAGGCGGCGAAGATGATGGACTTTAGGGGTGTGAGCAGCCTCGTGGTCATGTCAAGGAAGAAGATTTCCGGAATAGTTACTGAGAAAGACCTTTGTACGAGGGTAATGGCGAAGGGAAGAGACGCAGAGAAGGTAAAAGTTATGGAGATTATGTCTCAGCCAGTCATAATCGTAAGGCCTGACATGCCGCTTGAAAACGCTGTTCAGGTGATGTTGATGCAGGGTATCAAGAAGTTGCCTGTCCTAGGGGGTGAGTTTGGGGAGGAGCTTGTGGGCATCTTATCGCTTACGGATGTTGCTATGCTGTATCCCGCGATCTACGCGACTATGAAGCAGCTTCAGGAAATTCAACCTTTGCCATTAGAGAAAGGTGTCGATTTTTATATATGCTGATTATTCTAGGTAGTCCTAGTATAAGGTAAATAAGCTGAGATCTAGCCCACCCAATTTTGAAAAGACATTTTAGATCTTATTACTAGTCGCTACTGGCGTTTGCCTCGCTTATCTGAATCGATGCTGTTGGATAAAGGGCAACCTTGGCTTGGGAGCCGTGTGTGTTCTCCATGAGTTTGAGAGCTTCTTTCCATGTCTTCACCCACTTGGAGCCTTCGCCATAGTAGTGTTCGTCGGCTTTCATTACGCCGCTGGGTGAGACGCAGATTACTCGACCCATCTTCCAGGGCTTCTTGACGTAGACGTCTGGTTTCCATCCTTGGCCGCCGTAGTCGGTGCCGAACCTACCATTGTAGAAGTGTACGCGGCACCCTTCGGGTGTGTAGAGGAGGTAGACCATGTCTCCTCTCTCCCTAACGGACTCGAGGATGATGTGGTAAGCCTTGTAGCCCTCATTGGCCATCGGGTAGGTGTTGCCTATGCTTATGTCTGCGTTTGGGACGACCTTCGTGACATAGTGGGCTCGGGCGCGTCTGACGCCTTCGCGATGAGCCCTAATCATGTCGCCGGAGACTAGGTCGCATGCGTCTGAGTCGGCGTTGAGGAGGGCATGAACGACGAAATCGAGGCCCACCTTCTGCGCGGCCTCCTCGGAGTCAAGTCGGCGCTCGTTTCCGCTGACTTTCCCAGGGTCGGTCCCCTTCTTTATCGCGTGATTGGGACTGATAGACTCCACGGCGGCGACGCCTGGAAGGACCATCTTGCTACCGCCTCCAAACCCGAAGCCGAAGTGGGGCATGATGCTGCTTATGACGACCTTTAAGTCGCAAGTCATGACCTCCTTGTTTATTAGGATCGGCGTTCCGCGGCTTGTCTTACCAAGGTCTACGAAGTTCTCGTAGGGGTTGTGGTTGAAGACAAGGTGTTTCGCGCATATTTCCTCGCCGAGTTTTTTCTGGAAGTCGAAGAGCATCCGCCCAGTGTGGGCGCCTGAGGCCATCATGAAAACGATCTGGTTTTCAGCTAAGCCACCTCTTCGGAGTTCGCCTAGTACAGAGGGGAGGATCTGTGTAACCTTCGTGGGGCGGGTCATATCGTCGAATATTATGACGCATTTCCGTTTTCCTTTAGCGATCTCACCGAGGGGCTTTGTGCCGAATGGGTTCTGGAGTTTTTCTACGATCTCATTAGGCGTGAGAGCCTTAGCGTCGTGACCTCTCATCTTTTGAACGTTAACGTCCCAGCTATCTGGAAAGGAAATTTTTTCCGACTTCCAACCATACCACTCCCATGCAGGTACGCTGATGGACTTCATGCTTAAGACCAGCATCGCTGTCACTTAAAGACGTAATCTCGCATGAAATGTTTCAAGTTTGATGGCATTCATTTGATCGTCGTATGATGCGTGGATAGAGTCAGAGTATAAGGGACCGTTACAGATATCAGGTGAGGATTCGTATCTATTCTTGGGGATGATGGTTGGAATATCCTAAAGACCTGAGGAGGGAGTTTCCGAAAGTTTTCGATAGGGCCTATGAGCAGATGCGGAAGTTCCGCCTTGTCAGAGATATAATGACGCCGAAGGTCATCACCATCACGGAGGAAAAAACCATGGGTGACGCGGCTAGTGTGATGGGCGAGAAGCACATCGGCAGCCTAATCGTCGTCGCAGACGCCAAACCAAAGGGCATAGTCACTGAAAGGGATCTTCTCAGTGGAATCCTCGCTCTAGGGAGGGATCCTGCTAAGACTAATGTTGGCACGGCGATGTCATGGCCCCTCGTCACGATTTCTCCGGATGCCCCGATTAAGGACGCTGCCAGGATAATGATGAAGAGGAAGGGGAGACTCGCGGTTATGGAGAAGGAGAAACTCATCGGTATAGTCTCCGCTTCCGACTTCATCAGGAGCCTGCCCGACGTGCCTGAGACGGTAGTGAAGGTCGAGGACTATATGACGACGGAGGTAGTCATCGTGGACGAGGAAAAGTCGGTTGCCGACATCGCCGTCATCATGGGTAGGGAGAGGATAGGTAGCGTAATCGTCGCCTCCGGTGGGAAGCCGAAGGGTATCTTCACCGAGCGGGACCTATTAACGACTTTCCTAAAAGAGGGCAAATCTCTAGCCGTCGCGGTGAAGGAATATGCTTCAACACCGCTAATTGTAGCCCCAGCCGGGATTAGCATCTATGAGGCAGCGTATATTATGGCGGATAAGCACATCAGAAGGCTGCCACTTGTTGAAGAGGAAGAACTCGTAGGAATCATCACCGCGCGTGACCTCGTTGAAGCATATGCCAAGTAATCCTCTTTATTGAAAGGACGAAGAGTAGGGTTTCATATTTGTGCATCAAAACCCATATAGAGACATCAGTGTTGTGTTGATCAATGTCTCCCGATCTTATTCCGGATGGGATCGTTATTCTCGACTTTGGTGGTCAGTATTGCCACTTGATCGCCCGCCGCATCAGAGAGATGAAGGTCTACTCCGAAATACTTCCCAGCGAGGTCTCCGTCGATGAAGTCCGTGAACTCGGCAAGACAATGAGGGTGAGGGGGGTCATTCTCTCGGGGAGTCCAAGTAGCGTCAACGCGAAGAACTCGCTTAGGTTAGATGAGCGCATCCTCGAACTCGGCGTCCCTGTGTTGGGTCTGTGTTATGGCCACCAGCTTTTGGCTCAGATGAACAAGGGGGACGTTAGAAAGGGAGAGTTCAAAGAATATGGCGGTCGGACCGCTTACATTGATAGAGCTGAAAATATCCTCGAGGGCATGGAGATGGAGGAGCCTGTCTGGATGAGTCACGGCGACACCGTCTACAGCCTCCCCAAGTGCTTTCAAATCCTCGCACATACAGACTCGGCCCCCGTCGCTGCCTTCAGCGACCCCGAAAAGGGCATATATGGTCTCCAGTGGCACCCTGAGGTAAAACACACAATCCACGGCGACCGTGTGTTAAACAACTTCGTTTTCGGCATATGTAAGTGTCAGCAAAACTGGTACCCTGCAGATGCAGTCGAGGAAGGAATCAAAGCCGTCAAGGCGCAGGTAGGCGGAGGGAAAGCGGTCATAGCCCTCAGCGGTGGTGTCGATTCTAGTGTTGCAGCAGCAATAGTTGGAAAGGCTCTCGGAGACAGGATCATGGCAGTACATGTCGATCACGGGCTTATGCGAATGGAAGAGTCGAGTCAGGTAAAGGAGGCCATGGAGCGGATAGGAGTCAACGTGAAGGTTGTCGATGCAAAGGACCGATTCATGATGCGGCTCCGCGGCGTCACCGACCCAGAGGAGAAGCGAAAGATAATCGGTGAGGAGTTCATCAGGGTCTTCGAGAAGGAAGCACGCCTCTTCGGCGCGGAGTACCTCGTCCAGGGCACAATCTACCCCGATAGGATCGAGTCGGGGACAACACGACACGCCGACACGATTAAAACACACCATAATGTGGGAGGCCTCCCGCTCCACATGGATTTCAAAGGAGTCGTAGAGCCGCTCAGAGACCTCTATAAAGACGAGGTCAGGGCCCTCGGTACCAAAATGGGGCTCCCGAGGGAACTCGTTTGGCGTCAGCCTTTTCCCGGCCCGGGACTCGCCGTACGCATGGTCGGTGAAGTGACCGAGGAAAAACTCGATGCACTGCGGAAGGCAGATGTAATAGTAACTGAGGAGGTGGAGAAGTCAGAGTTAGCGAGCACCTCGTGGCAGTATTTTGCTATATTAACTGACACGAAGAGCACCGGCGTAAAGGGGGACGAACGAGCATATGGCTGGACGGTTGCCGTCCGCATAGTTGAGAGCGTAGACGCCATGACGGCTAACTTCTCCAAGGCACCGTGGGAGATTCTCGAGCGCATAAGCAACCGTATAACCAATAGCCTACCCCAAGTCACAAGAGTCGTGTACGACATAACCAACAAGCCTCCAAGCACGATAGAGTGGGAGTAGAATGACTGGATACGACTACCCGCCAGGGGGTCCACCCGCAGACCTGTTAGTGGAGGGAAAGGGAAATACACTGGGTGAAGCTGTCGCTAACGTTGCCCTAGGAATGCTCAATGCGATCACACCCCTCAAGGGAATATGCGAGAGAGAGATCTACACGGTCAATGCTGATGGCATTGACCTACCGAGCCTCGTATTCAATCTCCTAGATGAGATCCTTTTTCTGAATGACTCGGAGGGGATGACGGCGAAGAGTCTTACTGTAGAGATCGATGAGGGAAAATTCAGGGCAAGCGCCGTGGGTAGGGGTGAACGCTTTAGTGCAAAAACACATGAAACAGGCATCGCTGTGAAAGCCGTAACCTATCACATGATGAAAATCGAGAGGACAATTGAAGGTTATAGGGTCCTCGTGGTCTTCGATACGTGACTTTATGCCTGTGGAGGTTATGGTTTTTATATGTAACTATTAGACGAATAATACAGGTGTAATTGAATGGCGATTGACGTTGTAGCTACGCTAATTGGTGTAGTTGTAGGCACGATCATAATGTCCCCAGTCCTCTGGATAGCGGGAAGGTTACTCGTGGGATCAGCTAAAGCGAAGTTTACAGATGCTGTCGTCATAGTTGCCCTCGGAAGTCTTGCAGGTGCTATAGTTAACGCGTTTATAACGGGATGGATTGGCACTCTGATACAAATCATCGTTCTCTTAGTGTTGATTCAGAAATACTATGAGTGTGGTTGGGGTAAGTCCATCTTAGTAGCGATTGTCACAGTCGTAATTTTCATAATAATCGTCTTCATCCTCGGTATTGTGGGCGTTGGTCTATTCGGCAACATGATCCCTACTACTTATGTGTCCCTGTTTTTAGTATAATATATGTACTTGGCAGCTTTTTGCTCTTATTTAAAGTGGTCTTATCGTCTATCATCTTTGTACAAGTAAAAAGCTCCCGAGCGATTTCTACTATTTTTAAGATAATAATAGAATTGAGAATAATTTAATGTTCAAAATATACTTTTAATGTATCTTAGTGGGGCCTAATTGCTCGGGGATCTTGCAGACGAGGAATGTGAGTACACCGCTGCGTCTGTTATACTAGCAGTGGGGTATGCCCTTTGGGCTCTCGATGAGAGTATCGGGGCCAACTTCTCTCTGCTCAGTACCGACCTCGACGACGCCCCTGCCCTCGAGGACGTAGAAGAATACGTTTGTAGGGGTTATATGGCGCTTAAGCTGCTCACAGGTCGGAGGGTGAGGTGAGTCACCGTTGCGTCCTCCGTGTTGTAGAGGAACATAGATTAGACGCCGTGGGGGTTCTGCCTGCCAGGGTTGACTTCAATTCAACTAACTTCACTGGTTTCACCCGAGTATAGCCTTGAGGTCGGCATCAGGCGTCGTGATTGGCATAATGTTGTAGTTATCCACTAACACTTTCAAGACATTCGGGGTAAGGAATGCGGGGAGACTTGGTCCCAGACGGATGTTCTTTATGCCAAGGCTGAGCAGTGTCAACAGTATGGCGACAGCCTTTTGCTCGTACCAGCTCAGGATCATGCTCAAGGGTAGCTCGTTAACCCCTACGCCGAAAGCCTTGCTAAGGGCTATTGCGATCTGGATGGCGGAGTAGGCGTCGTTACACTGGCCGATGTCGAGGAGCCTTGGTATCCCCTCGAGGTTACCTAGATTCTTGTCGAAGAATCTGAACTTTCCACAGGCGAGGGTGAGCACGACACAGTCTTTTGGCACCTTCTCCACGAACTCAGTGTAGTAGTTTCGGCCGGGCTTTGCGCCGTCACAACCCGCAACGAGGAAGAAGTGCCTGATCTTCTTCTCCTTGATTAGCTCAATTACCTTTGGAGCTACATCCATAACGGCTTCGTGGCCAAAGCCCACCATGACTGAGCCGGTTTCCTTGTCCTCCTGGAAGCCGGGCATCTCCAGAGCCTTCTTTATGACTGTGGTGAAGTCCTTGTCGTCTATATGCTTGACACCGGGCCAGCCTACTAAGCCAGTAGTGTATATGTTGTCTTTGTATGTAGGTGCGGGGCGCTGTATACAGTTGGTCGTCATCAGTATGGCACCGGGGAACGTGTAGAACTCTCTTATCTGGTTCTGCCACGCGGTTCCGTAGTGGCCATAAAAATGACTATACTTTTTGAGTTTCGGGTAGCCATGGGTCGGAAGCATCTCACCATGAGTATAGACGTAGATACCTTTTCCTTCGGTCTGCTTCAATAGTAGCTCGAGGTCTTTCAGGTCGTGGCCAGACACGAGAATTGCTTTGCCATTCTTGTGGCCGAGTGGAACCTTTGTTGGTACGGGATTCCCGTAGGCGCTCGTGTTGGCAGCGTCGAGTAGCTCCATTGCGCGCAGGTTCGTCTTACCCGCCTCCATGACGAGGCCGAGATAATCGTTGAGACCCAAGGCAGGGTTTGCCGCGGCTGCGAAGCCCTTTTGGATGAAGGCGTAGACACCCTCATCCTCTTTTCCGAGTATAGCGGCGTGGTCCGCATAGGCGCTTATCCCCTTAAGCCCATAGATGAGAGCCCAGCGGAGGCTGTGAACGTCGCTTCCGGCGTCTGGTTCAGACTTGATGCCGACCTTCTCGCCCTGCTCGACCAGCTCAGCGATTTTATCTGAGGGGGCGAAGTTGATTATGTCATCCGGTAGCTTTGCCTTGACTAGCTGATTCAGCCTACCCCGATAATTGACGGTCTTGTGGATCAACTCAGCGATCCTCTCTGGGTCGAAGTTGACGTTCGTCAGGGTCGAGAAGGTTGCCTCGCAGACGAAGCGGTCGATCTCCCTGTCATAAATTCCCCTCTTTCTCCCCTCGACGGCGACTATGGATAATCCCTTAAGGGCATAGATCAGCAGGTCCTGTAGGGCAGCCACCTCGGGGTTTTTACCACAGACGCCCATCTGGCCACAACCCTTGCCCTGAGCGGTTTGTTCGCATTGATAGCAGAACATTGGGAACTCGGGTTTGTGCATTACCTCAACTTTAGCTTCATGCATTTCATTTTCACCCATTACTTCGATTCTGAGCAGGCTCCTTGAGAGGGGCAGTGTTTCGCAGCGTGATTTTCAACCACCTTGAATATGCCCTCAACCGTCTCCGGGTTGATGCTGTATATCTTCTCCTTTCCCCGGCGTTCGCCGCTGACTAGATTACACTTCTCGAGGGTCCTTAGATTATGACTCACCATGCTCTGTTCTTGGTTAAGGGCTTCTGCAATATTGGTTACGTTCATGGGGTGCGGTCTAAGTGTCTCTAGTATGGCTAGGCGTGTGGGGTTCGCTAAAGTGGAGAAAAACCCATAGCAGATATCGGAGAGTCCTCTTTTCAAGCCCGCTCACATCTGAAGATTTCTTCATATGAAGAAGGGGTTCATAGGTTTATAAGGGTTATGTACGCAGGGACCCTGACACCCCGAAAAAAGTTAACGTTTATATTTATGGACAAGATGGCTTTAACGAATACAAGTGAATAAGAATTGACACTAACCATAGACACATCGGGACACGGACTTGGTATGGTACTCAAAGACTACCAAGAGGAGGCGCTCCACTACATATGGGGGAAGAAAGGGGAAGGTTCAAGCTCACGGGACGTCTGGAGCCAGGTAAACAAGACCCTTAAGGCGAGAAGCATCAGCAGGGCCTCCATAATTAACTTCCTCAACGCGATGGTTGATGAGGGCGTTCTCAATTACACTGAGATCACGGGCAAGGGCGGCCACCGCCGCATTTATTCGACGAAGCTAGACGAGGCCCAGTTTAAGCAATACGTCGCAGAGATGGTCCTCAAGAACATGCTCCGCGATTTCCCAACGGAGACCAGGGAAGCCATAAAGAAGGTCAAGTAAACCCACTTTCTTTTTCTTTTCAATCAACTAGCGGAGCGAGAGCTTCTCTAGCTTATGTGTTATAAGTCGTAAACGGATATTTTCTACGACTTGTCATGGCGAAGCTGACGAAGGAGAAGAAGACGGCCTTCGACTTCATAGAGGAAACCTCGGAGAAGATCAGCGACATGCATCAGCTGATCTGGAGATACGCTGAGCCGGCTCTACGTGAGTATAAGAGCTGTGAGGCCTTTGTGAAGTGGCACAGGGATGAGGGGTTTGAGGTTGAGACGGGCATAGCCGGTATGCCGACTGCTTACGTTGCGACATGGGGGAGAGGCAAGCCGGTGATCAGCACCTACACCGAGTACGATGCGGTACCCGAAGCCGCTCAGGAACCAGCTACACATCGGGAGGCGGCTAACCCTTGGCAGGCAGGTCACACCGACCCCCACAGCGCCCTAGGTGTAGCGGCCGCCGCCGGTGCGCACGCTGTCAAGCACGCCATGGAGAAACATGGTTTAAAGGGGACCATCAAGGTCTTTGGCGCCCCCGGGGAGAAGATATGCATCTCCAAGCCCTACGAGGCTGCGAAAGGCTACTATGATGATCTCGACGCCGCCGTCGCGTGGCATCCTCGGGGCTTCAACTCCGTAATGTACGAGACTCAGTGGGGGAGCTATTGGTGCGTCGCTTTCGTCTTCGACTGCGACGCTCCTGAGACCTGGATGAGCTACGCCCCGGATCTCCCAGCCCAGACACGCGCCCCCGGCGCGCTAGACGCTGTCTGCCTAATGTACACCACAACGAAGTACACGAAGGAGTCAATGCTCCCCAGGACGGGGCTATGGTCGATCAACGAGGCCATACTTGTTGCAGGTCAAGCCACGGCGGATAACCTGCCACCCAGGATCGGCGTCATCACCTACGCCTTCAGGAGCCCTAGTCTAGTGCAGCAGGAGCAGATCTACAAGGTGTTGCTGAATAACGCCGAGTCGGTGGCCAAAGTCACGGGTTGCAGGCTGGGGATAAAGTGGGTGGCAAAGACCAGGACAGGGCTATTCAACAGGAGCCTTGCTGATCTCGCCTACGAGAACCTTGAGCTAGTAGGAGCCCCCAAGTTCACAGAGGATGACAAAGAGAAGGCGCGAGAGATCGTTCGGAGGCTAGGACATAAGCCGCCTCAGGAACCGTTTAACGAGAAACTCACACCGCCTGGGGAGTGGGAGAGCATGTGGAGGAGACCGATCCCCAACCACCAGACCCATTATGGAAGCGACGATTACGTGGAGTTCACGTGGCACTGCCCGACGGTCTGGATACAGGTCTACGTTCCAAGCGTCAGCGTCCCAGGTGTGAGACTCCCCGCTTGGACTAGGTATTCACTCTGCGGCATGAGAGGTGTCATCGATAAGAGCATCTACACCGCGGGGAAGGCGATCAGCGGCACGATGATGGACCTGGTTACTAGCCCAGACAGGTTGAAGACTTGTAAAGACGAGTGGAAGGAAAAGACGAGCATGTACATGGAGAAGCCCCTCTTGCCACCGGATATGGAGCCACCCATCGACCTTCCGTGGCCAGAGTACATCACAACTCAAAGGGGGAGGGAGTGGCACATCCCCCCCTTCAAAGTCTGAGTGTCTGCACGCTGCTCTGTTCTAATTTTTCGTACACTCGTTCTAATCTATGGGTATAATAGAGTCGCATCCAGTCATTGATAACTGGTAATGATGATGGACAAAACTAGACAAGCCGCAACAGTTCTGGCTGTTTGCGCATCTATATTATTAGCGGGGATGATCATCGCCTACAAGCCGGGGATGGTCACAGAGCTTATTGATTTCCGGTTTCCAACAGGCGTGCCGCCGGCACTTGGGACGACGGGGTTCACAACTTCCGCTACAACGGACACAACTAATAATCTTAAGACTCTAAGCGTCTCCGGGACGGGAGTAATCAAAGTCAAAGCCAACCAGGCAACGGTGAGCTTGGGCCTCTACACTGAGAACAGGGAGGCCAGCACGGCAATCAATGAGAACGCCGCGAAGATGACCGTAGTAATAACTGCCTTGAAGCAACTCGGATTCAAGGACGAAGACATGCAAACAACGAGCTACAGCGTCTATCCAAATTATAACTGGGAGATCCGCATGGTGATTGGTTACCAGGTAACGAACATGATACAGATCAAGATTAAGGACCTAACCAAGGTGGGTCCCGCCATAGACGCTGCATCCTCCGCTGGAGCTAACAAGGTCGACTCAATCGGCTTCGGCATCACAGAGGAGACCGCCTCAGCGATGAAGCTACAGGCTTACCAAGCCGCCATCGCCGACGCCAAGTCGAAGAGCGACGTGATCACGAGTGGTTTAGGCATCAAGGTCGCTGGCGTACAAAGCGTGACTGAGAGCGCCTACTACCCAGTGGTTGAATACAGGAGCTACGACTCATCCGGTGCAAGTTCAGTAAAGGAGACGACGCCGGTGCTATCAGGAAACCTCAGCGTCACAGTGACGTTGAACATCGTATACCTCATCGAGCCCGCCACGGCTTAACCCTGCTTTTTTACCCACTTTTAAAGTGGTAACAGTTTTTATCTCTAGGACCTAGCTGTGCTACATGTCAAGTATATCCTCTGTCACCCCAACGATCTGTTCGCTCATGGGCATTAAGGCCCCGAGTGCCTCGGCCTCACAGCCAATAGGAGTAGTTCTAGACGCGGCTTCAAAGATAATTGAGGGAAAACACGTCGAAAAAGCCCTCATATACGCACCCGATGCAATAGGCGAAGGGCTGCGCCGAGACTATGCAAGGCTCTTCAATCCCGTGGAGAAGATTGCCCCGATAGAGGTCGCGATGAAGTCCGTTCTACCAACTTACACCCCCGTTTGTTTCAGCAGCATGTTCACAGGCGCACCCCCCGAGACCCACGGCATAAGAAAGTATGAGAAACCTGTACTCGGCTGCGACACCCTCTTTGACGCCCTGGCGAGGGCTGGAAAGAAGACGGCGATCGCGGCTGTGAAGAACAGCAGCATCGACCTCGTCTTCAGGAACAGGAAGATCGACTACTATACCGAGGAGTATGACCCACAGGTAGAGTCGAGAGTGCTGAAAATCCTCAAGGCAGCTGACTACGACTTCATACTGGCTTACCACCAGGAATACGATGACCTGATGCACGCCTCGACGCCGAGGGACCCCAAGGCAATCGAGGCATTCAAGAGGCACCTGCAGAGCTTCAAAACTTTAGCGACCGCCTTCAACGAGAGATACGCCTCCAGAGATAGGGTCATAGCCTTCACACCGGATCACGGCACCCACATCGAAGCGACCACGGGAAAGGGCTCACATGGGACTGACAGCCCCGATGACGTGGACGTCCGCCACTTCTGGGGAATCTACAAGGGTAAATGATTCACGTTTTTCCCATGCGCGCGCATTAATGCACTGGCTTATCCATAAAATGTTGATCCTGAACGCAATGAGGCGACAAGGTCCCTAGCCCAGCTTCATTAGACGAAGTCGCGCGCGCTGTGTGGTTGTGGTGGGATACTAGAGACTCATCTACCTCGCTGTTTATGGGTGGTTGGTTATTTCGTCTGTTTTTGGCTTGATGGGGTATTTAGCAGCCATTTAGGCACAGCACGCGCCCGAGTTGAATGAATGTTATAATAAAGTCATAAGCCCATCTGAAGAAGTTTTTTTTTGCCACTAGAGTGAAGACGATAAAAAACATTAAATGAAGTATCGATAATAGATTTTTAGGGCCAAGTCTATTAGTGGAGCCTGCACATGATGTTTCGATTATCATGTATAAGGTTGTCTTCACGGTTGTTGATGTTAAAGAGCCTCGGAGTTTGGATGGTAGCCCACCTCATGTCAAAGGTCCCTGCAAGATCTACAAGGTGGGAGACAAGATCACGATAACGAGCAACCCGGGTAGGCTCGTACTCGAGGAGACGGATAGTGTCTGCCTCGCCGCTTTCAGCGCGATTCTCCCCCTCACCTCCGCAATGGAGAGAAACGTCACCGAGCCCTGGGACTACATAGACAAGATAAGGTACTTCAGCTGCCCGGACTCTGAACGCCCCGTCACCTTCAAGGTTGAGCGGATACCCGTTAAGCAGGGCGAGATACCTCTGAGGAGAAACTAGACTCCTCTAAGCCTACTCAGATACTCGTTGATTATCTCGGGTTGCCTACGAACTCGATCGAGGTTTTCAACTAATATTACCTCGTAGGCTTCGCCGGCTTCGGGTAGTAACTCGGAAAGTCTTTGATAGTAGAGTTCTCCCTTCGCCTTTGCTTTTTCACATGCCGGGCTACATGGGAAGAAGTAGCTGGCGATATACACATGGGGGTCAGGGTTGGTGGGTAGCTCCTTGAGCTGCACAGCCGCCCTCGCCTCGGCGTTAACACCTTGCTCACGATCCATAGCATACCTGTCGATGCAGCAGTCAGGGTATCCGAGGAGGCGACCCATCCTGCGGATCCAGGCACCGTTGAACTCCTCGGGGTAGGCGAACTGAAGCTGCCCCCTGGACGGGTCGGGTTTCTTCACAGCCTCCACCCTGAGCTTTCCCCTCTCCTGCATGAGCCTCTGTAGCTCCTTCAGGGTCTCCTTCTCCTTGTAGAGGTAGAACTCGTGGACTGTGGGGCGTACCTCGACCTGGTTGACCCTAAGGCCGAGTTTCTTCGCCCATGTGGAGAGGGATTTGTACTCTGATGAGCCTTCGACGATCTCGTCGAAGGCGGTGGCCATCCCCTTCCTGATGTCGCCGATCTCCTTGATCTTTGTCTTTTGATCCTGTATGGCTCTGAGCTTCTCGAGACTAGGCTTGAAGCGCGCGTCTATTTCTTCACCCATCGATGGGCCACTGGGTAACTCGGCGGGGATCGTAGTCTGGCTGCAGGAACGGAGGCCTAGACCGACTAACATTAGATTCTCTACTTTGACCCTTGAGGCTACAAAGGGGTCGTGAAGGAACTCGCGAAGTTCGGTTGGGTTCAACGTTGGATATTCATTCTCAGCGGCTTATAACACCCGGGATGGTCTTAGCTCCCGCTAGGGATGTAAAAAATGAAAAAGTGGGAAATATTTGTTCCTAGATTGGCACCAGACCGAGTACCTTCAGGATGAACTGGCCTCTCTCTGCTAGCATGCTGAATCTGAAGAGCACCGTGTTGCCGTAGTAGGCGCCCAGGGCGAGCATGATGAAGTATCTGCCCGCGATGGTTATTGGCCTCACTGGCCCTGTGTGCTCGTAGGTCAGCAGGAAGTAGAATGTAGCGCAGATGCATCCGATGGCCACGAAGATGAAGCTGAACCAGTCTCCGGTTGGCGCACCGGGGAACATGGCCCAGAAGG
>Ga0154708_1028_pt17 | contig 20416 bp, 18 predicted proteins | sample Rifle2008BG13ft_FD_105568 | JGI IMG/M metagenome (GOLD analysis project Ga0154708, IMG submission 105568) | Candidatus Bathyarchaeota archaeon RBG_13_52_12 | reverse complement strand
ACGTTGTATGTCGTGACGTCCATGTTCTTGTCAGTCGTTTTGATCCTGAGTGTAACTTCCCCCTCCCTCTCCAGAGCTCTGACAAGGTACATGCCGTCCTCGTAGCTGACGCTTATTGAGGGGATGACGGGGCTGATGCCGCCCGTCTGTGGTCCATAGGCTGGGTACTGGTTCATGAATATCCAGCCCTTCGCCCCTGCGAGGACGCTTCTCATGAATTTTTCGGACCTATGAAGCGACCGTGTCATTCCTAGAGGGTTCGCGCTGCTCACCATCACGATGTCGCCATCGCACTCCTTCTTCCGCTTCTCATAGACTTCGACTGCACCGTCACCAAGCCAGACGAGTTTCGCTTCAACCTCGCCAGCGATGCTGTGGGGGAGGCTAATGCAGTCGATCTCCTTCTTGAAGGGGCTCACCATAGTCAGTTTCGCGGACCCCCTCTTCCATCCGGGGATCTTGTAGCTCTCGTAGTGGGCGTCCGCGATTCCGTAGCCCTTCAGCTTCTCCACCATGAACTTAACCGAGTCCAGATCACCTGGTGTACCCGGGAACCTACTCCCATGGACATCGCAGAGCACCTTCAGATTATCCATCGGCTCAGATGAAGTGTATATCTCCGAAACTACCTTCTTATCGACCTCAAGCCAGGGGTTGCTCAAAACACACGCACCGGAGAATCTGTGTCTGGAACGGATTTAAGATCTTTCAAGAATGTGCAGGTTACGATTCACGGCTGCTGACTAGCGAGGCCAGAATTCCCACAAGGCAGAGCCCAGAGAAGACGATGAACGCGATGTTTATGCTACCGGTTAAGGCGGAGTAGACCTCGGGCACGACCTCGACCCTCCCGATGAAGACCGCGAAGATTATCATTGTTATGCCTAGGCTCAGCATTTGCCCTGTAAGTCTCATGGTACCGAGCGTAGAGGATGCAACGCCGTAGAGCCTCTTCTCGACCGAGCTCATAATTGCATTGGTGTTCGGGGAAGAAAAGACCGAGAGCCCGAAGCCCAATGCAACTAGGCTCGCGACGACGATGAGCACGTTTGTCTGCTCGTTGAGGAAGACGAAGGGTATGAGTCCGAACATCGTAATTGCCATACCTATGGCGGCAACTTTTGTCGGCTCCATGCGGTCAGACAGCTTCCCTGCTATCGGGGAGAAGATCGCTTGTACGATGGGGGAGGCAATCAAGACAAGCCCGGCCTGCTCGGGGTCGAGACCCTTTATGTATTGGAGATAGAGGCTTATCAGGAAGGTCACGGCGTAGGTTGCGCTGAAGTTAATCAGCGCTGCTAGGTTGGAGAATGTGAAGGCACGGTTGCTCCTGAAGAGGTTTATGTCAAGGACAGGGTGCTCCGCTCGTGCCTCAACCCAGACGAAGACTCCTCCGGCAGCGAGCCCGAGCAGGATGGGTATTATGCTGCTCGTTAGGGGGATGAGGGAGAAGCCGTACATAATCGACAGCAGCATCAAGCTGTAGACGAGGGCCCCTCTGAGGTCGAAGCTCTCGCCGACGGCCTCCCTCCACTCACCTTTGAGACGCCAGACCATGAAGAGCACCGCGACGGCGCCTATCCCAGCTGTTACGAAGAGTATGCTCCTCCAGCCGAGGGTTTCCGTGATCAACCCACCGATGAATGGGCCAATGGAGAGGCCAACGTAGACTGTGGCAGCGTTTATGCCCAGTATAGCGCCTTTCTCCCTTGAGGGAGTAACGCTGACCAAGATGGCGACTCCGGTCCCGAAGATCATCGCCGATGAGACGCCTTGTAGAGCCCTCAGCCAGATGATCGTCAAGGCAGTTGGATAGATTCCAAGCAACATCGACGAGATTGTGAATGAGATGGTGCCATATAGGAAGACCCTCCGCCTTCCTTTGATGTCAGCTAGGCGCCCAAAGGGCACAAGGAACATGGCTGCAGCGAGGAGATAGGCTAGACTCGCCCAGCTCATCGTGATGGCGTCTAGGCTAAACTCCTTACTGATGCTCGGGAGGGCAATGTTGAAGCTACTAGAGGCGAAGGGAGTGAGGAAGGAGGTCAACGTGACGACCAGTAAGACGACTCGTCTGTCCACCTCGCCCAACATATAAGCCGCTCCGAAAGCTTGACCTATCGGAGAAAACCCCTAGGTATAAAAGCCCTCTGGGCTAGATAAGTGGGGCTGTAACTGCAATGACCCTGACCTCGTCGCAGCTATCCTCGCATCGGTCAGTGATGGTCTCGAGGGAGTCCATGAAGTCGGCGAGAAGAATAGCCGGCCCGATCTCCACGATCCCCGTCTTGAGGCCTGAGATGGAACGCCGCGCCATCTGATACAACCCATCCATTTCCTCCTCGAGTCTTTCCACTTCATCCGCAGCTTTTAGCGCGTCTTGAAATTCCCTGTTCGTCAGCTTCTCTATACAGTCATCGAGCTTGATGACGCAACTCGTGATTACCCGACTTATATCGCCCGTGATCTTTTTAACATCGTCTGGCATGTCCTTGAGGTTAAACTCGACGAGGATGCGACCCGTCTCGTTTATCCAGTCGATGACATCGTCTGTCTGCCTCGCGAGACGCATCAGGTCCTCACGCTCGGATACCGGGAGGTCACCCTTCGCAAGCTCACCGATTATCTTGCGCTTCAATAGGTCCGCCTCCTTCTCCTTAAGCTGAAGGATATCGAAGCTCCGAACCAGATCCTCCCTCTTTCCTTGGAGGGCGAAACTGATGCAGCGATCAAGTTGCTCGATGGCCATCACCGTGGCTTTCGAGTGTTCAAGCACCATGCTAATAGCTAAGACCTTTCGGCGGGTCTTCAACCAACTCTCTAGGGGTTTCACATTATCATCTCCACTTATTCAAGGGATAGAGCTTTCTCCAATCCTTCCTCTGGAAGCCCGTATAGTAAGAGGCTTCCCTCTGGCAGGGTCACATATGCCTTGTCTCCATTGACAAAACCCGATTCATCTTCAGTGATCGGTGTCTTCACCAGCAAGATTGCACCATTATCGGCTCTAACCTCATACCTCATAGAGTCTCCCACGAAGCTCGCGCTCACGATCTCGCAAGCCCAAGTATTCACATTTCCTGGCTTAGATGTTAAATCGATGAACTCGGGGCGGATCGCTAGGACGCATGTTTCACCATTAATTGGGAAGAATTCACCATTGATTCCTGCGCTTAGATTTAAGCCACTAACGTCGAACTGGGAGCCCCTTCCATTAACATTGGAAACTTTTCCGATCATGAAGTTAGCCTCTCCGAGGAATTTTGCTGTAAATATCTCCTTCGGCTTCAAGTAGAGCTGCATCGGGGAACCGACCTCGACTATCTTACCTGCCTTCATAACTACTACCCTATCAGACACAGAAAGTGCCTCCTCCTGGTCATGGGTGACATGGATCGCTGTTAGACCGAGATCCTTTACGAGCTTCCTCAGCTCGTAGCGGAGCACGGTCCTAACCTTCAAGTCAAGGGCCCCAAGTGGCTCATCAAGGAGTAGTAATAATGAGCCAGATGTGAGGGCACGTGAGATAGCAGTCTTCTGCCTGGCGCCTCCACTGAGCTCCTTAGGATAGAGGGAGACGTAATCCTCAAGGACCATCATGTGGAGCATCTCCTCGACCGGCCCTCTGCGATCAGTCGGTGGGACCCCCCTGACCATGAGGCCGTAGGATACATTGTCGTATACGTTCATGTGTGGGAAGAGCGCGATCTCCTGGAATACATAACCTACACCTCTTTCCTCAATGGGGAGAGGTGTAACCCTGTTACCATCTATTAGGATTTCGCCCGCATCTGGCTTAACAACACCGGCTATCGACTTGATAAATGTCGTCTTCCCGCAACCACTAGGGCCGACGATGGAGAGGTACTCGCCATTATTTATGGTGAGGTTAACACCGTTGAGGGCTGTGACCTTACCGTACTCCTTCCTCAGCCCTTCTGCTCTTATCTCAGGCATCTAGTTCGCCTCCAACTCCCCCTGCAGGCCGAGCGTGGGGTACTCGTAAATGTGCGTGTTCATGGGATCAAAGCTGATACTGACCCAGTCGCCTTTGTTGATCTCCGTATTCACCTCTTTTATAGGGACGCGTGCTGCGATTACGTCGCCATTTGTGAGCATTACGACGTAGCGTATGAAGCTGCCCAAGAAGTGGACTGCCGTCACCTCCCCGGACAGTCTGTTGGGCTCGTCGCCCTTTGGTTCAGGCATTATTGATGTGTTCTCCTCTCTGATGCTGAGGATGACTGCCTCGTCAGTCTCGAAGCTGGAGTCACGTACTCTGACTGTAAGGCCCTCCCTAAGTCTTAATGTGCTGCCCTCCTTCGACCTGGTCTTGACTATGGCCTCAAGGAAGGTCGTGTTGCCGACGAAGTTGGCGACGAATATCTTCTCCGGGCGGTTGTAGACGTGGTAGGGTGTACCTAACTGCTGGAGCTTTCCTTTTCGGAGGACGAGTATCCTGTCTCCTATGGTCATCGCCTCCTCCTGGTCGTGGGTTACGTGAATCACGGTAAGATTTGACTCCTTGGCGAGCTTCCTGAGTTTGGTTCTGAGCTCGAGGCGGAGTCTGCCGTCTAGTGCCCCAAGTGGCTCGTCAAGTAAGAGTAGCTTTGCCCCCGAGGCAAGACCCCTTGCGAGTGCTACACGTTGCTGCATGCCACCGCTGAGTTCGTTAGGGTAGGCGTCAGCTCTTTTATCGAGTCTTACAAGCTTGAGCATCCTCCCAGCGGTTTCCTCGGCTATTCCTCTGCTGGTATTCTTGGCTAATGGGCCAAATACGACGTTCTCGAGGATAGTCATGTGTGGGAAGAGGGCGTAGGTCTGCGGGACGTAGACGGCGTTTCTCTCTTCTGCTGATATTTCGGTAACCTTCTCACCATCTAAATAGACGTCACCATCGTCGGGGTGAAGTATCCCCGCTATCGAGCGGAGAAGTGTGGTTTTGCCGCTCCCAGTCGAGCCGAGGACACAGAGGTACTCGCGGTCCTTGACCTCGAAGGTTACATCGTCGAGCGCCTTTATGGCACCGAAACGTTTTGTTACATTAAGCAGACGAAGGGCTGGCATCTCACTTCTTCCCCCTATAGACTATGAGCCTTAATACCAAAAGCGACGCGAAGGAAGTAAGGACGAGGAATGCGATCCCCAACGCAATATCCGAGTCAGTAACGATGACCTGGTGTTTCACCCAGGATACGAGGAGGACGGGGGCGGTCTTCAAGGTCTGCGAGACGGCGGTGGCAGCACCCGTTTCATCTACGCTCCGTGTGAAAACGAGTATAGAACCCGAAAGGAAGCTATACTTAGTGAGCGGGAGGATTATCTTCCTAAAGACGCGGAATGGCCTACCACCGAGTGTTCTTGCCGTCTCCTCCATCTCTTCAGGTATCCCCTCTATCGCTGCGGCCATAGCTTGAACGAAGTAAGTGTAAGTGATAGTCATGTGGGCAAAGACAAGTATCCAAAACTCTGGAAGGAAGCTGAAGGAGCGCCAGAAGAAGCCGAGGGAGACGCCGAGAGCGACACTAGGCACAACGATGGGGACGTTAACTACAGCGTCGATTAGAGTGGTGGCCAGCTTACCTAACTTCTTCCTCGCGATTAGTATCGCGATTGGTAGCCCCATTACTATGTTGATGAGTGTGACGATGACGGCTATAACGTATGAGAGAGTCATGGACTGCCAGAAGCTTGACCAAACACCGAGACCAGAAATAGCCTTCTGAAGCGTGCCATCAGTCAAGGCGCCTATAGCTGGGAACGTGATGTAGATCGACGGGATCAACACGAATAATCCGAAGACAAGTAGAGTGACACCGTTCCTGATGTTGACGCTTCTATTTGAGCTCAGTCCCGCTTCTGGAACAGGGTAAACGTTTTTGATGGGTATCTTGAGTCTAGTCCCAAGGAGGCGTATAAGTGCGAAGACCGCCACCGAGGATATGATTAATGTGAAACTAACGAGGACCATTGGTCCCTCTAGGCCGGCGTCCTTTGCATTCTTTATAAATACAGGCCCATTCTCGAAGAGCCCCGCGACTATCACAGTGGCACCAGTCTCAGAAAGTGACCGAGCGAAAGCGAGTAGGAAGGCAGCTATGAGTCCCGGTCTGAGGAGTGGGAGCGTAACCGTCCTCGCTATTGGGAAGGCACGAGCTCCTAGGGTCTTCGCAGCTGTTTCGTAGATAGTGTTGTGAGCCATAAGCTCACCCACCATTACCCTAACTATAACTGGAAATGAGAACGCAAAGTGCAATAGGAGGACGAGTAAGAGGCCAGGTGGAACAATGACCCCGAGCACACTGACTGGACCAGTTTTTCCCCAGAAGAGCAGCGTGGAGAAACCCAGAGCGACCGTTGGGATGACGAAAGGAATGTCGGCGAGGGCATCGAGGATGCTAATCCAACGCGAGCCACCTGCAGAGATTATCCATGCGAGTGGTAAGCCAGCGATGAGGTCAAGTGATGCGACTGACAGGGCGATAATGAATGACCAGAATATCGCTGCCTCGGAGCGATTCACTAGCTCCGGGTTCGATAAGACCTGCTCAGCCAACCCGAGCTTAAATGATATGCCGAGAACGGGGGGTAGTAGAATGACGGAGATGAGGAAACTAACAGCGAAGGCGTAGACCACCTTCTTAACTTTGGGGCGTGAGGAGAGCTTATCAAGTGTCGCCATCACAGACTCGAACAACCTAATAGCCATCCCCTCCCCCCCATCTCAATAGTACGAGTCACCGATTTTAGTTATCGCACGTTGATGTACTGTTTATTATTTCCTTTCATAGAAAATATATCCCAACGTAAACTATGGAAAATATATAGATACAGGGGTCATAAGCGGAGGCTTTCAGCTCACTACTATCGATGTCTGGAAAAGGGATTTAAGCAAATCACATGAACCCTATTTGGGCTGCCGACTTGAGCGTGCTCATATTCACAGATAACCCGGGAGTGCAGGAAGTGAAGCTCGTTGCTGACGAACTAAGGAAGAGGGAGATACATGTACGCTCAATGGCACCCTGGGACTTCAATCTCCCAAAAATGCCAGAGCTGGACGTGAACCTCGTATACGCGCCAAGTAACATGCTCCATCGCGGAAGCACCTTCGAACTCACGCACAGACTCCTCATCCTCAGGGAGCTAGAGAGAAATGCGACAATTGTCAACCCAGTCGAGTCGATGCTCCAGTACTCCAAGGAACAGCTCACAATGCGCCTAACGGGCCTTGGCCTGCCTCACCCAAGGACAATAGCAACCGAAAACGTCGAGGAAGCGTACAGCTTCGCCCATAACCTGCTCGAACAGAGTAGTGAGGTCGTTCTTAAACCGACCTGTGGCGCGAGGGGCATAGGGGTCACGAAGCTCAGCGGAATAAGGAGACGCGACGACCTCCTCCAGTTCCTCGTCTGGTACACCCGCGAACACGCCGAAGGAGTCTACTACCTCCAAGAGTACGTGAAGAACCTTGGCTACGACGTCCGCTGCCTCGTAATAGACGGGAAGGTCGTTGGCAGGGAGAGACGGTTCAACCAGAAGGACTTCCGATACAACGTCGCTGTCGGCGGCTCTGCGGAAGCGTTCAATGACCCGATCTACGACGATCTCTCCGTTGCTGTAGCAGAGGCGACCGAGCTTAAAATATGCGGAGTCGACATCCTACCCGGTGAGGACGGCAAACCGTACATCCTAGAGGCAAATTGTTACCCCGGCTACAAGGCGCTCATAGAAGCAACGGGAATACCCATACACGAAAAGATAGCCGACTACCTGCAGAGCCTACTGCGCTAACTCCTCTTCCTGCGTGGGTTTCTCGAAGTATCTGTAGAAAGACCTAGGCAGCGTATGGTAGTCTGCACCCTCGATTTGCGGCGTAAGGTCTACGCTATTATAGGTGTCCATGAAGAGGATGACCTTATCCTTCTCACCTCTTTTTTTCAGCCAATCCAAGCCGCCGAGTAGTGTCTTCGAGGTATAAGTCGGGTCGAGTATGAGTCCTTCAAGCTCTTTCGCTTTCTTTATAGTAGATACGCACTCTGGCGTAAAGGCCGCGTAGCACTTTCCTAGGTAATCCTCAAGCATTATGAGCTCCTCTGACCTCGGCTTGACCTCAGGAACGCTTGGGTCCGCCTTCCTCATGAAGGTGTTAATGTTCCCAATCATCGAGGCGAATTTGCTGGTTGTTATATACCATGGCATAGATACCCTGACAGCTGCAACACGGGTCTGCATCCCCGCAAGCTTGAAACCTAACTGTAGCCCAGAGGCGGTCCCGAGTGACCCCGCCGCCGCGAGGACGTAGTCTGGCTCAGGCATCTCCCCCTGCTCAACCTGGTTCCTAATTTCAAATGCGGCGTTAACGTAGCCCATGTTACCGATGGGACTGCTCGCTCCTCCCGGAACGTAGTATGGCTTCTCACCCCTGAGCCCCTCCCAAGCGTAAGTCAGCCCGAACATGAGGAGTTCAACGGGCAAGTTCGGAGCGTAGTGCAGCTCAGTGCCATAATGGTGATCGAGAAGAAGATTTCTACGGACATACTCTGCGTTTGGCTGGTCGAAGACAAAGCCAACAACTCTGAACCCCATGTTCCTGCCATAGATGGTCGTCGCCAGAACCTGATTCGAGCCCGACCCACCGACAGCAATGAGAGTCTTCCGTCCAGTCGCCTTAGCATCGGCGAGGACCCACTCGAGCTTCCTAACCTTGTTGCCCCCATATATAGGGGAACTCTTGTCATCGCGCTTAACGTAGAGGTTCTTGAACCCCTCAACCTCGCCTAGTTTCTCGAGTTTCTGGATAGGCGTTGGAAATTCACCGAGGCCTATCCAAGGGATTGAATCAAGCCCGTGGTAGGTTTCGAAGATGATGGGCTTCAATGCTGCGTCACGGAGTAAGGTGGCCGAAGTCTGCTTAAGATTAACCACGTTGAGGCCTAAGAGATCAAAGAGTACCCTATTTCAGCTTCGACTTCTGATCTGGATAGCGGATCAGTCAGATTATCTTCCCGTCGTATTCGCAGGTCAGATGTAGCCACGGGTTTCAGGGTTCTTCTCACACGCGTTTGGTGGATGGGTTTAAGCCACATTAGATAGTCGTTTGAGTTTTCCATGAAATAGCGGGTTGAAATAACAGGGCTGATGACAACCGACTATGGTTATATACCCTATAGCAGTCTTCTAGCTGAAAGGTGTACGATTATGCCGAGCAAACCTTATGTGAAGTTGAACGCCGGCGACCCTGACGTCGAGGCTCCGAAGGATGCAGTGGACGCTGTACTGGAGGCGATCAAGAAGGGCGGTGCTTGGACTCACTACGGTGGGGTTGAGATCCCGAAGCAGTTCCGATTAGCTGTTGTAGACTATTATAAGAAGTGGATCGGTCCGGAATACAAGGAGTCGCAGGTTATCCCCGTGGCAGGTAGCAGTGCGGCCCTCTACATTGCGATGGCCTCCGTCCTCAAGGAGGGGGACGAGATCATCCTTTGGGAGCCGAGCTATAGCAACCACTACGTCATGCTCAGGGATATGGGGATCAAGATGCATATCCCCGAGCTGCCCCGCGAGAACAAGTACCACATGGACCTAGACAAGCTATCTAACCACGTCACGAGGAAGACAAAGGCTATCCTCGTCTGCAACCCTAACAACCCGACGGGAACAGTATACAAGAAAAAGGAGATCGAGGCGGTCGGCGACCTAGCTGAGGACAACGACCTAGCCATCTTCTCCGACGAGATCTACCTCCACTACGTTTACGACAACAACAAGTTCGTCGCCCCGAGCACCATTGGAAACCTCCGTGAGAGGACGATCAACATCATGAGCTTCAGCAAGACGTTCAGCATGACGGGTTGGAGGCTAGGGTACGTGATAGTACCAGATAAGTACCTTGTGAGTGCGCAGACGGTTGCACGCGTGACGGCCCCAAGGCCAGCGACGTTTGTCTACCCTGCTGGTGTGGCCTGCCTGCGGAGCGACTTCAAGTACGTTGATGAGAGGAGGAAGGAGTACTCGGCTCGCCGCGACTACTTCACAAAAGCGATTGACGACATGGGTATGCCATGCCACAAGTTCGAGGGCGCATTCTACGCATGGTTCGACGCTAGAAAGTATGGCTTGAAGAGCGAAGAGTTCATTGCACGGCTTGAGAAGGAGGAGAACGTTACACTGAGCAGTGGAGCTGGTTTCGGGACGAAACAGGAAGGCTTTATTAGAGTACCTATGACCGCGCCAATACCTGTCCTCAAAGATGTTGTGGAGCGCGTCCGCTGCTTCACTGCAAAACTATAAGCTGTTCCTCATTACCCTTTTCGATTTCGCGCGTGCACTCCCTCTCCTCATGTTTTTTATCGGCTAAGCGTGTGGTTTACCCATGCTCATTCTGAGCGATCAGGATATAGCTAAGCTGTTGACGATGAAGGAGGCGATCGAGGTGGTGGAGGAGGCGTTCGGGCAGCTCCGCCACGGGAATGTCGTGATGCCGACGAGGAGCACGATCATGCTGCCCCGATACAACGGGAGCATCAGCTTCATGCCTTCCTATCTAGGGGAGTCAGGTGCGCAGGCGACGAAAATAATAAGCATCTACCCCGACAACCCGAAGAAGGGGTTGCAAACGACGGCGGCGTGGATCATAGTGAACGATCCAGAGACGGGGCAGGTCAAGGCCTTCATGGATGGAACCTACCTCACCGGAATTAGAACTGGGGCGGTTTCTGGTGTGGCCCTAAAATACCTTGCCCCAAAGGAGGCTAGAGTCGCGGCGGTCTTCGGCGCTGGGGCTCAGGCTAGGAACCAGGCGTGGGCTGCTGCCACGGTCCGAAAGCTCGACGAGATCAGGGTCTACGACCCAATAAGGCCAGCCGTTGACAGGTTCGCGGCTGACATGAGTAAGAGGCTTGGTATACCCATCGTGAAAGCGGCGAGTGGCGAGGAGGCGTGCAGGGAGGCGGACATTGTACTCACAGCCACGACGTCCAAGACGCCCGTTGTGAGGCGCAACTGGCTCAGCGATAAGGTCCACATCTCCGCTATAGGAGCCTTCTACCCCGAGTGCAGAGAATTAGAGACGGGAATAATCCGTGACGCGAAAGTGGTCATCGACGAGTGGGAGGCTATTAAGCTCGAGGCAGGCGATATACTAATCCCCATACAGGAAGGCGCGATAACCGAAAGCCACGTCTACGCCGAGCTAGGGGAATTGGTCACAGGCGAGAAGCAAGGTAGAACACCCGAGGACGGCTTAACCGTCTTCAAGAGCGTCGGCATAGCAATACAGGACTCGTCCGTCGCTAACCTAGTTCTCAACAAGATCAAACAGAGCGCCTGAACATCAGTTCTTAAAACTCCTTAAGGCGGATCGACCAGCTATTACTGGTTATTTCCATGAGGATCGATGTTGTTATGTTGATCGGCGGCCTCCCCGAGGTGGACCTGAAGAGAAGGCTCGAGACACTGAGGAGCTACGCATCGGTGGGCACGGAGGTTAGGCTCGTAATGACGAAAAACCCGCCGCCTTCTGTTGACTCGTTGGCTGAGATGGAGTTGGCGGCTCCAGGAATTCTGGAAAGAGTACTTCAATCTGAGAGAGAAGGCGCGGATGCGGTGCTGATCTGGGGCGGCCACGACCCGTCTTTACTCTCATCTCGAAGCCTCGTAGACATCCCCGTGATAGGCCCGGGGAGCGCCTCGATGCACATCGCCGCATTCCTCGCTGACTACTTCAGCCTCATAGTCCAGCTACCCGAGGTGGAACAGCTAGCGTGGCGACAGATTAGAGACTACAGGTTTGAGGAGAAGTGCATCGGCGTCTACAGCGTCGACATCCCCGTACTAGAGCTTGGGAAGCCAGAGAGCTATGACGCGGTGAAGGAGACGGTGATCGAGTCAATCGAGGACGGAGCGGACGCTGTCTGTTTTGGCTGCATGGCGCTGAACAACCATGTGGACAAGCTCACGGAGGAGCTGCGGGAATCCAACCCTGGGGCGACGATAGTGCACCCGGGTCGGACCTCGATCAGGTTAGCGGAGATGTTGGTGGAACTTGGCTTAACCCAAAGCAGGTTCACATACCCGAGCCCCCCGAAGCCCTTAAAGCTCTAAACAAGGTGTCAATATTGCATTCTCTGAGGCGTAAGGACAAGGAGATCACCGAAGAGGTAGAGTTGAAGGCCATCCTAAAGGAGGCAAAACACGTCACTCTGGCGATGAGCCTCGGAGACGAGCCCTACCTCGCTACCTTAAGCCACGGTTACAACGAGGAGCAGAATTGCATCTACTTCCACAGCGCTCCGGATGGGAAAAAAGTCGAGATCCTTAAAGCGAATCCACGGATCTGGGGACAAGCCCTCATCGACGACGGTTACCAACAGGGGAACTGCGACCACTTATATAGGACCACCCAGTTCAGCGGCCGAGTCATATTCGTCGACGATCAAAGGGAGAAGGAAAACGCACTGCGCTTGATGATCAGACATCTAGACGACCATCCTGAAAAAATCATTGAGAGCCAGATCACGCCACACTCTACGAGACGCATCCTAGTGGGCAGGATAGACATCGACTATATGAGTGGTAAGAAGGCCGACAAGGTGATAGTTCAACTCTAAGCACACGCTATGCATTAATAATTACAAAATAATAGTTTTACACGCGCGATATGAAAAGAATCGGTGCTCCAGTAACTTGTTGACTAATTAGTTAGCTTCTGCCCCATGAGCCGTTATCTTAAAACATAAGCTAAGACAATTTCACGTGATTCGACCAGAGGGAGCGAAGTCATTGACTAAAAAGTTCTATGCGAAGGTAGATGAGGCTACCTGCAAGGGCTGCGGAATCTGCGTCCACATCTGTGAAACGAAGGGGGGGAAGAACTTGAAGAACGGGCTAAAGAGAACCCTCCTAGGGGGCACCCTTCCGGAGGGGGCTGATAAATGTACCGGATGTCGATGGTGCGAGCGCTATTGCCCAGACTTCGCAATAAAAGTCGAGGAAGTGACACCCGTTGCTTAAACCGGGCAAGCACCTAGTATTGGGTAACATCGCCTGCGCGGAAGGCGCGCTACGCGCTGGGTGCCGCCTCTTCGCCGGATACCCCATCACCCCCGCCAACGAGATCACAGAGTACATGAGCAACGAGCTGCCCAAGGCGAATGGCTCGTTTCTCCAGATGGAGGACGAGATCGCGAGCATCGCCGCCTGTATAGGTGGGAGTTGGGCAGGCGCAAAGGCTATGACAGCCACAAGCGGTCCCGGCTTCAGCCTCATGCAGGAGAATCTGAGCTACGCCCACATGACGGAGACTCCTCTCGTAGTCGTCGACGTTCAGCGCAGCGGCCCATCGACTGGGCAGTCGACTGATGCCTCGCAGCAGGACTTCTACCAGGCCCGGTATGGCGCTCATGGTGACTATGAGATAATCGCACTCTCACCTTGGAGTGCTCAGGAAATGTTCGACCTCACCATCCGCGCCTTCAACCTCGCCGAGCAATACAGGACCCCCGTCTACTTCCTCGCCGACGGGATGATCGGCCACATAAGAGAGGAGCTGGCCGTGCCTGAGAATATCGATGTAATCAACAGGAAAGCGCCCTCTGGACCCAGTGTCACCCCATTTGGCACGGATGACCCTAGCCTCGTTCCCGAGATGCCCAAGTTCGGCCAAGGCTACCGTCTGCAAGTTACAGGCAGCAGCCACCGACCCAACGGCGTCAGGGACTCTAGCCCCAAAGTCCACGGCGACATTATCAGGCGAATAATGAAGAAGATAGCGCAAGCTGAGCCCAAGATAAGAGACGTCGCAAAGCTCAACCTCGACGACGCCAAAATCGGCGTCATCAGCTTCGGCGCGTCTGCCCGACCCAGCTACGGGGCCGTCAAAAAGACCCGTGAGGAGGGAATAAAAGCGGGGCTGCTTAGACTAAAGACCCTCTGGCCCCTCCCTGAGGAGGAGTTCACGAAACTCGCTAATCAGGTCGACGCGATCCTCGTCGTCGAGATGAACGCGGGGAAGCTTGTTCGTGAGGTCCAGCGCGTCGCCTGCGGTGAAACGAAGATCGCATCACTTACACGACTCGGCGGGGTCACGCCTACGCAGGGCGATATCGCTCAAGAGATAAGGAGGCTCGCGCAATGAAGAACCTAGGACAGCTTAAGGCTGACTACATAGTCCAGAACCTGAACGCGTTCTGTCCCGGCTGCGGGAACGGTATAATACTCAACTGTTTCGTCCGCGCCGTAGACGACCTAGGATGGAACGTAAACGACATACTCTGCGTCTCAGGGATCGGGTGTAGTAGTTGGATCCCGAGCCCCCACTTCAGGGGAGACACCCTTCACACGACCCACGGGAGGGCCCTCGCCTTTGCCACGGGTGCAAAGGTCTTCAACCCATCGCTGAAGACGGTAGTCTTCACCGGAGACGGCGACGGAGCAGGGATCGGCGGAAACCACCTCATCCACGCAGCACGCCGAAACATCGGCCTCACCTGCATACTAGTGAACAACTTCAACTACGCCATGACCGGCGGGCAGATCGCCCCCACGACCCTACACGACTCAAAGACGAGTACGAGCCCCTACGGAAACCCGGAGCAACCCTTCGACATCGCCAAACTCGTGGCAGCAGCTGGTGCCACCTACGTCGCAAAGTGGACGACGAACCACGTCCTCGAACTCACCCGGAGCATAAAGGAGGCAATGCAGAACCCCGGCTTCAGCTTCATCGAGGTCCTAAGCCAGTGCCCGACACAGCAGAGGAACATACTCGGCGTACGCGCCCCGCCACAGGAACTCCCCAGCAGGCTCCTCGACATGCTCGCGGAGAGCACCTACATAAACGACGGAGAGGAGAAGCGGAGTTACATCTACACAGTCCTCGCCGGAGAGCCAACATCTGCCCTCAAAGCAGTTGAGAAAGCCCTAGGTGACTCTGGGAAGGCGCAGCTTGTCGACCACCTCACCCTCGGCAGGGTTGCCAGGGTTGAGGCGACGGACATTGAAGCAGCAAAGGCGAGGCTCGGAATCCCCGAGGTCAAACGCATAACAGACTCCCGCGAGGGAAAGCAGGAGATCGGGGTCTTCGTTCGGAAACAACGCCTAGAGTACACCGAGGCTCTACGTGAGGTCGGCAGACGCGCACGAGGTGAGCAGTGATGCAGACTAACATTATGATCAGCGGCACTGGTGGTCAGGGCATCCTCGCCGCCGCCGACTTCCTCAGCGAGGCACTCTTCAGGAACGGATTCCACGTCGTCGGGACACGCAGCTACGGCGCCGAGGCACGCGGCGGCAGCGCCCAGAGCATCGTCATAGCCAGCGACGTAGAGATACATGACATCCAGTTCGAAGCAAGCGACGCGATGCTAATACTCAGCCTCCCCGCCTACAAGAAGTACATAGGTGTCGCCAGGAAGAGTAGCTTAGTCATGGTGGACAGCCATGTACTCTCACGCCTCAAACCCGAGGAAGTGAGAAAGGACGTGGAGCAAGTCGCCGTCCCAGCCGCGGATCTCGCGGAGAAGCTAGGGAACCCAATCGTAGCAAACATGGTGATCCTCGCCGCCTACACCAAGAAGACGGGGATCATAACCCTAGACCAGCTCAGAAACGCCGTGAAGACGCTTATGAGGCCACAGTTCCGCGACTTGAATCTCAAGGCCATAGAGGCTGGGGCTAAGTCGATCTGAGGGGATCGCCACGAGCAGGGAGTATCCGGCCCATCCCATCCCCGGCGTCGCTGGAATAGTCGTTAAGAAGAAAGATGTTCTCCTCGTTATGCGGGGCGGGGAGCCAAGCAAGGGGAAGTGGGGCATACCCGGAGGGGTCGTGGAGGTCGGGGAGACCGTAGAAGAGGCTGTGGTGAGGGAGGTACGCGAGGAGACAGGCTGCTATTGCACCCCTATCAAGCATCTCGCCACATTCGATTCCGTCCGCCGCGATGAGGACGGTCGCGTCCACTGGCATTACATCCTGTTCGAGTATCTTTGCCGCTACGTCTCGGGGGAGCCCCACGCTGGCGACGACGCCGCAGAGGCACGGTGGGTCAGCCTCAATAACCTCGGTGCTGTTGACATAATGGAATCGACACGCCAGTTCGTTGAGAAGACAGCACACGAGGAAGGGCTCCTCGCCTAGGACTCGAAGCCGTTTTTAACCCATCACCTCTAAGCATAATGAGGCGTAGAGTTGTTCAGGGTCAGTGTCGACGTCGGGGGCACCTTCACCGACCTCGTCGCCCTCAATGAGGAGACGGGGAAAGTAGAGAACATCAAGGTCCCCTCAGTCCCGAGGAACCCTGAGAGAGGGGTCACAGACGCCTTAGAGATCTTCTTACGGGGGCACACACCGGAAGATGTTAAGATCGTCGGCCACGCCACGACGATCGCCACGAACGCCCTACTGGGGCAAGTTGACCTTGAGATACCCAAGATCGCCCTCGTTACGACGCGCGGATTCCGCGATGTGGTCGAGATAGGCCGCCAGAGGCGCTCCGAAGTCTACAATCTCTTCTTCCAGCGCCCGCCCATGCTCGTGGAGCGGAAGCTGAGGTTCGAAGTCGATGAACGTGTAGAACACGATGGCAGAATCTTAAAAGCTTTGGATGAGGGACAACTTGAGAACGTCCTTGACGAGATAAGTGGTCTCGGCGTCTCTTCAGTCGCCTTCTCTTTCCTGAACAGCTACGCCAACGCTTCCCATGAGGAGAGAGCGTTCGCCATGGCTAAGGCGAAGAACGCGTCACTATACCTTACAGCGTCCACCCGCGTCTCCAATGAGTACCGTGAGTACGAGCGCACAAGCACCGCTGTAGTCAATGCAGCCCTCATGCCTATCATCCACAAGTACCTTTCAAAACTCGAAGAAGATCTGAGGAAGATGGGGGTAGAGGCACCTCTCTACGTGATGCAGAGCAACGGGGGGCTCTCAATGGCAATGAGCGTCGCCGAGAAGCCAGTCACGATTGTGGAGTCAGGTCCAGCGGCTGGGGTAATCGCCGCGGCTTGGCTTGGGGAGCTAGCAGGGGCTAGAGATATTATCAGCTTCGACATGGGTGGCACAACAGCCAAGGTGGGGACCGTCAGGGGCAGAATACCCGAGATCGTCCCCGAATACGAGGTCGCCGGTCACATCCACATGGGACGCCTCGTAAAGGGGAGCGGCTACCCCGTAAGGTTCCCTTTTGTAGACCTCGCAGAGTGTAGTAGCGGTGGCGGGACCATCGCCTGGGCCGACGAGGGTGGAGCATTGAGGATCGGCCCCACAAGTGCAGGCGCCTACCCGGGCCCCGCATGCTACGGACGCGGGGGTTCCAAGCCAACGATAACCGATGCAAACCTGCTCCTCGGGCGCCTTAACCCCGGAAACCTACTGAGTGGAGGCATGCCAATCTACCCCCAAAAGGGAAGGGAAGCACTAGAGGACCTCGGTGACAAGGTCGCAATGGGCACCGAGGAGGTCGCCACAGCCATTATACGCATAGCCAACTCGATGATGGGGAAGATACTTCGCATGGTCTCCGTTGAGCGAGGCTACGACCCCAGGGGGTACACCCTCGTCGCCTTCGGCGGCGCTGGCCCGATGCATGTATGCGCTCTAGCGGAGGAGCTCGAGGTCAAAAGGATAATAGTGCCATCCAACCCGGGCATGTTTAGCGCTCTCGGCTTACTGACAGCCGACATGTTTCATGACTACATCCATCCCGTTGTGAAGCGTGTGAGCCTAGTGGACCCGATAGAGATCGAGGCGGCTTTCCGAATGATGGAGAAGGAGGGGAAGGACACTCTCACGTCTGAAGGCGTCAAGTTGAGGAGCATGAGTTTCATCCGTCAATTTGACCTCAGATACCTCGGACAGGCCTATGAGCTCACGGTGAAAGCCCCAGATAGAGTAGATGCCGAATCGCTGGCTGCGACTATCATCGATTTTCATAGACGCCACACCGAGTCGTATGGGTACTCCGCCGAAGGAGAGCCCGTCGAGCTAGTAAATCTCCGACTCAGGGCTGTGGGCGCTATTCCCAAGCCTGATTTAAAAGAGACAAATTGTAGGGGCAAGCCAGACAAAATCGGGACGCGTCGCATTTACTTCGAGACTGACGATCTCTGGGCCGAGACCTCTATCTACGAGAGAGGAGGGAGTTGGAATAGCGAGTTTACAGGGCCCGCTGTAATAGAGCAGTACGATGCTACAACCGTAATCTATCCCGGTTGGTGTGTAGAGACAGATGAATTTGGTGACATGATACTCGAGAGGGTTGAGCGATGAGCGTCGACAGGACTACCGTCGAAGTGATCAGGGGTGCCCTAGTATACGCAGCTGAGGAGATGGGTATCGCCCTAAAGAAGTCAGCGTACAGCCCCAACATCAAGGAGAGGATGGATCATAGTTGCGCTCTCTTCGACCCGAAGCGCCGCCTCATAGCTCAGGCGGAGCACATTCCCGTACACCTCGGCTCTATGGCCTTCGCCGTCCGGGAGGGACTTTCTGCCTATAAGGGGACGCTGGGACCCGGAGACATGATACTTCTCAATGATCCCTACCTGAGTGGCACTCATCTTCCCGACCTAACTCTCATAGCCCCGATTTACCACGTCGACCATCTCATCGGTTACGCCGCGAACAAGGCCCACCACACAGATGTCGGCGGTAAGGCGCCAGGCAGCATCGCAGGCGACTCTACGGAGCTCTATCAGGAGGGGATCATCATACCGCCCGTAAAGTTCGTCAGGGGGGGCGCTATAGATCCTGAACTCAGCTGGCTCATAAGGAGCAACGTGAGGACCCCCGATGTTCAGATGGGGGACCTGCGTGCCCAGATCGCGGCCAATTACACGGGCATCAGGCGCGTCCTCGAACTCACCGAGAAGTATGGGGCCTATGTTCTCCACACCTCCATGGAGGAGATCATGGATTACTCGGAGCGCCGAATGAGAGCCGCTATCTCGGAGATGCCCAGCGGGGTCTATGAGGCCTCTGACTACATGGAGGATGTCCCCGGTTGGGGGTTCGCCGAGCTTAGAGTCAGAGTCACTGTGGAAGGGGGTGGCATCAGCTTCGACTATTCGGGGACATGTCCGCAGGTCGAAGCGCCAATCAACGCTCCGCTCGGCGTTACCATAGCGGGCATATACTACACCCTAATTACTGTCACTGACCCGACCATCCCCGTCAACGACGGCTGCTTCCGCCCCGTGACCCTCATTATACCCGAAGGCACCATGACGAACCCGCGGAGACCAGCACCAGTCGCGGGTGGAAACGTCGAGACAAGCCAGCGCAACGTCGACGTACTAATGAAGGCATTCTCTAAGATTGTGCCGGGTAAGGTCACCGCCGCCGGATTGGGCACCATGAACAACGTGAGTGTCGGCGGTATACGCCCTGACGGCACTCCGTGGACCTTCTACGAAACAATCGGGGGAGGTTCAGGAGGCCGTTATAACAGTGATGGTGTCGACGGTGTCCACGTAAACATGACTAACACGATGAACACCCCTATCGAAAGCATCGAAGCCTACCTGCCCATGCGATTCCTCTCCTACGGTCTACTCCCAGACACGGGCGGCGCAGGGGAGTACCGCGGGGGATGCGGAATAGAGCGAAGCTGGATGCTAACCGCCCCGAGGGCAACCCTCAGCATACTAGCCGAGAGGACTAAGATCAATCCCTGGGGCCTGGAGGGTGGCGAACCCGGCGCCCTGGGAGAGTACGTGATCGTTAAGAGGAACGGGGAAATCTTAAAACTCCCGTCAAAGTGCACGGTCCAGATGGAGGAGGAGGACTCCCTCATTGTCCATACGCCGGGAGGAGGGGGGTTCGGCGACCCAAAAAAGAGAGCCCCCGAGAAGATTAACAGAGACATTTCTAATGGCCTTGTATCAGTCGAGGCTGCCCTGCGGATATACGGCATTAAAATACTTTAAATCTGGATAAGAAGGGGTTGACCTCTCTCTCCTCTCTACGCCTTGAAGAAGCTCTTCATCGTTATGATGACCAAGCTCGCTGCAAGGCTGAATACTGCGCAGAAGTAAAATATCCACTCAATTGGCGCGATGGTTAAGATGTAGCTATCAGCGAAGACACCTAGGGTCCCACCAAGGCTCATCGTCATCCCCCAGACACCGGTTGCGGACCCTCTGTCCTTAACCGGAAGCGCCTCCATCGTGACAGCTTGACTGACTGGGAATTCGAGGACGGCACAGAGTCCAAGGATGGCCATCAAGACGACTAGTATTATTGGCGCATTTGTGTAAGGTAGGAGCCCAAAGGCTACGACGCTTACGAGCAGGCCAATGACTATCGGGACGAAGCGCCCTATCCTGTCGGAGATGGTGCCCACAATTGGAAGCCCTATAGCTATTATAAGGGCGTTCGCAGTAAGGGCTAACCCGATGGATACCTCGTTGAATCCTAG
>Ga0154708_1046_pt4 | contig 20455 bp, 17 predicted proteins | sample Rifle2008BG13ft_FD_105568 | JGI IMG/M metagenome (GOLD analysis project Ga0154708, IMG submission 105568) | Candidatus Bathyarchaeota archaeon RBG_13_52_12 | reverse complement strand
CATTGAATTGAATTTGCGGGGTTCTCCTTCCTGAAGGTGTAAGGGACTATGCCAGCACCAGCCTCCATCTCCACATCCTTGTTCACCCACTTATTCCCGCTCAGGTTCCAGAGTCTAAACTGCCATGGACCATCACCTGTCATAGTCGTTGTATCAGTGAAAATCACCTGACCAATATCAATGGAGACGTGCTCGTTACAATTCACGTATTTGGCTATCTTTGAGGCGCCTGATCTTACATTGGCCCAGGTGTCGCCATCTAATGCGTTAAACTGACAGTGCACGACGTGAACAGTCGTCTTTCTCCCAGACTTTGGCTTGATGCTCTTGAGGGCCTCCATCGTTTCGATCGTTGTCTTATAATTACCGGGGACTCCCAGGTTATTGCAGTGGAGATGGATTGTGTGAGGTAGTCCTAGCTCCTCATTTGCCTTGGCTAGGCTAGTAACTATTTGCCTTGGTGTGATCTCGTAGTTATTAACAACGTCATCTAGCCCGCTGACATTTCTCCCCCACTTCCAGTTCTCGACGCCTCCGGGGTTAACTATCTTAACTGCGTATCCTTTTGTGGCTCTCAGCAGCCAGAGGATGAAGGCCTTGAGCATTTCGATGTCGCCGGCCTTAACATATTTTAGGGTGAACAGGTTGTTGCCGAAGAGAGTGTACGCTGCCTTATCTAGCAGAGGGATGTCAGCCATCTCCTCGTGGACATGACGCGCGCTCACTGGAGGCATAGCCGGTTCTAAAACGGATGTATAGCCCATCTGGGCGTAGCGGTAGCCTGTTATGAAGGTCGATGGGCAGCTGTATCCTACGCCTGACCTAGTAACTTTGGTCTTCTTAACGACATCCTTCCTGTGATCCTCAGGTCTTAGCATCCTGCCTGAGTTTATTTTTGAGCCTGCTATATGGCTGTGAATGTCGAAGCCTCCAGGCATGACCACCATCCCGGATGCATCGATAACTTTGGCCTCTCGCTGCTCTGTCTCCTCAACTATCTTCCCATCGCAGACGTAGATGTTTTTCTTCTCGCCGTCTACTCCATTTAAGGGATCGTAGACATATCCTCCTTTGATGATGAGGCTCCTCATATCGAGTCTACCTCCAAAGTCTTAACCCGCTCAATGATGTGTCCAAGTACAACGGCGTCAGAGAATACGCCCTTGGGTGGATCGACAACCTTTCTTAGCTTTAATGGAACCTGGTCCATCCGATAGGCTGTCCCGCTGGTCTCGATCCCCGATGTAGCTATGGGTATCACTACTTTACTAAGCATTGATGTGGGTGTTTCCTTCCGCTCCAGTGTCACAACAGGTATCTTGGATAGGTAGCTGGATGCCGCGAGCGGGAAGGTCGATGCCGGATCAGAACCCATGATGAGGGCAGCGTCGACTTCTTTTCTCGCCAATAGGTCGACAGCTGTGTACTCTCCGGGGTTGTATCTAGGGTATCCTCTACTAAAATCGACCGCGAATGGGTAACCGGTTTGCCATGTCGTTACCATGTTTGCACCGGTTACATTGAAGCAGCCTCTCATAGGTTCAGTCACGAACTTGGTGTGGTGATTGAGATCCGATACTAGGCTGTATAGGGCGTCGACGTTCATGTGCCGGCTCTCGCTCTGATTGAGACCTAAACCATAAAAGACGCAGCCGACTTTTGCTCTCTTCATCCGGTCTGCTAGTTCTTCAAGTATGTCGATTCTGACGCCACCCACTTCACCAGCTGACAGTTTTTGGCCCCTAACCAAAGCCCTCAATGCCTGTAATATGTCGAAGTCACTGTTAGGGGTGATCCGAATGAATTGGTCAGCCATTTTCGATGATCTCGTTTCACGCACATCGACGACTACAATAAATCTATCCTTTCTGCCATTTGGGGTATACTTTCCCTTCGGTGTAACCGAGTACCTTTGGAAGTGTCTCGGGTGAGCCTCGGCAGGGTTGGAACCCCAGAACACGATGAGGTCGGCTCTGTTCTTCACCTCGCCCATGGTCGTAGTCGAGACGCCGGTGTTCTGCATGGCGATGATGCTTGCGCCGTGGCATACCGTTGTTGTGCTATCGATCACCCCACCGATTAACTCGCTTAGATGAACCGCTTCTCTTATCGCCTCGTTATCGGTTTTACTGAGTCCATAGATGAGAGGACGCCTCGCTGATGAAAGAATATTTGTGGCTTCCTTGATCGCTTTCTCATACGTAGCAGGTTTCCCGTCAATTAGCGGGGAGGTTATTCTTCCCCAGTCGTTTTTCATAAACTTTGAATTTGAAATTGCACACGAGTTTTTGGTCTTTACTACCTTGTTGTCTTCTACTGTTATCTCAATATCGTCACAAAGGCACCCGCAAAAAGGACAGATGACGTCACTATAAGATTTCACTCTCATGCACCTCTAATAATCTTAACCAGGTCGTGTATGGACGGTACATTCTTTCCCTCTGCGAGTTCAAGCTTACCCCGAACTCCCTTCAATTGAGGCGTGCCAGTACAGTTAGTGTCAGGCCCGAGTACCTGGTTTACCCAAGGACCATATGGTACAAATATTAATCCAGGAGAGAGGGTCTCTGATATCCGCCCGTGTAGCACAACTTTTCCTATTTCTGTTGTGACCTCTACCGGAGATCCATCTGTAAATCCAATTGCTATAGAGTCGCTTTTACTAATCTCTGCGTAGTTCACACTTTTCGAGTATTCTTCAGAAACCTTACCCACCTCAAGCCCAATTCCCTGCTGAAGAGTTCTACCAGTTAGGATAGTTACATCAATCATACCTGTCAAGAGCCCGCCTCCAAGAGATAGCTGTTATAGTAAGAACAATTATCATTATATTAATTTTCAATAGTTAAGCTTCTCAAAATGAACTAATAGAGTTAACCGCTGAGTGACTGCTTGAGGATGTCATTGTTTATTATTCCATTGCTGAAGACTTTGCCAGTCTTTGCGCATACTAACGTGACTGCCGCGGGTGCGAAGAGTGCTGGATCGATTTTAGTGAAGTCGAAGTCTACTTCACTGTATATCTCGTATGATGTTCTCCCATAATCCTTACAGTTACTAGATGGGGTTCTATCTGCTAGATCAGCCAGAACCTGTTCCTCTTCATCCACGACGAAGCTTGTGACGCCACCGTAGGTCAGGGCGTCCTCGGCGCGTCCCATAGCCTTTCCACTATCTACATGCGGGGGCATGATCGGGGCATAGCCGACACCATATTTCACCTTCTTTAAGTCTATACCGAGAACGTCGAGCCTGAAGAGTCCCGTCTCTACCACCCTTCCTGAGATCTGAACCATTCCAGCCATCGATGTTGTAGAGGTGAGCAGCATGAAGAGGTTGTCAAGCTTAACGTTACAGGATTCAGCTATGAACCTAGCAGCGGTATCCGTGGGTTTGTGATAGCTCTCAAGAAGGATCGTAGCGACATCGGAGTCGTCCTTGTATTCGATCTTCTGGAAAACTTTTTTGGGTTTAAGCGCCAGTGCCCTTGCTGGGCCAGAGCCGTCTGCTGTGTAATCATCTACGGATATCTTCCATCCTGCGAGCTGAGCACCAAATAGTGACCATGCGGGCTGATCCGTAGAAACCACGATGGTGGGTAGTTGAAGCCCGTTATAATCGGAGTAGCTTAAGCTGACGTTCCCGGCTCCACCCATGGCTATTCGGGTAGTCATAAGGCCGGCTTCGTATCCTCCTTTAGCTTCAAGACCTGTGTCGATTATCGTTGATCCGCAGGGTAGTTTTTCAACCAAAATATTGTAGTACTGCGGGTCGTCTAGAAGCCTGTCGACCAGTTTCTTAGTTAGCTTGTTTAGGCTCAGCAAATCGATATCGGTCTCTATTTATTTCGATGGTGTTTATAGAATTAGCGATAAGTATAGATTAAGAGGAGCCGGTGAATGGCTACTTATCAATGTAATCTATGACTGAGCCTTCCTTAGTCAGAAGGTAATATACACGGTTGTCCTTCATTTGCTTCTCTACGCAATATCCCCACTCGAGTATATCCAGGTGCCAGCTGAGTGTTTTTTCATCTAGATCTGTTCTGGTCTTTAGATCCTCGATTGTAGCGGAGCCGCCCTTGAGTTCTCTCAGTATTTTCCTCCTAACTGGGTTGTTCATAGCCCTCAGGTAGCGCTGGTGTCTCTCTTTTGTTTCTTCCATTGAGCCTCCGACAGTTTTCGTATCCTTATCGCTCAAAGATTATTCTCGCCTTTGTCACTTATTTCTTGTCTTGAAGTCGACGTATCCCTCAAGTATGTTCTTCCAATCGATGTATTCACTCATAATCTTACGGCTAAGCTGAATCTTACGTGTGGACATCGGGAAGGAGACTACCCTACCTTCAAGGGGTTCAAGTTTCGTTACTGCTGTGAACGTGTCATCAGCTACAAGTAAAAGGGGGATCCCCTTTGATTCTGCAGCTGAGATTACCTGAACTGATGGGTAAATGTTGCCTGTAAGAATAATGGCACTTGGTTTAGTCTCTAGCGCCATAAGGATCAGATCTGCTCGGTCGCCGCCTGTGATGAAGGCCCTGTCGACACTTCGCCTTAGCCAACTCATAGCTGCCTCAGGGGACATTGCGCCTACTAAATAGTTATCGACTATCCGGTCCAGACTTCCCTTTCCGGCTAGGACCTCGGCGTCTAGAGCGTTTACCACGTCCTGGACTGTGGGGAGTGTTAATTCCCTATGGTCTGGTACGACGCCGTAAACATTGACTTTGCATTTACAGAGAACTTCGGATACTACGCCTCGCATCCGTTCAAGCTGCTGGAATGGAACGAAGTTGATGATTATCCCGAGGACGTCGACGCCTCTTTGTACCAAGTAGTTGGTGTAAAGCATGGCCTTGTCCGCAGATGTGTCGTCGTCTCCTTTAACTGAGAGTATTACTTTGGCGCCGAACTCCTTGGAGAGAGTTGCCATATCTAGGTTAGAGCAGTATAGAAGCTCAGGGGTATGAGCTGCCTCGATTATGAGAATGTCCTTATTCTTTTTCACTTTTTCGTAGCATTCCATTATACGCGCCTTCAAGGAATCGTAGTCTTTAGATACGATGTCCAAGTAACGGCTCCCTATGACTACGGGGCAGAGCTCTTCGATTGGTTCCATTAATCCTATTACTTCCTTCATCATGGTGACGTCGGGATCAATGTACTTGCCTTCAACCATCTTGTGGCCCTGCCCTATCGGCTTAAAGTACCCGACTCTCATACCCATCTCATTAAATACATTGTAGAGGCCTAGACAAAGGGCAGTCTTCCCACTGAACTTAGTCCCAGTTATATAAAGTGTATATACCATGTTTATGATCACATCACTTCATAGTTAAAGTTATTTTGACAGGGTGATCTTTACGTCGAGGGCGTAGGCACCCTCCTCAGCCTTGTATACGACTACTGGATTGATGTCCATCTCCACAATTTCCGGAAAGTCAATAACCAATTGGCTCACCCTCAAGATCATGTCCTTGAGTGCAGATACGTCAGAAGGATCTTCGCCTCTAATCCCCTTCAGCAGCGTGTAGGCTTTCGTATCTTCCATCATCTCTCCTGCCTCATTGTCTGTAAGGGGAGCTAGGCGGAAGGAAACGTCTTTCAGGAAATTAACATAGATTCCTCCGAGGCCAAACATGAGAAGAGGGCCGAATTGTAAATCTTTGCTCATTCCTATGATCATCTCGCGACCCCTAGGAATCATGTGGTAGACCATCACGCCATAGATCCTTGCGTGTGGAACGAATTTATTGACGCTAGTCATCATCTGGTCAAATGCTGTTCTCACGTCGTTGGAAGAGTTAAGGTTCAAAGCTACACCGCCGACATCTGTCTTATGGAGGATGTCAGGGGAGACGATCCTGAGAACAACGGGGTAGCCAAGCTTCTCCGCGTATTCAACTGCCTCATCTGTATTTACAGCCAGCTTATTCTGAGGAACTGGTATGCCATAGGCTTCTACGAGATCTGCTGCTTCGGTAGAGAGGAGCACAACTCTGTTATCCATACGAGCAGCATTAATCACCGTCTTAACTCTGGTCGAGTTGACATCATCGAATCTTTTTAATGAAAAGACTGGAAGCTTCAAAAAGCGCGTATATCTATACATTGCCGATATCGCCTGAATCGCCTTCTCAGGAAAATCGAAGCATGGAACTCCGTTGTTCATTAAGTAACTTGTAGCCTCCTCAACCGTCTTGCCTCCCATGAAGACAGCAAGGATGGGCTTCTGGTTTAGGGCTGACTTCATCTCAACTATGTTCTTTGCAGTCTCCAAGCTCTCCGTCATAGCCTGTGGGGTAAGTAACACTATAATGGCATTAACGCCATCGTCTTTTACCACCTCCTTAAGAGCGAATGCATATCGATCCGCCTTCGCGTCACCCAGGACATCAATGGGGTTACCCGTCGCTGATGCAGGGGGAAGGTTCTTACGGAGTATACCCTGAACCTCGCTCGATATTGAAGAGATCTTGACGCCAAGCTTTTCACTAAGATCAGTCGCGAGGATACCAGGGCCTCCAGCATTTGTGATTAAGGCTATCCCCTCGCCTTTTGGTAAGGGCTGCTCAGTAAAGACTAACCCATAGTCAAAGAGTTCCTCAATACTATTGGCTAGGATCACTCCAGCCTTGTTGAATGCAGTCTGGTAAGCGAGGAAGCTTCCTACAAGCGCACCCGTATGACTCCCTGCTGCCCTGGCACCGGCTGAAGAGGTTCCACCCTTTAGGATAACGATGGGTTTTTTCTTAACAATTCTTGTGGAAGCCTCGAGGAACCTTCTACCCTCCTCAATCGACTCGAGGTAAAGTAGAATGACCGTGACCTCGTCGTCCTCGCTCATTGCTTCCAGAAAGTCGATCTCGTCGAGGTCAGCCTTATTTCCTAGGCTGATGAAGCTATGGAAGCCTATATTCTCTTTTATGACCCAGTCAAGCACAGCAGTCCCGAGAGCTCCGCTCTGGGAGATGAATCCTATCTTTCCTCGTCTCGGCATATCAACTGCAAAACTTAGGTTCAATGGCGTCAATGTGTTTACTAAACCGAGACAGTTAGGTCCCTGGATCCGCATCCCGTACCGTTTACCTATCTCAACAAGTTGTTGCTCTAGGACTGAACCTTCGTGTCCTGTCTCCTTGAAACCCGCTGATATCACAACTAGGGCCTTTACGCCCTTTTTCCCGCATTCTTCAGCCGCCTGTAGGACCGAAGCAGAGGGGATGGTGATCACGGATAGATCAACATCATTTGGAATATCAAGTACAGATGGGTAACACTTCAATCCAAGGATCTCATCTGCCCCAGGGTTCACCGGGTAGATATTTCCCTTGAATCCCGAGTTGAGCATGTTATTTGTTAATATGTAGCCAATCTTACCAGGTGTCCTTGAGGCGCCTATTATGGCGACTGAGTCTGGATGGAATATTGCATCAAGATTCAAGCTAGTACTTTTCTGAGACACCTGGATTCAAGTTACTAGAAATCATCAAAAATAAAAAGGTTCATGAAAAATATCTCTCGCCTTTAGGATAAAAATTCCTAGTAAGTTTTAATTTATTTGAAAAGAGGTTGGAAAATAGTTATTTTTGTTTCTCTGGTTTTTCGATTAGTCTCTTCTTTATCAGGTGAGACCCATCGTCGTAGTGTGGTTTACGCATTACATTGTCTCCATATTTTTCTATTTCCCTGGCATTATCCGCTACCAAAGCCGCTGTTCTCATAAGCTCGTGAGCCGTGGCGCAAAGAGCGGTATAAATTGTCCAGTCCTTCTCCTTGAAGCAAGCCTCAGTTGTGAGGGTTGAAACACGCTTCGCCATCTCGTAGGATGCTCCTGCCTTTGCCAATGAGTATGGGTTTGATAAGCCTGAAACCTTTAGCGCTTTTTCACGGGTAATGTTTAGCGAAGGTAATTCGAGCTTTTCACTCGACTTCAGTTTCTCGATCAGAGCGTCGATCGTCTGGTATATTAGACTATAGACCCCGGTCACTGAGAGCACCTTGGTCGCATCAGCGTTGAAGAGGGCCATCTCAATCGGGTCAAGAAACTCCCTGCGTGCCCCGATCATCGAGTCGGCTTCAACTATTATACAGCCCATCCCCTTGCCCTGAAGCTCCTCGATAAGACTCCTTGGGCCATCTGAAACGACGACCACCGGAATACCGGAGGCTGATATCAGCTCCCTCGCTTTCGTCGGTCCTTTTGTGCTGGCATTAGGGCTCGTTACAAACACTAGGTCCGGCTTAAGACCAACCATGATCCTTGCAACCTCCTCAGACTGTCTTCCACCCATGTTAGCTCCTGAGGAGACGACTCTGACCTCCATGTCCTCCCTTTCGGCCCTCTCGTCGAGAAGGAGCTCGATCATTGGCGCGGTCGCTATGTTACCTACCTTGAGGAAACCGATTAAAACCATTATACTCCACCTAAAAGAAGTTGTTCAGTAGCACGTATAATATTTTACTATATAAAATAGAGTTATCTCAGATTAAAGATGTAAGAAATGAGAAGTATGAATTTACTTATTTGTACGCATCTTGATGATTTCTCTGCATTTTTCGGCGTACTCACAGTAGTCCAAGCAGGATGACTTACTATCTGGCCTTGACCATATTTTTCCACATTTCAGACATACACCGGTGTCCTCATCACTCCAGATCTCAACGTCGCCACCACATGATACACATTTTGTGTAAGCAAGTGTTGGCCGAATAAAATCCCTAATCCCGGGGCATGTCTCTGGGCTTGTAGGCTTAGATCTCTTGAAACTCATTTCACTAACCTCCAAGTTTTTGGATGGGCTAATTATTTTAGGATTATATTCGTTAGATAAATACATTAGCAATACGAGGCGTATTATCAGACTTATTTGTCTCAATGCTTCAAAATGTTTTTTCTGAAGAAAAAGTTAAACGGATTCGCTCACATTCCCATATCATGACTACGAAACCAAAAGTGTTTGGACATCTACTTGTCGAGGTAATTAGACCTGAAAGATGCGTTGCCTGTGGTTCTTGTGTATCGATCTGCCCGGTTGATGCCATAAGCTTTGTCGATGGATTACCTAAGCTGACAGGAAAATGTACTGCATGTGGAGAGTGTTACATGGCTTGTCCTAGAGTAGAGCATGACTTCGGTGAATCTGAAGTTGGTGCTCTTGGGAGGAATAGGTCTGCTGATGAGGCAGCTCATGGTATCCTTCTTGGGGCTTACGCCGTCAGGACGTTGCAACCTAAGGTCAAGGAACACGCGCAGGATGGTGGGGCTGTTACCTCGATTCTTCTTAGTTGTCTCGATGTGGGTGCTAGCGCCGTCGTTGCGGGGCTCGATAAAGAGAAGGCTTGGTTTCCGGTACCAGTTCTTGCAAGAGATAATCACACCGTGATTGAATGCGCTGGGACGAAGTACACCTCTGCTCCTATGCTACTTGCGGTGAAGCAGGCTGAAAAAGAAGGCGTTAAGAAGCTGGCGTTTGTCAGTACCCCCTGCCAAATTCAAGCACTCAGGAGGCGTCAAAAGAATGCATCAGAGACCGACACTCTAGCACTTGGGCTATTCTGTATGGAGACGTTCAATTACGACAAGCTGATGGCTTACCTAAAGGCTCAGGGTGTTGACCCTGAGAAGGTAAAGAAGTTTGAGATTAAGAGTGGTAAATTCATCGCCCACAGGGAGGGGGAGCTACCCTTTGAGGCTAAGATAAGGAAGTTAAAGGAACTGTCACGAAATTGTTGCAGGGTTTGTCTCGATTACACATCGGAGCTTGCTGACTTGTCCATTGGTAATGTAGGTTCGCCTGATGGCAATTCTACAGTCTTAGTGAGAACTCAGAAGGGAGAGGCTGCCCTGAGGGTGGCGGAGAAAAAAGGCCTCATAGAGGTGAAACCCCTAAAGGATTACCAGCCAGGGATGAGCCTTGTGGATCGGCTTAGCGATATGAAGAAGAAGGAAAACAGCGGCAAACCTTTAGATTAGTAGCCCCTTTTGCTTCGCCCTCTCAACGAGGCCTTTCAGTACATCCTCTCTTAAGGGGCGTGGCTTGCCTACTAACATGACTTCGTAGTGAAGTTTAGCGAGGAATTCCACTATCCTGGAGTTTGTGGCTGCCTCTTCTATGGTCTTCCCTATCGTTGTTAAGCCGTGGTGGGGCATGAGCGCAGCAACGTTTTCCTTCATCGCCTCGACGAGGTTGTCAGCTAGCTCATCGGTGCCTGGTGGAGCGAATTTAGCTACGGAGATACCCTTCGCGAGGGCGGGCGCCTCAGTGATCTCTATCCCCATTGGTATGATCTCTTCCCCGATTATGGAGAGGATGGTCGAGTAGTGGGGGTGGACGTGAACGACGCCGCCAGCATCGGGCCACTGTCTATACAGCTTCGTGTGGAACGGCGTCTCGATGCTCGGCTTCTCGTTCCCTTCTAAGACCTTCCTAGTGTCTATGTCAACAACAATAAAATGGTGGGGTTCAAGCTCGGCGAAGCTGTAGCCGCTGGGTTTAATTATGCATTTATTTGTGCCCGGGACTCTGGCGCTTATGTTCCCGGATGCACCGTGTGTCAATCCCTCAGAAAATATCTCACGACCGACCTTAGCGAGGCGTTCCCTGAGGTCTTTCTCGACGGGATCCATCAACGATCAATACGTCTCGAATGCTTCCCTCTTATAAGATCCCCGAAAGCCGGCGACGAGTCTCAAGCCATGAGTGATAAAACCCATCGTATCGCTCTACGAGTTCCCTGTTAGCTCGAACCGGCTTCATCTGCACCATTGACTTCACGGCTTCACCAATGTCACTGTATAACCCAGACCCAACCGCTGCGCAGATGGAGACTCCGATGGCGGATGCATCCCTTTCAACGGGCACAATCACTGGCTTTCCAAGCACGGCTGACTGAATCTCGTTCCAGAGGTTTGACTTTGAGTTACCCCCACAAAAGCCGAGCTTCTTTATCTCGCGTCCGGTTATCTCAGTGAGCTGCTCTAGATTCGCCCGGACAGCGTAACAGTTCGCCTCAATTATTGCTCTAGCGAGGTCTCCTCTTGTGAATTTGGAGGAGCCTATTATTGTTGGAGGGACTGCGATGTCGCTGAGATAGTACTCCTCCAAGTAGGGGGGGCCCGAGTTGAAGACGCGTGGGCCTAAGAATATTTGGACACTGTTAGATCCTGGCGGCGTGGTTTCAGCGATGGCGTTCATCGTCTCGTAAACCTTTGTGTTGGCTTTCTCGCAAAGGATGTTGTCCCTGAACCACCTGTAGACCCATCCTGTTCGTCCCGCGTTGCTCTCTATTACCCACTTTCCTGTTGTGGCATGCATGTTCGTCCATGTGCGTTTTTTCTTGTCGAAGACAGGCCTGTCGGTAACCATCTGTACAGGCGTGGTCGTCCCGCCAACTGCTACGACATCGCCCGTCTTGTACGCAACGCAGCCGAGGAGGCCGCATTGGGTGTCGGCTCCTCCGACGACCACTGGAGTTCCTTCTAGAAGCGATGTGCCTCTGGCGGCTTTGCCGGTGACCTGCGAGACCTGTGTCCCATTATGCATCACTTTTGGGAATATCTCCATGGGGATGCCGATCTCATCAATCAGCTCCCACGCCCATTCCCCCTTCTCAACGTTGAATAGGCACGTTTCGCAGGCGCTGGATCCCTCAGTGTAGGGTGTACCGCCTAACACGTATCCAGCCCAGTCACTTATCATCAGTAATAAGCGTGCTCGTGCCAGTATCTCTGGGTGTTTGTCCCTGAGCCACTTCATCTTCCCCGCTGCTATCCAGCCGGGTACGGGCCAGTGGCCGGAGAGGTGGTATATCCTCTCACCGTAGGTTTTGTTGAATTCGTCTCCGTGGGTATAGATGTCTGGGGTCACCTCATATGTTATTTCTCGACCCTTTGCGTCTAGGAGGACAAATTCTTCCCTCATGCTCGTTGTACTGACGGCAGCTATCTGCTCAGGTTCGATATCAGAGGTGTTAAGGGTCTTTCTGATCGCCTTTTTTATGGCTAGCCAACCTATCTCTGTATTCCATTCATCTCTATCCCATTCTACACCTGATTGAGACACTATTTTACCGAAGGTATCAACTAGGAAGCACTTAACGCCGCCTGAGCCGCAGTCAATTGCCATGAGGTAGTCAGGCGACAAACACGATCAGCTCTCCAAGACTTTTGGGTTAGCAAGCTGGTTTCTTTTGATCTTCTCACCACGGAGATACTTGGCGGTCGCCTCTGCAACCTGTTGATAGCCGCGGCTATCAACCTCGGGTGAGCGCCCAGCTGTATGGGGGGTCACTGTAACATTATCGAGCTTTAAGAGTGGGTTCGAGGGTTTAACAGGGTCTTCCTCGAAGACGTCAAGGGCGGCGCTTGCGATCCTCTTGGACTTTAGTGCCTCGTAGAGTGCCGCCTCATCTATTATCTCCCCACGAGCTGTATTGATAATGACTGCCTTGGGCTTCATCAACGCGAGACGCTCAGCGTTTAGCATGTGAGTAGTCTCGGGTGTTAGTTTGGCATGGATGGAGACGAAGTCGGAGCTCATGAGTAGGTTTTCGAGCTCATTTTTAATGCATCCTTCATCAACGAGGGATTCCACCGTTATGTAAGGATCGAAGACCTGTACCTTCATCCCAAAAGCGTTCGCCCTCTTAGCGACGCGTTTTCCCACTTCACCGAAGCCGATCAAGCCAAGGGTTTTCCCGCCAAGTTCTTGAAACTCGAAGCTATCTAGATACTTTCCTCGCCCTATCTTTGTTGATTGTTCGAAGTATTCGCCTGTCTTTATTGCTAGGTTGTGGCGAGCGATCTGGCGAGCTTGAGAAAGGATGAAGCCAAGGGTTTGATCAGCGACAGACTCTGCATTTCTTCCTACAGTGCCTACGACCATGATCTTTCTATCTGTGGCGGCGGAGACGTCGACGTTTACCGGGCCCCCGCGGGCTATTCCGATGACCTTGAGGGCTGGGTTAGAGTCCATGACGGAGCCGGTAATTGGGGCGAACCCGCTCAATACTATCTCCGCCCCCTTGATGTTTTGCTTGATGTAGTCGGGATCACCGAAGGCTTCCTTTACGTTCTCACTCGCCTCGGTGGACCACTTGAAAGCACCCGCTTTGTTCTCTAGATAGATGAACTCATGTTTCGAGTAAGTATCGCCAAGGCTGTCCTTTAGCATCTCTTCCCAGATCTGCTTCGCATCTGCTTTGGACCATGTATCGTAGAGTATAACGATTCTAGTCATTATAGTATGCTTCAGAAAACGATTATTTCACTTTTTAGCTAAAAATGTTCAGCTATTCTAAGTATTTCAACCTGGTGAGTGTTTCCCCTTAAGCGGTGAGTAAATAAATATAGCAGTAATATAATGAGCGAATAGTCGTGTCATTAAAGAACTGGCCTACACTCCTTTTACACACTAAGTAAAACTCATCTCGCGAAAGCTGAGTCTGTCAGAGTGGAGATGACTAAATTTTTCACAAAACTTAACTCCAACCCCGCAACCTAGTTCCATGGATTCCAAATTCTATTTCCTAGTAATCATCTGCCTAACGGTTGGCCTAGTCGGTGGCTATCTCATCGCCTCGACGCCTCTCAAAAATCAGGTATTAGCCTACGAGCTTAAGATTCAGAGCCAAGATGTGGAGTTAAACGCAAAGGATGCTCAGCTGCAGGCTCAAGATGCGCAGCTTCAGGCCCAGGATGCACTGCTTCAGGCCAAGGATGCGCAGATTCAAGCTCAAGCTGAAATGATTCAGGTTAAGGATGCGCTGCTTAAAGCTCAGGACGCACTGATCCAGGGTCAAGAGGATCTGATTCAACAGCTTAAGGCAATCATTGCGACGCTAGAAGAACCTTAACACCACGCGTTTTAATCAAAGCTATCGAACTTGGCGCGTAGTGTAAAAATTTGCGAAGATCCGCGGAGTCATGCTCGCACGTACTTTTAACCTAACCTACAAGATGCATGAAAAATACACTTGAGATAAGATACCCCAGGATAGCCCCCCCACATAGATAAGGAAGCCCCGCTTGAGGCCTTCCCTTCGCAACGAAAAAGGATAGAACCGAGAATCCGATCAGCGTCCCAATTATGATCGCACAAACTATGGGAAGCGCTACGATGCCAAGTGAATCATAGACTGAGATAGCTAAACATCCAGGTAATACAATGTCTCCTAACCCCATGTAGACAGCTTTACGGTTCTCGGCGCCTTGAGGGGGCTTCTTGAGTATTATCACCTTTTCAGCTTGACTATAGTCTCTGACTTTTGGGATTATCAGAACCAAGGGTAAGCCTGAGTTGATGACAATCTCAGCGAGTGATATCATATGACCTGTGCCATATACAGCAATGGCATCGTAGACTGCTAAGCCAATTAATAAAATTGCCATAAATGGAGGTCTTATTGAAATTCCAATGAGGGCCATCGCGGCTGTGCCGAGAAGGAGCGCAGTGGTGTCGATAAGATACCATCTCGGCCACTTTATCAACGCCGTAACAAACAGTACCGAGCCCAATATAGACATCCAAGTTGCCAAGGGGTCGCCCACAACGAAGAATGAAAATGTATAAAATGTAGAAAAAAGTGATGACCAGGTCACCCCTGCTAGAACCCACTTCACAAGCCTGCCTCCAAAGAGGCGCCCCAAAGTGAGGATCAGGGCTGTCCCCACAAACATCATCAGAAAGAAGTACATGATGTTTAGGGGGTCACTCGGCTCCGCGAAGGCATAGAGCTCTAAATCACTGAATGGCTTCGAAAGTAAAATAGCTAACCCATCAGTTAATATGAATAATAGCCCCATCACAAAGAACTGTGAAGCTCCGATAAACGTAGTCGAATCTTTACCAGCCACGAACCTATACCTATGCGCTACTTAATTAGTCTAATTTCATGCGCTCATTTTCACTAATCATTTTCTATTCTTGCTTTGTTTCTTATTGCGCACAAATTGAGGCTTGATTATTGATTGTCTGAGTGACAAATCATCCCATATATCGTCTAGTGACTCGATAGTCTTCACGCCGAGGACTCCCATGAGCCTACCAAACTTCTGCCTTACCTCGCTGCGAACTTGTACCCCCTCTGCTTCGAGGAGCTTAGATAAGCGCTTAGCTTTGGATCTACCCTCCTCATCGAAGTCAGTGAGGATTAGTATCTCTCGGGTTTTACTTGATAGGTCGGTCGCGATGTCGTGCTCGGTCTTCCCGATATGAGAGCTTACATCCACAGGCATGAAGGCGCCTAACTTCTTGATGGCCTCAACGTCCCTATGCCCCTCGACTAGCACTAGTTCCACGTCTTGATGTTTCTCTGTGAGGATCGCCTTCAACTCCTCGAGAGCCTCGCGCTGCCTCTCCCACCTAGTCGTCATGAGGTTAATCTCCCGAGACGAGAATTAAGGCGAGGTCGTTCACGTTTGTCCCCGTGGGGCCGGTGATGAGCAAGTCCCCAAGTCTATCGAAGAAAAGATAAGCATTATTTTCCTTTAAAATCGCCTCTACCGACAGGTTGTTCTGGTTTGCCTTATCGAATGTTGCTCCGTCTATGATGGCGCCTGCTGAGTCGGTGGGTCCGTCGAGGCCGTCTGTGGCGAGGGATGCGATAAGGCAAGGCAAACCAGAGATTAGCCTAGCTCCGCCGAGTGCGACCTCCTGGTTCCTCCCCCCTTTGCCTGTCCCCTTTACTTCAACAGTTGTTTCGCCACCTATGATGATTGCTGCGGGGGTATCGAGTCGTCTTCCCCAGGATGCCAGATCCCTGGCGATGCCAGCGTAGACGCTTCCGACGTGCCTCGCCTCTCCCTCCACCATCGTGGAGAGAACCATCGACTTGTACTTTAGTCGCCGTGCCCTTATAGACGCGGCCTTGGCAGCATGCGAGTTGCTCGCAACGAGGACGTTTTTTGTCCTGTTAAAGACTGGGTCATTATCTTTTGGAGTATCGGGAATACTCCCTGCAACTCCTGCCTTTATTCTCTCCTTTACAGCCGGGGGGGTTTCTCCCCATATATCATACTTCTTGAGGACGGCCTCCGCATCTAGCCACGTTTTTGAGTCGGGGGTGGTTGGTCCGGAGGCGATGGTATCGAGGGGATCACCCACTACATCGGATAGGATTAGGCTCAGTACCTTAGCGGGCTGGCATCTCTTAGCGAGCTGACCACCTTTAAAGGAGTCGAGGTGCTTCCTCACGGCGTTGAGGTCGTTTATCGTTGCGCCTTTTTTCAGGAGCTTTTCCGTCACGGTTTGAAGGTCAGCGAGTGTGATGCTGTTGGCGGGACATGGCATCAGAGCTGAACCGCCGCCAGAGATGATCACTATGACGAGGTCATTACGAGTCAGTCCAGACACTATGTCGAGCATCTCTTTCACACCTCTCACACCGGTTTCATCGGGTACCGGGTGTGAGGCTCCGATCAGCTTAACCTTCTTTAAGCAGTGCTTCCCCTCTGTGCCCTTTAGGACGTTGGCTACGCCTCCTGTGAGTTTGTCCCCGAGGATGGACTCGACAGCTTCTGCCATAGCGCCCCCCGCCTTCCCGCCTCCAACTAGGTATATCCGCTCGATTTGGTTGAGATCATAGGTTTTGTCTTCAACTATTAGCGAGTGTCCTCTGAGTTTGACCTTGCTGTGGACCGCCCTGGCTGGTTCTACGGCGTCGAGAGCTGATCCGAGAATCGTCAGAGCATCGCGTCTTAGTTTGCCATAAATACCTTCGCCGTTTGCTAATATGATGTCTTCGTTGAGGAACTTCAACTCCGTCTAGCCCATGTAGAGAGGAGTTGTTCTCGTCTAAAAAATGGTTGGAGGGTGCTACTCTTTGACAATGTACTCGGCAGCTGTCGGAGGCTCGGGGCTCATGCCCTTCCTTGTACGTATCTTCTTAACGACATCCATCAGCATGTTGTCAGGGACCGGTGCCCAGTGGTCGAAGGTGCTCTGCCAGAAGGCGCTCCCACTTGTGGCTGCGCGCATCTCTGCGCTGAAGCCGATCGTCTCGCTGACAGGGACGAAGCCAGTAAATACGGAGACAGCCCCCTGCTGCTCCATGTCGTGGACCCTTCCCCTCTTCCTGTTGAGTAGGCCCGTGGCGTTGCCAAGCCAAGTGGCTGGGACACGGACCTGTATCTTGTAGATGGGCTCGAGGAGTGTAGGGCGCGCTGAGAGCATACCAGCGTACATTGCGCCCCTGACCGCAGGCATCATCTGAGCGGGGCCCCTGTGAACGGGGTCTTCGTGGAGTGCGACGTCCACCATGTCGACCATGAGTCCGCGGACGATCTCACCCGCGAGTGGGCCTTGTTGTAGAGCCCAGGTAAATCCCCCGGAGATGTGCTCCTTGACTTCGCGGATGCCCTGTATACCTACGGTGGTATCGATCATCATGTTGGCATTCTCATTGATAGCGAAGACCTGACGCGCCTGCTTAGTCGTCCAACCGGCCTTCTCGACGAGGATCTCCTCCATCTTCCTCTGGCTTGTGATGACGCTGATCTCGCCGTTGCGGATGAGATCAATTATCTCGGGATCAAGGGGAGCAAAAGTGAAGTAGACTCTATTGTGTTTATTGGGGCTCTTACCCATAAATGGGCCAACGCTATCGCGTATCGCTTCACGGTAGACGACTGTAGGTTCGCTCTCAGTGACGTCTAGGTTGTACTCGCGTTTGAGGTCCTTTAGGGCGATCTCGAGGTGGAGCTCACCCATCCCTGCGAGAAGGTATTCACCTGTTTCCTGGTTAATGGTGGTGACTAAGTTGGGATCCTGTATACTCATTTTCTGCATGGCGTCGATGAGTCTGGGAAGGTCGATGGGCTTCTTGGGTTCAACAGCGATTGTGAGAACAGGGTCAGAAGCGTATTTTATGGACTCGAATCCCACAGCGTCGGCTTTGAGGGAGGGCTCGACGAGCGTCTCTCCCGCCCTGCCCTCGGCTATACCAAGGAGGGCAACAATGTTCCCGGCCGGTATCTCATCGACGATCTCCCTGTACTGACCCATGTATATACTCACCTGCTGGGCCTTGAGGTCCTTCTTTGCGCTGACGAGGTGAAAATCCTGTCCTTTATGTAAGGTTCCACTGAATACTCGTCCAGTGCTGACGACCCCAGCCTGGGGATCGATTACGATGTTGGTTATGCATACGACTGTGGGGGCGTTGGGGTCGATAGCATACATTGCCTTGCCCATTGGGCTCTCTGGATCGCCCTTCCAGATGGTCTTGAGTCTCCTTGGTTGTGAGATGATAGGGTTGGGTAAGTGTTGGATGACCATGCTAAGCATGGCCTCTGCAAGAGGTAGTTTCTGCTGTATTTCTTCGAGTTTGCCTTCCTTGTACATCTGGACTAGTTGATTGAAGGTGATTCCTTTCTTCTGCAACAGGGGGAGGGTAAAGCCCCATCGGTCGAGAGCTGATCCAAAGCAGACTTGGCCTGCGCCGGCGTTGACGGTCCACTCGTTCTTCAACTCGTCTGCAGCGAATGTCTGGACGATCGTATTGAACTGGTTAATGATGCGTAGGATCTTCGCCTGCGCCATTTCAGCGTCCATCTTGAGCTCCTTGATAAGCCTGTCGAACTTGTTGATGTATAGAACCGGCCGCACTGCTTCATCTAAAGCGAGCCTGAGGCGGACCTCGGTCATGATCTGGAACTCCTCGACTGCGTCGACGAGTAGGATGCAACCGTCGAGTGCCCTCATTGCACGGGTGACTTTACCGCTGAAGTCGACGTGGCCTGGTGTGTCAATCAGGTTGATGACATAAGGCTGACCTTTCTCATCCTCATAGAGCAGACTAATATTCGCTGTCTTAATTGTTATCCCTCTTGCCTGCTCCTCATCAAGGTAGTCGAGAGCGCGGGCTTCACCAGCACGGTCAGGTGACATGAGCCCAGCCGCAGCGAGCAGACTATCACTCATCGTCGTCTTGCCGTGGTCGATATGTGCGATTATACCAATGTTTCTGATGTGCTCCTTGTCAAGCATCAGTTTCAGGATGTCGCTAGTCTGCTTGTAACGTACCATAGATCGTCAAATCCCCTTTTAACGAATTGTTTATAGACTGCAAAAAGGCTCTTTTAAACCTATTTATTCTAATGTTACCTTCTTTTAAAAAACTACTAATATTGCTCATTATATTTATTTCTATGATACTAACATGACCGATGAGGAAAAAATCATATCATAATAATTCACACCGGAATCTAAGTGCGTGTATAAATGAAGAGTCTTGCAACTCTGATGTGATTTTGTTAAAGAAGATTTGTCTAAAACATAGTTATCGAATGGTTCTAATAATTATTAGTATTCCTGAGATAAAATTGATGAAAATTATGTATACGTTTTTAGGCGCTATGATATAAATATGAGTATATGCCAATTTTTCTCCCCAAAGCCATCTGTTTATCATGAAAATAAGGATAAACGTGTTTATTCATCTAAGAGAATGATGACACCTCGTTCAAACGAAGAACTTATTCAGTATATACTATAGTTTCCAGAGTTAGAAAAGTATTATATTACTGATCGGAGCAACTTTTTAATCGATTTTATTATTACGAAAAATGTGGTGGGAGGATCTACTCCTCTTTACTCGGTTCTTCCCATACCTGGCAAATGTCATTCTTTCCCCGGAGAATATTATCGATTGATATCTCGGCTATGGCTGAGCTATGCTCGGCAATTATCTTAAACTCCCAAGCGATCATATTGAATCGGGTAGTCAACTCCGAACTCGTGCTGTGAAACTCCGTAAGAAGCTTCTCCTCTTCCAGCTGTACAGCCTCGTAGAGGTCTACGGCGTCGCTCGCTAATTTTAGGTCCTTATCGACTATGCTCTTCATCGCCTTGTCAAACATGGTGAAACTAACTAGAGCGAGTTGCCCAAGGCGCTCAATTAGTTCACTATCAGTTTCCTTTTTGTGGTTCTCCAGTTTTAGCAGGTTAATGCAGACGGAGTTTAAGCGGTCGCCGATCATCTCCAAGTACCAGGCTATTAGATTGTATTCAGCGATCTCCATAGGATCGATGATGCCAATGCTCTCGGATAAGACACGGCTCTGCTGAGCGGAAGCAAGGAGCCTTGAGAGTAGCCAGTAGATAGTGTCTGCTTCGTGTTCGCGGGTTATTGCGTCCTTGGCAAGTTCACGATCCTCGTCGATTAGGCTGTCGATGGATTCCTTGAACATGATGCTTGTTATGACGTAGAGACGCTTGACGACTGTCTCTATGGGGAAATTCTTCGGGTCGATGCTGCACTGAAGAACTAGGTGCTTATCGCTCTCCTCGATTATTCCAATACCTAGTAGCCTTTGGGTTACTTCTCTAATGCTCTCAATCTGCTCTCTCATTAGTCGACGGCTTGATTCCACCCTTATCATGTTACGGCCAAGTACGTAATTACCCACTATCACCCGGTCTAGTATCGTCGTATTATCACACTCATCTACGTTG
>Ga0154708_1108_pt18 | contig 20974 bp, 20 predicted proteins | sample Rifle2008BG13ft_FD_105568 | JGI IMG/M metagenome (GOLD analysis project Ga0154708, IMG submission 105568) | Candidatus Bathyarchaeota archaeon RBG_13_52_12 | reverse complement strand
TAGTAGGAAAAACTTAAAGATCAAACAGGCACATTTCTAAACAATGTACTGGAAAGAGACCGATAACCGGCTAATTCGACGAGGAGAACTCATACTAGACCCAAAATATCTAACAAACCCAATACAAGAACTAAAAACCATGAACAACCACAAGAAAGGACGCAACTACCACATACCCAACACCTACATCCAGCTCCTCGCAGCCATCCGCTACCTCTACCAGATGCCCTACCGCCAACTTGAAGGCTTCACCAGAGCCCTACACAGACTCGTCCCCTCAACCCCAACAAGAGCCGACTACTCGGGCATCAGGAAACGCATCCTACGCCTCACCATCGAACCATACCGAGACCTCAAGGAGACGAACGAGCCAGTCACCATAGCCGTCGACTCCACCGGCATCAGCGTACACAGGGCCGGGGGCTGGATCGAGAGGAAGCACGGCAAGAAGAGGCACTACGTCAAGCTTCACTTCGCCGTTAACGTGGAGACTCATGAGGTGGTGGCGATGGAGGTGAGCACCGATGACTCACACGATGTGGAGGCGCTTCCGGGGCTCGTGGAGGAGTCCGGTCGGAGCGTGCGGGTCTCGAGGCTCCTCGGTGATGGGGCCTACGACTCGTCTAGGGTCTATGGGTTTTTGGAGGAGAGGGGTATCGAGGCGGTGGTTAAGCCGAGGGGTAACGGTCGGGTGGATCGTGGTCACCCGCTTAGGCGTCGGGCGGTGGGGCTTGTCCGGGGCCTGGGGTATGGTGGGTGGGCTGTGTCGGTGGGTTATGGTCGGAGGTGGGCTGTTGAGACGGCTTATTCGACGTTTAAGCGGTTGTTTGGGGAGCACAGCTTGGCGAGGGACTTGGGTAACATCGTGGTGGAGCTTGTGGGTAAGGTGGCTCTGTATAATATGATGGTAAATGGGTGAGCGGGGGATTGGTCTGGAGAAAAGTGTCTGTTCACATTTACATTAATCCACAGAGCAAAAATAATGGTTATTTAAGACTATCCGAGTAATAATCAACTTCAGCGGATTCCTCAAAACTATTTTTTACTTTTATAAAAAAGACACTATTATTATTCCATAATACAAACACCTTTTTCCAGCTGCTTAATTCCCGGTCGTATCGTTTTTCATTCTTTACCTGCATATTTAAATCGCGGTCTGTGATGGGCAGCGTTTCTTCGTTGTCGAAAGTCACCTTATAATTACTAATCTTCACATCTGGCTTATTGTAGCCAAATTTTGGGCTGAGGATTAGCCATGGCTTTTTGCCACTTACTGGATTTTTTAACCAGTCTTGAAAATCGTGCCCACATACACTTTCGCGCGCGCGAGTAAATAAGAAATTAACATGAAACTTACTGAATGTCTTGCTAGGAGTGTTAGTAATAGATAGATGTGAAAGTAGGGGGTTTGGGTTTGGGGCCATAGCCTTATCATCCGACTTAAACCCATTCAGGATATCGTCAATGTAAAAAACTGTACACAAGCGCGTAGCTGTAGATAAATGATTAATACACGTTGAGAGAAGCAAAAAACATGGCGCACAAACAGCAGGGATACAGATTTGAGAACGACTGGTCCCTAAAAGAAATGAAGGACGACCTCGATGGCCTAAACAGTGCCCTAGTAGTACCCATCAACGTTGAGGTCAAAGCCGACCACATGGTCCTAAACTACGACAACATCAAACAATACGTTGAAGAAGCAAAAACAATCTCAGTCATTGACTGCGGCTGCAGGACAAAAATGAAACACTGCGACAGACCCATCGAAGTCTGCTTAGGACTAAACGACAAGGCCGAAAAGTTCCTCACCGAGCCCATTTATAAAGAAAAGAGACCCCACAGAATATCAAAAGAAGAAGCAATTGACATCTTGAAGAAGACAAACGAAGCCGGACTAGTTCATATGGCCTATGTTCACAAGGACGGCGAAAACGAGGGTAAGCCAGACGTTATATGCAGCTGCTGTTCCTGCTGCTGCGAGATTCTTGGGGCTACTCTGCGATATGGCCTTTCGCCACATGTGTTGAAGGCCTCAGCGAAATCGGAGACGGAGGAATCAAAGTGCACGAGTTGCGGCGTCTGTGTTGAAAGATGTCACTTCGGCGCGAGAAAGATGGCGAATGAGGGATTAGAGTATGATAAGAATCTGTGCTTCGGATGCGGTCTCTGCGTAAACACCTGCCCAACTCAGGCCATAACATTGAAACAGTTGAAATAGCCACCATTTCGTGTTTGGGGCTATTGCCTAATCCTTAGCTTCGCCTGATTTTAGAATAATCTTAACCCAAACTCACTTCTGTATAAGCCTCATCTAAGCGTTGGGCACATCACCGTATATGCAACACAAATAATTCGAGGTGAAGTGTAGCCCCGTTCCAGTAGTATTCGCCAGAACCATTCGTGTAGGGATAAAATGATTACATCGTTTTTGGGGCTGCTTAAGGGGTCTTTGTGAGGCGTTTAAGCTGGTCGCTCAGGCGTCTTCGCCCCGTCTCGGCTGTGACCTCGCTTCTTGTGGCTTCGATTACTCCTCGGGTTATGTCGAGTTTACGTCTGAGTCCTTTTAGGAGGCTGGCGTCCTCCATTGCGACTAGGTGGAGGTAGATCTGCTCCATTCGATTGAGGTGGCGCTTCGCCTCGTCGAGGTCGCCTTTTACGAGCGCGTCTAAGGCTTCGCGGCGGAGTTCACCGGGGACGTCGCCTAGACCGAGGATGTATTGAATGGGTGTGGCTGCGGTGATTTGGGGCGTTGGGTATGTGCCTGTGGCGAGAATGCTGTGAAGGATTATGGCCTCTGCGTGTTCTTCGTGGGCGGCCTCGACCTCCTCATACTGCTCGAGTTCGGGGTGAGCGTTTATGTGGGGCTTAGTCTCGTCGAGAAGACGTCGCGCCTCGTCGAGATTAGCCTGAGCCCTGTCTGCTTGCTTGTTGTGGTCGAGTAGGATGGCCTGCTTGCTTAGCTGGCGGGCTTTGCGGGCTCTGGCGAGAACCTCGTCTCTAGCGTTTTCTCGTGCTTGAAGTTCATCGGTGGCTTGATTTATGATGTTTTGGAGGTTCTCCTCGTCGGTTTGCATAGGTGTTGTTGGGTAGGGGAGCTTATATTCGCTCGCCTGAGGAGTCTTGTTCCGAGTCCAGCTACACTTTGGCTTAGAAGTTTTCACTCGCTTCAGTAGGGTTGGTTGATTATGTCTCGGAGATTGTCGGCTGTGATGTTGCCTCCACTGAGGATGAGGCCGATCTTCTTTCCCCTGAGTTGGTCTCTGAGGTTAACCGCGGCGGCTAGAGGGGCCGCCCCTGCTCCCTCGGCGATGGTGTGAGCCTTCTCAGCGTATAGTTTAATGGCGGCTCGGATCTCATTCTCTTCCACGAGTGTGAAATCATCTGCTAGTCGGCGGAGGATCTGGACAGGAAGCTCGAAGGCTTGACGTGTGGCTAGTCCGTCGGCGATTGTCTTAGCTGGCGGGGTGGACTCGATGTTGCCACTGATCCAACTGTTGCGTACAGCCGGTAACGCCATGGTCTGTACCGCGATGATGCGCGTCTCTGGGCTTAATGCCTTGTAGGCGATGGCACAGCCGCAGGCGCACGTTCCGGCTCCTACAGGCGCTATGATAGCGTCTAGGTCTATCTGGCGCTCAATCATCTCCATCGCCATGGTGCCGACTCCGGCGATGAGGTGGGGCTCGTTTGCGCTATGGATATAGCGGTAGCCGTGCTGCTTAGCGAGAGACTCGGCGTTGAGGCGGGCTTCGTCGAAGTCCGCACCGTGTTCGATGATGGCTGCGCCGTGGCTCTGTATCGCGGCGACTTTATCGGGGTTGGCGCCCTTCTGGACGCATACAGTTGCTTTTACGCCGTAGAGCTTAGCGGCGAGGGCGATGCTCTGTCCATGGTTGCCTGTTGAGGCAGTTATTACTCCTCTATGTTTCTCGTCCTCCGTGAGCTGGGAGACGAGGTTGATGCCGCCTCGGATCTTGAAGGCGCCGGTTGGCTGGTGGTTCTCGTGTTTTATGTAGGCTTTGGCGCCGAGGAGTTGATTGAGGGCTGGGTAGGTGTGTAGAGGTGTCTCAAGGAGGTGGGGGCGGATGCGGGTGCGGGCTGCGACTATGTCTTTAACTGTTGGGGCTTCCATGGCTGTGTTTGTGGCTCTCGGGCTTTTATGCTACACGCCTTATCTTGTTTCGCCTCGCATGTATTGGGGATCTGATGCATGGTCCGGTTTGACCGTGAGCTCGGTCGGACGGTATGGAAAGTTTTACTAGGCTTCCGGGTCTCTCTCCTTGATCTTCGTTGTCACTGGTTGGTTTGTCGGTTGAAGAGGTCCCCACACCGGCTCTGCTGTTGGACCTGGACAATTTCGAGTGGAACATCGCGAAGATGTTCAGCTTCGCTCGGAGTGTTGGGGTAGGTGTTCGCCCCCACGCTAAAACATTCAAAGCTGCAGCCATCTGCAACCGGTTGATCTCTGAGGGTGCCGTGGGGGTCATGACGCAGAAGCTTAGTGAGGCTGAGGCTCTGCTTCACAGCGGTATTCTGTATGGGGATAAAAACATCCTGATGAGTCAGGAGTTGACGGATCCTGGGAAGGTTGAGCGACTTGTGGGCCTCGGCGCGGCCATGGGTGAGGGCAAGATACTGACCAGCGTCGATGATGTGCGGGAAGTTGACATGTTGAACGAGGCGGCGCTGCGGTGGGGGGTCAAGCAGCATACGGTGATCGAGATGAGCCACGGGCGGTGCGGGACAGCGCCGGGGAAGCCCAGCGTTGAACTCGCCAAACACATCGCCAAGCTGCCGGGGCTTGTTTTCCGGGGGATCTATGGATATGAAAACACTGTGAAGAGGGAGTTGGCACTTGAGAGGGATAAGCTTACAGTCGATACGGCTGAAGCGATCAGGTCAGCGGGCATTCCTGTGGAGATAGTGTCAGCAGGCTCTACGGATACCTACGAGGTGACTGGGTCGTATAGGGGCATAACAGAGATCGAGCCAGGGAGCTTCGTCTTCGGCGTGGGGCCGGAAGGGAGTGGCTACGGTTGGGGAAGCAACAACGATGTCTACTTCAAGAGCAGCCTCACGGTGTTGACCACGGTAATCGGAGCCAACTTCCAGGATCGGGTTGAACTGGACGCGGGGTCCAAGGAGCTAAGTGGTGGGAACCCCCGTGCTGTTCCACCGGTACTAGCAAGTGTAGGAGGGGAGGCGATTCACTTCGATAGGGCATCTCTCAGCGAGGAGCACTGCACACTCTACTTTGAAGCGAAGGACTCTGATAGAGGAAGGCTCACATGGGGACAGAAGATCCAGCTAACACCCAGCCACTGCTGCACGTGCGTAAATCAGCACGACGAGATGCTTGTTGTGAAAAAGGGGCGGGTAGCGGCTATCTGGCCGATAACCGCACGCGGCAAATACACCTAAGCCTATCAGTGACACGCTTCATCGCCCTAGTTTTGTGTATACACGCGTGATTAGTTTGAAATCATGGTTCAAATAATTTATATTGCTCTATTTAGTAGTAATTTTCTGGTTAAAGTTATGAAAGGTGCAATCGTTTTCCTAGTAGTCTTCGTTCTAGGCGTCATAATAACGCTGGGCAATACATCTCTTCCCCCTGGGAGTACAATTTATGGAATGCTCAATGTCCCAAGTACGAATTACCCAGTTCTGGGCATCCCTGCCACTACTCTGATCATCTCTGTGATAAACGGCGTCGTGTACGGGTTCATCGCTTGGCTAGCATTCACAATCGTCTGGTCTATTACAGGTAGAAACAAAAACACTCAAAATGTAAATGTGTACGTTGATGGGAAGAAGCAGACATAATTAGAGTCATAGAGGCTATAATTTTATCATCTGCATCCATAAAATTTCAATCAGAAGATGCCTATACCAAAACAAATCACCATAATCAACAAACACATCACTAATCGATTCTTCATTCTCTTCGCTGGATGGATCCCACCATTAGCGATAGTAGAACACCGTGGAAGAGTATCTGGTCGTCGATATAAGACGCCGATACTTGCTTTTCCAACCTCGAATGGCTACGTGTTTGCCCTAACATATGGGAGGAATGTTGACTGGGTGAAGAACCTTCAGGCTTCAGGTCGAGGGGTCTTAAAGTATAATGGAGATGCTGACCCGATCCATTCTCTCCGATATACATCCATTGAAGACGTGAAGGAGATGTTACCTGTTATGGTGAGGCAATTCTTACGCATTTTAAAGGTAAATGATTTCTTAAGGGTAAATAACGAGGGTTAATCTTAAGCGTGCACTCGCGCGCACGACTCAGGATAAGATTATTTTACGCCACCCGGGTCAGCATCAGTCGTTTGTACACGTGTTTGTGAATGATTCTTTTTATATCATCCTAAGCGATGTCTCATCTGGTAGAACGAGTTGAAGTTTGAAGAAGTGTTAGAAAAGAGGAGAAGCATCCGTAAATACAAAGACACCCCCATACCAAAGGAAAAAATATTAAAAATACTGGAGGCCGCCCGAATCGCACCCTCGGCTGGCCATAGACAGCCATGGCATTTTGTAGTAGTCGAGAATAAGGAAACCATCAAGAAACTAGCTAAACAGGAATGGGCGGCTGAAGCCCCGGTCATGATCGTTGGCTTAGCAGATCAGGCAGCGTCTCCAAGTTGGTGTATTAACGATATCGGGATAGCATGCGAACACATCGTTTTGGCTGCGACAAATCTGGGTCTAGGTACGTGTTGGATGGGGCAGACAGGTAGGGAGGACTTGGTTAAGGGCCTATTAGACGTGCCTGATAATTTCAAGGTTATCGCAGTGATACCTCTTGGGGTACCTGACGAGACCCCGGCGCCTAAGGAAAGAAAGAGCCTGGACACTATTGTTAGCTGGGAAAAGTACGGTTCAAAATCCCGATAAAACCTCTCTCTTCACGCACACCTGAGTATCAGGTGGAAGTTAGGATAGGGCTATGCGCGTACGATGAGGCTTAAGCAAAAGTAAATTTGTGGTAAGATTTTCGAGCATCTGGTGCGATGCGCTCGATGTAGAAAAAGTGAATCTAGGCCTTGCCTTTGAGCTTCCTGGCGGTCTCTCTGGCAAGCTCCAATGGAGGCTTCCTCTCCTCACCAGGCTCGTAGCGATTGCCACCGAGCCGTTTCTCATGCTCCTCCTTAGCCTTCACAAGGATCTCTGGCCTAGTCATCAGGTCTAGAACGCTACCCGCCATGGTCTTCGCCGCGAACATCAAGCTCTTATGCCCAATACTCGAGCCGCTGCAAGCCACGAACTGCCAGCTGTGACCAGGCGCCCCAAGTATATTGCACGCGGTGCCAAACTCCATTGTGGGCACTATCCAGCTGACGTGAGAGACATCTGTGCTTCCGGGGGAGACCTCGCCATCGTCCCAAGCATCGAAGATGTCTGTAACTAGGTCGACATCGACGTACTTCTCCCAATTCGGCATCTGGGACTTTTTCAGGTTCTCGATCTTATTCTGCTTGGGATAACTCTTAGCGATCTCGGCAGCGAACCTCTGCTCCTCCTCGGTGTACTTGGGTGCGCCGACCTCCCTCATGTTGGCGACGACAAGTTCACTCAGGGTCCTGCTTGGGATCTTGTTATAGCTTCCGCGGTCCATTTCTATCTTGACTTTAGTCTCCGTCATGAGGGCCGCCCCATCTGCAATTTTCTCTACACGCCTGTAGATGGACTCCACCTGATCTATCTCAGGCGCCCGAACGTAGTACCAGCTCCTCGCGTAGTCGGGGACCACATTGGGCTGTCCGCCTCCAGCCTCGATGACGTAGTGGATCCTCGCCTTCTCAATAATATGCTCCCTTAGGAAGTTGACCCCCACGTTCATCAGCTCGACAGCGTCGAGGGCGCTCCTTCCCTGCTCCGGGTTTGCTGCGGCGTGCGCCGTCTTTCCATGGAAGTTGAACTTGGCGTGAATAGTTGCGTTGCTGCTGGATAGTGGAGCTGTGTTTAAGGAGCCCGGATGGTGGCTCAGACAGGCATCTACGTCTTTAAAAAGGCCGGCTCGGACCATGAAGATCTTACCTTGGAAGTTCTCTTCAGCCGGGCAACCATAGAACCGTATCTTGCCCATCAGCCCACTTTTCTCGAGAGCGTACCGAACAGCGATGGCCGCGCTCATACCGCTGACTCCGTGGATGTTGTGACCACAGCCATGACCCATACCGCCCTCCACAAGGGCCTCTTTATGGGGCACAACCTTATTGCTGATGCCCGGGAGGGCGTCATACTCACCCATGATGCCGATGATGGGTTCCCCGCGGCCCCATTCCGCGGTTAAGGCTGTTGGCATTCCGGCGACGCCGAGTTTGACTATGAATCCATGTTTCTCAAGTGTGTCTGCGACCAGCTTGCTGCTCTTATCCTCGAGGAGCCCGTACTCGGCGAAGCCCCAGATATCGTCGCTTATTTTGGCTAGCTGGTCCTTGTTATCCTCAATCCACTTCCACGCTGTTTCCTTCAACGTAATAAACCATCAAAAAATTTTTACTAGAAGGGTAAAAAGTTATGCATGTAATGCTCGCTAGTGCGCGTACTTCTGGTTTTATGTAGACTCTGAGCATCAATCTTACAATCGCGGTTGAGTATCAGGTGGAACTCAGGATAAAGCTATGGAAGATATTACTACTTGTGTAACATATGAACTTGCGAACGCGGATTATTAATATTATAAATTGATATTTGTTTTATATAGATATAACTGAGTCATTATTTGAGGACTATATTAATACCCCTGTAGCCTCCTCGCGCGGACACATACGCGCGATGTTGCGTGGCAAACGTTGAGGAGTACACCTTGGGTAAATATGAGACTTAGGGGGAGATAAGTTGAAAGCTGTAATTTTAGCGGCTGGGCGGGGAGAAAGGCTCTCAACGTATACAAATTACCTACCAAAGCCCATGATCAAGCTACTGGGTAAACCGCTACTCGAGCACGTTATCCTCACATGCAAGGAAGCGGGCATCCATGAATTTGTTGTTGTCACCGGGTACCTGGGTAACGCGATTAAAAGTTGGTTATCTAACGGTGAGAAGCTTGATGTAGTTGTCGACTACGCTGAGAACTATGACTGGCCAGACGGGAATGGTACCTCCCTACATGCAGCCCAGAAGGCACTATCCAACGATGACTTTTTCATATTGTCAATGTCTGACCACATCTACTCCCCTGAGGTCGTCAGGAGGCTCGTTGACAGCTTTGACGGGAGCAACACTCTGTGTACTGATAGGGCACCGATGTACCTCAATGATGTGAAGGAGTCAACAAAGGTTAAGCTCAAAGGCAATTTCGTGACGGAAATTGGGAAAGGTTTGAAGACCTGGGACGCCATCGACGCAGGTGTGTTCTTGCTTCGAAAAGACCTGTTCACTCGCCACTGGCCACATAAACAAGTTACAGACAAGATGCGCGATTTGGTGAAGGATTCCTTACTAAAGTCCTGCGATATTACTGGTCTCCCATGGATAGAGGTTGATACTATGGAGGATCTACACGCTGCCAGGAACTCGCTCGGGGTCTGGCGTTGACCGAGGACTTTGTGAAGGAGAAGGGCGCGTCAGACTTTTTAGCATACTATGTTCACCAGCCGATTGAGAACTGGATAGTTACGAAGCTTAGATACACGTGGGTGACTCCCAACCAGGTTACAGTTGCCACAAACATCCTAGCGTACATTGTGACGATACTCTATCTGAGTGGGAACCTTCTCTCCGGATCCATACTTAGTTTCGTAGTTGGTGTCGCGGATGGGATTGATGGTAAGCTAGCGAGGGCTAAGAAAATGACGTCGAATCTAGGCAAGCTTGAGCACGCATTCGATCTTCTCTACGAGTTTTCCTGGATTGCTGCGTTATCATACAGCGTGTTTGTTTTAACGAGCGATCCCGCTTCTCTGATTTTAGGCACTATATCGATTCTTCTAATATCTTTCTATAGATATTGCTACGATACGTTTAGTAAGGTGTTTGGAAAAAGCTTCGATACTTATACTTCCTTTGAGAAGAGTTTCCGAAGGTTTGCGGGTAGACGTAATTTATATAACATCACGATACTTGTCAGCATAATCTTCAATGTACCCCTAATAGGACTCTACATCATTATGGGTCATGCCTTAATCACTGCCCTTGTCTATGCTATAAGAGTTGGACAGCATCTGCACGCATACGATTTAGTTACTAAAAAATAACTATCGTTTCGCGCGGGCGAACCTGGTTTAAAACTGTAAACATCAAACCAACTTTGAGGATAACTCCCTTTAGACCGACGGTCGGAATCTGTATTCTATCATCTAGCTTGAATGGCCTCTTCAAAGTAACGAGTAGCCATACAATTATACTCGTAACCACTAGTTGTAACACCCGCGCCGCGCGCTGGCGTGTGCCCCGGAATCTATAATAAACATCACGGGGTATTGAGCGATAAGCAGACTCAGCCTTATAGCATGTATCATGTTCACTAGGATAAATCGTGTAAAATGGGTGTGAGGTGGGGAGGTCGAGACCGTGGAACAGAGAAGTACACTCCCCTTCTATCTATCCTTCTTGCCCAACGGCGTGGCTCAGGGGATCATAGGCACGCTGATTCCGATCTACATGGTCCAGGTATTAGGGGCGACCCTCATCGACATAGGTGTGATGACCTTCGCGGCCTCGGCGCTGCTCATCCCCTCCTCGATTCTCCTCGGATCTTTACCCGATAGGACAAGAGCCTCCAAGCCGTTCGTGTTACTCTCATTCCTCGCCTCTTCAGTTATCCTGTTCATCATGTCGAGTACCTCAAGTGTTTTCCTCTTCCAAGTTTTATACGTGGTTCTCGCGCTCGCCCTCTACCTTAAGGGTCCATCAACGAGCATCCTGATAGCGGAGTCCTTTGAGAAGAGAGTGAGGGGCTCGGTGATCGCCAACCAAGGCTTCATCGAGAGCCTGGGTGGGGTGATAGGGCTTGGACTATGTTCTGTGTTGATTGGGGTTACTGGACACCAGTTACTTTTATCTATCACGGCTCCGCTTGTGCTGTCCTCCTTCATACTGTGCCTATTCACTATCAGGGACTCCCCGCTCTACATTGAGCGTAGCCTTGACAGGTTCGACAGGGTTGTTGGTGACATCGTTGACTTTTCCTATCATCTATCCGGCGACGGCTCCATTATCCCCGACATAGACGGCGAGTGGAGGTTCACGAGAGTTGCTAACATGAGGCTTTTCGGCGTCGGAAGGGCCATCTTCGCCTTCGCGACTTCCAACGCGATGACTACGCTCTCGATTTTTCTCCTGAACAGGGCTAACTACCCGAGCTCGCTCATATTCCTGGTGTTCTTAGTGAGGAACATTTTCGGTGCTTTTAGCTACCTCTTCGTGGACAGGGTCTTCGGCGGGAAAGGGGGTGTGTCCGTGAAGCTCGGAGCCTTGATGAGGGTGGCTCTTGTTCTTCTCCTGCCAGTTACTTTGATCCTGCCGATGCCGGCTTCAGCCGTGTTCGCCGCTGTTATCTTGTCACTGGTCGCGGTTTCTTGGTCTATCTACTATGTGGGGTATGGGTTGGTTACGATACTCTACGCTCAGCCGGGTAGCCTTGGGCTCTATGATGCTTTCGCTAACCTGGGTGGGGCGATAGGGAACTACACTGGTGGGTTGATCCCTACGATCTTCGGGTTCGAGGCGCTCTTCATCTTCTCTGGGATACTCTACGCGGTTGCCTTGGTGGTTTTCCACCTTAGCCGAGTATAGTCACGACAGCTTTTACGTGTATGTTTGCGCGGTACCGCCCATTATTTAATCGCTGAAAGTAATCTCGTGTCTCTTGAGACTAGGACTAGCACGCGAACGCATAGACGTTAAATCCTGAAGGCTTATAAACAACTGGAACAATCCCATTCCAGCTAGAAAGGGAAGAATGAGACTATTGTGTCAGATAGTCCAATCCTAAAGAGGTTTTATCCCAACCTAGCGGAGCATAGATTCTGGAGGAGAAACGAATGACCCCAGGCCACCTTAAATTATTCGACACAATGACCCGCTCGAAGCGTCCCTTCGAGCCGCTGGAGCCGGGAGAGGTCAAGATGTACGTATGTGGACCCACCGTCTACGGCGACCCCCACATAGGCAACTTCAAAAGCTTCATCTCCGCTGACCTCCTTCGCCGCTGGCTCGAGTACCGTGGCTACGACGTCGTCATGATTATGAACATCACCGACATAGACGACAAGACAATCCGAGACTCCGCAAAGGCTGGCGAAGCCATAAAGGAGTTCACGCAGCGCTACACCCGCAGCTTCCTCAGGGGCCTTGATCTCCTCAACATCCGAAGAGCCACAGCCTACCCACGAGCAACAGAGTACATCCCCCAGATGATCACGTTCATCCAGGCCCTCCTCGATAAGGGCGTTGCCTACGTAACCGGTGACGGCGTATACTTTGACATAGACAAGTTTCCCGACTACGGCCGCCTCAGCGGAGTGGACCTAACCCAGACCCAGTCCACCGAGCGCATGGCCAAGGACGAGTACGATAAGGAATCCGCCCAAGACTTCGCCCTCTGGAAGAAGAGCACCCCCGAGGAACTCGCCAGAAGCGAGAAGGAGCAGGGGCTCGCCTGGGACAGTCCTTGGGGGGAGGGGCGCCCCGGATGGCACATTGAGTGCAGCGTCATGACCCGTGATCTACTCGGCGACACCCTAGACATCCACGCCGGAGGCGAGGACCTCGTCTTCCCCCACCACACAAACGAGATAGCCCAGAGCGAGACCCTCACTGGCAAACAGTTCGTCCGCTACTGGGTCCACATACGCCATCTCATGATTAACGGCAAGAAGATGAGCAAGAGCTTAGGCAACTACATAGGATTCGACGAGGTTCTAGCCAAGTACAGCTCCGACGCTTTCCGTTACTTCTACCTCGGCACCCAATACCGCAGGCCTCTCGACTACACAGACGACGCGATGAAGAGCGCTGAGGGCTCGGTGAAGCGCCTCGAGAACACCCTGGATCTCCTCGAAGCAGCTTGCAAGGCTTCGAACACAAACCTAGACCTCGGCCCAAGAGAGCGTAAGCTCCTAGACGAAGTGGAGAGGCACCGCTCAGCCTTCGAAGCCGCTATGGACGATGACCTCGACAGCCACACCGCCCTCGACTCCCTGCACGCTATGAGTGGCGCCATAAATGACTACCTCACAGCAACCCCCAACAAGGGCGTGACCCTCAGAGCCTACAACACCTATCGCAGACTCCTCGACGCCCTCGGTCTATTCGAGAAACGGGGAGGTGGAGCCGACAAACTCACAGAGGATCTGATTAAGACCCTAATCGACTTACGCAACCACTTCAGAAAGGAGAAGAATTACAAGAGCGCTGACGAAATAAGGAACCGGCTCGCATCACTAGGCGTCATCCTCGCCGACAACGCTGAGGGGACCAATTGGAAGATTGAGAAGTAGTCAATCCTTTCCCATCTTTTGGTTCATCATCGCCCCAGCTTCCTTCACTTTGCTTATGAAGAGTTCAAAGTCCTCCCGCCTACTCCTATGATTCACGATGCAAGCTCTGAGTGCAGTTCTACCCTTCAGCTTCGTGTATGAGATCACTGCCACACCCATCCCCGCTACCATATTCTGTAGCTTGGAATTGAACTCGTCCAGAGCATCATCGGGTAATCCGGGAACTCTGTACCTGAAGCAGACCGTGTTCGATGCCACCGGCGCCATAAGCTCCAAGTCGTGAGAGGATCGGATGAGACCAGCGAGGTACTGGGCTTGGTCACAGTTCTGCTGAACAAGCCGTCCATACTTGCTCAAACCATGTTCCTTCAGCCCCATCCAAACCTTTAGGCTCCTGAAGTACCTGCTGACCTGAAGCCCATAATCCGTCCTAAGCTTCATTGTTCCAGTAGCTTGGAAGTAGTCGGGGTGCTCAGCGAAGGTCTTGAAGTGGTCTTCCTCGTTGCGTACCAAGGTGCACGCTACATCGAATGGCATGTACATCCACTTATGGAGGTCGAAGGCGAGGGAGTCAGCCCTATCTAAGCCAGCGACCAGGTGCTTAGTAGACCCACCGATCGCAGCCCATGCACCGTAGGCGCCGTCGACGTGGAGCCAGAGTCCTTCCCGAGCGCAGATATCCGCCAGCCATCTCAAGTCGTCGAAGGAGCCGGTATTAGTAGTCCCTGCATTGCCCACGACGCAGAAGGGCGCAAGGCCAGCCTCCTTATCCTTCCTGATCTCCTCTTCGAGAATGTCAGCCCTTACACGATAATCGTCGTCTACCGGAATCTTCCTGAAGCTGTCCTCGCCTAGGCCGAGGAGCTGCACCGCCTTGTCGACGCAGACGTGGGTCTCAACGGAGCCGTAGATGACCATCCTCCTTGGAGCCGCGGCCTGACCCAGCTTCCTCAAGTTGAATCCTGCCTTGGTGTTCCGTGCCACCGCAATTCCCAGCAGGTTCGCCTCCGAGCCTCCACCAACGAGGAGGCCGCTCGCCCCCTTGGGGAAACCGAATATCCCCTTAAACCATTCGAGGACCTGAGTTTCCACGAGAACGGGGGGAAACGGGCCACCCGGCATGTTGAAGTTTATCCCCGTCGCCAGCATCTCCGCGAGAGCACCCTGGGCAGTCCCTGTCCCAACAACCCAGCCCCAAAACCGCGGGTGAGTGTTGAGCCCCATGTGTGGTCCTAACACATTTTCCTTGAAGTCTCCGTACGTCTTCTCAATCCCCTCCGGCTCCATGGGCAGAGGCCTCATGAAAGCCGCGACCATCTTCTCGTTAATAGGAATCATTGGCGGTCTCTGTCTCACCGAGGCGAGGTGATCAATCATATCATCTACCATCCGGTGGCCGAGTACCTTCAGCTCCTCCCAGTTTTCAGGGTCAAGGGTCTCTTCGACACGATGCTCCTCTACCATGAAATCAACCTATCAGACAGTGATGCCCCGCTTTATTAATCAACGAGCTAATTTTCGTACCCGCTGGGGGCAATTGGGATAAAGCCTGAGGATGATATCAATCCATGGAACCCCTTCATCTATCCTTCCCGCGTGGTTTCTTGCTCGGCACAGCGAGCGCCTCCTACCAGATCGAGGGCGCCGTCGCAGAGGACGGTAGAGGACCAAGCATCTGGGACACCTTCAGCCACACGCCGGGGAAGATCGAGGACGGCACAAACGGAGACAAGGCCTGCGACCACTACTACCGGTGGTGGGAAGACGTCGAACTCATGAAGAAGCTCGGCGTCAACGCCTACCGATTCAGCATCTCCTGGTCCAGGATCCTTCCCAAGGGAAGGGGGAAGATAAACAACAAGGGCCTCCAATTCTACAGTAACCTCGTCGATGCCCTACTCGAAGCGGGCATAACCCCCTTCGCGACTCTCTACCACTTCGACCTCCCCCAGGCACTGCAGGACGAAGGCGGCGGCTGGCTAAGACGCGGAATAGTAGACGACTTTGAAGCCTATACAGACGCGGTCAGCGTCGAGCTGGGAGACCGCGTCAAACACTGGACTACCATCAACGAGCCATGGGAACTCGCTTGGCAGGGCTATGTCACCGGCGAGGACGCACCCGGACTGAGGCTAGGTAATGACGCGGCTTTGAAGGCCAGCCACAACATCATGCTCGCCCATGGCGCGGCCGTCAGAACCCTCCGCGATAACTCACAGGGGGCGGAGCTCGGCATAGTCCTCCATCTTAACATGGTCGAGCCGGCCAGCGACCATCCTGAGGCCCTCGCTGCGGCCCACAGATGGGAGCTATGCCAGAACCGGTGGTACATGGATGCACTCTACAGGGAGGGCTACCCCTCCGAGATGGTGAAGCTCTTCGGCCGCGATGCCCCAGAGGTCATACCCGGTGACATGGAGCAGATTCATGAACAGATCGACTTCCTCGGCGTAAACAACTATAGGAGGAGCGTGGTCGCCGCTGGGAACGACCTTCCGCCGGTCAACATGCGGAGGGTGAGCCCACCCGGTGAATATACGGAGATGGGGTGGGAGGTTCACCCGGAGGGCCTCTACAAGATACTCAAGTGGGTGCACGCTAACTACCCGGTGCCGCGGGTCTACGTGACCGAGAACGGGGCATCATTCATCGACGCGATGACCCCCGACGGAAAGATCCACGACGTGAGACGCGTCGCCTACCTTCGAGATCACATAGAAAACGCCCACAGAGCTATGAGGGAGGGAGTCCCGCTGAAGGGCTACTTCGCCTGGAGCACGATGGACAACTTCGAGTGGGCCTACGGATTCAGCAGACGCTTTGGCGTTGTTTACATCGACTTCGAGACCCAGAGGAGGACTATCAAGGACAGTGGGCGCTTCCTATCCAAAGTGGCTAAGACCATAAGACGCTAGCATCCAAAAAAAGCCACTTCGACTCGGCGGGGATCCAATGCTTTTAACCTCAGAGATCCCGGTTCGGTTCGGGGTACAGGATGGATAACTGGGTCGGGGAGAAGGCCACCATCAACAAATGGGTCGACGATAACGCCGTCGAGATGGTGGAAATGAGCGACAAGATCTTCGACTATGCCGAGCCGGGGCTTCGCGAGTACAAGTCCTCCAAGCTACTGGTAGATTACATGCGGAAGAGCGGCTTCAACGTCGAGGCCGGCGTATCCGAAATGTCAACGGCGTTCAACTCAGAGTGGGGGGAGAAGGGCCCCGTCATTGGATTCTTCGCCGAGTACGACGCAACTCCAGGCCACAGCCAGAAAGCCGTCCCATGGGACGAGCCCGTGATACCCTACGGCCCCGGATTCACTGATGCCCACAATATGCTCGGGGTCGCCTCCTGCTTCGCTGCTGTCGCCCTCAAGGAGACGGCTGAGAAACATGGAATAGACACAAGGATCAGGCTTCTGGGTACCCCCGCCGAGAAGCTGTGCGTGGGCAAACCCTTCATGGCGCGCGACGGCCTCTTCGAGGGGATGGACGCCCTCCTCGCATGGCACCCCGGCGGTCCCACGAGTGTACTCGGAGACGTCTGGCCCCTCACATACATGAGCATGGTATTCGAGTTCAAAGTCGAGTCCGCAGCAGGAGGCCAGAGTGGCGACGTAGGCTACCCCGGCGCCCTAGACGCCGCAGTCCTCATGTACAACAATGTGAACACTATGAAGGAGCACATGCCCGCCCTCACGCGTCGAGGAGGGAGCATTAACGAGTTCATGATGACTGGCGGCCAGTGCACCGTGAGCACGCCCGAGTTCAGTCAGCTCGTCTACGCCTGGAGGACAAACAACCTGCCCGACCAGGACGCCATACGGAAAACCATTGAGCGCTGCGCCCAGGGTGCAGCCGTCGCAGCAGACTGTAAGGTAGAGCCTCGCCTCATCACCGCCGTTAGGACGGGCCTCCCCAACAAAACTCTAACCGACATCGTCCTCGCCAACCTCAAGGCACATGGGCCCAACAGGTACACCGAGGAGGACAAGGCCTTCGCCCGTGAGATCCAGAGGAGTCTCGGCCATAAGGAGACGGAGCAGCCCTACGACGTCTCCATCATCGAACCCGAGAAGGCTTACGGCGCCTTCCACCCCGCCGATGACGTGAACGAGTTCACGTGGCACGCTCCGACGGCGCGCCTCTACGTGAGCAAGGCCATGACGCGTGGATTCAGGTACCCCCGATGGGTCGATTCTGCGCTGTGCGGTATGGGGGCGACGCATAGGATGGGGGAGACCGCCGCCAAGGTACAAGCCGCGAGCGCAGTTGACCTCCTAACCAAGCCGGAGGCCCTAAAAGCGGCTAAAGCCGAGTTCAATAAAAAGCGAGCGGAGCACTGGGAGAAGCCACTCATACCCATCGGACTCAAGCCCCCGGTGACCCTCCGATGGCCAGAGTGGGTGAACCGCCCAGGCTCGGAGTGGTGGATCCCACCTCCAGACCTTCTATGACGCGCCGATTTCCACCAACTTTGAATAGATCCTGAACCGAAGATCAAGATCAGCTAGATAATCTTATCCTCGGCTAAAGATCACCATTAACCGGGTGAGGTTAACTCCATTCATTATCCTAGGGATAATGGTGTAGTCAAGGAGGAAGTACGATGAAACTTACTGAGGAGACGAAGTTAGGGGTAATATCAACCTTAGATAAGATCGCTGAGGCCTTCGAGGAGAGGGATCTGGATAAGATGATGTCCCTCTTCTCCACCGACGAGGATATGGTAGTGATAGGAACCGGCGCTGATGAGAAAAGAGTAGGAAAAAGCGAGGTGAGATCCTTGTTCAAACGAGACTGGTCCCAGTCGGAAGCGAGCTCTATCGACTATAACTGGAAGTCGATCTCCGCTGAAGGGAAACTCGCCTGGGCCGCGGTTGAGGCCACAGTCTATGCAAGGATAGGCTCCCGAGAGATTCACCTCCCCTCAAGGCTGACGATAATCATGAAGAAATCGGGTAAGCAGTGGCTAATTGTACACTGGCACGCATCACTTCCAGCATCCGGTCAACAGACGGGTGAAGCCTGGCCGATGAACATCCCAGTAGTCTAAGAGCTAAAATGCTACCATAATTTATTTTACCAAACTAAAAACCCCTCTCCATTACTCTTTCACGCGTGCGCGAATGATGGTGACTCCCCAGTTTTTACGATTCAGCGTGCACATCGGCGTGAAAGAGAAATGGATTATTTGATCTAGTTTATCACCTTTTTACGCGCAGGCGAGTCTCTGCTACCTAAAAGAAAGCCCACGCCCAGAATAAGCAATAATATTGGCAGCCACCACGTACCGCTGAGGAAGACGCCATACATCAGAAGTGGCTCGAAGAACTCGAGGTATACCATGGCTAAGCCACATACAAGCAAAGCCAGGCCGATAAACAGAAATCTAGCGTCCATAGGAGTCACTTAAACATAAAGCTACTCTAAATTCGACGAGATGTAAACTTTTATAGTATACGCGTTGGACCCTGGCGCGTGCATCATAGCCGCCCTGACAAGAATTTAATCGCCCCTAGCGCTACATTCCATATGTGGCCCGTGTTGAACCCCTTCAACGATTATGGTAGACGTATCGAGGAGCAGATTCGCCCCGCCAGCTACCCGCTGGCGATCAAGATGCTGAGAAGCCTGGACGAGGTCCCTGGGAACGCGGAGAGGCCGAAGCGCGACTACGGCGCATGCCTATCTACGTGCCAATGCTTCTCTCTGTCACGGAAATTTGGGAAAACCGTGGCACAGCTGTTTGAGGACATGTGGTGTCCCGAACCAGTCATAGGCCTCGGTTTGGCTGAGCCCCCAAGCTACTTCTTTGAGGGGAAGACCAGATACCCGGATGGAGTATCATCCGTCGAGGCGGGCGCGAACTGGGCCCATGAGTTTCCCAGGTTCAAGACGGGGGAGTACATAGGCGTCGCATCCGCACCACTTAGGACAGCCACCTTCGAGCCCGACGTCGCCATAGTATACTGTAACTCTGCCCAGCTGCTGAAGCTGCTACTCGGAATCGCATACAAGGATGGGAGGGACATCACAACCGTCCTCGGCGGCCACTCAGCCTGCGTCTACTCCATCGTTCCAAGCCTCCTGAAGGGTGAGTGCCAAGTGTCTGTGCCATGCCGCGGAGACAGGGGATACGCCGGGGCACAGGACGACGAGATGATCTTCACCGCGCCAAAGAAGAAGATTGAAGAACTCACACACGGCCTTGAGCAGAGGGGAACGAGTAACCTCCCGACAAGGTTCACCATGGCACCTGAATACAGGTTGTCCACGGGCTACGCGGAGATCGCCCGCCAGATGGGGCAAAAGAGAGCTGACGGCTCAGAGATCATGGGATACAACGAGAAGGAGCGACTGCTTTATCTACAGTACAGGTAGCTGAGCGCGTAGTCTTATCCTCAGCTTGGCGCACACGTGAACTTGAATGATTCGCGCGCCGCGTTGTCTATAAATTAAGCGTGCGAGAACGTACGACGTTGCCAGAACTCACTTTTTACTATGTTTCAAGTTTCCGAGTTTCTTTAACCCTAAACCTGACAATCTCTTCTACTAAATCATATGGGATCGGCTTATCTACCGGAAACTGCACCGAGCCTTTACCCCGTTTATACGGCGATAATTCTCTTCTGAATGCTTCAATGCCTGAGGGTATCGGGTAAAACCCAATATGATTCTTGAACGCAGCGAAATGTACTAAATTTTTCCCATTTAGCTTGAATGTAGGCATCTGGTAGCTAATTGCCTCTGAGGCTTCAGGCGCTGCTTTTCTTATTGTCTGCCTCATTTTTTCAAGAATGTTTTGAACATCTGTCGGGAAGGTCTTGATATAATCGTCCATCGTTTCGAATTGTTTTCTCATATAAAATTTTATCATTTCATAGTTTATAAATATTCAAATTTAGACGACTTTCACCTTCCCAATATCCCTTCACCAGATCCAGGGAAATAGCCTATACTTGGTTTGTTTGGTGTATTCTGAATATCCTTCCAGTTCCCTCTGTAGCGTTCTGTCTTCAAGCAGTGTTCGTAGCATGATTAGAAGTACGTATATCGCGACCGGGATGAATGTGTAGAGGGACCCAATTATCAGTGGAGCCGATAATGTGTACAGAATTCCCCCCAAATATCCCGGGTGTCTCACGATCTTGTATGGTCCACCGGATATCACCGTGTGGCCTCTATCCTTCTGGATCCTGACGGTTGGCTCAAAGAACGGGTTGATCCACATAGCCCAATTGATCAATACCGTGCTAAGGGCAAAGAAAACTAGACCTATCCCTACATAGTAGATATCGAGTGTTGACCAATAGTATCTTCCAACGTCTAACCCCGCTGTGAGGGGTATGAGGATCAATACTGTGAGGTTGCTTACCCGCATCAGCACCTCGTCCCACGTCTTGGAGCCCTCCCTCTTCACCCTCAGCCTCTGAATGAGAAGCTCCGGGTTGAGCCAGTACTGGGCCGTTACACTGGATACGTAATGGAGGAGAGAGGCGATGAAGAATA
>Ga0154708_1033_pt2 | contig 21331 bp, 22 predicted proteins | sample Rifle2008BG13ft_FD_105568 | JGI IMG/M metagenome (GOLD analysis project Ga0154708, IMG submission 105568) | Candidatus Bathyarchaeota archaeon RBG_13_52_12 | reverse complement strand
TCGTGAGGAGGGTCCGAAAGGTTGTGGGCCCGGTGCCCATCATGGCGACCTTCGACCTCCACGCCAACGAGGACGAGGAGATGGCCAACGCCGCCGACGGCGTCTTCATCCTGAAGACGTACCCGCACCTGGACGAGCACCAGATAGGGCTCGCCGCGGGCAAGTGCATCATCGAGACCATCAGGGGCAGCTTCAAGCCCGTGATGGCCTTCAGGAAGCCCAGGATCATATGCGCCAGCGTCTTCCAGGGCTCCTCGGTGCATCCCATGAAGCTGGTCTACGACAGGTGCCGCGAGTGGGAGAAGAAGGGCGTGTACTGCGCTTCGGTTGCACCCGGCTTCGCCTACGCCGACGTGCCCGACGTGGGGGCCAGCGTCTTCGTGGTCACGGACGCGGACCACGAGCTGGCCGAGGAGGCGGCGCAGGACCTCAGCAACCTCATGTGGAGCATCCGCGGGGACCTGACGCGTGAGCTGCCCGGAGCCAAGGAGGGCGTCGCCCAGGTCATCAGAATGGTCAAGGAGGGCACCAAGCCGGTGGTGATCGCGTACCACGACGACAGGCTAGGGGACGGCACCCACGTCATCAGGGAGCTCCTCGACCAGGGGGCCGTGAACTGGTGCTGTGCGGGCCTGGCCGACCCGAAGGCCCTCAGGACGCTGAAGGAGAAGCACAAGGTAGGCGACAGGGTGACCTTTAAGCTGGGTGGCTGGCTTGACCCCATCAGCGGCGAGCCCGTGGAGGTCACCGGCAGGGTAGAGTTCCTGGGCAGCGCCGAATGGATCGAGACGGGGCCCATGGGGCGGGGCGCCCACGAGAAGGTGGACCTCGTAGCCTCCCTGGACCTGGGCCGGAACAGGCACGTGGTGGTCACGGAGAGGCTCAGCGCGCCCTTGAGCGCGGACCCGCTGAAGGCGCTGGGCCTGGATGTAGACAGCTTCGAGATCGTGGAGCTGAAGGACAGGGTCCACCACAGGGCGTGGTGGGACACCTGGAGCGCGGCGGACTTCCCTGTGGACCCGCCGGGATTGGGACCCGCCAACCTGAGCATACTGGATTACCGGTACCTGCCCTGGGACATCTACCCCATCGGCGAGAAGTACCGAGCCTAGCCCTCTATCTTCACCGCGAAGCGCAGCACGCCCAGGGCCGCGAAGTTGACCAGGAGGGCCAGGTTGAAGATGGTGAGGTACCCGAGGCTCTGGGCCAGGGCCCCCGCTATTATAGGGGCAACGGCCCCGACGACGCTGCCAGGCAGGAAGAAGAGGCTGTAGCCGAGGCCCCTCTGGCTACGGGGGGTGAGGGCGGCCATGATGCTGCTGCGGGCTGCCATGCCCAGGGTGCCGAAGAACCCGTAGGAGACGTAGAGGAGGGTGAATAGGGTGTTGTCCTGGAGGTTGAAGCTCAGGCCCAGGAGGATGAAGGCGACGAGGAGGCTGAGCTCGAGCCAGCGCTTGTCTCCTAGGCGGGCGGCTATGACTCCGCCGATGGGGGCTGCCAGGAGGCCGGTGAGGGTGGTGGCGCCGCTTATGAGGCCGGCCGCGGCTATGGTCATGCCCCGGGCGTCCTGGAGGTAGATGACCAGGAAGGTGGCTATCATGCTGCCGCCCATGCTGCGCAGGGCGCTGTAGGCGAGGAACATGACCATGCTGGGGGTGAGGAACCTGGTGCTATCGCCGGGCTCCTCAGGTGGCTGCTGGTCGGGTTTAATGGGCTTCTCCTCCTTGAGTCGGAGCACCATCACTATGCCTATGATCATGGGTGCGGCCAGGGCCAGGTAGACCTGCCTCCACTGCCAGGCGAGGACCCCGACGAGGACGCTCACCGCGAGGGGCCCCATGGCGTGGCCGAGGGTGCCGCCCGCGCCGTGGAGGCCGAGGGCGACGCTGCGGTCTCCGCGGCTGAAGATGCGTGTGGTGTAGCTGTAGCTGGCGGGGTGGTAGATGGTGGTGTTGATGTAGATGAGGCAGATGGCGGCCACCAGCATCACGGGGCCGACTGCGAAGCCGGCGAGCAGGGCGCCTGCGGCTGCGAATGCGAAGCTGGCGAGGAGCATCTTCCTGCTGCCTATGCGGTCGGTGATGAGGCCGGCGGGTATGGCGATGAGGGCGTCTATGAGGGGCGGGATGGCTGCTATGATGCCGAGCTGTTGGAGGGTGAGGCTGAACTCGGTTCGTAGGAGGCTGAAGATGGCTGTGTGGATGCCGCTGAAGACGTGGGTGAGGACGTGGCTTACGGTCATGGCTGTGAGGCCGTAGTTGAGGATGCCTGGCTTCCTGGTCACCTGAATCGGTGTGGTTGGGCGTGTGGGTTTTTATGGGTTTCGTTGGGCGTGCTTAGAGCTTCTATTAATCTTAATACCCTTCGCTGTCTAAGGTTTAGTTGATAGAAATGATCAGCTACGTTAAGCTGTACGGGCCGCCGGTGTACGAGGCGCTGAGGGCCCTGGAGAAGATAGCGGTGGGTATGCCGGAGGTCTGCGTCATGAGCCAGACCTACGTGGCCTCGATCCCGAACATCAGGGGCGACCCTGAGCAGGCGTACAGGTACTACATGGACCTGGGGATCGGCGAGATCTCCAAGGAGAGGTGCAGCACCATCATCAGCAAGTCTGGTGAGCGTGTGGGTGAGTACGACTTCTTCTTCGAGTGGTTCAAGGAGCCGACCATGGACGAGTTGAACGACCTCATCAAGAGGATCGATGGGGCCTTGAAGCCGCTGGGGACAAGGTACTCCATCACCTCCAAGTGATCCCTTTTTTTGTGTTTTCTGGTGCTGGGTTCCTCCGTGTGTGTGCGTTGGGTGGGGGGAGTCCATTATCATAGCTGCGGTTTCGGGTTTCCCGGGCTTGTTTTCGTGTTCGGAGCCTTTTTAGTGGTCCTTTGGGCGGAGGTGGCCTGTGAGGCGATTAATGCGAGGGCGGTGAGCCCGAGTAGCAGTACGGTGATTTTCTTTGTTTTGTGCACCTCCGTGTCTGCGCGGTTCGGATATTTAAGGCTGGGTGGGCCGTGAATAAACGTTGTACAATGGTTTGGAACGGGTGTTCTAATGTGTGGGATTATCTAGACGCGTCTGATCGTCTTAGTGAGGATAAATGTCAAAGCTAGTGAATCACAGGTCGGTTAGTGCTCTCGCGGCGGTACTTCTCGCAGCCATCGTGCTGGGATCCATGTCCCCCGCCGTGTCGGACTGGGTAAAAGGGCCGGAGGCTAAGGAGGATGTTCCTGTGCTGGACGACGCCGGCGCCACGGCGTCCTCGGTGGAGGCGACCGTTAACGCCTATAATGGCTTCGCCTTCGACCTCTATCGCAGGTACAGCGACGGGGACGGCAACATACTGTTCTCGCCCTACAGCATCTCGACGGCTCTCTCTATGACGTACGAGGGCGCGAGAGGCTTGACAGCGGAGGAGATGGAGGCCGTGTTCGGGTTCCTCGAGGACCCGTCCGAGAGGCAGCCCTCCGTGGCCAGGATATACAACACCTTGAACGGTGAGGGCCGGGAGTACGCGCTCCACACCGTCAACGCGCTGTGGATGCAACAGGACTACAATGTTCTGGAGGAATACGTGAACGCGATTAACAACTACTATGGCGGAGAAGCCAACGTCCTTGACTTCGAGGCCGAGCCCGATGAGAGCAGGCTCATAATCAACGAGTGGGTGGAGGAGAGGACCAACGAAAGAATCAGGGACCTGTTCCCCGCCGGCTCCATAGACTCTGCAGTGAGGCTGGTGCTGACTAACGCCATATACTTCAAGGGCGACTGGCTGTACGAGTTCGATGAGGCGGCGACGAGCGGCGAGGACTTTTACGTCACGCCCTCGACGGTGGTCATGGCGGATATGATGAGCCTCCACGGGTCGTTCAACTACGTTGACGCCGGCCTGTTCCAGCTGCTGGAGCTGCCCTACGCGGGCGGGGACGTGTCGATGCTGGTGCTTCTGCCCGGGGAGGGCCGCATGGGCGAGGTGGAGGCCCAGCTCTCGGCGGAGAGGCTCGGCGAGTGGGTGGCCATGATGGAGGAGACCGAGGTGGACGTGTACCTGCCGAGGTTCACCTTCGAGACCAAGTACTTCATGATGGAAGACCTGGCGGGTATGGGGATGCCCACGGCGTTCACCGGCGAGGCAGACTTCAGCGGCATGACGGGAACTCAGGAGCTGTACATCGACATGGTGGTCCACCAGGCGTTCATAGAGGTGAATGAGGCGGGGACCGAGGCCGCGGCGGCGACCGGTGTCTCCATGAGGCTGACCAGCGCCGGGCCGGGTGAGGTGTTCCGGGCGGAACGCCCCTTCGTCTTCCTCATACGGGACGCGGACACGGGTGTCATGATGTTCATGGGCAGGGTTTCCAGCCCTGGCTGAGCCCCTAACAAGTTGTTTTATGGTCTGGTGCTCCTCGGTGTTGCGTGCATGGGTGGGGGGAGGGGAGTGTAGTCGTCGTCGCCGCGGTTCCCCGTTTTCAGGCTTGTTTTGCTGGTCGGAGGCTTTTTAGGGGTCCTCTGGGCGGCGGTGTCCGCATGGCTACGTTGACGGCGTGAGTGTGAGGGCCCAGGCTCCAAGCGGTGCATGCCTGGGGGCTCATGGGACCTCTTCTAGGCGGCCTGCGAATCTGCGGTACCAGTTCTCGTACTCTTTTCTTGATGCTACGTGAAGCTCGATGGGGGCGTCCGTATCCTTAGCCACTCGGGCCCTCATCTTTATCGCGTCCTCTCTCGTGACGCCGTCGGCCACCACGAGTATGTCGATGTCGCTGCCGGCCGTGACCCTTCCCTCGACGACGGAACCGAACACGTAGACCTCTGCGTCCTTCCACGACTCCCTTACCATCTTCTTGACCCTCTTCGAGACCTCCCTGTAGTTGCCCAGGTGCTCAAGGGCCCGTTTACCGTGCTTGATGTATGTCTCATACGCCGTCGACAATCGGTTTGAACACCTCTTTCACGAATCTTAACGTGCTCTCGACCTCAACCCTCTCGAAGCGCCTTGGGAGGTACCTGGCGCTTATGTAGAAGTCTTCGATCCTGGTTAAGTTTAGCAGGTTTTCGTCGTTTTCAAGGAGGGAATATAAATTGGGGGAGAGGTGGGACAGCTCCCGGACGAGTCCGATGAGCGAATGGGTTCGCGGGTACGCGTCCGTCCTCAGGAGGAGCTTGTACTTCAGCATGAGCTGGCAGTGCTGCTCCAGGCTGAAGGCGGCCAGGTCGTAGACCCCCTTCTCGTATAGATCCTCGGCGTTTCTCAGGAAGCCCTCTGCCCTCTCCCTTAGGACCTCCGCCTCTTCGAACGACATGGCGCTCACAATATTATCGTTTGAGGAGATTTAATCCTTTAACTTCCTGGCCCACTCAACTGGAGTTTAGACTAACTCATAGTGTTATTATGGGTGGCTCATGTGGGCTTATTTCACTTGTATTCATTGTGAAACACGGTTGGCTGTTCCGGGTAAGCTGCTTGAGTGGATCGATGGGCTGGTTTCGCCGTACGCTCCTAGCAGCTTGCGTGGTCCGGTAAAGATACTTAGGCGTCTGTGCGTGCGCCGTCACGTTATTTGTGGATTCTCTTCATGTAGACGAATACGAGCAGCAAGACGGTGGCGACCATGATGATGTCGTAGGGAGTCTCTGAGACGGCGAGCCCGCGCAGGAACGAAAAGCTTGTTATCTGTACGCTGGCCTGTGCTGGCGGCGACAGGTTGCCGCTTGTGTCCTCGACAATCAGCTGGAACACGTGTGTGCCAGCCAGTAAAGGTCTACCACGTAGGGGTACTACGTCGAATCTTGAGTCCGCTGTCTCCGCTGGGAGGGGGGTGACGGTCGCACCGCCCGGACCCTTGGCGTAGCTCCAGTGGTACTTTGCTATGCCGGGGCCAAGGTCGACGGAGCCTTTTCCGCTCAGAGTGAAGCTTTGGCCGAGAATGACTTTGGATGGGGCTGTGAGGACCGCGTAGGGATTCTGGGTGTCTACTACTTCTAATGTTGCCTGTGCTGGCGGCGACCGGTTGCCGCTTGCATCCTCGACGATCAGCTGAAACACGTGAGTGCCAAGCCGCACTTTGGGAGTTATGGCACTATGTACTAGGCAATCGTGGTCAGGGCTAATTGTCTCATCCGGGAGAGAATCCAGATTGCCTCCACCGGGGCCGCTTACGTAGCTCCAGTGGTACTTGGCTATACCGGAGCCACCGAGGTCGACAGAGTCTCTTCCGTTCAGATAAAAATCTTCGCCATACGGAACAGCGTAGGGGGCTGTCAAAGTAACGCCTGCGGATGTGAATATCTTGAGGACCGCGTAGGGATTCTGGGTGTCTACTACTTCTAATGTTGCCTGTGCTGGCGGCGACATGTTGCCGCTGGCATCCTCGACGATCAGCTGAAACACGTGAGTGCCAAGCCGTACATAGTTACCGGGGAGATTACGTGCGGCCCAAACGGTGTCTGGGCTAATGGTCATTTCTGGGAGAGTATCCAGATTGCCTCCGCCGGGGCCGCTCACGTAGCTCCAGTGGTACTTGGCTATGCTTCCACCGCCCGGGTCGGCGGAGTCTCTTGCACTCAGATAAAAATCTTCGCCATAATGAACAGTGTAGGGGATTGTCAAACCAGTGCCTGAGGGTCCGAGTACCTTGAGGACCGCGACAGGTCTCTGAGTGTCCAGAGCCAGTGTAACGCTCAGTTGGATGATGGAGGAGAATACGAGTAATGAAAGAATGATGAGTTTAACATCATGCCTTTTCGAGTTTAGCAATAGAAATTCATTATCAAGAATTGATGGGAGGCATATTAAGTATTTCTATACACATCTTTTCCTGTCCAAATTAGGCGATGGCGGATAAAATTTGATGTCGGTGGCGCACTCGCATCTCTGTTACACTATGGCTGGAGTAGTAGACGTTGAAGTGGCTGGTGGCCACCAGTACGTAGATGTCTTTCTAGCCCATTTGTTCCATGGCTTTTTTCATGTCGAACCCGGTCTTCATTGGATAGCGTTGGGTTAAGGGTTATTCATGGTTTGCTCACAACACCCAACAAACAGAATGATTCATGTTAGAAATTGTTGCGAGCCTCGTCATGGCACTCCTGTCCCGAATCCGGGCCTCAAGGTCTCTGACAAGGACTTAACGCGTATAGAAGTCACATTTAGTGAGTGAAAAAAGTTTGTTACTAATTTCAATCTCAGGGTAGAACATGGGTACTTGTCCGGCCCTCAGTTGTGAGATAACAGGAGTTCCTATAAACTTATATTTCACCTGTATTACATATGAAATACGATCGTCTTGAAATTGGTGAGCTTGAGGTTCCCGGATAAGCTACTTGAGGAAATCGATGAGCTTGTGGAGCGGGGGGAGTATGCCAGTAGGACTGAGGCGCTGCGCGACGCGGCGAGGCTGCTGCTGCGTTCGCAGATCGGGATGATCCCCGGTAGGCCCCTAGAGGTTTCTAAAGACGAGATATGGGACGAGTTGATTAAAGAAATCAGGAAGTAAGTTCATCAGGCCTCTTCGTCGGAACGGAGAACCTTTTAGCGGCTTCAAGTAGCTCGTTGTCCCAGGTCACTAGGACGCATCCGTTCATTTTTGCCAGTATGGCATGCAGCGCGTCCGCTTTATGGACACCGTGGCTGCCGCCGAAGTACACTGCCTCCTCAGCGATCTTCTCGGTTATTGTTATTATTTCCAGCTTACCTACTATTTGGAACTGTTTCAGATAATTCATGATCGTTTCCTCCGTCGTATTCATCTTTTTTGTGATTTCCATTATCGTCAGTTTCGATATTGTTAGATTGTATGTGCAGTTGATGATTTCCTCCAGTAGTCTTTTTGATGCGGTGAATGAGCGCCCCTCGTTCACCAGTTCGTCGAACCAGACGTTGAGAAAGACGCAGGAGTCTAGGTACAACCTAGTTATACACATAGATATAAATGAATATAATAGTCGTATATTAGGTGCAGCGTGCAAGAAATAAGGATGATTTTTAATCAAGTCCTCTCCTCATTTGATTATCTGTAATTCCTCTATGGGCCTGTACTCGGAGACGTTCCGCGGGCCCTTGCCTGTTATGGCTATGCTGTCCTCGGTGTGAATGCGGGTGCCGTGTGCCGCGTGGCTGGGCTCGACCTGCAGGAACATGCCTGGTTCTATGACCCATTCGCCGTGGCTGGGGCCTAGAAAGGGGGGCTCGTGGCAGCCGATGCCTATGGCGTGGCCTATGAAGGCGCGGGTGTAGGGGTGGCCGTGGGCCTCGTAGAAGGCTTTGACTGCCTGGTGGACCTGTGCGACTGTTGCTCCAGGCTGTAGGGCCTCCTCTGTGGCGCGTTGGGCGGCGACGGTGAAGGCGTACGCCTCCTCCTGGTGCTTGGTGGGCTTGGTTACGGCGGCTGTGCGGCTTATGTCGCTGAGGTAGCCGTCGAATAGGCAGCCGTAGTCGACGTGGATGAGGTCGCCGGGTTTGAGGCGGTAGGGGCCTGGGATGTGGTGGGTCTCGTGGATGTTGGGGCCTGCGCCCATGGTCATGAAGGCGACGGTGTCGGCGCCGTACTGGAGGGTCTGGGTGATCATGTCGCGGGCGATCTTCTTCTCGGTGTCGCCTGGGCGGGCCATCTCGAATGCTGCTGTGATGGCTTTGGCGGTGGCGAGGTTGATCCTGCTGAGGTGCTTGGTCTCCTCTGGGCTCTTTATTGATCGTAGTTTGTCGAGGATGGGCTGGGCGTCGGTGAAAGACGCGTCGGGTAGCTGCATGCGGAGGTGGTCGAGGAGGGCTCCGGGGATGTCGTGGGTCTCCACGGCTATGCGTGCTTTGGCGTGGCCCTGCTCCCTGAGGTTGAATGCCAGCTGCTCTAGGGGTTTGAGGGGCTCCCATTCGCCGCCCTGGTAGGTGCGGAGGTCCTTGATCCAGGTGGTCTGCTGGGCGGTGACGTGCTCGTTGGGGTGGACTAGGAGGGTGGGTTCTGCGTCGAGGGGGATTATTGTTGCTGCTAGGCGTTTGAGCATGGTGATGGTGATGATGTCGCTGTGGCTGGTGTAGTAGACGTTGTCGTGGCTCGTAGCAACCACGACATCGATGCCGTGCCGGTTCATGAGTTCCCGGGCTTTCTCTAGGCTGAAACCAGTCTTCATGGGAAAGTATTGGGCTCAGAGATATTCATGGTTTGCTGGTGGTGTAAGGTTTGTTACTAGCAACTTGCAATAAGTTGTTTTTTGAGGAAGTGGATGACTGCGGCTGGGTATAATGTGAAATTTTTTTGGATTGTACCTAGTTAAAATATTATTAATTTTAGTTGTTCCTTTAGCTGAAGTAGTCTGCAAAATAAATATAGCTTATATTAAAATGGGGTGTGCATTATATAATAAATAGACCATTTTTCAATTTTTTAGAGATATTTTTTCATCATTATTTTGAATAATACCGTTTATTAATAAATAATCTAATGAAGTACTTATTTTTTTATCTACATGCGACCCTATTTTTTTAATATTATATATTCCTTGGGAAACGTCTTTTTTAATTGAATCTATATCTGAAGTAAAATTATTTTTTAATATCTCGACAATTGCTGCTGCTATTTCTTCTTTTGGGATATAAATAAATTTTCTATCTTTTTCATCAGAGATTCTTATTTGAGAAAGTGTTGGAATAGATTTACTATCCACTGTTGAACCATTTTCATATATGTTACTATTTTTAATTAATTTTTTATATACATCATTAAAAACTTTATTTATTTTACTTCCTCTTTTTTTATTAATGACTTGAGATGCTCTTAAAAATAATAATTCTTTTTCCATTGGTCCCTCGACATTAAGTATCTTTAAAAATAAATTATCCAGTTTTGGATCATATGAAATATATTTTCTACCATATCTTATGTACTGTGTGATTTCTATATTAATAATTTTCCAATAATCATATGTTTTATATTTTGGAAACTTTTCGTTAAATGGTCTATCTTCTAAGATTTTATTACTTACTGGGATAAATTTGGTTTCAGTATTATTTTTTTTATTTCCATTTTTTTTATTAACTAATAAATTATCCACTTTTTCTTTAATTTTATTTATTTCTCCTTGTTGATCTCTTATCCAGTCATTAGACCATATTCTATGAATATGCCATCCTAATTTTTCTAAAACTTGTTGTCTCACTTTATCTCTATCTCTAGCATATCTAGATGAGTGATATTGGGACCCATCACATTCAATACCTAAAATATATTCACCAAGTTTTTCTGGATTTTTTATTGCCAAATCAACTCTGTAACCCGAGCACCCTACTTGAGAACTTGTATCGAATCCAGCATTAACCAAGGCGTCATATACAGCTTCTTCAAATTCAGAATCAAAAGCTTCACCAGTCACAGATGTAATAAATTTACTAAAATCTTTATACTTCGCAAAGTCAAGATATTTTTTTAAATATCTAACACTTTCAGAAATTTTATCTTCGTCAAGTTCTTCAGGATGGAAAGAACTAACAACAACAGTTTTAAACCTTGAACGTGTGATTGCGACATTAAGTCTCTTATAACCTTCTGCTTTATTTAAAGGCCCAAAATTGTATGACATTAACCCTCTTGAATCCTTTCCGTATCCCACGCTTAGTATTATAATATCTCTCTCATCGCCCTGAACTGTTTCCAAATTACGAATGAATAGGTCCTCTGTTGTTGAGTTAAGAGATTCTTCTAAATCAATCTGTTTTATCTCAAATGCTTCTCTGATAGCAGTTTCCTGGCTAATACCAAATGCAACAATTCCAAACGATTTATCGGGATACTCTTTTCTCATTTTTAAATAAAGGTCAACAACTTTTTGTGCTTCTAATACATTCTTACGTGACTTTCCTCGGTCGTAAACGGCGTTTTCAACGTATACAAAATCTATCCCTGATTTGTCTTCTTGGTTGGCGTTAGGAAATGTTATCAACCGATTCCCATAGAATTGATGATTGGAGAATGCGATTAAATTTTCATTAACACTTCTGTAATGCCAATTAAGGGATTCGGATCTGAATCTTGTGTGGGCCTCACTTAAGAAACTTGGTAAATCTTCTATTTCCTCGTCTAAATAGTCATCTTCTTGACTTTTTAAGAAAAAAGTGGTTGGTGGTAATTGCTGCGTATCACCTAGGACTATTCCTTGTTTCGACCTCATTAAGCAAGGAACAGCATCTTCAGGCATTATTTGTGAAGCCTCATCAAAAATGACAACGTCGAAGTTCATTACCTTGGGGGCAATATATTGGCTAACTGTGAGAGGACTCATCATAAAGCATGGTTTTAAGACAAATACGAGATTAGGTATCTCAGAAAGAAGTTGTCTAATTGGTTTTAACTTTCTTTTCTTCTCACCTTCACGTATTAATATTGCTCGTTCATTCCCCGTACTAGGAAGGCTATTTATAGGTTGTTTATGTTCCATGTTTTCCATAATTTGATATCGTTTAACATCTCTTACTTCAAAATCTAGTTCTTTAAATCGTTGTATTTCATTTTTTGGAGATTCTAATGGTATATTCTTTATAAGTAAATCTAATAGTTGAATATAATATGATTTTTCAAAAACTTTTATTAAGGAACTCTGAATTTTCTCAGACAAATATTGAGAAATTAAGTCTTGAACTTGTTTTTCTAAATTCATATATATTTTTTTAAACGATAAAATTTTATCAATTTTATTCATGTTTAAGTATAGTTTGTCTAATATATCTTTTATATTATTTATATCTAACTTAATAAATATATTTTTAATGAAATATTTATTTATATCATCAATATATTTATACAATATTATCATTAATTTATCTATTGGATCATATTTATCCATGTATTTTATTAGATCAAATGCAGTATCTTTATTAATCTCACTTACTTTAACATATATAATTTTTAGTTGATCTGAAATGTTATTTAATGCCGTTATTTGATCTAAATCATCTAGGGAGTATGTTTCTTGTTTCCTGAGATATATGATTTCTTCATTTAATTCTTGTTGTTGTAATATGTATTCACCATATAATTTTTTCTCTTTTAAAATTTCTATATATTTACTATGAGATAATTTTTGTAGAGATAGACTTTCTAATTCTTTTTTAACTAATTTATATTTTTTATCAAATATTCTACCAAAAAATCCTGTTTTTATAAATATATCTATATCTTCAGTAACATCACGTTGTAAAAATTTATTCTCCATCTTTTCTAAAATTATTTTCTTTGAATTTTCTCGTTTAAATAATATTGTGTAAAGCTTCTTAATTTCATCATTAAGATAATAGAAATTTTCAGATAATAAAAATGAAGGAATATTTTCTATTTTTTTATAATTAAGATGAAGATCATTAAATGCGTTCGCTGTATCTAGATCCTTAAATGCAAAACCAGTGAGATCTTTAATTTTTATATTAAAAGCATCAAACCGATCCAAATTTTCAGAACAATTTGATAATAATTTTGTTAATTCTTGGTGCTTCAATAATGTGTTATAATTTTCATCGTAATTATAATATGGATCATTCAATGGATCAGGTACTTCTTGCATAATGTTCCATATAGATTCTATTTTGGTTAATAGTTTAACATATTTTTCTTCATCATAAAAAATAATATCGCTTAGATTGCATGTTAATAATTCTATATCATATAGTTGAGCTATCAAGCCTCTTATAGTGTATATTGATAAATTTCTTATATTTCTTTCTTTACATAATTCATAATAAAAATCGTTAATTTTTGATTGGTCTGATAAATACTTAGTGAAATTATATCTTTTATATTTATCACTTATAATTGGGGAGGTATTTAATTCATCTATAAGTTGTTGTACAATTTCTTTTTTATTTCCTCTATATTCATGTAAATTTAAACAATACCTATTAATTCCAATACCGGTAAGTCTTTTTAAAACGACGTCTAATGCAGCCTTCTTTTGGCTTACAAATAATACTTTTTTATTATTTTCAATTAACGCAGCTATCATATTGCATATAGTTTGACTCTTCCCAGTTCCAGGTGGTCCCTGTAGAACAAATGTTACGCCAGCTTTAGCCAATTCAATCGCCCTTTTTTGCGACGAATCGCAAGGTAATATTTCTATATCATTCGAGTCAACAAAAGTATCTCTGGGTTTATCTGAGAGCTCTCCAAGAAGTGCATCTCTATCACCAATATAAGTTTGTATTAGAGGATTTGATTTTATTAGCTCTACATTATTTTTTATATCTTCGTACATCACATATTTTTGGTATGAAAATATATCTAAATAAATATCATATAATATCTCCCAATTTTTAAAATTACTAATAACTTTATTTATATATTTAAAATAATCAAATATATCTTGATCATTTTTTAAAACATCCAAATTAATGCCATATTCCACAGCCATTTTTTCTAATAATGCTGGATTAAGGAGTAATTCGCCTTCTTCTGTAACTATTTCATATTTATGAATTTCTTTTGATAGTGATTTGATTCTGCTAATTTGAACAGGGAATAGTAATATTGGTGCTTCAAAGTAATTCTCACTATATTCAACATCAGTATATCTTAAACACCCTAAAGAGAGAAAACATGTGTTGACCCCCAGTTCCCTAAAATTATCGGTTGATTTAATATACAAATTATATAGTTTTTTAGATATTATTTCATCATCTTCTGATGCAATCCAATAATTTTTTTTATTTTCTAGTCCACTATCCTTCTTAAATATTGAAATACTCCTTTCCAATGTCACATAATTTAATACTTCTTTAAAATCGGGCGAATCAAATTTAATGGATTTTGATTTTGTGAACCGATAAGAAATTAAATTATTTCGCTTGGATAAGTCAATGATTTTTTTCTTCCAGTTACTGATTTTTTGTTCCATAAGCGCCTCGTATTTGTAATTTATTTTAGGGATAGTCATTGAACCACCTTTACTTCTAAAATATTAATATGTATAAAAAGATAAAATCTTCTACCCGCACACTATTTTAAATTTATAATAATTGAAAAAAATTTCTCATTTGATTTAGTTTATCTTGTTTGACCACAAGTTTTATTTTTATTCTGTGGCTGCATCAGTTCACCCATGTACATTTCGTGGACGCCTTCAGGGACAACCAGACAGCCAGGAAGCTCACCAAATACATCGAGCAGCTAACAGACCCGGGCCGCACCTACAGGATCGTCCACGTCTGCAGCACGCACTACGCTTGATTACTTTGCCTGGGTGAGCGCGGCTTGTTCCACCGTCTCCGCCTCACCCGCCTCCACATTCACTCTCTCCTCGGATGGGATCTTGATGTAGAAGACCGTGCCCTTCCCCTCACCTGATTCAGCCCAGATCTCACCGCCGTGGTACCCGACCACCTGCTTGCAGACGGAGAGCCCCAGGCCCATCCCCTTGGCCTTCGTGGTGAAGAAGGGCTTGAACAGGCTATCAGCCACCTCCCTGCTCATGCCCACCCCGGAGTCGCCCACGCTGACAACATCGTACCCGCCCTCCCGGACGCAGTCCACCCACACCTCCCCGCCTTCGGGCATAGCCTGTATCGCGTTGTTCACGAGGTTCACTATGACCCGCACGAACATGTTGGGGTCCACGAATATCCTCTGTCTCTGGGTCAGGCAGTTGAACGCGACCGTGCCAGGGATCTGGACGTTAGCCAATGCCTCATTCACCAGCTCACACACCTTCGTCCCAACACGCTTAGGGGTCCGCTCCTTCGCCAGGAGCTGGAGGTCCGAGACGATCTTATCCATGTACAGGATGCTCACGTTCACCTGTTTGATCATCTCGAACGTCTCCTGGTCCCCCTCGAACTTCCCCTCAAGCTTCTCGCCTATCAGCCGGATGAACTGGAGGGGGTTCCTCAGGTCGTGGCCCACCATGGAGGTAACCTTGCCGATGTCCGCCATGCGCTCCGACTCGCGGAGCTCCCTCGTCTTCTCCTCCACCATGGCCTCAAGGTTCTTAGAGTACCGCACCAGGCCCGTGACGTCATCCAGGATAAATATCCTAGACCTGCTCACCCTCTGCCAGTCATCAACCGTGTACACCCTGACCTGGTACACCAGGCCCTCATACTCGAAATACTCTTTACCGCCATCCTTATCCACCGAGTAGTCGAACAGGCTCCTGAACACGTCCCTTATGTCCTTCTGGAGAAACAGCACCTTATCCAGTTTCAATACGTTCAACGCCGCCGCGTTCAGATACATGATCTTATTCTTGACATCGGTAACAATCACAGGGTTAATCATCCTCTCCAGTATCACGTTGTATATCAGCGGGAGAGCCTCCCTCTTGTACATCTTCTCAGGGTTCATGACCATTATCGAGGAGCTCAGAACATTGAAGACGAAGGGGGAGAGCACCATGTTATCGGGCGTCAACATCAGAAGGTCGGAGACAGCTGAGACGGAGTATACGATGAGCGAGATCAGGAAGGGCAGGGTCCGCTGCTTCAGGATCTTCTGAGGCTTCAACAACGTAAACAGAAAATAGAACAGCGAAACAAGCATGATGACAACATTGTACGCTATCATAACTTGCGAGAAGACGCCTATCTCGGCGCGTACCTGATTATGGCTCAGAACAGACAGATTCCTCCAAATATAATTGGACGGGTCACCCAACACCATCTGCACCAGAACTATCGACGGCACAAGGGTAACCCCGAGGTAGAAGAACAGGAAGTACCTGGCGTTAAAGTACAGCTCAAAGTAGTGCACAAGGTATATCGCGAATATCGTGGGCATCAGGTACCCGAACATCGACTGAACCCTGTAGAAGAACAACACGTCAGGGGCGTGCTCCGAGAGGTTCTGCAGAATGTACATGAAGGTCCACAGGGCGCCGTGCAGTATCAGCACGGCCCCCACCTTCGACCCGGGCATCCTCCTCCTAAACAAGGCGTAGAATCCCGCAACCGCAGACACTATACAACTTACGAACAACATGTACCGATAGTCATACAGCATCATGCCGGTCTTCCCGCACTATCTCTTATCCGGATGGATTAATAATAAAATACAGTATTTTGTTTAACCACTGTGGACAGTTATTCAGTATCAGGACTCTATGAAAGACGCATCCATTTCTCATATATAATCCTCATCATGGGTACTTCAACGTGAGTGCCGATTGCAAGGTTCTATTGGTAGATGATGACGAGAACCTATTATGGGCATACAAAATGGTGTTATCAGATGAGGGGTTCAAGGTCGATACCTCCAGCGACCCCGAGGAAGCCCTGGAGAAGATCAGGTCTGAGCAGTTCAACGTACTGATCCTCGATTACATGATGCCCAAGATGAAGGGGGACGAGCTGGCCAACATAATCCTCTCGTTGGACCAGTCCGCCAACATCATCTTCCTAACCGGCTTCTCCGAATACGACGTCTACATGAAGATGGTCGGGAACATGGATAACCTGATACTGTACAAACCCATATCCGGCAAAGACCTGATCAACGCAGTCAACTCAAAAATCAAACAGCAAAGCGATGCGGACAATGTTCATGACGCAAGCGCACATACCGTCGATTATACCATTCATCCAGTAAAGTAGATCAGAGATTTCAAGGCGACTGTGAGTCCTTACCTTGAGGGACTTAATCGATCTCGAAACAGTATACCAAATATGGTATTGTAGATGCATTATTTGTTCGAAAAACTAGGATTAAATATCCATCAAGACATTTTCTTATCAGATTAATCTAAACGATAAGATGGCCCCCCAATGTTCAGCAAGATTAAGGTAAAGGAATCACAGATACCTTGGATTATCGTAATTATACTTTTAATCGGGAACCTCTGGAGCCTGTCCATAATCAATTGGTACCGTACTCAGTTCGACGACAACTTAGAGTTGGCCCAGAATCATATTTCCGGTGTCAAGGACACCTTGATGGGAATCATCGAAGCAAAGGCGGTCAATTATGAACAGCTGCGTGTGCTTCGGGAGTGGGCTGAGATGACGTCCACCCAGGCCGCGATGATAACATACTTGGACACAAACCATTTCGGGCTCTGGGAACGGCTCTCAGGCTCGATGGCCTTGCTGGAGGCTCTCACAGAGGATCTCATGGACAACGTCGGGGAAGGAGAAGTGCTGGTTCTTGACGAGTTTAGCTTACCTAGATTATCGAACGCTCTGGAAAAGCTTGACGAAGCCATCATGGAGCTGTTCCCCGACGACTTTGAAGTTGGAAATCCATGGGCATCGCCTCAGTACGAACACATGGATAGAGCCATCGGTAAAATCGAGGCATTTGAGTCGAGGATAGCCCGGTGCTGGCTCATAATACCCCACCATACAGTTGCCAACTACACATCGCCGGAGGATCAAGCCCGAGAGTATCTTGTAGAGCGACTGGGAGAGAACTATGTTGAAACGTATCTCACAAATTACTCTATAGGCTTCAACACCTGGGAGGTGGAGAACTGGTTAGTGGAAGTAACATACGATTATACTATCACAGTTGGAGACTACATTGCTACGAGGGGCGTCTACTTTCAATTCGACACTCAGGGTAGTTTAATTAGACATGACTGTGTGCCCCCTATCGACAACCTGCAGCCGTTCACAGTGACAAGAGAAGCGGCGGTTAACACTGCAAAGGGGGAGGTGGACAAGAGCTACGTTGAGTTGGATGCCGAGATCTACTGGGTCAAGCAGTTCAACAATGGCACAAGAGCGCACAAGTATCTTTGGTCCATCGACTTTTACCATTCAGAAAAATTGAGTAGCACAGGTGATGCCACTAGAGTGTTGATCGACCCTAAGAGCGGTAAAGTGGTCAACGTAGACAAGTACAGCTGGATAGCCATATCTTAAGAATAGCGACAATCAATTAACAGCCATAATCTTGACAGCTAAGAACGTATCAGGCCTCCGAAGAAGTAAGCTTATCATACGATCAATGAGAGAAGTGTGCATCCCATTGCCCTACCGCATGTGATAAATCCAACTACGAGTAAAACAATGCTATGAACAAGAAGAGGGCAGGCGCCGCGCTGTTTCTGCTAGGCTGCGTACTTTGCGTAAACTCGTACATTATAATTCAAGGTGCCCAGGGCCCAGTGATTCAAGAGGTTTACCCCACGCCTGGCCCAGGCCAGTTTTGGGTGCCCGGCAGCTATGTCATCATACAAGTGCCGTCGTATGTTTTCACCCAGCTCATACTAGGAATATCAACCATTACTGCTGGCATCATCTTCATCTACGAGAAACCCACGTCAGATGTTTAAAAATAATTTAACGTAGATTCGTTATACACCAGATCCAGTCCTTTGGTCTTGTTTTTATTCTGTGGCTGCGCTGCTTCACCCATGTACAGCTTCGTGGACGCCTTCCGCGACAACCAGACAGCCAGGAAACTAACAAAATACATAGAGCAGCTCTCCAACCCGGGCCGCACCTACAGGATCGTCCACGTCTGCGGCACCCACGAGGACACCATCACCAAGTACGGCATCCGAACCATGCTCCCCCCCAACGTCGAGGTCCTCATGGGCCCAGGCTGCCCCGTATGCACCGTACCCCCCAACAGGATCACCACAGCCATACGCCTAGCCGAGCAAGGCCACACGGTTACCACATACGGCGACATGATCCGCGTCCCCGCAGCCGGCACCAGCCTCCAAGACGCCAAGGCAAGAGGCCACGACGTACGCATCGTCTACAGCATCCACGACGCCGTAAAGATGGCGGAGAAAACCGACAAACAGGTAATCCACTTCGCCGTCGGCTTCGAGACCACAGCACCCACCACAGCCTCAGAGCTAGCAGCAGGCCCCCCACCCAACTTCAGCGCCTACAGCGCCCACCTCCTCATCCCCCCCGCCATGAACGCCCTCATGGACCAGGGCCTCACCCACGTCGACGGCTTCATCGACCCCGGCCACGTATCCACCATCATCGGCGAACAAGGATACCGCAGCGTATCCGAACGCCACAGGGTTCCCCAGGTCATCGCAGGCTTCGAGCCCCTCGACATCCTATTCAGCGTCGCCATGATCCTCAAGCAGATACAGGAAGGACGAGGCGAGATCGAGAACAGCTATAAGAGGGCGGTGAAGCCCGAGGGCACACCCAGAGCCCTCAAGCTCCTCGACCAGGTCTTCCGGACCGTGGACGCCCCCTGGAGAGGAATCGGCGTCATACCCAAGAGCGGCCTGGCCATCCGCGACGAGTACGCCGACCACGACGCCCAAACAAGGTTCAACGTAGAAGAGGAAGAATCCTACGAGATGCCCGGCGGCTGCCGATGCGGAGATGTCCTCACCGCCACCATCTACCCCCACCAGTGCCCCCTCTACAACACCCAGTGCACCCCCGACACCCCCATAGGCCCATGCATGGTCAGCCACGAAGGAAGCTGTCACATATCAGCCAGGTACGGAGTCCAGCCCCCATGATCAGGGCCACCATCACCGTCCACGGCCGCGTCCAGGGCGTCAGCTACCGAGCCAACGCCAGGCGCAAGGCCCAGGAACTCGGCTTACGTGGCTATACACGCAACAACCCCGACGGCTCGGTAGAGATCGTGGCCGAGGGCGACTCGGAGCTCATCGAACGGCTCACGGACTGGTGCCGACATGGCCCCACCACCGCCCGCGTCTCCAGCCTCGACGTGGAACGATCGGAGCCCACCTACGAGTTCAGGGACTTCGAGATCAGACGATAAACATCTGCTCATCGTCGCATCGTCGGCACGATTAAATAGCGAGCAAAAACCTCTCACGGCATGAGCAAGGCTTCCCTGCTCCTCCTCGGCGTGCTATCCATGTTCTTCGCGGAGGTCTTCTCAGGCGCGTCCACGCTGTGGTTCCTCAACCCCTGGGGCCTCCTGGTCACCATGCCCCTGTACCTCGGGCACGCCGCCTTCCTCTTCAACGTGGCCGTGCGGTGGAGCCGGACCTCCCTACGCCACCTCTACTTCCTCGGGATGATGTTCGGCCTCTACGAGGCCCTCATCACAAAGGTCCTCTGGCACGGGTATCCCGACTCGTCCGGCCCCCAGTTCGGCACTCTCCTAGGGGTCGCGTGGGGCGAGTTCATCACCCTGGTGCTGTTCTGGCACCCCGTCATGTCCTTCATCCTGCCCCTGCTCGCCTACGAGGTGCTCAGTGGAGACATCCTCGACGGCCACGAGCGGCTCTTGAAGAGGAGTCGGAGAAACCTGGTCGGCTTACTGGTCCTCATCGTAGTCGGAGCGGTCTTCCAGAGCAACGGCGCCAAGTTCAACGCGTCCGTGTCCCTCGGCTCCATGATGGGAACCGTCCTGATCATCGCTTTGCTGAATCGCCTGTCACGCGGGAAATCACTCCAGTCCCTCGTGCTCGGGAAAAGGGGGATGGCGGCGCTGATTCTGTTCCTAGTTATCCTGTATGGCGCGACGACGGTGGTAATCCTACCTGAAAGACTGCCCACGACATGGCCGCCCTACCTCGCGATCATCCTCTGGTACCTCGTGTCCATCGGATTGCTGGCAATCGACAAGCCATCGGCCCTAAAAGCGTCAAGCGACCAAGCCCACCTCACGGCACGTGACCTGGGGATACTCGCCATCATCCTGTTCTGCGCCACAGCGTTCTTCAGCCTCGTCCCCACGGCCAGCTACGCGATACTCCTCGCCTTCTTCATCTCCCTCATAGGGGCGGGGGCCGTCCTCTTCCTCGGAAGCCTGTATAGATTATCAAAAACCATCATTCGCGCAGGGCCTTAAACGAATATCTTCCTTAGTCACCCAAAACCTACCCCTGCTAAAATAAAAGGAATTTATCCCCCAACTCCAACCCTCTACCAGATGAGCATCAGGAAGATCGACAGCAAAGGCAGGATCACCATACCCAAAAGGGACAGAGAAAGGATAGGGGCCACCAGATTCCTCATAGTCAACGCAGGCGACCACCTAAAACTCTTACCAGTCCCCGACAACCCCTTAGACGCCCTCAAGGGCAGCCTCAGCATACCTAAATCCTTCAACGAAATGCGGAGAGAGGCCGAGAAACTCGCAACAAGCGAAGCAACTAAGCAGTCTTGGGATTCACGACCACTAACCCGTAGAAAAACCTAATATCAAGCCTCAATGCGTCTGATACAATGGCCAAGCAGCCCCCACGCCCCTTCATCGACGAGGCTGACCTCAACAACTCCGTAGCCGACACACAGAACATAGCCGCCGGCATAGCCTTACCCATCTACGAGGAGATCCACCTCAAAAACACGGTCCTCAACACCGACAGCGTCAAGCGATACCTAACCAGAGCCGACAAGATCGCCGTGATGCCCTGCAGCTGCCGCACCAAGCGCGGGCCCTGCCAGCACCCGGTCGAC
>Ga0154708_1047_pt7 | contig 23261 bp, 24 predicted proteins | sample Rifle2008BG13ft_FD_105568 | JGI IMG/M metagenome (GOLD analysis project Ga0154708, IMG submission 105568) | Candidatus Bathyarchaeota archaeon RBG_13_52_12 | reverse complement strand
TTCCTAAATTATTCTTTTCAGAAGGGTAATATTGCGCGATATCTCAGGTTGATTGATGGCCGAGAAGGAAAAGGAGAAGATAGTGAGCGGAGAGGAGTTGATGGGCCTCGTACAGCTCGTCATCATCTTCACAGCCATCCTAGCTGGGCGTGAGATCGGTAACATCTACGGCAGCTACAACGAGTTATCCAAGATGGCTGTAGCCCTCAACTTCTCTGAGGAGGGGATGTCTAACTACCTCAGGGATACCATCCAAGGGAAAAACGCTACGTTGAACGTGGGTTTGGCAGTCACGATCCCGGGATTCACTAGCACAGAGGGGCAGGTCACCCAGACACCGGACTACGTTAGGAAGTGGATCATCAGTGTTACCCTCAGCCCCATAGTCGTGACGCAGCCTGAGGTCTCAGATGTCGAGGTCATATTCCTCGTAGAGGGTCATCAAGTCCTCAGTAAAATGTTTAGCTTCCCTAGGGCGAAGGTTGGTTACATAAGCTTCCTCAACAGGGTGATACCCCTCACCGTGGATGATGAGGCCGAGTTTAAGAATCTGGTGAGCGACTCTGCTGCGGCTCATTCTGGTGAGGTCGAGGTGACTATAACCGGGCGAGCTAAGGCGAACGTCCTCTTCTTCGAGTCGATGCTTCCCTTCAAGACGACGAAGTACCCTCTTGTCTCTCCTCCGACCCTTGTGCTCGACAAAGCGGAGTGGTCTGTATGGGATAGGTTAGTCACTAGGATACCGGGTCCTGCTAAAGTTGGGGATAGGATGGGTCCTGAAATAGCTGTGAGCAACCCAACTAGGGTCCATTCCATCACCGAGAACACAACCCTGGCCGTCTACATAGAAGGAACACCAGAGGCCGTGTTCACCCAGACCAAAAGGGTGACTGCAGCCGCTGGAACCGTATCGACCTATATTTTCGACTTCATCCCAAGCATCCCTGGTACATACTACTTTACCCTAAAATCCGCGGGGTTCAGCGTTACCGCAGACACATCTCCGAGACTCGTCGTCACCCCCTAGCCAAGAAGGCTCAATAGGGGCCGTGTGACTCTACTGACCGATGCTAGCATGGAGGCAATCCTTGTTAAATACCCCTTAATCCTCGTCAACCTTAAGACCTATAGGGAGGGGATGGGGGAGAACGCTGTTAGGCTCGCGAAGACCGCGGAGCAGGTCCATATAAAAACAGGAGCGAGCATCGCTGTTGCCCCCCAGCTCGCTGACTTGAAGATTGTCATAGACAGCAGCGAGACACCGGTCTTCGCGCAGCACGTCGATCCCGTGGGGATGGGGCAGTTCACTGGCCACGTCCTCCCAGAGTCGGTGGCGGAGGCGGGGTGTGTAGGGACTCTAATCAACCACAGTGAGAGGCAGCTCCCACTTGAAGTCATCAAGGCCACGGTTAAGCGTGCACGCGAGGCCGACCTGGTGACTGTTATCTGCGTCGATACCGTCGAGAAGGGGAGGCAGGTAGCTGCCTTCTCCCCTGAAGCCATCGCCATTGAGCCGCCAGAATTAATCGGCAGTGGCATATCAGTGTCTAAGGCGAAGCCCGAGGTCGTCTCCGGCGCCGTTACCGCTATAAAGCATGTGAACTCGAAGATCAGGGTACTCTGCGGCGCGGGTGTGACGAATGGGGAGGACGTTGTAGCTGCTCAGAAGTTAGGCGCGGAGGGGATACTCGTCGCATCCGGGGTCGTCAAGGCAAAAGACCCACAGGCGGCTCTCCTGGACCTGGCGCGAAGCCTCAGGCACTGAGTGTCTTTGCGGTATTTTCTATCAGCCTATTGTTCTCAGAAATTAGCTTGTTAACTATTGGTTGGTTATCAGTCTCATCATAGACCTGAAAATTGGTTCGGTGCAATTGGGGCTAATGAGTATCTAGGTGTCGTCTGTGAATACAAGCTTGAGACCGTCTAACGGGTGCGACACCCCTAACGCTATTTTTGCTGAAAAGCAGGCCTACTACATCACCTGACGGCGCTCAAGGATGCTATCGCTGACTTCCTTGCTCGGGCAGATGCTGACGCCATCAGTTATAGTGACGCTGTCCCTTATCATCGAGTAATCGCCGACAAGGCTTCCCGACTCGACCTTAACCCAACGCTCAAGGATGGCTTGTTCGCCGATTATAGCGTTCTTTACCGAGGAGTAGTCGCCTATCGCAGCTCCGGCGAATAGTATGCTGTTCTCGATGCGGCACCCCTTACCAATCAGGACGTGGTCGCTGATGGTTGTGTTTGGCCCTATGAGGCTATCTGCACCGATCTCAGCCTCTGGACCGATGTAGCATGGGGTGAGCATCTTTGCGCTCGGGTCTAACTTGGCGCCCTCCCCGAGCTTGACACCCTCGTACTTGCTCAGTATTATCTGGTTGGCTCTAAGATAGTCGTCTGGGGTGCCAATGTCCGTCCAGAGGCCGTGGAATTCGAAGCCAAAGAGCTTGCGTTCATTGGCAAGGACCGGAAAGACTTCTCGCTCTATGCTGACTGCGCGTCCATCGGGGATATACTCAAATATCTTGGGGTCGAGGACGTATATGCCCGCGTTGATTAGGTTACTCGGCTCTTTCCCCCTCTCCGGCTTCTCAACGAATCGGGTTATTCGTCCCTCCCAGTCGAGCTCAACAGCACCATACCTGCTTGGGTCAGAGACGGCTGTCAGGGCGACGGTCGCTAAGCCACGTTTCGCCTTGTGGTAATCGATGAGGCGCCTGATGTCTATGTCGGAGATGATATCCCCGTTCATCACGAGGAATGGCTCACCGTTGAGGAGTTCCCTTGCCTTCCTTATTGGTCCGCCAGTACCTAGAGGACGATTCTCCCGACTGTAGATGATTCCAAGGTCGTACTTGGTGGGGCCGAGATACCGCACCAAGGCCTCCGCCATATAGTTTACCGCCATGACGACGGTGTCAACCCCGCCCTGGGAGAGGTTCTTCAGCGTCCAGTCCATAAGAGGCTGCTCCCCGATGGGGAACAGCATCTTGGGTCTCGTGCAGCTTAAAGGTCTAAGGCGGGTGCCGAGGCCGCCCGCGAGGACTAATGCCTTCATAAAGCTCACCGACGGTTATGGATGACTATAGTCAGTTTAAGAAACTTCTGTAATGATGATATGGGATACAAGTTCTACTTTAGGAGGAATCCCATGACCTCGCTAAGCTTCTCGGGGCTCAACCTTTCGTATCGCTCGATGCTTCCAACATCATACCAGAAGGCGTCGGTGAGGTATGCCTCTACGTGGCGACCCTTTTGAACCAGGTAGCTGATTACGTCACCCATTAGGTCAAAGCTCCGAAACGGCCCTTGCTGCTGGAGCCTTGTCATCTCCTTAAGTACGGAGCCACTCAGGGTCAGGATACCAATACTTATTGGCTGCATTAGATCTGGTTTCTCAATAAATTTAGTTACCCGTGTGCCGTCGAGCTCGGCCTTACCGACGCTAATATTGTAGCGACGGGCGAGGGCGAGGGTCGCCTCAGCGTTCTTGCTCTTGTGGTGATTCACCATGGCGCCGATGTCGAGGCTGCTTATTATATCTCCGTAGTAGATGACGAGGGTGTCTTCGTCCGTAATTGCTCCCTTATGATATGCGTTGAGTATGGCGTTGGCGCTTCCCTTAAGGTTGGGGTCGTCAAGAACGTAGGTCATCTCGACGCCGAACCGCTCACCGTGGTCGAAGTAGTTCTCGATCTGCTGGTGCTTGTAGCCGACTAGTAGGACGGTCTTCTTGATGCCGTGGTAGCGGAGCAGGCGGAGTATGTAGTCGAGGATTGGCTTCTGCTCCTCCCCGACAGGTATCATGCACTTCTGGAAGTAGTAGGTGAGGGGCCTGAACCTCGTCCCCTCGCCGCCCGCCAGGACCACACCCTTGAGGGACATGTCACGCATCCTTCGATATCAGTAGGAAGATGCCGAGGATAGCCACGAGGAACCCAAGAGGAGTGTAAGACCGGGAGGCAGCCGCCCCATCGGCCGTGATGGAGAAGTAAGTCAACGCGCCGCCGATGACGAGCAGGGCAAGACCGAAGACCGAGACGATGACCCGTGTATAGGAGATTTGGAATCCGTCGGACATGGTTCCTAATTAGGATTCAGCCGAAGGGCTATTTAAGTGGCTGGGGGTGCTCCGAGCTTCTCTGGTAAGTACTTGTCAACGATGTAAGTGAGGCCGTAGCGACTGAAGGCCTCGAGCTCCGCTTTCTTCTGTATCTTGATGAATAGCTCTATCTCCTTCCTCCAAGGGTCCTCGTTGTAGCGTGGATCGGCCTGGAGCTCGGTGAGCCTCTTCTTGTCGAAGTCTGTGAGGTTCTCGGTGGGCAGCTTATAAGTGATGATGTCGCTTGCCCAGACGCCTATCCATTTGGCATCGGGGGTTGTGAGGCCTCTAAGGTGGGCAGCGTTTGCTGAACCCGAGCAGATGACCTGGGCGATGTGGACGCCCCACGGGTCTCCGTCAGTGAATATGTAGACTGGTATCCCCCAGTCTTTATTGAGGCGGTGTATTATGCTGCGGGTGCTGCGTGGGCTCTGCCCTGCGGTGTGGATGAGGATGGCGTTGAACTTCTTGTGGGCCTGCTCCTCGACGAGGCGGGTGAACATTGCGCCCTTCTCCACGACTAATATCTTATTAGCTGTGGTTTCGATGAACTCGCTACTCGTCACTGCGGGTCCGACCATGATGCCGTCTGGGTGGTCCGTGAGGTTGGTGCGGCGCCCCTCATAACCAGGGACAGTATACTCGATGGTTATATCCCCAAATATTGCGCTCCTCTCCTCGGGGTAGATGTTGAAGTCCTCTCTCGCCTTGTTCAGCGCTACCTCAAGGTCCGTGATTATATTATCCGACTCCTGCTGGTCGGTGTATTCAATGTCTCTCTGGCCTCTGGCCGAGTAATAGGCCTCCCTAAGTGTACTTGTCTTCCTCTGCTTGACGAGCTCTCTGGCGAACCAAGCAGTCCAGACAAGCTGTGTGAAGGGGCGGATGTGCTTTATGTTCCTGCTGTGGCGCTTGACCATCCTGTCGCCGAGGATATACTGGCGGGCGTGAGGGTCGTACTGTATGTTGTCAATGCTTCTGCTCTGCATCATAACCCAAGGGAACTCGCCTTGGTCGATCTGGTCGTAGACGAGTGAGCCAAGCTGCTTCAAGGCCTTATCGACAGCCTCGCGTTGCCTCTCCGCCTCACTTATCCTCTTTGCCATCGATCTTCTCCTCCTCTAGCTCCACCTCAGGTGTTTCTTCCTCGGGAGGCGGTAGAACCCTGTTTCCGTTTTCCTCACCGTTACCATTCTCCTCCTCTTCCTCCTGCAGGTTGACCACCAGTATTTCGTTGAGGAGCTTCTTGATGTTGGGCATGTCGGTTTTTTCGCCGAGCCTCATAGCGAACTCCGCGATCACGGGGAGATATTTGCTGAATATATTGAGTCGGTGCTTCTGCTTCTCCATCTTCACGCTTCGACTGATGAATATGCGCAGGTCGCGCGCCGCCTCCCTGATTGCGTTCGTGATCTCTTTCTCGACCTCAACCTGATCCGCGAGGAATTCCTTTCCGACGCTTTTGTAGGGGATCTTCGTCGAGCAAAGGTGGATCGCTACAACAAGAGGGGTCTCCTGCTGGACGTTGTAGGTTCTCCAGTTAATGTCTTTAGAGATTACCTTGTATGTGACACAACTCGACTCGTCGAATAGTAAGGGGATGCGGTTTGCGAACCTGTAGAGAGTTATGCCCTGTCCGATCTTGCGGACAGTTGGTCCAGCGACGACTGCTGCCTCGACTATGAATGGGTAGCCACTATAGGTAGCGGGGGGGCGCTGCACAGTCTTTATGAAGTCGTCTTCTGTGAGGCCGAGCTCCTTCCTTATGCCCGTCTCCAGTAGGTCGGGTCCGATTGGGCTGAGGCAGCTGGGGTCGGGGCGGTAGAATTCCTGGAAATCCTTCGCGGCCCGAACGAGCTTTACTATCTCGTCGGATGAGAGGTTGGGGGGCTTTGTTTCACGTTTTATCTCGGCGAAGGCGAGGAACTTCTCCGCAGTCTTGGGACCGACACCCTGAAACTGGTCCATCATGAAGTTCTTCATGTCGCGGGACTTTGTGATGAGCAGCATCCTACGTAGGGTCTCCACGTCTATGCCGTGAGGGTGGGGCTTAACCCTCAGCGGAACGGGGGGCATCTGGGTGGTGCCCCTCTCGAAGCGGTATAGGCGGTTCTTGGGGTCGATGAATGTTATATCCGCGTAGGGATTGACCATCGCGGTCTGGCGGATGTACTCTATCATACGACTCATGATGCGGGGGTAGTCACCCTCGATCTGTAGTTCGACTATCGTACCGCACCATCCCTTCTCGTTTGCGAGTGTAGTGTGTCTGAGGACTTGAGGCTGGTTCTTCTGGATGTCCATCATCATCTCATATTCATGGATCTCGTCCCCGGTGCTCGAGGTGACGATGACGGGCTTGTGGGTGGTGATCTGACCATATAGGATAGTCATCTTACCGCCCATGCCGAAGGTGCCTCGGTTCTGCTTGAGGGTGTATTTAGAGCCATAGAATACCTGGGCGAAGCAGGCAGGTATCTCCTCGGCGGGGACGCCGGTGCCGTTGTCTTGTATCCTTAGGAGGTAAACGGCGGTCCCATTCTCGCCGCCGCTGCTGCTTAGCTCAGTGATTCGTACATAGATCTCGGGGGGGATCTGGGCGGACTCGCAGGCATCTAGGCTGTTCTCAAGGATCTCTCTGACGCCGACGTAGATGGCTCTGCTGGGGTTGCTAAAGCCTGCGATCTCCCTGTTGCGGTAGAAGAAGTCGCTGGGGCTGACTGCCTGGTACTCTGTCTCCTGTGTCTGTGTCATTTTATTCCTTCCTCTCGGACGCGGGTGGGGGCTGGTCGTACCAGATCTCGCCTCGGTCCTTCTTGAGCTGACGGCGGTAGGCGAAGAGGTAGTTGTATACGGTCTTGTGGAAGCTTCCCCTGATGAGCATCATTACTGCCTCACGCGCCGTCGGGAGGGCCTCGATGTTGCCTATTATGGCGACGGTGCTCCCATAGACGCTGATGTATGTCTCGGTCAACTCTTCGATTAGGGCTCTACTCCTTCCCTCCTTGCCAATAATGCGTCCCTTGACCCTCTCCTGAGCGTTGTGACTCGGTCCAACGACCTCTTCTAGGTCGATGATTGCGAGGTCGAAGTCTTCATTGTTGAGCATCATGGCGCGATTGGGGCTGAAGCCCCTACCAATGGCTTTGACTATATTGGCGACGGTGAAGATGACGGAGACATCCGACTGGTCGGAGTTGAGGATAGTCTCGACGTTGCCGGATTCACTATCGACTACGAGGTTGACGTTGAATGTCTTTTCTATGCGGCTCTTCACTTTACCCTCTGGTCCGATTAGGACGCCGACCCTGTCGTGGGGTATCCTAGTGTAGTTACGCTTCTCCACTCTTCACCCACTCCTCTAACTCTTTATTGTCGTATACCTCGACACCCAGCTTCGCAAAGTATGTGTTGATGGTTTCCACGTCGTGTTGGAGGAGGCTGGGGGCGAGGGGATGGTTCGCGAGCATGGCTTGGCTAACATCGAAGATTACCGGCTTCTTCTCCCAGACCATGATGTTGTACTCGCTAAGATCTCCATGGACGAGTCCCGATTTCTGGTATAGTGTCCTCATCTCGTCTGTGAGCTTATCGTAAAAGTCGTCGGGATTCTCCAAGGGCAGTTCCCTTAAAAGAGGAGCCGGGACGCCGTCGACCCCGATGAAGGTCATGACGAGGATGTTCCGTAGAAAATCTATCGGGCGGGGTGCGTTTACGCCTCCTTGCTCGGCGAGCTGGAGGTTGCTGAACTCCTTCTGGGTCCAAGTGTAGACCAGGCTCTTGGGGTCGGTTCGAATTCGCTTGAACCTTGGGTCGCCTTCTATGTACCTCATCATACCCTTGCGGAACTCAGCTGAGGTAGTGTAGTATATCTTGACTGCGATCTCGGTCCCATTTGGGGCGGTACCCCAGTAAATGTGAGCCTCCTTACCCGCCTTCAAGGCGCCCTTGATCTTGTCTATCTTCTTCTTCTGTATGAGTCTGAGAACGCCCTCCAGAGTGGGCCGGTCGAAGACTGCATCGCTGACGTTGAATTCTTCCTGGTTCTTATTCAGCATCAGGGCTGTCTCTTCATATCTCCTCTGCAGTTTGTCGGCCTTTCGTTCCATCTTGTTCTGGCTGGGCACGTGGAAATCAGCTCACTCTACTTTCAAGATGCCTTTTTGCTTGAGCTCATCTACCTGGTTCTGGGTGTAGCGCCAGAATATCTCGCCTCGCTCCTCGCGCTGGAAGTCCCAGGGGCTAACTAGGACGATGTCCCCTTCCCTTATCCAGGTGCGGCGCTTCATCTTACCTCTGATGCGGCAGACTCGTATGTTTCCGTCTTGACACTTCACCATTACACGGTCGAAGCCCAGCATCTTCTGGACGACGCCTAGTACGTCGTTCTTGCTGGGGAGAACCATCTCCCTTAGGTCCTTCTCGCTCAGTACCTTCTTCTTACCCATTGAGCGACCTCTACCGGGTGATAGCATGGTTGGAGGCTTAAAAACGGTTCCTATACCCTCGGAGACGAAAAATGCCGTTTTTTAACTAGCCTGCTTCAATTATCTGTTATTTTCCGATCCAATTTTATCTCATTTATGTTAATTCGGATTTCTGGTTAAATCTTGACCGGCACGCGTCTGTTAATAGTGATGCCCTCTAAAGTCACTTTGGAGCCGTATGCGTAGACCTCGACGCCTTTAAGTAGCGCCTTTCGGAGCGCGTCGGAGAAGTCTGGATCGGTGGCCTCGTTGGGGCGGAGAGAGCACGCGTCGTCTCTTTGTATGAGGAAGACGAAGGCGCTCCTTCCCACCCTCAGCGCCTCTGATAAAGTACGCAGATGTCGGGCTCCACGTCTCGTAGGCGCGTCGGGAAATAGAGCGATGCCACTCACGACAAGCGTACAGGATTTAATCTCTAAAAGGGCGGATCGTGAACCATCGATGAGGCGTAGGTCGAATCGTGAGTCCCCGAAGATTGGCTCGTGGCGGTCGATAACATAGCCATCGAACTCGGGGAGAAGTTCGGCTCGGATCGACTCATCGATGACGCTGTTGGGGACTCGAGAGTCGATGGAGACTAGTGTGCCTTCGTGTTCGGTGAGGGTTAGGTCGTAGGAGGTCTTCCGCGACGAGTGGTCACATCGATGTAGATATACACGTGCCCCCCTGAAGAGTAGCTCCCTCATTCGACCCGGGTTGGGAATGAAACACTCCACAGTCGCCCCATCGACCTCAGCCAACCCAAGGAACCTATTTGGCCTAGCAACGAATGTGGCGGGAGTAAGGGCGCCGAAGAGCATTAGGGACCCTTCGTGAGAGTCAGCAGCTCGTCGAGGAGAGGTTCGTTGGATGCAGCTACGAGTTCCATGACGACCTCCTTTGTCAGGAGAAAGTCGCCGCCGATTACTCTATCGATGGCGTAGACGCCATTAGACTCGCTTAATATAGTTAGGGCGGCCGCCACATCGGTGGCGCGGAGGGTGCCGCGCACGTCTATATGGGCGTCAAGGTTTCCCGAGGCGATGAGGCTCAACTCGGTCGCCGAGCTTCCGAGCATGCGTATGTATCTGCATGTGTTAAGGACAGGAGTTACGCGCTCGAGCTTCGGTGTCTTGCTTATCCCCATAGTGATGAGGGCGGACCTCGCCTGCTTGGGTGTGGCGACGTGGATCGGGCGCCCATCCAATTTAGCACCCTTCCCGGGCTCAGCAGTGTATGTCTCACCAGTGTAGATGTCTTTGATGACCGCAGCCAGTGTCCCCGAGTGCCTCCCATTTCCTGAGACGGATAAGCATGTGGCAGCGGGGTGGAGCCCCCTCGCCAGGTTTGTGGTGCCGTCGATGGGGTCAGCTATGACAACGGGGCCACCACCACCGATTATAACGTTACCCTCCTCGCTGATGAGGTTCGCCGTGACCCCCTTTGCTATTAATGTCTCTGTGAGGGCGTGTTGGGCGACTTCGTCGAGGAAGTGTTTGAAGTCTTGGGTCTCGAGACCTGCGCCCTTTAACAGTGCCTCCGTTACAGTTGTGTGGATATTCTCCGCTGCCTCGCGGAGGATGTCAAGCCAGTCAGATGAATTCATGTTCCTTCAGCGCCTTCTATGGGTCAGCCTCGCCCCCTAAGCCTGTGACTGATTGGAGCTCTACCTTCCAGCTGTACAGCTTCGAGAGGATGCTCCTTAGTGCCTTGGGTCGGAACCCTGACATGATGGGTAAGTGTCTATAGCAAGCAACTAAAATATTCTCGTAGGGATCAGGGGATGGAGTTGTCTAAGAGGGTCCTCCCAGTGGCGTTCTATACTAGGAGCCCTGAGACCGTTGCTCGGGACCTCCTAGGCAAGAGGTTGATCCGGGTTCTCGACGGGAATAGGCTCGGGGGGATTGTGGCTGAGACGGAAGCTTATCATGGGTTGAGTGACCCCGCGAGTAGGGCGTATCGGGGGAAGAAGAGGTACAACTCTCCGATGTGGGACGAGCCCGGGCGCCTATTCGTCTACAACGTCCACAAGTACTGGATGCTGAACGTGATCGCCCACGAGCCTAGTGAGGTAGGTGGCGTGCTCTTCAGGGCAATAGAGCCGACAACGGGGGCCAAGATGATGAGAACACTTCGCCCCGTCGCGGATGATAAGGAACTAACAAGTGGGCCGGGGAAGCTAAGCCTCGCACTAGGCGTGACGAGGGAGCTAAACGGGTACTTCGTCACCGACCCCGACAGCCCTGTCATTATTCTAGACGCCCCCTGCGTAGACGAGTACTGCACGAGCCACAGGATAGGAGTGATGAGGGACCTCCCTGAGGAGCTCCGCTTCTACGTCCCTGGTAACAGATTCGTCTCAAGGGGCTAGGCGAGCCTTCGGGTGATAATTCTACGGACTCATATACCCATGATAACAATATCGCGCCAGGCCGTCTAGAAATTCTCTGGTATCGACAATCGATTCTTAAAATGCCACGCACGGCATCTAAAAAAATCAAATATACCCATTGAGGTGGATACTTGTTCATTATTGTTCCGCTTCATGCTCGCGCCATTGGAGGGTTACTCCGATAGCGTCCTCAGGACACTCTGTTTCCGCCATGGAGCCGACTTGACCTTCACAGAGATGGCTCATGTCGAGAGCTTTCTGAAGAATAGTAGGCTCGCATTGGAGAAGATAGCGGTACGTGACATGACCCCGGTCCAGATCCAACTCCTCACCGGCCGGGAGAATGAGCTTGAAAGGTTCCTCCAGGGTTTCACCTCATTCCCCGGGTTCGAGGGGTTCAACCTTAACCTGTGCTGCCCGAGCCCAGACGTCATCGGCAGAGGAAAAGGAGCCGCTATGATTAAGAGGGCCGCTAAGACGCAGAGGCTCGTCTCCCTGATACATGGCCACGGCCACGCTGTCTCACTGAAGATGCGGCTCGGCACCAACGCTCATGAGAGAGAACTCAAGGTATACCTGAACGCGATCAGGGGGGTCGATGCAGACTTCTTCGTAGTTCACGCGAAGACAGCAGTGCAGAGCTCAGCGGAGTCCGAGGATTACTCAGTCTTCCCAGAGTGCGTCAACGCAGCGGGGGGGCGGTCTATAATCGCTAACGGAGGCATAGACTCGCCTGAGAAGGTGGAAGCCCTGAAGGAGATGAGCGTGGGGGGCGTCATGATTGGGAGAGCCGCCCTGAGCAACCCAGCGATCTTCGACTCCCTTAAGAACCAGCTCGGGTTCAACAAACCCCCGAAACCGGTGCCGACGATACCTATGCTGAAGAAAGAATACGCCGAACTATATACCAACCTCCATGGCAGTGAGAGGCTCAGAGATAACTTTTTCAGAGTAGTTGGTAAAAAGGTAAGCCTAGCGAACTATTAGTCACAGCGCGCACGTGGATGAATCAGTGAAGGACGTGCTCCGATGGTCCTTCCCGATGCGATAGACAATTTCTAGAGGCGTGGTCTTACGGCCTCCAGATAGAGACTACGCCACTCTGCTCGAGTTCCTCGATCTGCTTTGACGTCTTCTTCAAAACGGTTTTGAGGATCTCTTCGGTGTGTTGGCCGAGGACTATGGCGCCGGTCTTTATCTCTCCGGGTGTCTCACTGAACTCGGCGGGGAACTTAGGTATCTTGTAGGAGCCTGCGAGGGGGTGGGTGACCTCGACGAAGGTTTTCCGGGCTTTTAGGTGGGGGTCATCGAATCCCTCATAGGCTTCGTAGATGGGGCCACAGGGGACATCAAAGCTGACGAGCCACTCGAACGCCTCTTTTCGTGTCATGGTGGAGAGTTTCTCCTTTACGAAGTCGAGGGTGATCTCATCGACGCCGAGCTTCGCCTTCATCTCCTCCACTGCTTTGGGGCGACTACCTGCTAACTGGATCCAGCCATCTTTGACCTTGACGATGCCCCAGAGTTCGATCGGTGAGCGCTTCTTGCGGCGCTTTATGGGGCTCTCCTTGAAGAGGTCGTACGCAACAGTCTCGCAGCAGTTATAACTGACCATCGTGTCGGCTTGGTTAACGTCGATCATCTGACCTTTTCCTGTCTTGTCCCTGTGGCGAAGGGCAGCTACGATAGCGAAGGCTGCGAATGTGCCGGGGCCGATGTCGCCTAAGGCGCCGGCCATTGTTACTGGGGCGTGGTCCTCAGAGATACCCTTTCCAGTAGCATAAGTGTGGCCACTTATCGCCTCGGCGACGGCAGCGTAGCTGCCATAGCGGCTATAGGGGCCATATTGACCGAAGCCGCTGAGGGCAGCGTAGATTATATCGGGTTTTAGCTTCTTGAGTTCGTCGTAGCCAAGTCCGAGACGTTCCATAGCGCCGGGGGTAAAGTTCTGGATGACTATGTCGGCCTTTTTGACTAGTTCCTTTATGAGGGCCATCCCCTCGGGTTTCTTCATATCGATGGTGATGCTCCTCTTTCCGCAGTTGAGGGCCATGAAGGTGCTGCTTGTGCCCTTGTAGAGTTCCCCTGGGCCTAGGCGGCCGATGTTGCCCCAGGGTGGTTCGACGGTTATGACGTCGGCGCCGAGTGCGCTGAGCATCATGGTGCAGTAGGGTCCGAACCAGACGTGGGTGAAGTCTAGGACCTTGATATCCTCGAGGATCTTGTTCATCTTGGATTCTTGATGATGAAGCGCTTGTGGTTGATAATATTTGCCCCGGATATTAGAAGGGGAGTTGGTAGCCCTTGAGTCCACATTCGCCTCGGAGTTGGGCTAGTTCCCTCTGGAGGCTCTCGTTTAGCGGGATGCCCGTCTTCTTCCGCTCCAGCGTTGTAAGGTACTCCTTCTCGCCGGCGGTGTAGATCCTGTCATGGCCTGGCATTTTGCGGGAGGCCCTTAGGCCGCGTAGGATGTCTCCGGTCGTCTTCTTGAATTCGTTGGGATCGGTGAAGGCTGAGATGTCTATGGCGATGAAGAAGTGTCCGAGGTTTGTGCCAGTGAGTGCCTTTAGGAAGGCCCCGCCTTGGAGAGAGGCGCTGAGTATCTCGACGACTGTGGCGTAGCCGTAGCCCTTGTATCCGCCGGTCTCCTCGAGGCCGCCGAGTGGGAGGAGCGCCGCCTCACCCCGTGTCAGGTCGTGGAGTATCTCGTTGGGGTCTGTCAGGTACTCGCCTTCGCCGTCGATGACCAGCCCCTTGGGGACTTTCTTGTCTATGCGAGCGTAGACCTCAACTTTGCCGCGTTGGATGATGCTTGTGGCGCAGTCGAGCATGAAGGGAAAGGGCTCGTCGCTTGGCATGCCAAAGGTAAGTGGGTTTGTGCCGAGCATGTTCTCGGTGCCGAATGTAGGTGGTATAGATGGGCGGGCGTTTGTCCCTGTTACGCCGATTAGACCCTGTTCCACCGCCATGTTTGCGTAATAACCTGCTATTCCGTAGTGGGTGCTGTTTCGAGCCACGACCATGCCCAAGCCAAGCTTTTTCGCCTTCTTGATGGCGAGATTCATCGCCTTCTTGGCGATGACCATCCCCATGCCTCTATGCCCATCGACTACAGCGGTAGTTGGTCCTTCCCTGACGACCTTGAGCTCTGTGATGGGTGATTGTTGCCCCGCTTTGATACGGTCGATGTAGATAGGCTTGAGTCTGCTGACGCCGTGGCTATCTGTCCCCTGTATGTCGGCTGCTATCAGAACCTTAGCGCATGTTTTAGCATCTGCCTTTGGGACGCCCGCCTTCTTGAAGACGTCGACAATGAAACGCTCTAAAGCTTCTACCTTGACCCAGACTACTTTCTCGGGCAATGAGCTCCACTACCAGCTTAGTGGTTCCACGTTCCCAGCATATAATTTGATTCCGGCGGTATTCTGCTCAGCCTATGATCCTGGCCCAGCCAAGGGACCGGGAAACGGCTTCTCTCCAACCTGTGTAGAGTCGATCACGTTCACTCGCCCTCATCCGTGGCTCGTAATCCTTCTCCACTCTCCACAGCTTCGCCAGCTCGCTCTGATTCTCCCAGTAGTCGACAGCGAGACCAGCTGCGAAGGCTGCGCCAAGCGCAGTTGTCTCGGTGTTAGCAGGTCGTAAGACCCGCTTTCCGAGGATGTCGGCTTGGAACTGCATGAGGAACTCATTTCGCGCGGCGCCACCGTCGACGCGTAGCTCCTTTAAACTGACGTCTCCCTCGGCTTCCATCTCCTCGGAGACGTCGCGTGTAAGGTATGCTATCGCCTCGAGGGTTGCGCGTGCGATGTGAGCCCTACCCGTCCCACGGGTCAGCCCCAGGATCGTGCCACGGCTGTACTGGTCCCAGTGGGGGGCGCCTAGGCCGGTCAGGGCTGGTACGAAGTATACGCCGTCGTTGCCCTCAAGAGAGGATGCTAACGCCTCGGCGTGTCTCGGGCTCTTCGTAATACCGAGCGCCTCTTGAAGCCACTGTAGGGCGGCGCCGGTGACGAAGACGCTTCCCTCCAGGGCGTAGGTGACTCTACCACCGACGCCCCACGCCACTGTTGTGAGTAAGTTCTCCGACTTCGCTGGCTCTCGGCCGGTGTTCATGAGCATGAAATTCCCCGTGCCGTATGTGCACTTTGCCATACCGGGCGCGAAGGCTGTCTGGCCAAAGAGCGCGGCCTGCTGGTCCCCGAGGTCTCCGGCTATTGGGATGCTCGCTCCGAGGATCCTAGCCTCGGTATACCCGATGACCCCGCTCGACGGACGTGGCTCAGGGAGCATCGCCTCGGGAACACCGAGCAGATCGAGGAGCTCTCGATCCCACTTCAGCTTCCTGATGTTGAATAGCATTGTGCGGGAGGCGTTAGAGTAGTCGACGGCGTGGATCCTCCCGCCGGTAAGCTTGTAGATTAACCAGGAGTCGACGGTACCGAAGAGCACTTCGCCCTTTTCTGCGCGCCGTCTTAGGCCAGGGACGTTGTCTAGTATCCACCCGATCTTCGGTCCCGAGAAGTAGGAGTCGGGGACGAGGCCGGTCCGCTCCTTTATTATAGCTGAGTGGTCCCTCAACTTCTCAACGGCGTCGGCGGTGCGTCTGCACTGCCAGACTATTGCATTGTGTACAGGCTCTCCTGTATCCCTATCCCAGATGATCGTGGTCTCCCTCTGATTAGTTATGCCAATGGCTGAAACACTGGAGGGGGCTATCTTCGCTTCCTTGATGACTCTCCTTGCCGCCATAATCTGAGCTTTCCAAATTGCGCGCGGGTCTTGCTCCACCCAGCCGGGGTGCGGGAATATCTGACCGACCTTGAACTGGCCAACACCGAGGACCCTAGCATCTCTGTTGAGTATCAGAGCTCTAGCGCTCGTCGTCCCCTCGTCGAGGGCCAGAATGAAACCGTCCCCAGCCATCAATTACCCTACTCTACATCGACTATAGAGACTTTGCACACTAAAAACAAGGGGGAGGGTTGAACTAAATAAGTTAAAAGGCGATGCCGTTCATGGAATGATTAAAAATCTGAGTGAATAGTATTCGAAAAGGGATCAATGAAACGCTCAATAATCTGATGGATGGTTTGAAAAACGCTTCATAGCAGAGGTTTAGGTGACGGTGGAGCGCTCGTCCTTGAACTTCTGGTATTCCTTGCTGTCGATGACAGCCTTGAGGTGTTGCGCCACCTTCCAGACGTCGTAGTAGCTGACGTATAAGGGGATGGGGGCGAGGCGCATAATGTTTGGCGGCCGGAAGTCCGGTATGACGCCACGAGCAATGAGAGCCTGGTTGATCCTCCAACCTTCCTTATGGGCGACGCCGACGTGCCCGCCACGACGCTCTGGCTCCCGGGGCGTCGCTGTGGAGTAGTTGTAGGGTGGCTTCCCGAGCATCTCGTCGATGAGGTACATGAGGTACCCGGTTATCTTGAGGCTCTTCTCCCTGATGCGCTCGATACCCGCCTCCTTCATCAACCTGAGCGAGCCCTCGAGCGGTGCAGCGCTGAACATGTTTATGGTCCCGATCTGCCACGCCGCTGCGTTCCCCGCTGGGTCGTACCTAGTCTCCATGTTGAACATCGTGGAGCGATTGTTCCCCCACCACCCAGCTAAACCTGGCCGCACGCCGAACAGCCTCCTGTTCACGTAGAGGCTGGCCGTCCCACCGGGGCCAGCGTTCAAGTATTTGTAGTTGCACCAGAAGGCGAAGTCGACGTCCCACTCATCTAATTGATGCGGTACAACCCCGACGCTGTGGCTGCAGTCGAAGCCTATAACTATCTTCTTCCTGTGAGCTGACTTAGTGAGGCGCTTCATGTCAGTGAGCTGCCCGGACTTGTAGTAGACACTTGGGAGGAGCGCGAGGGCGACCTCACCCGTCATCTGCTCGATGACGTCATCCTCCTCGATTAAGCCGTTTCTCGCTTTGATTAGTAGCAGATCCTTCTCCGGGTCCCCACCCATCAACGCGATGTCTGCGTAGAGCGCATACAAGTCGCTGGGGAAGTTGAGTTCATCCGCGAGTATCTTGCGTCTCCTCCCCTTCGGCTTATAGAAGGTGGCTACGAGGTTGTGGAGGTTGACGGTCGTGCTGTTCGTGACGACGACCTCTCCGGGCCCCGCTCCGACTAGTGGCGCTTCCATGTCCCCTAGGGCTTCGCCGTAATCGATCCATGGTATTTTCCCCTTACCCCACCCAGCGATGCCGAGGGTCTTCCACTCGTTCGCCACGCGGTTAAGGGTCTCCAATGCGTCCCTGCTCATCAATCCGAGGCTGTTCCCATCCATGTAGATGGTATTTGGGATGTGGTAGAAACGGCTCTTGAAGACGGCTAGGGGGTCATCCGCGTCCATTTTGAGGGCGAAGTCCTCTCCGAGCTCGTACTTGAACGCCTTCCTGCTCATGGGAGAAGAAGGGTTGGGCGGGCTGTAAAAGAGGTTCGCTTAAGAGAGGAGGTAAACGGTGACCTCTGTCCCTGACTCTAGAAGCTTGGTTCCAATCGGAATGATGATGTAGCCATTGGCGTAGGCCATGCTCGTGATGTCTCCACTCTGTTTGAAGACTGGAACAGCATCACCCTCCTCCACGTGGACTGAGTAGAACTGTTCCCTCTCCCCCTCAGCCTTGATTGATCGGCTTAGCCTTGCCTTCACGGTCCTCTCCTCAGCCGTGGGCAGACCCGCCACCTTCCTCAACGCAGGTACGAGGAAGACGTAAGCATTGTTCAAGCAGCTCGTCGAGTAACCGGGCATCCCGAAGACGGGAGTCTCCCCGATTTTACCGAAGAGAGTCGGCTTCCCAGGCTTAACTCTGAGCCCGTGGAAGTAAACCACTCCCAGCTCCTCGATCACTCCAGCGAAGAGGTCTCGTACACCGACGCTGCTACCACCACTAAAGACAGCTGCATCGTAGTCAGCGGCGTCCCTCACCGCATCAGCAATAGCCTCGAAGTCATCCCTCACCAACCCCATCCGGACCGGGACGCAGCCGTTCGCTGCAACAACCGCCGATAGTGTGTAGCTGTTGATGTCATAGACCTGCCCTGAATTGAGGGGCTTGCCCTGTGAGACGACCTCGTTGCCTGTCGAGTAGATAGCGACGCGGGGCTTCGCATATGCCTTCACCTTAGAGAACCCGAGGGCGGCAGCAGCGCCGATTTTACCCGGCGTCAGAACTTCACCCACCTTTACAACGACCTCGCCTTTTTTGATGTCCTCCCCCTCAGGGGCGATGTTGTCTCCGAGCCTCGCTTCTCTTTGTATCTCGACCATGTTATCGGAGAGTTTAGTGTATTCAACCATTACAACCGCGTCTGCTCCCTTAGGGACCGGGGCGCCGGTGGCGATCTCCATGCACTCGCCATCCCCAATAAAGCCCTCGAAGACCTCACCCGCGTGCCTGGTACCGATTAGCTTCAGAGTTAAGTGCTTGGACGATGCTCCCAACGTGTCCTTAGCCTTGACAGCGTAGCCGTCCATCGAGCTCCTGTCGAAGGGCGGCACGTTGAACCCGGCTACGACGTCCTCAGCGAGGACTCTCCCTGAGGCCTCCTCTATGGGCACCTCCTCAACCCGCGTGATCCGCTTGATGTTCTCGTCTATGATGTGCACCGCATCGAGGCGCGTCATCAGCTTCCCGAATGGTTTCATCTGTTTAGCTCCCACTGCATGTGACCGACGTTGGGCAGTATGATCTTAGTGAGGGCGACCTTCACCGCGTTCCTTGAGCCTGGCAGGCAGAAGATGAGCTTCCCGTTGGCTACTCCGGCGGTGGCTCTGCTCATTATCGCTGCTCCGCCTACTTCATCGATGCTTATCCTACGGAATAACTCTCCGAAGCCAGGTATCTCCTTCTCCAGTAGGGGCGCTACAGCAGCCACGGTTTTGTCCTTAGAGCCTATTCCGGTGCCTCCGCTGGTGACTATTACCTTTACTGCATTGTCGTAAAGCACCCTCTCGACCTCTGCCCTGATCTTATCCTCATTGTTGGATACAATGGTGTGGCTCGCCACACTGTGGCCGTCACCCTCGATGAGGCTTACAGCTATCCTCCCCGTTTCGTCCTCCCTTTCGGTTCGAGTGTCGCTCGTGACTATTAGTGCGAACGTCGTAGGCTTCTTCTTGCTGGTTGGGTGTTCGCTCAACTCTGTCCCTTCCTTTTCTCAATTACCTTTATGTCTGAGATCGTTGTTGACGGGTACTGTCCGCACTCGTCCTTTTCTAGGTACTTCACCATGTCCCAGATCGTGAGGAGGGCGGCGGAGACGCCCGTGAGGGCCTCCATTTCGACTCCGGTCTTGTAAGTAGCGGAGACCCGGCATCTCGCCTCAACGTAGTCGTCGCCGACTTCGAAATTGGCATCTACCGCATCAATGGGTATGTTGTGGCACATGGGAATGAGATCCGGGGTCCTCTTCACAGCTTGGATGCAGGCGATCTCCGCGACAGCGAGAGGGTCTCCCTTCTTCACCTTCCCCTTTTTGATAGCCTTAATCGTTTTCTTCATGAGCGTAATTCTGCCGATGGCCTCGGCGGTCCTTGGGACTGCCTTCTTCTCGGTTATGTCCACCATACTGTATGGGTTAATTTTCGTCAGGTCTACCAACCTCCACCCAGCACGCCCCTGTTGGGGTGTGCTCCTTCTTCCAAATGGGTACCCTCTTCTTCAACTCGTCGATCACATATCTGCAGGCGTCAAAGGCCGAATCCCTGTGCCTAGCGGAGACAGCGATGAGGACGATGTTGTCCCCGACCATAAGATCGCCGTACCTGTGCACAATCAGGATCTCCTCGACGCTAAACTTCTTTATTGCCTCTCCTCTGATTATCTGAAGCTGCTTCTCAGCCATCTCGGGGTAGACCTCGATCTCCATCGAGTCGACCAGCCGCTCCTCGGACTCAGCCCGGACTACGCCCACGAATGTGACTATTCCACCCACGGAGGGATTTTTGAGGTGCCTAAGCTCCTCTTCGACGCTGAAGTCGTTCTTGGTGACCCGTATCATGGCTTCAACCCCCGCTTACGGGTGGGAAGAGGGCGACCTCGTCACCTTGTCTTAGGACACGCGATGGCTCGACGAATGAGCCGTTAACTGCCACAAGGATGTTCCCCTCCTGTGGTCTGAGCCCTTCATGCAGGCTCTGGACCCTGTTTTTAAGGGCGTCAGCTGTGGTTCCCTCGGGAACCTCGAAATCCTCCTCCCGTATCCCTGTAAGCTCTCGGATGCTCGCGAAGTACCTTATTCTTAGCCTCAGTTGTCCTCCCTCCAGTAGGGTTCTCTCAGGCTCGTTGCGCGCCTGAAGACATCCACAAGCTTCTCCTTCGATGCACCCATCCTTAAGAGTTGCACCGCGGGCACGAGGTTATCACTCCTCATTAGGCAGGGCTTTAGTCTACCGTCGCTGGTGAGGCGGAGCCGGTTACAGTTGTTGCAGAAGACGGTGTTGTGGATGGGGCGCACGATCTCCACAGTTGCCCCGTCGGCGAGTGTGTATCTCTTCCTCCTGTGCATCTCCTGTTCCACGATCTTCACTGCCTCCGCGTCCCATATCCGCTCCAGAGGCGTGAGATCGTGGTATAGATCCCCCCAATTCGCCACTCCACGCTCCAGTCGTTGATACTCGATGAGTTGAAGGATTGCACCCGTCCTGGCGGAGAGTCGGAGCATCTCAGGTATCTCATCAGAGTTAAGCCCCTTCATGACGACGAAGTTCAGCTTGATGGGTTTAAGCCCAGCTTCATCCGCAGCCTCTATCCCAGCCATGACCTTTTCAAGGCAGTCGACGCCGGCGATCCTCTCCACCGACCCCCTCTTTAGGCTGTGCAGGCTTATGTTTACCCTGCTGAGTCCAGCGTCTTTTAGGAGCCTCGCCTTTTCAGGAAGAAGTATGGCATTGGTCGTCATCGAGACCTCCCTCACGTGGGCTGAGATGAGGCGTGTTACATCGACTATGTCCCGCCGCATCAGTGGCTCCCCTCCCGTCACCTTGACCTTCGTCACGCCCAGCTCTGAGGCGACCTCGACGAGCCCCCCGATCTCCTCCGGAGTCATCTCCCCTGCAGGGTCGTGTTCCCCCTCCCTGTGACAGAAGAAGCAGGCTAGGTTACACCTCTGCGTGACGCTGACTCGTAGGCTGGTTACGCGCCTCCCGAACGGGTCGACGAGGGGTTTCAAGCAGATTACACCTCATATCGAGCCGCGGTGACCTAAAATGGTTATGTACGATTGTGCATGACGGCAAAGCTTATCCGATATGCAGATCTAGACATTTCGCTAATAGGTGATGATGATGACAGAGAAGAAAGGGATGACAATCAGCCAGAGGACGATGGTCATAATCGGCGTAGTCCTCGCAGTCGCATTCGTGGCGGGTGCCTGGTACATGACCAGACCCACGACTAAGGAGCAGATAATAGTCTCCACGACATCGAGCCTTTACGATACTGGATTCCTCGATACCCTAAAGAAGAGTTTTGAGGCAAAGTACCCGCTGTACAATGTAAGCTTCATCAGCCAGGGTACTGGGCTCGCGATCGAGACGGCGAAGAAGGGAAACGCGGATCTAATTTTTGTTCACGACCCCCCTGCTGAGACTAAATTTCTAACAGATGGATACGGCGTCAACAGGAAGATCGTTGCTTACAACTTCTATATCTTCGTCGGCCCCAGCGCCGACCCAGCCAGCATAAAGGGTTTGGGCCCCATTGATGCGTTGAAAAAGATAGCTGCAGAGGGAGTCAAGGGAAACGCCATCTGGGTCAGCCGAGGCGACAACTCGGGCACACACTCGAAGGAGAAGGCGCTCTGGAAGCTGGCAGGGCTCAACGTTACCATCCTGAAGCAACAGACAGCCCCCGATGGGAAGCCCTGGTACTACGAAGCTGGTGCGACCATGGCAGCGACCCTACAGCTAGCCGACCAGAAGAACACATATACGATAACGGACGTCGCCACCTTCCTCAAAGGCTCGGCCCAAGGGCTCACAAAGGGGCTCGTCAAGGTAGTTGACTCGGGTAAAGATACTATCAACGTCTACTCCGCCATCGTCTGCAACCCCTCGAAGAACACACGCGGCCACTATGAAGCCTCTATGACTTTGGTGAAGTACCTTGCTTCTGACGAGGGGCAGACATTGTTTAAGGAATACGGTCTCGCCCAGTTCAGCCAGACTCTCTTCAAGCCCTGGATAACGACGCTTAAGACCAATTCGGATCCCGAGCTCATACAATGGGTAAAGGACTACGCCTACATAGAAGGGTCAGATTGCCCGACAGCGTACCGCCTTAACCCCGGTGACCTATACGGTTAAGGGACTAAACTCTATTCTTTTCTGAGGGACCAGTTTTTGAGTTGGCAACCCATCATAGACGGGATTACCCAGGCGATACACCTCATCGCTATCAGAGACCAACAGGTTATCGAGATCACGATGCGTAGCCTCCAGACGTCAAGCATTGCGACTGTCATGGCCGCGCTTATGGGGTTACCCCTCGGGATAATAATAGGCATGAACTCGTTTAAGGGAAAGACGTTCGTTAAAACGCTTTTCAACGCCCTAGTCGGTGTGCCAACGGTTTCGCTTGGCCTCTTCCTATGGGCGATGTTCAGCAGGGACGGTCCACTGGGAGTCCTCGATCTACTATACACGGTCCCAGGCATCGCCGTAGGCGAGGCGATACTCGTTATCCCCATAATAGTCAGCTTCACTGCGAGTGCCATAGAGGCGAAAGACGAGAAGCTCCGAGACCTTGTCAGAACCCTCGGGGCGTCCGACTTCGAAACAGCGATGGCTATACTCCGGGAGGCGTGGGGCGGCGTCTCACTAGCCCTTGTATCGAGCTTCAACAGGGCATTCGCCGAACTCGGCATAGCCATGATGCTCGGCGCTAATATCCGGGGCCTCACGAGGGTGCTGACAACAGCAATATCACTCGAGACTGCGAAGGGCGAGCTCGGGCTAAGCTTCGCTCTCAGCTTCATACTGCTTGCCGTCGTCCTATCGATAAACTTCGTAGTCGGCTACGTTGGGAGGAGTCACTGGTTTGGAGATCTACAGGCTCGAAGCGGTTGGTAGACGCTACGGCGCCAACCAAGCACTTAACAACATCAGTCTCAACATCGAGGACGACTCTATCCTAGGCATAATAGGGCAGAGCGGAGCGGGTAAGACGACTCTACTCAAGGTGCTCGCGGGATTAGAAGCACCCTCTTCTGGAAAGTTACAATACAAGGGGGAGTATGTCGACGCTCGTGGAGCGAGCGCACTGAGGAGGGAGTCGACGATGATA
>Ga0154708_1047_pt16 | contig 23888 bp, 21 predicted proteins | sample Rifle2008BG13ft_FD_105568 | JGI IMG/M metagenome (GOLD analysis project Ga0154708, IMG submission 105568) | Candidatus Bathyarchaeota archaeon RBG_13_52_12 | reverse complement strand
GGTTTACATGTTTCTCCGTGAGTTTCTGGATATCAACCGAACCATGAGTTGGACTGTGCTCGTTATACTTTGGAGAACATGTATCCTTTAATCGGCTAGATAGACACATAATATGTATTAATATATAATACTTCCCAATGAAAACTCACATTTTTTATAAAAAAAGGGTGATTTTTGTGAATTTCTTATCGTTTTTGATCATCTGTAAAAATACGTTTCAGCTTTTTCTTCATATTAATTCATCCAATTACTACATCAAGGCTGGAAATCTTTGCTTCGCTCATCTTTATACTCTGTTTATTTTTTACACTCGTGCGACTTTTATGCATGAGATCATTAGCATTAACCGACGGATATGATGATTGTTCCCTCCCCAGAAGAGCATCTTGGTTTCAAAATAGGTGAGGATCGGAAGCTGGCAGACTGGCCAGAGATAGTATCCTACTTCCGGAAGGTCGCAGCGATATCAGATAGAGTGAGGGTGGAGGAGCTAGGGAAGACGACCGAGGGCAAACCATTCCTCCTCGCGACGATCTCCTCCCCCGAGAACCTGAGGAGGCTTGAGGAGATTCGCCAGATTCAATTAAGGCTCTGTAACCCCGACGGTTTAACCCCCGAGGAGGCGGAGAGGCTCGTCGAAGACGGTAGGACTGTTGTGTTGATCACCTGCAGCATCCACTCGACCGAGGTCGGTGGGAGCCAGATGAGTATGGAGCTACTAAATAGGTTGACAACAGGCGAAGATTCTGAAGTGAGGGAGATTCTAGACAACACCATCCTCCTGCTAGTACCTTCACTGAATCCTGACGGGAACAGCCTAGTCTGTGACTGGTACAAGCGTTACCTAGGGACCAAGTATGAGGGCACGAGTCCCCCCATGGTTTACCACAAGTACGCCGGTCACGATAACAACCGGGACTGGTTCATGTTTACCCTTAGAGAGACGAGGCTGACTGTAGAGAAAGTTCACAACGTCTGGCATCCTCAGATCGTGTATGACATCCATCAGATGGGGCAGAAGGGCCCACGGCTCTACGTTCCGCCCTACATCGACCCGATAGATCCTAACGTGGACCCTGTGATAGTGAGTGGGACCAGCTTCATGGGGTTGACGATGGCCGACGCCCTGACCACAGCTGGGAAGTCGGGTGTGAACACTCACTGGGAGTTCGACGGCTGGACCCCCGCTAGAGCATACCAGCATTATCATGGCGGGATACGCATACTCAGTGAGGCGGCTAGCGTCGATATCGCGAGCCCGGTTGAGGTCAAGCCTGAGGAGCTCGAGGGTGAGCGTGGGTTTAAGCCGAGGGAGGCACGGTGGAACCACGTCGCTCCTTGGAAAGGGGGGAGGTGGAGCCTTCGAGACATTGTCGATTACGAATTCATAGCGGCTATGGCTCTGTTAGGGAATGCGGCAAAGCACAGGAAGCGTTGGCTGAGGGGAAGCTTGGAGATTGGCAGGAGGGCTCTTAGCCCCGAGAACAGCCCGTTCGCCTTCGTTGTCCCCAAGGAGCAACCTGATCTTGGTGCAGCCAATGAGCTACTTGAGGTCCTGAGAATAGGAGATGTGCATCTTTACGAGGCGTTGAAGCCCTTCAATGCTGACGGCATCCTTTACCCGGAGGGGAGCGTAATCATCCCTCTTGCCCAGCCTTATGGTCGATTCGCAAAGACTATGCTGGAAAAGCAGGTCTACCCAGATCTGAGGAAGAATCCGGGTGACCCCCCTGAAGTCCCATACGATGTGACGGCGCAGACTCTTGGACTCCAGATGGGGGTCGAGGTAGTCCAAATGATGGATAAATTCGAATACAGCGCAAAGCCGCTGAAGCCCGCGAAGATTAAGGGAACAGTCCACAGCCCAGGGAAGCCTTGGTACTTGTTCCCCTCCGAACTCCTCGCGTCAACAAAGGCCGCTAACTTCCTGCTTCAGAAGGGTATCAAGCTGTATAGGACGCAGGGATGGGAGGAGTCCAAGTCGGTGGAGTTTAAGCCTGGGGCATTCGTCCTTGAATCCGGAAAAGAGGCTGAGCGATTGATGAAGGCGGCGTCGCTGCTAGGCGTAGACTTCCACGGCGTCGAAGAACTCCCTGATGTGGCCTTCGAGGTGGTGAAGCCGAGGGTCGGCGTCTACAAGGCTTGGATGCCCAATGCGGATGAGGGCTGGTTAAGGATGGTTCTAGAGGAGTACGGGTTCGAGTACAAATCACTGAGTCCTCAAGATGTCAGGCAGGGTCGTTTAACTGAGATAGTTGATGTCTTGATCTTCCCGGATCTCGGACGGGATCAAATCGTCGATGGGGTGAAGGCGGTAAAGGGTGCCGATCCTAAGCGATATGAGCAAATTTATCGTATGGGCCTCGGTGAGGAGGGGACTAAAGCCGTTCTCGGTTTCTTAGGGGAGGGCGGCAACGTCATTACACTCAATAAGGCGTCAGGCTTCGCCATCAAGGACCTGATGGTGGAGGCCGAGAACCCACTTGAGGGGCTGAAGGAGCAGGAGTTCTACATCCCGGGCAGCATACTTAAGGTGACACTTGACGAGACACATCCCATAGCTTATGGTTACCCGAGAGAGGCAGCGGTCTATTTCATATCGGGTCCTGCCTTCAAGGTGAAGGAGGATTACGAGGTGGCGAGGTACCCGGAGGCGAACCCCCTGCTCAGCGGGTGGATTCTCGGGGAGAAGTACCTTAGAGGGCTTGCAGCAGTCGCCGATTTCCCCGTCGGTAGGGGTAGAGTGATCCTCTTTGGGTTCCCGCCACACTTTAGAAACCAAGCGCGCGGCACCTTCAGGATGCTATTCAACGCCATTTACTATTGTGCCAGCGAGGCCTAACCTTACTTTTTCAACTCCCGCGTAGTGAAGGCGTCCTGTATCTTCTTCCCTATGCCATGGTATGTGCCAGCGCTGGGGGTGAAGATTATGGGTCTTACCTTCTCGATGTCGATGTTTCCCCTGGCATCGAGGACCTCGGATTCAGCTTTCACGTCCATGATTTCGCCAATGAATTGTGTGTGGAGGCCGAGTTCCACAACCTCCTTAACGCGACACTCAATTACGATGGAAAACTCATCAACGTAAGGCGCATCTACGGTTGATCCCTTTACGGGGGTTAGCTTCGTGGTAGTGAATTTGTTTGTGTCCCGCCCTGAGGCGATTCCTATCCAGTCTGCCTCCTTCACATAACATTCTGAGGGTATGCTTACTGTGTAGGCTTTCCGAGCCATGATGTTACCATGGCTGTACGTTGCTTTACGTAGGCTCACATAGATACAAGGGGGGCGAGAGTTACATATGCCTCCCCAAGCGGCTGTCATGAGGTTTGGTTTCCCCGCCGCGTCGTATGTTCCCACAACCCAGACAGGGGAGGGCAACGCGTATGTCCCGACTCCGAGAGATTTCTTCATAAAACAAATGATAGCGCAATAGGATAATTGGTTTACTAAGAAGGGTATAAGGACCAGTATATCGATGATGAAAAGCTATTAATAAAGTGAGATCGGGAGGGTTACTCCTCGATTATCTCGACGTTCGCCCTCGGGACAGTCGCAATCGTTCCGTCTTGGAGCTTGACGGTGAGTACACGCACCATGCTCTCAGACTCCAACGCTTGGAGTTCGACAGGTAGGCTGTTTACGACTCCGATGGCGCCGAAGTAGGGCTGGCGGATGATTCTTACGGGGGTCCCGGGAACCATACCCAGCGCGAAGGTGTCGCCCTTCTCCTCCTCCTTCTCCTCATGGGGGATGATTATCTCAGGCCTCAGTACACCCGCCCTGATCTGGGTGGCGCCGTTTACGCATGCGAGGTAGCCCTCGAAGCTTTTGAGGAGTTTAAAGGTTGTGGCGTTCATGTTCATCTTTCCGAATCCCTCGGTGATGATGAGGGTGATGCCTACCTCCTCCTGACCCGTGATGGCGACACCAATCTCTTGGCCAGTGAATGTGGTAAGGTCCTGGTGGCGTACTCCTCCGACGACGACCACCGATGCACCGACCTCCACTGCTTTCTTCATGGCCTCAAGGGTCACGAGGCTGCCACCGATTAGGACTTTTCCCTTGCAGTCTGGACCGATCTTGTCTGGGGTGATCTCGTCGCTGTTACCAGCGACGATTACTTTGATTTCGCCGTGAGTTTCTCCACCGATCCCGAAGATGCCCTGTATGAAGGCGCCGTAAGTCTGGACGACAGCCCCCTCGCGTGGAACGACTTCCACGAGCTTCCCAGGAAGGTAAGCGTCTACATCGACGGGGATAGGAGCCCCCCTGACTATGACCTGGCCGGTGACCTCGGAGACGGACTCGATTGTTCCGTTCTTAGGGCTTGGGACGTTCTTCTTTATCAAGCCAAAGAGGGCGGTGTAGAAGGCGATATTCTCACCTTCTTTCACCTTGTCGCCGGGCTTTTTCAGCATGAACCTACCCATGTCCTCTGCCTCGACCCCGAGGGTCATGGCGACCTTGACAATCTCTGGATCCCCACTGATCTCGGTTCTCGCGATCTTTGTGTCGTAGTTTACCTTGTCACCAACCTTGTGAAGTACCTCTCCGGGTATAGGGAGGCGGCGGAGCTTGTCGATGATCATTGCGCGTTTGACTTTAAGCCCTGGTGTGTAAGCGTGGGCTTCACTGCTCTCATCGTCTTCACTCTTCTCGTGCTTCTGGGCTTCTTGTTTCTTCGTCGTCATCTTACTTCACCAGCTCCTTGAGGGGATCCTCGGGATACAGCTTGAGTGATGTGAACCACTTGTACAGTAGGTCACGCCTCTGATTGTCGTCTTCGGGCAGATAGAGTGGGCGGCCACGTGCGTCGAGCATTATGCCTGCGATACCGCCTATGACTGTGGCTTCTTTGGGTTTGCCGGGTCCTTCCCCGACGTCAAACGTCTTGGCTGGCGTGATGACTGCCTTGACCTCTAGCCCTTCAGATAGAGGCACTAGTTTGATGTCGCCGAAGTTCATGTCCTCTTTTTGGGTCTTTCCATCAGGCATTGTGAGTTCAACAGTCATGCAGTGCTCGCCGAGTTTACTGATACCAGCTGCTGCTATACTTGTCCCTATCCTGACCAGGCAGTCTTTGTCGAAGATGCTCCATGCGGCGTCGCGGTAGACTGTACTCGTGACACCCAGATGGGGCATCATGAATACTGAGTCCTGGAACATTCTGGTGACTCCCTCGGGGAGCCATGCGTCACTGAGTATGAGCATAGGCTGGACGCGTCGTGGCGCGTGACTGAGGAGCCCGCCGGTGCCGGCGATCACCTCTATGGTCATCATCTTAACATAGCTGTCCTCGATGGCCTGCTCGAACATGTCGCTGATCGTGCGTTGCACTTGGACGCCTTTGAGGCGCGTCGCGATGGTGCGGTGGTGCTGGAGTCCGAGTCTCAGTGCCTCGCGGGCGACAGCGTGCTCGACAATGAGGTCTTCTAGCGTCTGGGGGATGGTTGTTGGCCTGATCATCTTGTTCATGAGGCGGCTGGCGACCTCCTCCTCCTCGATCTTGAAGGGGATCCACCGCATGATGTTCGGGATGCCTGCCTCCTTCATGACGTTGGTGACGCTGTAGCTCATGCCCAAGTTGGCGGAGACGCTTCGAACGAATCGGCCTTCGACGATGCTATAGACGTTTGTTGTGGCTCCGCCGAGGCCGACGCCTAGGACGTTGATTTTGAATGTATCGGCTATGAGCTGAATCGCCATGCCCTCTCCAGCGGGTGTGGGCATGATGGGGATGTCTGTCCACTTCATTAATCGATTGTAGCCGGGGGCGTGGCTCATGACGTGCTCCATGAATAGCTCGTGGACGGCACGGCGTGCCGGTTCGGTGTTCTCCTGCTCGAGAACGGGGCGGATGTTATCTACGCAGGTGAGCGCGAACTCGCCCTTGAAGAGCTTGGCGATGTCGTCTCTGATGGATTTGTTGCCTGCGTAGACGATTGGGAGGGAGTAGCTTGCGCCTAGGCGGGGTTTTGGCTCGGCGGCCTTGATGAGCTCCGCGATCTCCATGACGTGCTGCCCTGCGCCGCCGTCGGTGCCTCCTGCGAGGAGGATCATGTCAGGGCGGAGGTTCCTGATGCGCTGTATCTTTTGGTATGGTTGCCTTCCGTCGTCGCGGGCGATAACGTCCATGACTATGGCACCCGCGCCAAGCGCTGCTCGGTTAGCGGACTCGGCCGTCATGTTCTTGATGAGGCCGGCGACCATCATCTGGAGGCCTCCTCCTGCGCTGCTGGTGGTGCAGTATAGGTCTACGCCCTGCTTTCCGTCATATGGGAGGATGAGGCCGCTGCCGTCTGGACTCAGGAGTTTATGTCCTGTGAGTTCCTCAACCTCACGCACTGCGTTTTGAACGCCAAGCGTGACGTCTTCGTAGGGAGCTTCAACTGTTGTTGGTGCCTCGCCGGCGACGTAGAAGCGCCAGACACCGTCCTTCTTGTGGAAGAATCGGGCCTTCGTTGTGGTGCTACCGACGTCGGTCGCGAGAATGTACTGCATATCCTCTATGGGTTTTTTGAGGGCAGGCATCGCGATTCTCAAATGTGATGTAGATATCAGCATTAAAGGTTTCTGAAAGGTCCCCGAAAATCTCTCCTAATGGCCTAAAATGGGAGGTGCTTTCGCCATCCCTTCTTTTTGGCGCCGGGTTGCACGGCGTCTGATGTCAGCGTTGAAGCTGCTTCCTTCTTCTCGTCTTCTTGCTTCTCCTTCTCCTTCGCTGCCTTCTTCTCGGCCTTCTTCTTATCATCAGCCTCCTGAGCTAGCTGCTCGACCCGTTTGAGGAGCTTCTCAATATTCTCTCTCTTCTCGAAAACGAGGAAGAACTTCTCGCTGGTTACTCCCCACTTGTCGCTGATGATGGGGACGAAGGGGGTGATGAAGAATCGACCCATCTCTCCACCGACCCAGACGAGGGGCTTACTGCTCTCGAGGAGCAGGATTGCTGCGGTCTCCATCTCGTATTCATGTATCTTCTGGGCGACCTTCTCTACATATTCAGCCTCTAGTTCGGGGGTTATTTCAACGTCGTAGTACAAGCCCTGCGCCGCTAGTAATGTGGTCAGGAGGTGATTTAAGTTTAAGGCTCAACAGTTGACGGGGGGATCGCTGCCTGTTTCTTCCTCTTCAACTGCTCTCTCAGTGCGTAATAGGCGCCGATTACACTCCCGACGAGAAAACATACGAATATGAGGATGAGACTACTGATTTCGAGTCCCTGCATTGTGGGCACCATGACTACGCCCAAGGCGATGGAGACAACTGCAGCCTTGACCCCAGTCAGCAGGTGATCCTTTGTGGCCCTCATACATACGAGGTACGTCGAAACGGCGGCCGCCAGGCACCAGAGGGGTATAAGCAGGTACTGGAAGAAAGGTTCAAAGGTAGCCAAGTAGATCGCCATCGTTCCCAACCCATTAGTCAAAATTGCACCCGCAAAGTAGTCGAATAGCTTCGGTGACCGTTCAGCAGACGCCATTTAGAGTCAGAAGCAGATGTGGTGGAGGAGATAAGAACTTGACGCCTATTCTCCTAGGGAGGTTAAATATTGGTTGGCTTCCCTATCAGGTGAAGCGTCTTGAAAAGTCAGAGTGATTTCAGGAACTACCTTGCAGGCGCTGCCCTCGCGTTCGGTGTCGTACTATTAACTATTCAGATAATAATTATACTCTTTGGAGGGTTAAGTGAGGTAGAATTACTAGCCAATGACTCTCTTATTTGGAACATTATTTATGGATCAAATTTAGGGGGAGGATTGCTAGGTGGTTATCTTGTGGCGAGACACAGAAAAACAGATTATATTCAGACCGGTACCGTAGTAGCTGTATTTGCATATATTTTCGAATTCGTCTATAGTACTATTATTGAGCGTTTGCCAATGGACATATGGTCATCAGTTAGTCTAATTTTAGGCGGGATTATAGGAGCAATGTTCTTTAAGGCTCGAATGGAGCGTGAAAGGATCACGGGAGTGAAGAAAACCGAGGAACACAAGCCCTCGTAAGAACCCTCTGAACCCATAAAGCAGGACTAACCCTTTCGTTATATTTGGAACAAATACGTTTTATTTTAATATGTTTGTGTCGTAATGTATAAATGGCTGCCACAATCAGATACGGATATCTCGCAGGGGAACCGTTATGTCAAAGAAGAAGATCGTGCTCGCTTATAGCGGCGGCCTAGACACCTCGGTCATGCTCAAGTGGCTTCAGGAACAGTACAAGAGTGACGTCGTTAGCCTTACCCTAGACGTTGGACAGGGAGACGACTTGAAGAAGATAGAGGAGAAGGCGTGGAGCCTCGGAGTTGTCAACGCTTACACAATGGATGTGAAGAAGGAATTCGCCTCGGAGTATGTCTTTCCATCGATAAAAGCGAACGCCCTATACATGGACACCTATCCGATCAGCAGCAGCATCAGTAGGCCCCTGATCGCAAAGAAGATGGTGGAGGTCGCTGAGATGGAGGACGCCTATGCGGTAGCTCACGGCTGTACCGGCAAGGGCAACGACCAGATCAGGTTCGACATCACTATCAAGGCACTCAGCCCAAAGACGAAGATAATAGCGCCGGTCCGGGAGTGGAAGTTCGACCGCCACGGCGAGATAGTCTACGCTAAGGAGCACGGCATCCCCGTCCCCGTAACAGTCGACTCACCCTACAGCGTCGACCAGAACCTGTGGGGCCGCAGCATCGAGGGTGGCGTCCTCGAGTACCCCGACAAGATGGTTCCCAAGGAGATTTGGGAGTGGACTAAGGAGATTAAGGACACACCCGACGAGCCCGAGTACGTCACAATCGGCTTCGAGAAGGGCGTCCCTGTGAGCATCGACGCGGTCGAGATGGACCCCGTTAGCATCCTCCAGAAAATGAACGAGAAGGGTGGCCTGCACGGCATTGGCCGAATTGAGCACATGGAGGACCGTACTGTCGGCCTCAAGAGCAGGGAGACATACGAGACCCCAGCCGCGGAGATCATACTCACAGCCCATAAGGACCTCGAGAAGATGGTTCTCACAATCCACCAGATGCTGATGAAGAGAGAGATCGACCACAAGTGGACCGTCCTAGCCTACCAAGGGCTCTGGGTAGATCCGCTCAAACAGGACCTAGAGGCCTTCATCAACAGCACACAGGAGAAGGTAACGGGGTGGGTGACGATGAAGCTACACAAGGGGACAGCCAAGCCGGTTAAAAGGAACAGCGAGTTCAGCCTCTACGACTATAACCTGACGAGTTTCGACATCAACACGAAGTACGACCAGGGCGATGCACTCGGTTTCATCGCTCTCTGGGGCCTCCCCAGCGTCACAGCTTGGAACCTCAAGCATACTATGCAGGAGAGCGAGCTCCAGAAGCAGGAGCAGAAGGTCCTCACGCCTTCGAAGGCGAAGAAGATGGAGTCAAACCTCTAGAGGCATCTCACTGAGGGTTTTTTTGTCCCCAGTCCGGTTTATTAGTAAGTTGTTATCCTAGCTCGCGTTTTATAGCGGTGAGGTACATCTCTGTAATCTTCTCGATCATCAGCTCTCCCGCTTCCTTAGTGCTGGGTCGGGGATCACCCATGACGCCGGTGGGGCTTACGGCCTTGAAGCCCTTCCTCTGGTACATGGTTGTGAAGGGGCCCATGTAGCCTGGCTTCGTCTCCTTCATCCTGACGAGGTCGGGGCGGTAGGCGAGGATTATACTCGTCTCACCGGCGCAGGCGTGGCCTCCAACGGCCTCACGCGGAATACCCATCTCGACTGCTGCCTCCTGCATCTTTCCAATGAGGCTCATGAGGTCACCCATGGCGACGAGGTTAGCCTTCAGCTTTGGCGCGATTTCCTGGGTAACGGTGGCGACGGGTGCGAAGTTACCACCGTGGGTGGGGATCAGGATTATGTACTCGAAACCGTGATGGTCGAGGCTGAAGCAGACGTCCCTGACCACGCTCATTAGGGTGGCTGGGCTGACGTCGAGGCTACCCGGGAATCCCATGTGGTGGACGCTGCAGCCGGGACGGATTACCGGCGCCACTAAAGTCTTACCCATCTTCTCAGCGAGCCGCTTCGCCAGTGCCTCACCAAAGAGAGAGTCCGTTGCCAAGGGGAGATGGTAGCCGTGCTGCTCTATAGAGCCAACTGGGACGAGTACGGTCTTATAGCCGTCAATCAGCGCCTTCTCCACCAGGGGCCAGGTGAGATCCTCAAGCATCACCGTCTTTATGGTCATGACAGGGTCCCTCTCCGCCGCATCCGCAGTCGTCGCCGTGCTCCTCGTGACAATCAGGGTCACCACACTCACATTCATCCCTATAAGCGGGGGGTACCGGCAGTTTCTTCCAGGTGTTTATGAAGTCGACGAGGAACTGGGTCACCTCTGCGGCCATGGCGTCTCCCTCCTCCTTAGTCGCGGTGCGGGGATCGTTGATACTGTACTGCCCCGTCTTGGTGATGTCGTGGGTGTCCGGGCCAATGCTGGCGTTGAATATCTGGCTGACCATCTCGTAGTCAGGTCGATCGGGGTTGAGGAACTCGAGTAGGTAGTCGGGTATGAGAGTCGGGTTCTCCCAATCCTCAAGGCGCCACATCTCGACTAGCTCGGGGAAGTAGTGGAGCGCGTAGCTGGTTTCCCGGGCGCAACTGTGGACTTCGAGGTACCTCTGCATCCTCTCCTTAATCTTTTTAGAGAGCTCAGTGTTATCCGGTCCGTGGGGGGTGGCAACCATGACGTGGTACTCCCTCTTTGCGATCTGGGCCGCGAGTTTCATGATGTTCTCGTTGCCACCGTGGTAGTTGATGAGGACGAAGCGCTTCACACCGTGGTAGGCGAGGCTCCTAATTGTGTCGAGGAGGATGTTGAGGAGTGTCTCGTGGCTATAAGTGACGGTCCCCGAGAACTCCATGTGGTGCGGCGAGTAGCCCGCCCATGTGGGGTGAAGACACACGCTGTTTGTCTTCTCTGCGACGTCGTGTACGAACCTGGCGACGCCTATGCTGTCGCACCCCAGTGGGAGGTGGACAGCGTGCTGCTCGATCGCGCCGATGCCGATGATGACGACCGGAGCGGGGTCGTTGGCGAGCCAATCCTCGAAGGCGGGGCGCGTTAGCTCCCAGAGCCAGAACCTGGATAGAACACCGTTCTCACTCATGATGATCCATGAACAGGGTGCGCATTCAGTCTTAACTGTTGCTGGTGTTGCCCTAAAACGCTATATATCTTATTGGGTGAGTTCCATAACATGGCAGAGATTTATCTAGACCCCAATGTAATCGCCATCGCGGTCGCAATCATTGTGGCGACAATCGGGTTCTTCGACTCCCTATCCGTAGGGAAGAAGATGAAGATGGATTCTAAGCAGAGTGAATGATCCTCGCTCACGTGCAATGCGCGCGAATGCGCAAGGCGACCGTTACACTTATCGGCGATGTGCGTAACCTCTTTTGATGGTTAATGATCCCGGGCGACCTTGGTAAGGTCCTGAACAAGCCGAGCCTGGAGAATATTGAAGGCCTCGGCAACCAGCATGTGATTGATCAGCTAAACGGGTTCGTCAGGCTCTGCAAACCAGCGAGGGTCACCGTTTTCGGCGAATCACTTGAGGACGTTGCCCATGTCAGGGAACTCGCCCTGGAGAGGGGGGAAGAGGTGCCTCTTAAGATGAAGGGGCACACCATCCACTTTGACGGCTTCTACGACCTTGCGCGGGACGTGGGGAGCACAAAAGTCCTCACCCCACCGGAGATGAGGCTGAGTAAGAACATCAACACCATAAACCGTGACGAGGGACTGAATGAGATCCTTGGAATAATGGACGGTTGTATGAAGGGTAAGGAGATGCTCGTTAAGTTCTATAGCCTCGGGCCGACGAACAGCAGGTTCAGCCTCTGCGCCATGCAGGTCACCGACTCGTCCTACGTCGCCCACAGCGAGGATCTCCTCTACCGGCAGGGATACGAGCAGTTCAAGCACCTTAAAGGAGGTAAAGAGTTCTTCACCTTCCTCCACTCTGCAGGGGAGCTCGACGATAGGAAAGTCACCAAGAACACCATAAGCCGGAGGATCTACATAGACGTCGTCGACGGGAAGGTTTACTCCGCAAACAACCAGTACGCGGGGAACAGCGTTGGGCTGAAGAAGCTAGCGCTCCGTCTAGCCATCTATAAAGCAAATCACGAGGACTGGCTATCGGAGCACATGCTCCTCATGGGTATTCACCCGCTAGGTAAGAAGAGGGTGACCTACTTCGCCGGAGCCTACCCGAGCGCCTGCGGAAAGACGAGCACCGCCATGATCCCGGGGCAGAGCATAGTCGGCGACGACATCGCCTACCTCAAGGAGGATAAGGAAGGCTACTGCCGTGGCGTCAACATCGAGCAGGGCATATTCGGCATAATACAAGACGTAAACCCAGTCGACGACCCCCTCATCTACAAGAGCCTTACGACCCCTAGAGAACTGATCTTCAGCAACATCCTGATCTCAGATGGTATACCCTATTGGCTCGGGATGGGCCGTAGCGATATCCCTGAGAAGGGAACAAACTTCAGCGGAGAATGGTTCAAGGGGAAGAAGGACAAAGATGGGAACGAGATACCCTTCGCCCACGGGAACGCCCGATACACCATGAGGCTCAGTGAGCTGGAGAACGTCGACCCCCGATATAACGACCCTGACGGGGTCACCGTCGAGGGAATATTCTACGGTGGCCGCGACTCTGACACAAACGTCCCCATAGCCGAGGCGCTGAGCTGGGAACATGGAGTCTACATCGGTGCCACTCTCGAGTCTGAGACAACAACCGCCACAATCGGGAAAACTGGTGTACGCAGGCAGGACCTGATGGCGAACATCGACTTCGTCGTCGTCCCCCTCTCAACCTATCTCACGAACCACATCAAGTTCGGCAGGAAGCTCACACACAAGCCACGAGTCTACGCGACCAACTACTTCCTCCGCCATGAGGGCAAGTACACAAACACGAAGGTCGACAAGAAGATCTGGGTCCTCTGGGCAGAAGGCCGCGTCAATGGGGAATACGACGCCATTAAGACACCTATAGGCATGATCCCACTCTACAAGGACCTCAAACAACTCTTCAAAACCGTCTTCAAGAAGGACTACACCGAGGAGGAATACATACAGCAGTTCAGCATACGCGTCACAAAATACCTCGAGAAGATCGCCCGCATGGAGCAGTTCTACAAGGATGAACCCAATATGCCGAGGGAGTTCTGGGATATCCTCAACCAGCAGAAGAGGGAGCTTCAGGAGCTGAAGATACGCACGGGGAAGGACGCATTCCCGCCGATCTCCTTCGTCTAGTCAAACCTTTTTACCGCTCACACTTCCTCATTCAACCATCGCAGGGGATACGTGTTGGTGTTCGCGGGTAAAACTCCAAAATCTAAGGAACTATACGACAGGGCGTGCAAGGTCCTCCCAGCAGGGGTGAGCTACGGAATCAGGGCGCTGCCCCCCTACCCATTCTTCGTCGAGGAGGCGCAGGGCATCAAGCTCAGGGACGTGGACGGCAACGAGTACACGGACTTCTGGGTCGGCCACGGGGCACTGATCCTCGGCCACAGCCCAAAGAAGGTAATGGACGCTGTGAAGAAGCAACTCCCATATGGTACCCACATAGGCTTCAGCCACGAACTGGAGATAGAGCTCGCTGAGCGCATAGTGAAGAACGTGCCCTCGGCGGAGATGGTGCGCTACTGCGCGAGCGGTACCGAGGCGAACATGTACGGGACCCGCCTCGCACGCGGATACACTAATCGCATGAAGATGCTCAAGATAGAGGGTGGCTGGCATGGCGGCTACGACAGCCTCCACAAGTCGGTGAGCTACCCCTTCACCAGGTCCGAGTCCGCTGGACTGAGCCCTAAGACCACCGAGGACACCGACGCTGTTCCATTCAACAACCTGGAGGCGGCTAGGAAACGGCTCAAGGCGAGGGAGTACGCCTGCATCATACTTGAGCCCGTGATGGGCGCCGCAGGGTTCCTTACACCGGAGCCCGGATACCTCCAGGGCCTACGTGAAGCCTGTGACGCGACCGATACCCTGCTCATATTCGATGAGGTCGTCACCGGCTTCCGCCTCGCCCCAGGGGGAGCACAGGAGCTATACGGGGTCAAGCCCGACCTCACCATCCTAGGCAAGATCATTGGAGGCGGCTTTCCAATAGGCGCCTTCTGCGGATCCGCTGAGATCATGGAGCACATCGATCAGAGGAAGTACCCCAGAGCTGAGGACCGCGTCGCTCAGGGGGGCACATTCACGGGTAACCCGATCAGCATGGTGGCAGGCTGCACGACCCTAGACCTACTCAAGGACGGCAGAATCTACATCAGCATAGACAAGCTGGGGAGGAGGATGAGGGATGGTCTTGAGGAAGTCTTCAGGCGTGGGCAGCTCCCAGCGACGGTCACAGGTATCGGCTCCACCTTCGCAATCCACTTTCAGGGCAAGATCCCCAGAAACGCGGGGGACACGGCCAAGAACGACTTGGCGGCGACGAAGGCATACTTCGCCCATATGCTCGACAGGGGAATCATCTACCTCAGCCCCACCGTCACCCACTGCTGGATAAGCAGCCCGCACACTGAGGATGATATTGACGCATACCTTGCAGCCACGGAGGAATTCATCAAGGGCTACAAGCCCTAATCTCTCTCGATTTTCCCTATCGCTTCTCCTAGAATCTCGATGCTTGTGTCTATCTGCTTCTCGGTAATGACGAGAGGTGGTGCAACCCTGAGGGCTCTACCCCCGTAGCTGCCCATGTTGAGGGTGTAGACCCCTCGTCTGAAGGCTTCGGCGCAGATGGCATCCGCCGACGTTGGGTCAGGGATCTTCTTCGCCCGGTCCTTAACGATTTCGACTCCTATGAGGAGGCCGAGGCCGCGGACGTCCCCGATACATGAGTGCTCATCCATTAGGTCAGTAAGCCTATTCTTCATGTAGGCACCCATCCGCTCGGAGTTCTCGCATAGGCGCTCGTCACCTATGACGTCGATGGTGGCGTGGGCCGCTGCAGTACCGAGGGGAGTTGCGCTAAAACTCTGGGCATGTATAGGTATCGGCTCAGAGTCCGTGGACTCAAGGAGGTCCCTACCAAGAACGCAGGCGCTGATTGGGACACCGCTCCCCATCGCCTTCCCGAGGAGGACAACGTCGGGCTTCACCCCCCAGTGATCCATGCCCAGCCACCTACCCGTTCTCCCGAAGCCCGTCTGTACCTCGTCGGCAACGTGCAATATGCCAAACCTCTCACATAGCTTCTTAAGCCCCTGGTGCCACCCCGGTGGAGGAATGTGCCAGCCGGCGTCCCCCTGGATGGGCTCAACGAAGACCGCGGCAACCTCGTCGGCCGGGACATAGCTCTTGAAGACAACTTCCTCGATGTAGGCAAGGCAAGCATGGGCGCAGCTGGGGTGCTCCAGATTGAGGGGGCACCTGTAGCACGAGGCATAGGGTACATGCACTATGCCGGGGATGAGAGGGCCGTAGTGCCTCTTCATACTGGGGTCGTATCCGCTCAGACTTATAGCGCCCATGCTACTGCCATGGTAACTGCCAGTGAAGCTCAGGATCAAGGGCTTCCCCGTCGCCCGGCGCACAGCCTTTATCGCATGCTCGTTAGCAAGACTCCCCGCCTGGCTCCAGTAGACCTGCTTTGGCCCCGAGTCAAGCATCTTCTCCAGTCTACAGATGAGGGTGTATGCTTGCTCTGTCTGCCAGTGGATGCTCCTCTCAGCCTGCCTCTTCACCGCCTCGACGATCCTCGGGTGGTTATAGCCGGTGTTGACCACGCATCGTCCCGAGATTAGGTCCGTGAAAACGTTCTCATCGGGATCCTTAACATAGATCCCCCTCGCCTCGTCGATGATGGGGCTCGAGTAGGAGGAGGGCTCTAAGCCAGAGTCCCTGAGGAGCTTGGTGACGCGGGGACCGGGAGGACCCGCGACAATCCTGGGGCCTTGTAGACTAGGCAAGAAGCTGCACAGAGACTATTGGCGCCCATCGGGGTTTAACGTTTGCCAGCTAGTGGAGCTCTCGGCCGTATCGGCTGAATATCTCCCCGACCTGATCAATGGGGAGGGCGTACCTGATGTGACCTAGGTGGCCAGTCATAGTCTCCGCTACGAAGAGGGCGTTAACCACCGCCTCCTCAGTCGCCTCAACAGTGGCCTTGTAGATAGGGTTGAGAAACTTGTCATCATCACCCAAATGAGGTGCCCTCCCCGTTGTGAAGGCGATGGTGAAGTCGCCACTGACGTTACCACCATAGGTGCCTGTCCGGGCGAGACCGAGGGCCGCTCTCTTCGCTACCTTCCACATCTGCCGCGAATCAATGGCGAGATCTGTGGCAATGATCATCATTATGCTATTACCAGAACTAGTTGCAGGCTTCTTGGGGAGCGTAACTTCCCTCCCGACGGGGACTCCAGCGATCGTGAGGTCCTCCTTGTTACCGCAGTTGAGCTGGACAAGGGCGCCAACGGTGAAGCCGTCGCCAACTCGACTCGAAGTACCAATACCCCCTTTGAAGCCGTATCCGGTCATTGGCGTGCCTCCGCCGACGTTGCCCTCTGGGACTCGCCCCTTCCCGCTGGGGCTCCTCGCAATATCGAGTGCCTCGAAGACATGCTCCCTACCGACGTGCCTGCTGAGGCTATCGGTCAAGTATCTACCGTTAGTCTCCCCGACGACGACGTTCAGGGAGCTAGGCTCGATCCCCATCCGTTCGATGTGGTAATCGACCACAGCGTCAGCGACCCTCCATGTGTTCAGGGTCTCGGTGAGAATTATTGGGGTCTCGAGCACTCCCTCGTAGATGATTTGGGGGAGGCCCGTGGATTTCCCGTAGGCGTTGAAGAGGTCGACAGCAGCAACGACCTTCTCATCAATCAGGTTACCCTTATGGGGAGCGATTGCTGTGACACCTGTCCGGATGGATTCACCCTCGATCAAGGTTGAGTGGCCGACCCCAACGCCCTCGACGTCGGTGATGGCGTTCAGCTTACCTGTCTCCATCGATCCAAGCTCGATCCCGAGCTCTCTAGCCCGTTGTCTCGCCAATTGGCTCCCCGGGAACTGAGTTTGCGTCGGGGCTATAAATCTAGGTGGGGTCGTGGGAATGGTTAAATCGCCTCCAACGGAGAAGCGTCTCATGGGCGCCGGCGTCTTCCTCGATCGCTACAAGGCTATGGGGCATGAACTGCGGGGGAGTGAGAGGACAAAGCGGGCGATTAGGGTCAACACTCTCTTAGCGAGCCGTGAGGAGGTTATAAGGAAGCTAGAGGCTAGAGGTGTAAAGCTGACAGGCATCCCTTGGCTTAGGGATGGCCTCTACGTTGAGGGAGGCGAGTCGAGTGTTGGTGCAAGCTTCGAGTACCTACTTGGTCTATACTCGATCCAGGAAGCTGCTGCGCAATCCCCAGTCGAGGTTTTATCGCCAAATCCGGGTGAGATTGTGCTTGACATGTGCGCTGCCCCCGGTGGGAAAACGACGCAGATGGCTGCTTGGATGGGAAACAGCGGTGTAATCGTCGCTGTGGATATGCGCCGGGACCGCCTATATGCTTTGGAGAACAACCTAGAACGCACAGGGTCGGAGAACTGTGTAGCCTACTGCACCGACGCTGCAAGACTCGACTACGGCGGGACGCTCTTTGATAAGATCCTCCTAGACGCACCCTGCTCCGGAAACTACGTGACTGACCGCTCCTGGTTCAACAAGCGTAACATCAGAGATGTTGAAGCCAACGCGGCGGAGCAGAGGAGGCTCCTAGGGGCAGCAGTGGGGTTGCTCAGGCCTGGTGGGACTCTGGTCTATACGACTTGCAGCCTCGAGCCAGAGGAGGACGAGTTCAACATTCAGTGGCTCCTTAATAACCACGATGTCGAACTGGTTGAGGTCGAGGGACCTGGGAGCCCTGCGCTAACAGAGGTGATAGGCAAGAACCTGAGCAACGAAGTGGCGAGATGCAGGAGGTTTTGGCCGGACGAGATGGAGACCCAGGGGTTCTTCGTCGCGAAGGTGGTAAAACAATGAGTGAGATGAAGGATTTCCTCACAGCGATAGTCGCCGTCTACGAGCCTGTGGGGGAGAGGATCAACCTCAACGATAGGCGATTCGTCGTCAGCCCGGAGGTCGCGGCTCAGATACATGACCGTGGGAGAATGGTCTACGCAGGTAAACTCCTCGGGCGGACGAAAAGAGAGTTCATGCCAGGTACATCCCTCCTGCGTGAGCTGAGTAAGATTGAGGGACCAAACAAGGTGTGGGTGGATGACCGCGTAGGGTGGCTCTTCGTCTGCGGACGGGACATCTTTGAGGAGAGCATCATAAGGGCGGAGGGTATTCTCGAGGAGGGGACTTGCTTCCTCGTGATGTTAGGTGATAGATGCCTCGGCTACGGGAGATTGGATACACAGGAGGGAAAGAAATTGCTAAAGAACATTTTCGACTTGGGGGATTTCCTACGCAGAGAGAAACGAATCATAGAATAGTCCAATAAAAAATCCCCCAAACTGTTTTATCACCTCGTGGCTCCTCTCCCTTCTATGAGTGTCTATTCCGAGCTAGGCGTTAAACGCGTCATCAACGCGGCCTTCGCACTCACCCGCCTCGGCGGAAGCACAATCCCCAGAGAGGTGCAGGAGGCGATGAATGAGGCGAATAAGAGTTACTGCAACATGTGGGACCTCTTCCAGACGGGGGGGAAGATAATTGCGGATATTACAGGGGCGGAAGCCGCGTGGATCACTAGCGGTGGATTCGCAGCACTCGTCCTCGGAGCTGCTGCTTGTATCGCAGGGAAGGACCCGGAGAAGATGAGGCGCATACCCGACACCTCGGGTATGAAGAACGAATTCATTATACAGCGTAATAACAGGCTCTACGTTTACGACCGGGCCATGGAGGTGGCTGGTGGTAAGTTCGTCTTCGTAGGTGACGAGAACTGGGGCTGCGGCGTAGATGAGTTCGAGGCCGCAATCACAGATAAAACGGCGGGGATCCACTACGCGTACCCCACTGCCCCGAAGAGGGGTGTTCCCCCTCTCAAGGATCTTATCAAGATGGCTCACAACCACGGCGTCCCAGTCATAGTGGATGCAGCGGGGATGACCTATCCGACAAGCAACTTCAAGATGTTCTCGGACATGAAGGCGGACATCGTGGCCTTTGGTGGTAAGTACGTGCACGGCCCAAACAGCACAGGCTTCGCCATCGGGCGCCGAGACCTGATAGAGGCGATGGCCCTCCACAGCTTCATCGGCGTTGAGTCTGGACCTGACGAAATGCCAGGAAAGTGGAGGAGCATCGGCCGCGGCTACAAGCTTGACAGGCAGGAGATAGTCGGCCTCATAGCCGCCTTCAAGAGGTGGATGGCTCTCGACCACGAGGCTGAGAGGATAACTCCCGCGTGGGAGAGGGCCCGCTACATTGAGAAACGGATCAAGAAGTTACCCGGCCTCAATGAGGCTAGGATAAGTTACATCCCAAAGAGTGGGAGTGGAATTGCATACAACACGCTAGGCCTAAACGTCCATTTCCTCGACAGGGGAACTGATGAGGTCGCAACGATTGTTAAGAAGCTTAAGGAGGGAGACCCCGAGATATGGGTGCGCTTCTGGGGCGACAGCAACAACTTCATAATAAACACCTTGATGCTCCTACCCGGCCAAGAGAAGGAGCTGGTTAAGAGATTCGAGGAAGCATTCACTTAGCTGACAGCGCACACACGCGTGAGTAGTAGAGCGCGTATAATGCGAAGATCTTCCAAGATTCTTATATCAATGCATGCAACATAAGCAGAAGAATCGACTTTGAAGCAGACCGCTTGGAAGTGGATAGACGACAATAGCAAGAACCTCGCCAAGATGAGCGACAAGATCTGGGGCTACGCTGAACTCGGCCTCTGGGAAACAAAATCAAGCAAACTCATCTCCGACGAGCTGGAGAAGCATGGATTCAAACTCCTGCACGGCGTCGCGGGGATGCCCACCGCCTTCGTCGCCGAGTGGGGTAAAGGAGGACCTTGCATCGGAGTCCAAGGAGAGTTCGACGCCCTCCCCCTCATCAGCCAGAAGGTCAAGACCGAGAAAGACCCCCTCAAACCAGGACATGCCGGCCACGGTTGTGGTCATAACGTCCACGGAGTCAGCGGGATGGCAGGAGCCATAGCCCTACGCTACGAGCTTGAATCCGAGAAGATTAAGGCACGCGTCAAGTTCTTTGGCACCCCCGCTGAGGAGAACTACGCTGGCAAGGTCTTCATGGTCAACGATGGCTTATACGACGACGTAGACGCCTGCCTCAGCCACCACCCCAGCAGCGCTAACACCGCACGCCTCAGCAGCAGCACCGCTGTCAACGGCGTAAAGTTCCACTACTACGGGAAGACCAGCCACGCGGCAGGGAACCCCGAGCAGGGCAGAAGCGCCCTCGACGCAATCGAGCTCATGAACATCGGCGTCAACTACCTCCGCGAACACATCATCCAAGACGCACGCGTCCACTACATCATCGAGGCTGGCGGAGGACAGCCAAACGTGGTACCCGACTACGCTAGGAGCTGGTATTACATACGTGCACCTGAGCGGGATCAGCTCGACCCCATCTATAAACGGATACTTAAGATCGCCGAAGGAGCAGCCCTGATGACAGAGACCACCCTCAAAGTCGAGTTCATCGATGGCCTATACAATATCATCCCAAACAAGGTCGTCGCGGAGACTGTCGTCAAGAACATGCGCGAGGTTGGAACCCCAAAATATACGAAGAAGGAGCTAGAGTTCGCCGCTGAGATCGCTAAAAGCTTCCCCAAGGAACAGAAGATAGACATGCTTCGTAAGATCAAGCTTCCCAACTACGAAAAATACATGGACGTCAACCTCCCAACTGACGTCCTCGACCCCATGGGGGAGGGGGAGATCATGGCAGGCAGCAGCGACGTAGGCGACGTCAGTTGGAAGTGCCCAACCGTTGAGTTCGGCACAACTCTCAACGTCCTCGGCGCCCCCGGCCACAGCTGGCAGTTCGTCGCCATGAGTGGCAGCACAGTCGCCCACAAGAGCCTCGTATTCGCGGCCAAGACCATAGCTGGGACCGCCCTCGACTTAATCACACAGTCTAAGCTACTCACCGAGGCGAAGAAGGAGCACGCTGATCGCCTTAAGGGCAGAACCTACAAGACTCCCATCCCAGAAGATTGTGTCCCACCCCTCGAGATAGCCAAGGTCGCGGCGATGAAGGCTCAAGAGTAACAGCTCAAATCAGCACGTGAGCCAGAAGTACTCGGAGCCCGATCCCGAAGAGTATCACTCCCCCTATGATCTGGGACCACCTGCCTAGCCAATGACCAGTCTTATTCCCAAGATAGACTCCGAAACATGTGAAGACGAATGCTGTCGCCCCAATGACCAGCGCGGGGATAAGAATAGTGACCTTCTCTAAGCTGAAGCTCAGCCCAACAGCGACGCTGTCGATGCTCACCGCGATGCTGAAGAGCAGCAGATTCTCTACACCGAGTATACTATCTGCATCTACTTTCTCCCCACCCCTGACTCCCTCTATGAACATCTTCCCCCCTACGAGGGCGAGTAGGAGGAAAGCGGCCCAGTGATCGTACCCGGATATCAGGTCCACGATCGTTGATCCAGCGAGCCAGCCTAACATGGGCATTAAAACGTGAAACCCACCAAAGGCCACTGCCATGCGAATCATCTGCTTCGAGCTTAACTTACCAAGCCCGAACCCGGTAACCGCGGAGACAGATAGAACATCCATAGAAAGGCCAACAGCTAAAAGCAACAGGGAGATGACGTCCAGCTCCAAGCGGACCACTTAGACGTGAAGCACACCGTGCGAGCCATTAAACCTTCTGGAGACAAAAATTAGGTAAAAAAGAGCGGATGAGGAGAGCTTACTCCTTCTTTAGCTTCTTCTCTTCCTTCTTCTTGTTTGAGCCGCAACCGCAATTACAGGACATGGCGATCGTGCCCATTCATCCACAGTCCGTTATAAACTCTTGCAGTAGATACGCCTAAAATTCTCTAATAAAAGGCCAAGTGTTTTACTGGGCAAGGTCGGATGATCCCAAGGGATTGATCATTGACTAAGGAGAAGGCTTGGGGGTGGATTGACGAAAACAAGAAACACATTGTTAAGCTAAGCGATAGGGTGTGGGAGTACGCCGAGCTCGGGCTCGTCGAGGAGAGGTCATCAAAGCTCCTCGCCGACGAGCTGGAGAGGAATGGCTTCGAGGTTGAGCGCGGTGTCGCGGGTATGCCAACTGCCTTTGTCGCGAAGTGGAGCAACGGCGAGGACCCAACGATAGGCTTAATGGGGGAGTACGACGCCCTTCCTGGCCTTAGTAACGAGAAGGTGCCCCTGAAGGAACCACTTAAGCCAGGCGCCCCGGGTCATGGCTGCGGCCACAACATCCATGGCGTCACCGCGGTTGCCGCAGCGATCGCAACCAGACACGAGATGGAGGAGGCGGGAATCAGCGGCACATTAAAGATGTACGGCTGCCCCGCCGAGGAAAACTACGACGCCAAGGTATTCATGGTAAGAGCTGGCCTCTTCAGGGGCGTCGACGCCTGCCTAAGCCACCACCCAGGCTCCATCAACACCGCGACCATCGGAAGCAGCACAGCCGTCAACGGCGTAAAGTTCCACTACTACGGGAAGACCAGCCACGCTGCGAGTAGCCCTGAGCAGGGCAGGAGCGCCCTCGACGCAGTCGAGCTCATGAACATCGGCGTCAACTACATCCGCGAACACGTCATACAGGAGGCCCGCTTCCACTATGTCATTGAGGTCGGGGGTGGGCAGCCAAACGTTGTCCCGGATTACGCCCGAAGCTGGTACTACATCCGAGCCCCTGAGAGGGACCAGCTCGATTCGATATACAAGCGCATTCTAAGAATCGCTGATGGAGCGGCTCTCATGACGGAGACTACCCTAAAGGTAGAGTTCATTATGGGGCTCTACAACCTCATCCCAAACAAGACGATCGCTGAGGCAATAACAGGGAACATGAAGCAGATCGGCGCGCCCCAACACACCCCCGAGGAGCTGGAGTTCGCGAAGAAGATCAACGCCGACTTAGACAGGCAGGTGAAGATCGATGATATGATGAGGCAGAAGGTGCCGACTTGGGAGAGGTACGCTGACATGGAGATGGCGGACGACGTCCTCGATCCCTTCGGTGAGGATTACTGCAGCGCCGGCTCCATCGACGTGGGCGACGTGAGTTGGGTCGTACCCGCTGTGGAGTACGAGACGGCGACATACCCCCTCGGAAGCCCAGCTCATAGTTGGCAGTGGGTCGCCTGCGGCGCCATGGGCCTCGGCCACAAGAGCCTAATATTCAGCAGCAAGGTAACCGCGGGGACGGTCATCGACCTGCTGACTAAGCCTGAACTCGTTAAGAAGTCGAAAGAGGAGCACTCAAGGCGCCTTGAGGGGAAAAAGTATGTTTCCCCTATCCCCATCGACATCCAGCCACCCCTCAAACTCGCTAGGGATTACGCCGAGAAGAACAAGGGAAAGGACTAGCCCCTATTTATAAATCGGCGGAAAAAAGTAAAAGGGGAAGTTTACTACTTCCCGTTCTTCTTGACGAATCGCTCGACCCTGTTCCAGGCGTCCTCTAGGCGCTCCATGCTGTCGACTAGGGCAAACCTGATGTGGCCCTCAGCAGCTTGGCCATACTGTGTGCCAGCTGCGCCACGTACCTTCTCCTGCAGTATGAGCTCCTGGTGGAACTTTGCGCAGGGTAAGCCGACCTCGCTGATGTCGGGGAAGACGTAGAATGTACCCTCAGGGTACGGACACTTTATGCCTTTGATCTCGTTCAGCCTCTTGACGCTGAAGT
>Ga0154708_1110_pt5 | contig 27720 bp, 30 predicted proteins | sample Rifle2008BG13ft_FD_105568 | JGI IMG/M metagenome (GOLD analysis project Ga0154708, IMG submission 105568) | Candidatus Bathyarchaeota archaeon RBG_13_52_12 | reverse complement strand
TGTCGGTCGGAGACCTGTACGCCGCCATTGGGTCGTCGGGTCCAACTAAGCGCTCGATCATCCTCCTCAAAATGGCGAAGTTCTCCACATCGCGGTTGTAGTTAATCGCGGTGACTCCATAGGCTGCTTGGTGGAATGGGTCGATGAGGTTATAATCACCGATGTCAGCAGTAGCTGCCTCGTAAGCTGTGTTGATAGGGTGGTTAAGTTCGAGATTCCAAATGGGGAAGGTCTCGAACTTCGCGAAGCCACTATTTATTCCTCTTTTCCTGTCCTGGTAAACCTGGCTCATCGCAAAGCTCATCTTGCCGCTCCCCGGACCCGGGGCGGTCACTATCACAATTCTCTTCTCTGTGGGGATGTACTCGGGCTTCCCGTACCCCTCGTCGCTCAGCACCTTATCTAGGTCGCTAAGATAGTTGGGGATCTCGTAGCCGATGAAGACGCGTAGGCCGCGGTTTTCCAGTCGCTGCTTAAATTTGAGGGCGCTCCACTCCCCGCTGAAGCGGTTGATGACGACGGCGGAGACGGGTAGCCCAAGCTCAGCGAGCTCGTTTATGTCCTTGAGGATCTGGTCCTCGTAGGGGAGCCTGCTGTCGCCGCGTATCTTTCTAGCCTCTATGTCTTTCGCTGATATGCAGTGAACGATCTCTAACTGACCACGGATGCGTTTCAGCATCTGGATCTTCGTGTCCAATGCGTAGCCTGGCAGCACACGGCTCGCGTGATTGTCCCAGCGGAGCTTGCCTCCGAACTCCAGGTAGAGCTTGTCAAAGAGTGAGACCCGTTGCTCGATCTTGGCGATCTGCGCATTCAGGTACTTGTCTGTGTTGAAGACGATTCTCGTCATCAAATTTTCCGCCTCAGATGGAGACAGGTGGATAAAGCGATATTACTTGTATCAGTCAGCCTTTCATCGGTCAATACAGGTACCTGTCTCGGCTAATAGTCGGATTTGGCTGTAGCCCCTTATTAAATCTACGCGGTGGCTATCCAGTGAACTCGAGGAGTTTCTCGACGGTCATCTCGGTCGAGCGCTTTCCCGTAAGTTCATCGATTACGATCTTACCAAATACCACGCTGTCAAGTGCCGACCCTTCGCCTCCGAATATTTTCTGGAGCCTCTGCTTGACTCCACTTACGTCCTTGCTCAGCTTCTCCGCGAAGAGGTTCATGACCATGGCCTTCTCGGAGTTGTCTCGGACGAACTCGACTCTCCCGGAGAACATCGCGGAGGCGTAGAGGTTCACGCAGGCACCCTCCATGATTCCCCTGTCGAGGACAACGAGTCCCCAAGCCTTCGGGTTCTTCTTGAGAAAATCCATCTTCTTACCTTCCCTCGAGCAATGGAAGTAGACCGCATTTCCCCCTTCATCATATACGTATCCGAGGGGGACTGCATAGGGCTCATCGCATTCCGACATGCTTAGAACAAAGTAATTCGAGTAACTCAGCAAACTTTTGAGAGCTTTTTTATCCTTAATCTCCCTGTCGAGTCTGCGCATGTGAAACTTCATAGAGTGATCATGCGTGTTGTTAGCTCAAAAACGTTGGTGAGATGAGGCTGTCGGCGGTCATCTCGCGTGGTTTAGGTATTTTCATTAGGGTTAAGATGGTCGGCGAGACGCAGCTTAGGCCGAGACCCATCCTTAGTTCAATCTTTTGAAGCTTCGGATCGTGGCTGACCAAGATGAATGGGACGGGGTTTGTGCCGTGGCTTGGGTTTGGCTCGCCATTGGTGTAGAACATCGTCTCGACGTTGCCGTGATCCCCCGTGATGAGGACCGTGTAACCCTTCCGGAATCCCGCTTCTACTACTCGCCCGACACAGTCATCTACGACTTCGCAGGCTCTGATCCCTGCCTGAATGTTTGCTGAGTGGCCTACAAGGTCGCCGTTGGCGAAATTGACGAGGATGAAGTCATAGACGCCTTTCCCTATCTCTGGGAGGAGCCTATCCGTTATCTCGTGGGCGCTCATCTCAGGCTTCTCCTCGTAGCTGGGTACCTTGGGGCTGGGGACGAGTATGCGGTCCTCGCCATCTACGGGATCCTCGATCTGGCTATTGAAGAAAAAGGTGACGTGGGCATACTTCTCCGTCTCCGCGATCCTGAGCTGCCTGAGGCCTCTACCCGCGAGAACCTGAGCGAGATTGTTCTCGACGGTGTTCTGGAGGAAGGCGACGGAGAGGGTGAGGTGTCTGTCGTATCCGCTCATGCAGACGAAGTGGACGCTGGGTAACTTTTTTCGGGGGAAGTGGTCGAAGCTTTTCTGCGTTAGAGAGTATGTTATCTGACGTGCGCGGTCGCTACGAAAGTTCCAGAAGATGACCGAGTCCCCAGTGTCGATGGTCGCAACGGGTTTTCCGTCCTCGACCATTGCTATAGGCTGGATGTAATAGTCCGTCGGATCACCTCTCTGGTAAGCGTGGTCGATGGCCTCGAGGGGATCGGTCTCCTTCCATCCCTCCCCCAGTGTTAATAGGTCATACGCCTTCTGTGTCCTGTCCCAGTTAGTATCCCTGTCCATCGCATAGTAGCGACCCACTATGCTCGCGATCCTGCCTACGCCTTTCTCCATAATCTGCCTCTGGGTCTCCTCTATGAATCCTTTCGCAGAGCGCTCTGGGACGTCTCGGCCGTCGAGGAAGCAGTGGATATAGACGTCCTTGATGGCGTTGCGACTGGCGAGTTCGAGAAGGGAGTAGAGATGGAAGGTAGATCCATGTATGCCTTGGTCGCTGAGGAGCCCCATTAGATGGAGGGCGGAGCCCTTATCCCTGCAGTTTTTAACAGCGCTGAGTAGGGCGTTGTTCCTGTAGAAGCTGCCATTGTATATTGCTTGGTTGATCTCCTCGAAGGGCTGCCAGACTACTCGGCCGGCACCCATCGTGAGGTGGCCGGGCTCAGAGCCGCCCTGAGTCCCATCTGGGAGACCAACGGCGTTACCAGTACACTTCAACAGGGTCCAAGGGTACTCCTTCATATAACGCGTGTCATTGGGCACCTTCGCCTGCCTTATGGCGTTGCCAAACGTCTCTTCGGAGTAGCCCCAGCCGTCGCGTACGATCAGTATGACTCTCTGGGCAGCCATAGCTAGGAGATTGGAGCATGGGGATAAAAAAGGTGGAGCTAAAGCCTCTCCCCATGTCGAAGCTACCATGCATGCTCTGTCTTGGTGCGTCATTTTTTATCCATCCTCACTGAGGATTCAGGTGTGATGCTTTTTGGTTAACTGGGAGTGGTCAGCGATGACTTGGCCTGAGTTAGAGGCCAAGATGAAGGAGACGCGATTGGTCGTCGTACCAGTCGGCTCTGTCGAGCAACATGGTCACCACCTCGGCGTCGGCGCCGACTGGATGCAGTCGTGGGAGATGTCGAGGAGGGTGGGGGAGAAGACCGGGTACCCTGTCCTGCCTATCCTCCCATATGGTGTCTCTAGCCACCATAAGGAGTTCCCTGGAGTAATCACCCTCAGCTTCCACACTTACCAGAAGGTGGTCGAGGAGATTCTCGGCTGCCTCGCGGCGAATGGTGTTAAACGTGTTGTCTTCATCAACGGGCACGGTGGAAACAACGGCGCAATCGCTGAGGCTGCGAAGGAGGCGCGGGACAAACACGGGATCCTCTGCGCCATAACTACCTGGTGGGATGCCCTCGGGGAGCGGAAGGTCCTCGGCCACCCAGCTGAGCAGCACGCAGGCTATGCCGAAACGAGCTTCACAATCGTCTCCCGCCCAGACGCAGTAAGGATGAATAAGGCGAGGCTGACAGCGACGAAACAGACCGACGAGGATATCCAGCTCGTGAGGGCTGGGCTTGCCAAGTTCAAGGGGGGATTGGTCAGGATACCCCTGAGCACAATCGACGTCTCAGACACTGGCTCGATGACGGAGGCCCATCCGGATGATTTCCGTGGTACCACAGACTACTCGAGGGTTACGCCCGAGTTTGCAGAAGGGCTTATGGACGAGGTGGTCGCGTGGCTCTGCGACTTCGTTAAGGAATTCGAGGGATTCCAGGATCCCAAGAGAGAGCTAAAGAGACCTTAGAAAGCCCGGTCTAGAGGGGGAGCTTCTTCCCGTCGACGTTGAGTAGCTGCCTCCACCTCTCGACGGCCTGTCCCTGGATGTACTCGTACTCCGAGTCATCGAGGTGCCTGAACCGGCCCTGTAGGATCAGAGCCTCCTTGACGGGCTTCAACTCACGAGGCTTGTAGGTGAGCTTGAAGTTGTTTCCTCCGGTGACCTCGTAGAGAGGCCATATACCGGATTCGACCATTAGGCGAGCGACCTTTATTGTGCGGGCGGGATCGAATCCCCACCCTGTTGGGCAGGGTGACTGGACGTGGATGTATTTGAAGCCCTTGAGTTCCTTGGCGTACTGTAGTTTACCGATTAGATCGTTTGGGTATGCGATGCTCGCGGTTGCTACATATGGGATGTTGTGGGCAGCCATAATGAAGGGAACGTTCTTCTTGTTAGACTTCTTGCCTCTGCTTTCCGATGCGACGGGCGTCGTCGTGGTCGATGCGTAGATTGGCGTCAGGCCGCTGCGTTGACCGCCCGTGTTCATGTAGGCCTCGTTATCGGCGCAGATCCATAGGACGTTCTCATTGCGCTCAGCCGCTGCGCTCATGGCCTGGAGTCCGATGTCGGCGGTCCCCCCGTCTCCGTAGAAGCCGACGACGATCATCTCCTTTCCCACCGCCTCGAGGCCGTTCGCTATTCCAGAGATGAGGGCGCCTCCGCCCTCGAATACAGTCCCCCTCCAGTAGAGGGGGATGCTCCCCTGGAGCGCTATCCAAATACAGCCGGGGACACTCGTGTAAACGGTGTTTTTGCCCAGCACCTTGAAGGTGATTCTAGCTAGGGTGGCGTGGCCGCATCCCTGGCAGCTGCTGTTGCCGAGGGCCATTATCTCCTCTCCCTCGACTCTCTGGAACGGTGTTGGTTTACTCATTCTAGGCGCCCCCGACCCACTCAACAGCGGTGGGAACCGGCTCACTTACCGACTTGAGCGTCTTCTCCGCGATCCTCCTGATCATCTGCGGCGTAACCTCATCGCCAGACATGCCTGTGTGGAAGCCTAGTACCTTCGGCCTCTCCGCAATGTCGTAGATTGCGCTCCTAGTCTCGTTTAGGACGTTGCCGCCGCCCCCCAAGCTGATGTTCCGGTCGATGACCCCGATGGCATGATACTTCTTCGCGAGCCCTCTGATCTCGTCGACTGGGAAGGGGCGGTAGCACTTGAGCTTGATGAGGCCGACATTCTTCCCCTCGCTGCGCAGATCATCCACGACGACGCGAGCGGTGGATGCGATGGTGCCCATCGCAGTGATCACTGCATCCGCGCCTTCGCAGTTGTGCTCCTCGATGAGGCCATTACCATAACTACGCCCGAAAGTCTTCTCGAAGCCCGCGTTGACCTCCCTGATGACCCCGAGGCTGCTCCTGAACTTCGTGTCATGCTCCAGCCAAGCCTTCTGGCTACCATACATGCGGCCTTGCCTCTTCTTCCACTCCTGAACAGGGAGGTGGATATCAGGCGCCCAAGGCGCCTTGAGCGGCGGAAGCCACTCGTCGACCATCTCCTGGTCAGGGACCTCAACGGGTTCCGCGGTGTAGCTGAGTATGTATCCGTCGATGCCGAAGACCGTTGGCGTGGAGAGGCGAGGATCCTCAGCTATCTTATAACTCATCAGCGCGGTGTCGAGGGCCTCCTGGTTGTTCTCGCAGTAGAGTTGAATCCAGCCGTTGTCCCGCTGCGCCATGAGGTCTGTGTGGTCCGGCTGCATGCTCTTGTTACTCCTGTGGACTACTCCCATGACGACAGGTAGGTCGGCGCCCTCCATCATGGGGTGGTGCATGAAGAAGAGACCGGGACCCGAGGTCGCCGTGAAGACGCGGGCCCCGGCGAAGCTTGCCCCCTGCACTGCTACCATGGCGCTCAGCTCCGACTCGACCTCTATGAAGTGCGCCTTCATCTCGCCGTTGGCGATGAACTCGGCGAGATATTGGACGATGGTTGTCTGAGGCGTAATGGGGTACGCGGATATCACCTGGACCCTCGCCAGTTTCGCACCATAGGCGACGGCTTTGTTTCCGACCATGAGCTCAGTATGCGGCAAGTCTTATCCCTCCTTCTTCTCGCTCTCCATCACCATGGTGATGGCCTTCGTCGGGCATTCCTCGGCGCAGACTCCGCACCCCTTGCAGTAGATGTAGTCGATTGTGCTCTTCCTCTCCATCATGTTAATGCTGTGCTCGGGGCAGAAGGTCCAGCATATCTGGCAGCCCGTACACTTAGCGGGGTCGACGATTGGACGGAAAGTGCGCCAGTCGGCGCGGCTGTTCGCCGGTGGCAATGCGACCTTCTTTAATTCCTTGACGACCCTGTTCTTCCCAACGATTGTGGAGTTATAGGCCTTCTCAACGGCCTTGATGTTCGTGTCTGCCATTCGACCTGACATCTCCGTTTTGACAGCCTCGATGAGGGACTCTAGTTTGACCTCGCCTGTTCCCTTGGCGAATGCGCCGAGTATCGCTGTATTCGTGATGGGGCGACCGATGGTCTCGAGCGCCACCTTGGTTGCATCCACGGTGGCGACTTTATACTCCGAAGTGAACTCTATCTCCTCCGGAGGCGAGGCACTGTTGATTATGATTGTACCTCCAGGCTTCAGCCCTTCCGTAATATTCACCGTGTTCCTGAGGAGAGGATCGAGGACCACGACGTAATCAGGCTCATGTACCAGACTTCGTATCATCCTGCTTTTCTCACCTATGCGGACAAAAGCCGTGACGGGGGCTCCTCGCCTCTCTGTCCCATACATGGGAATGGACTGGCTATGATGCCCCTCAAGGAAGGCCGCTATGGCGAGTACCCTGGAGGCGGTTACGGCACCCTGGCCTCCCCTACCGTGAAAGCGGATCTCGATCAAGATTATCTCAGGAAGAGTAGATACGGTGGTTAAGAGAGTTTGCATAAATACTAAGCGAGTTTAGCCTACCGAACTTGGAAGGGTACGAACCGCCTGTAATTACTTAGCACCCTGGTTAGGGCCTGGTCTAGTGTCACGTTCTTCTCCTCCTCCACCTCGATGATCTCCTTGATCGACTCGAGAGCCCTGAGGTTCTGTTCCGATATCTCACCTTTCTTCATCGTTGGTCGTGGTTGGGTCGACGCGTCTGCTTTTAACTCCGACTCAGGTTGCATGATTTCCTAAAGGAAGGGCATTGGGTACTCACAACATGTGAGTAGGAGCTGTGATTTAGCTTTAAAAGCGGTGGTGCGCCCCGCTCATATCAGTGAAAAGATGTGAGGTTCGAGACGTTCGTCAAAGACGTCAGGAAAGCCCTTGAGACAGTTGATGGTGACCTCTTCGTGGAAAACGGGACAGTCGACGCTCCTAAGGCTGGACTCCACGTCTCGGGGTCGACGAAGTGCAGAGGCGACTGTCGCTTCATCGGGGACGTGTTCACATCGGAGTTGGAGGCTCACCGTGGTGAGGTCCTCGTCGAGGGAAACCTCACAGCGGACAGGCTCGTGAAGACGCGTGGCTCCCTCGAGGTCAAGGGAGATTTGAAGGCGGACCGCGTCGAAGTCCATAAACACGCGGATATAGGTGGCTGCCTCAACGCCCACGAGGTCGACGTTGGCAACTCCCTAACTGTCGACGGGGTCGCGAAGGCGCACAGGGTAGACGTCGGTGGCTCGCTCCGCTGCGGATCTGACGCCGAGTTCGACAGGATCGATATAGGGGGCTCCGCGGAGGTTAGGGGTGCGATCCGTGGCGAGAGGATCGACGTTGGTGGAAGATTCGTTTGCCTCGGGAGGGTCGTCTCCGACTACGTCGACATCGGCGGCTCCTTTGAGGCGGGGGAGGTCGAAGTCGGTAAATTGGACGTCGGCGGCACCGTCGCAATCGGTGGGGGTAACGTAGGGAGGAAGGTCGATGTCGGCGGCACCTTCCGGTCCACTGGTCCACTCAGGTTTAGCGTCATAGATGTCGGCGGTGTTGCTTCCCTCGCCGGCGGCGTGGGCGAGGACATCGAAGTTGGAGGTAAACTTGATAGCGAGGGGAGCCTGACGTTCAATAAGCTTGAAGTCGGCGGTGTGGTTAATATCAAGGGTGACGCCATAGGCCGAAGCGTCAGCGTTGGTGGGCTGTTCCACGCCACCGGCAGGGTCAAGCTCGAGGAGGAGCTTAGCGTCGGGGGGGCTGTTGAGGTCGGTGGCTCGATCGAGGCGGAGGTCGTCAAGATAGGTGGGGCTGTTAGGGCGGAGTCGGTTGTCGCCCTACGGAGCATCGAGACGCACAAGATCAGGACGGTGAAGGGTGCCAAAGCGGACCGAATCGAGATAGATCGCAGGGGCGAAGCTCTCGGTCCACTTGTCGGGCGGGAGGTGGTGCTCCAGCGCGGTGCTTGTGCCGAGGACGTTTGGGGGGATCGGGTCGTTCTTCTCAGCGGAGCGCGTGCAAGGAACGTCTATGCGGGCGTCTTCGAGGCCGAGGAGGGGAGTGACGTCACAGGGAGCATTCTCTTCACCGGCGAGTTGCTTGCGGAGCGTGGCTGCCACTTCACTGCCCAACCTGAGAAGGCTGAAAAGCTCCCGGATAGACCAATCTAGCGGGGGCGGCGTGCTTGGAGCGGCGGACGCGGTACGACATCTACGCCGATATCCTGGAGGTCATCATGAAGCGTGGAGTCATGGGCGTTACTAGGATTAGCTATGGCGCTAACCTCCCAGTCGATCGCGCTAAGGAGGCGCTGGAGTTCCTCTCGGAGCGAGGGATGGTGAAGGAGGCCGATTACGGAGGGAACAGGGGATACGTCATCACAGCGAAGGGGGGCGAGTACGTCACCGCTCACAGGACTGTGAAGCGGTTCATAGACGAGTAGGCACGCGCGTAAGCGAAACCGTTTAAGCCCCTCGTACCCGTTGATCCCTGATTCCGATGTCTGTTAAGGCTATTGTTGGTGCGACTCTGATAGACGGGTCGGGGAAGAAGCCTCTGACCGACGCAGCTGTCGTCGTTAGGGGGGAGAGGATAGATGCCGTGGGTAGGCAGGGGGATGTGGAGATCCCCGATGGCGCCGAGGTCATCGAGGCCTCTGGGAAATGGCTTATTCCAGGTCTCATAGATCTCCACGTTCACCTCTACAGCAGCGGATTCGTGCCGGTGCCCACGAAGGGCTCCGAGATTGCATACGCTGGGATGGTAGCCTACAATAATCTCCGTCAAGCGCTTCAAACCGGCGTGACAACGCTGCGCGCCGTTTCGGACAGAGACCACATAGATGTGGCGATGCGCGACGCCATCGAACGTAGACAGATAATTGGCCCACGCCTATTCGTCGCCGGTATAGGCATCTGTATGACAGGTGGACACGGCTCTGGCATCCCGGGTACGATCCACGAGGTAGATGGCCCCTGGGCTGTTCGTAAGGCAGTGCGTGAGGAGGTTAAGGTGGGGGTTGACTTCATCAAACTTCTTAGCAGCCACCGGACGGATTACAGGGAGTTCACTCTGGAGGAGATCGAAGCGGGAGTCGACGAGGCGCACGCCCATGGTAGGAAGTGCGCTCTACACGTCGCCAACTTCGTGGGAACGAAGATGGCGGCTGATGCAGGTGTAGACACCATAGAGCACGGTAGCTTCATCGATAAGGAGACCGCTGAGAAAATCGCTTACAAGCGGATAGTGCTTGTGCCAACGCTCTGGGTGAAGAACCACATACCCGAGAGAACAAAGAAGGCGAAATTGGAGCAGGCAAAGACCGGCATCTGGAACCTATACGGGCGGGATTTGGAGCAGACCGAGTCATGGTTTGAGGGCTGTGTTGAGCAGCTACCGAATACTATGAAGCTGGTGAGGTCTAAGAAGGTGAGGATAGGGGCGGGGACGGACAACGTCTTCGGTGACCAAATGTTCGCCATGTTGCCGGAGGAGATAGAGTGGATGACCCGGTATGGCATGTCTAACATGGAGGCCATCGAGTCCGCGACGCGTGTAGGCGCTGAGGCGATGGGCGTCGAAAAGGCTTTGGGCACGGTTGAAGGGGGCAAGTTTGCTGACATGATCATGGTCTCTGATGACCCTCTCAAGGACATTACTGCGTTAAAGAGGGTCGGCTGGGTGATGAAGGGAGGTGAGGTAATTCCGCAGCACCCGGAGTGGAGGCGTCGCCCTATACAGGATCCGCAGGAGACTGTTTGAGTGGAGCACTTCACTCCTTCTGCGTAGGCGTACACGATTTGATGAAAACTCGAACGCCTCCTCCGCAGCCTATTAATTACTCGGGAGCATCCATCTCCCTGATCCTATTTGGCTGAAAAGCCCGTTTATTACGATATCCGAGCTGAGCTGTGGAGGCGGAGCTGGGAGGCGGCGAAGCCCCTCGACATCTTCTTAGAGGGGGCTCCTCAGGACCAGGCGCGACGATGGCTCGAATCCGAAGACAGGACTCCTGTGTTAGCCGACGAACAGAAAACTCGCCTTAGGGGCTACAACCGGACCATCAGGATACTCATGGAGGCTGCGCTGTGGTGCCTCGACTGTGCGAGGGTCGCCCCTTACCTCAAGAATATTGTGGAGGCGATTGGAGAGAAGGCGGAGCTTCGCTTAATCGACCGGGATGCCTCCCCCGGGCTAAGAGACGAGTTAAAGGTAATGGGGGCCCCCCGGATACCCCGAGTCGTCGTCCTCAGCGAGGATTGGTTTGAAGTCGATCGCCTGGGCGACCGCAGCCTCAGCGTCTACAGGAGTAGGATGGCGCGTGAGATAGGTAGAGGGGTGAACCGCGGCATCCTCAGCTCAGCGGCAAGACAGGTGGAATACTGCGAGTGGATTGACGCAGTCGAACGGGCACTGATAATACTCAGAACCGCACCCGCTTTGAGGAAGCGGTACAATGACTAACCTTCATAGAGGATATTATATCCCTCAACGTATCTTCTTTTTCGTGAGATTCTTCGAGGTATTGTCTTGGCAGATACCGTAGTTGAGGTACCCGGCCAGCCCTGGTTCAGGGACAAACCCCTTCTACTCACCTTCCCCTCTGCTTGGAAGGTCCAGCGATGTAAGATGGCATGTGAAGGTCGTAAGATGCTGACTAGGGCTCAGATAAGGAAAGCTATAAGGAACCCGTTGGGGGCGAAGCCTCTCGCTAAGCTGGCGAAGGACCGGAATGAGGCTGTCATTATCTTCGACGACTCGACCCGCCCAACGAAGGCCTTCCAGTATGCGCCAATAGTGCTGGAGGAGATAAGGAAGGCGGGGATAAAGGATGACTGCATCCGATTTGTGGTTGCGCCAGGAAGTCACGGCACCTTTGGCCGCCAATTCTTCGCTAAGAAGCTAGGCGAGGACATCCTTGATAGATACCCGGTTTACAACCATAATCCCTACGAGATGTGTAAGCACGTTGGCACGACAAGCTACGGGACGCCCGTTTGGGTGAACGCCGAGGTGATGGCGTGTGACCTCAAGATAGGCATCGGGAGCGTCCTCTACCATAGGATGAGCGGCTTAAGCGGAGGCGGAAAGATAATCTGCCCTGGAGTAGCGGGGATAGAGACCATTCGCCAGAACCACGGCCCCGTCGGGGGCTTCGGCCCAGATCTAGAGCCTAACGCCACTACTGGCTACCTCCTCAACGAATGCAATATACTCCGCCTCGACGCGGAGGAGGCCGCACGCATCGCCGGCCTCGACTTCAAGGTCGATTCCGTCCTCAACCTCCAACGTGACCCCATAGAGACGTACGCTGGCGACTTCGTTCAGACTCAGAGGAAGGCCTCCGACGGTGTCATTCGCTGGCACAGAACAGAGTCCCCTCAGGGTATGGATGTAGTAGTAGTCAACAGCTACATGCGCGCCAACGAGCCCTACCTCGGCTTATGGCCGGCGCAGGAGTCGGTTAAGCAGAACGGCTCCGTTGTCTTAATTTGCAACGACCCGGACGGCGACATCAACCACTGGATATTCAACCATCACGGGAAGTACATCGGGGCGAGCCTCTGGAGTGGTAAGGCACGGAGCTTGAGCCGGGGCGCTCGCCTGATAGTCTACAGCCCCTACAGGCAGAGGAGCCTCGAGGATCGACTCGGTGCACCAGGTACAGTGATATGGTGCAAGAATTGGGAAGAAGTCATAGAGGAGCTAAAGAAATACCATGAGGGAAGCCCGAAGGTCGCTGTCTTACCTGATGGCACAAGCGGGATACCTGAGTCTTACCTCTCTAAACTCAAGAAGTAACAGATCATCCTTCGGACCTATACACCCACCTGGGAACATTATCGGGTTTTATAACAGGTTCGCGCGCATGCGTAAGCATCCTTCGAACAGTCACCCTGATCGAAATCTAGACACAATTATTTAGAAGCAAGGCGTCCCCCAATAGACCCATCATGGTCAAGAAGGCGATCCAGATAGACGAAAAGGATAACGTCGCCACCACAACGGGAGAGGTTGACATCGGTGAGCAAGTCGAGGTCATCAGCCCCGATGGAAAGGTAATATTGAGGCCCGAGATCAGTGAACCCATCCCGTTCGGCCACAAGCTCGCTATCAAACCCATCAAGAAGGGCGAGAACATAGTCAAATACGGTGAGGTCATAGGCGTTGCCACCCGGCCTGTCAAAGCGGGCGCGTGGGTGAACACCCACAACGTCGGCAGCGCACGCATGCCTACGAAGGGCAAGGAGGAAGAGATACTTTGACCCTGTTCATGGGCTACAGGCGCCCTGACGGCGGCGTCGGTGTACGCAACCACCTCCTAGTTCTAGCCCCCATCGACTGCAGCTACGAGCCAGCGAAGAAAATCGCGGCCCAGGTCGATGGGGCCACAGCCGTCACCCAATACCACGGATGCGGAAAGGACCCCGTCCTCGTCCATAATCTCGTAGGGACTGGCCTCAACCCAAATGTCGCAGCCATACTGGTGATCGGTCTAGGGTGTGAGGCCCTCACGGTTGACACTGTAGCCGAAGGCATAAGACCGAGCGGGAAACCCGTTGAGACTCTCATCATACAACAGGAGGGCGGCACCCTCAAGACTCAGGAGAAAGCCGTCCGCATACTCCAGCGCTGGGCGCAGGGGGTGGCTCAACTCAAGCCAGAGCCCTTCCCCCTCTCCCAACTCACCCTCGCCGTTGAGTGCGGCGGCAGCGACGCCACGAGCGGCCTGGCAGCCAACCCCGCGGTTGGTGTCGCCTGCGACAAACTCATCGACGAGGGTGGTGCAGTCATCTTCAGCGAGCCCCAGGAGATGATAGGCACGCAGCACATACTCGCCCGCCGAGCCGTTAACAAGAGAGTCGCCTCTGACATCTACAAGTTGATCGATCAGGATGAGGAACGGCTTAAGGCGATCGGCGTGGACAGTCGCTGGATGAGCGCCGGGAACATCGATGGTGGTCTCACAACGATCGAGGAGAAGAGCCTTGGCGCAATCCGCAAGGGAGGCACACGCCCGATCCAGGGTGTCCTCCAAAACAACTGGGACCGGTTCGACCGCCCTGACGGCCCAGGCCTCTGGCTCCAGGACGGCACCGGCTTGGACGTTCCGAGCGTAACCCATATGGTCGCGGCGGGGGCGCAGATAGTCTGCTTCACCAGCGGACAGGGGAGCACAACGGGTCACGCTATCGCTCCCGTCATCAAGATCACGGGCAACCCCTTGACCTACCAGCAGATGGAGGACAACATGGACATAAACGCGGGTACTATCCTCGGCGGCTCCGAGAGCTTAAACAGCGTCGGCCAGCGCATCTACGAGTCGATAATCGACACAGCCAACGGGAAGAAGACAAAGGCGGAGGCCTTGGGGTACCGCGACTACATTGTGTTCTGCAGGAGCAGGGCAGCTGAGCACATGCTCGGCCACTGCTAAAAGTTCTTAGACTTATATCAACACAGCGTGCGAAGATAGGATCGCTTCATTTATGCTAATTATCGGCGAGTACGACTTCGTCGTACTCCTTCTCAAGCTTAAGCTTGTGCCCCGCCTCCATCTTAGCGAACTCTTCCCACATCCTCGCGAGGGGGTGTCCCTTGTATTGCTTGGCGAGGGCCATGTAGAACTCGTTGGCGGTTTTCTCGCTCTTCGCCGCGAAGATTAGGATGTCCTGATAGGTTGCGTCCTTGCTTAGAGGTTCGCCTTTGAGTGGATCGGAGACGCCGAGATCTTGCACGACGCGTGTGAGGTCGGACGCCTTCGAGGAGTCCATCACCTTCTTGGGGTCCTTGAGCGCCTTCTCGAAGTACTCGGCGTGCTTTGTCTCGTCGCCAGCGAGTTCTTTGAGTAGCTGCTTGGATCCTGGGTTCTTGACCATCTTCTGGGCGTCGGTATACAGTTTCATTGCGCCCTGCTCCATGGTTAACCCGACGTGTAGTGCCTTCTCGACCGTCCATCCGTCGATCTTCATAGGTATCTTGGTATCCTCTCTACGGCGCGATATAAAAATTCTGAAAAATAAGTGTCAGCTTTCGATGTAAACCGCGACCCTGCAGGTCTTTGGCAGGAACATGTAGAGCCTCTGCCTGCCCCTGTCGAACGCGAAGGTGCCGGCGCCTTCCTCAGTCTTGATCTGATTAACGATCTTCATCTCAACTAGGTCGATTGTGACGAGCAGACCTGGCTTGGCGAGGGCGCAGTACAGGAATTTCCGTGTCCCGTTGAACCAGGTTACATCGGGCTCCCCTGGTATCTTCGCGCTGCATATCTCGGTCCCCTTTTCCAGGTCCATGGCGACGACCGCGCCACCGTCACAGGCTATGTATGCCTCCCTACCGTCTGTGCTTAGGTCGATTCCGTGTGGCCCGTGGAATGGTACCCGAACGATTTCGCTAAGCTCGCCTGTCCGCGGGGAGAGCGTAACGTAACCTGAGGGCTCCCTAATATTGATGACAAACCTGTCGATGTGAGGGCTGTATTTGCACCACCTCGGTCTACCCGGCAGTTTGATTGACTTGAGGATCTGTCCCCTGAAAGGATCGACGAACCTGGCGTGTATGTCGGCTGTATCCGCCGCGAGGAGCACGCCGTGGTCGTCGTCCCACGCCAAGCCATTAGGCTTCGATCCAACTTGGATCATCTTGTTCAGGGTCCCCTTGGCAGCGTTTATTACGAGTATCTTACCGCTTCCCCTGCTCGCGGCGAATGCGAGGCCATCCGCTTGGGAGCAGACTACACCGCTCGCCTCTGGGCAGCCGGGTATGGTCTTGATGAGGGTGGCTCGGACGCCGTCTATTAGCTCCACAGTCCCTGTGGCCGTGTGGGCGATGTAGACGTAACCGTTCGCCTCGTAGACGTCACCGTGGTCGAAGCCACCTGACCGGTGCTGTGGAATTGGGATGTAACGTTCTAGCCTGAGAACCACGAATCGAAGTAGTCAGAGGAGCATTTAGTACTTCGCATGCGTATGGTACACCCTTTGGGAGGTGCTGCTACCGATGTGCTACATTTTTCGCCGTGTGAGAGAGTCTAATCATCATACGAAATACAATAATAAGGGTGAGCACCACCTCTTCCGCTGTGAAGCATAAGGGGAGCCCACGCGTCGAAGTCATCGCCACCGGCGACGAACTTATCTACGGCAGGATTCTTGACACGAACAGCAACTGGCTAGCTAAGAGGCTCGCGGAGATTGGGGCGGAGCTTCGCCGTGTCACAATGGTCGGCGACGACTATGACGACATTAAGGATGTGCTCCTTGGTGCCTTCGACAGAGACGCAGAAATACTCGTTTTCACAGGTGGCTTGGGTCCCTCAGAGGACGATTTCACCGTCGACGCCATCGGCCGTGCACTGGGAAGAGAGGTCACGACAGACACTATCGGCTTCCCGAAGATTAGGGAGATATATGAGCGACGCGGATCCGACCTTAAACGTGGTGCTAGAATGGCACGCATCCTTGAAGGCTCTGAGGGAATACAAAATCACGTAGGCATGAGTGTCGGAATGAAGCTTCTCCATAACGGGAAGCTCATCTTCACCCTCCCCGGAGTTCCCCAGGAGATGGAGGGAATGTTTAATGAGCACATCGCCCCTGTGATCGAGGCTGAGGCGAAGCACAAGCTCCTAGGGCACACCTACGGCATCGCTATGGTGTGGAAGGACTTCTTCCCCGTCTACACCCAGCTGCAGATGGACTACCCCGAAGTCTACATAAAGAACGCAGCAACCCCACCGGAGGCGGAGGAGGATAGGAGCAAGGTGAAGGAGATCAAAGTCGATATAGTCATCCAAGGCGCGACCATGGGGGAGGCAGAGAAAAAGATGAAGGCCTTTATGACCGAATACAAGCGCCGCATCGACGCTGCCGGCGGGGGCACTGTACGCCGACTCTGACCCCGAAAAGTTTTACCCTGCCGAGGAGACTTCTCCAGCGAATCCAGTTGCTATTCCGCGTCTACCTTGAGAAGGAGCTGTTCATGGAGAAGGTGAGAGTTGTCAAAGCGAACGGCGATGGTGTTGCCCTGAAGGATGATTCTGGAGTGACCCGAGTTCTCGATGGCGTCTACGTCGCTGAGGTAGAGGGTGTAGCGGGCTTCATCACTCTCCGCCACGTGCAACCAGTTGCCCGAGGGCCCTGAACTCGGCGCCTTGGAAGTAGGCATTGAGCTTCTTGGGGAGTTCATCGACGTGGATAGCCACTTGCTCCCAAGTGTCCCTATCGCGGAGGGTTAGTACGCCCTTTTCCATCGTCGTATAGTCAATGGTGATGGCAAGTGGGGTACCGACCTCGTCCTGACGGGCGTAGCGGCGGCCTATGCTGCCTCCCTCATCAAAGGTCGCCCTATAGCCCTCGGAAAGTACCTTGTCATACACGGTCAACGCCTTCTCAGACAGCCCATCCTTAGTGACGAGGGGCTGAACGGAGACCTGGTAGGGGGCGAGGGTCCTGGGGAAGTGGAATATGTTTCTCTTCTCCTTGGGCGTCTCCCTTTGCTCCCAGGCCGTCTCCATGGCGACGAACGTGAGCCTATCTAGCCCGTATGATGGTTCGATGACGTGGGGTATGAAGCGTGTCCCGTTCTTTCGGAGGACACTAACGTCGACGCCACTGCCCTTCTGGTGGGCCTTGAGGTCGTAGTCGGTTCTGTTGGCGTGACCGGCGACCTCGATCCAGCCCCAGCTCCGGGTCTGGACCTCGTGGTCGAAGGTCTGGCTACTGTAGTGGCTTCTCTCAAGGGGTAAGTGGGCGCGGTACTGTTGCCTCTCGGGGGGGACGCCTAGGGACTCCAAGAAGCGCTTGCCGACTCCCATGAAGTAACCCTGCCACTCGGTTAGGACGAGCCCTTTCGCGACAGCCTCCTTGATGGTGATCTCTAATGGCTGCTTGGCTTCTCTCTCCTCCATATCCTCCGTGATGATGCGAACCTTCTCACCCTCTACTTCGCTCAGCCACTGGCAGGAGGGGTTTACAGGGTCGAAGAATAGCTCAAGCTCCATTAGTGTGAACTCGCGCAGCCTGTGTACGCCTCTGCGGGGGCTGACCTCGTTGCGTAGAACCTTACCCTGCTGGCTTATGGCGAAGGGGATTCGCTCCCTATTGGCTTGGTAGCAGCGCTTGAAGTTAGTGAACATGCCCTGGGCGGCTTCAGGGCGCAGGTAACCGACCTCGCCACCCGTGGCGCCTATCTGGGTCTGGAACATCGTGAGAACAAGCGTCGGCTCCTTTAGCTGTCCACCACAGACGGGGCACTTGACATTGTTCTCCCTAAGGAGCCTCTTTATAGCGTCCCCGCCCTGCGTTTCGACGTGTTCCATTCCCGTCTTCTCCTCGATGAGGTGGTCGGCGCGGAATCCGCGTCCACACTGGCTGCAGGAGGAGGCGTACTCCTTGAAGTTAGCGAGGTGGCCACTCGACTCGAAGACCTTGCTGCTGTTCACGATCGGATCCTCGATCTCGAAGAAGCCCTGTCTTCTGACAAAGTACTCCCTCCACTGCGCCTCGATGTTCCGCTTGAGCTTTACGCCGACGTCGCCATATGTAGTGAATCCCGCAATGCTGCCGTATATCTCGAAACTTGGCCAGAAGAAACCGCGGCGCTTGGCGATCTCGATGAGGTTTTCATAGACGTTTCCTGTGGACATATCGGACAGCTCAACCACTTGTTGTGTGAGGGAAATATAAAGATGGTAAAAATGGAGCTAGTCAACGATGGGGCGGAACTTGAACCCATACTGGATTAGCCCCGCCTGCCCGTCTTCGGTGACCTTACGGAAGGTGTATTCAACTTTCATCCCGGACTTGACCGCTTCGGGCTCTACATCAACCACCTGACTCATGACTCGGACACCATCGTCAAGCTCTATGAGGGCGACTACGTATGGCGTGAACCTCTCGTAGCCGAGGGGAGCGTTCCTAATAACGGTCCAGCTCTCGACCTTCCCCGTCTCCGCGAGCTTGTAGGGCTTGAACTCGGTGCTCCCGCAACTGCAGACAGGCGTCCTTGGGTAATGTTTGGCACCGCACTTGGCGCACTCCTCCCCAATGAGCCTGTAGCGGGGTTTCTCCTCTCTCCAATACCTTGGTACGCTCATTTCATACCCTCCTAAGGATGGCGATGGAGCAGGTTGAGCCTACACTCGCCATGCTCTGCGCCATGCCAACCTCAGCGCCTGTGATCTGGTTAGCCCCAGCCTTCCCTCGCAGCTGTATCACGGTCTCAACGATCTGGTAGAGCCCCGTGGCACCTACAGGGTTGCCTCGAGCCTTGAGGCCACCGAAGTTGTTCGTGGGTATCTCACCCGTGCGGGCCGTATGTCCCTGCGCGACGAACTTGGCGCCCTTCCCCTTCTCGACGAAGCCGAGGTCCTCGAGGCTGAGAACACCGTCGATCGTCGTATCGTCTGTGACCTCGAGCACGTCGACGTCTTTTGGCTTCACCTTCGCGGCCTCGTATGCACCGTTTGCAGCTTTCTTGACGGCTTCGAGGGTGAGGGGATGCCTGCGAGATGCTAGTGAGGTGTAGTCGGTTGCAACCGTCGACGCTGCTACCTCAATGCCGGTGGCGATCTTCTCGGCTGGGCCGAGCAGGACCGCCGCGGCGCCGTCAGCTACCGCGGCGCACTCCATCATCCTAATCGGGTCGGCCTCCATTGGGCTCGTCATGACGCGTTCGATGCTTAGCTTGAATGAATACTGGGCATGTGCGACTCCCACCGCGTTGTCGTGGCTGCGTACCGCGAACCACCCTATCTCCTCTGGTGTGGCACCGTACTCACGGGAGTAGAGCCTATGGAGTATGGCCGAGAGCCCCGTTTTAGTTACGCCAGTGTAGGAGGTGTACTCTTGTTCCTCTGTCCCGACGAGGGCGGTCGTAACCGCCTCGGGAAGTAGGTCACTCATCTTCTCTACACCGCCAACAAGGACCCAGTCGTTCAGGCCTGAGGCGACGGCTTTGACGCCCTCGTTAAAGGCTACTCCACCGCTTGCCTGACCCGCCTCGATCCTAGCGGCTGAAATACCCGGCTTTCCTATTGCCTCTGCCATGATGGCCCCCATGCCTAGTTGTCCCTGTAAGTGGGCTCCCATCATGTTCGCGACGTATAGCTGGTCGACCTCGGTGTGTGCCGCGTCCTTCATGGCCGCGAGGGCGGCTTCGGCGAAGAGATCCTTGATGTTTCTCTCCCAAGGCTCGCCTACCTTGGTAAAGCCTATTCCCGCGATTGCTACCTTTCTCATACTATGATCTGCCCCCTGTGGCGGAGGTAAGTCGCGTAGTCAACGTATCTCTTCCTTTCTATGTAGTTCTTGACCTTGGGTCCGCTTCGGCGGTGCTTTATGGGCGGCCTCACCTTCCAGACGAAGGCGTCGCTGCCAGCGCCGCTGCCATAGCTAACCATTAATATCCTGTCACCGGACTCAGCGACATCTAGAGTCGCGGCGAGACCCAGCGGACTACTGCCCGCGTAGGTGTTGCCGACGACAGGTGAGACCAAGCCGGGGTTGATCTGATCCATTCCGAATCCCAGCATCTTGGCGACGTTGATGGGGAACTTGGCATTGGGTTGGTGAAAAATGGCCCACTTGAAATCGGTGGGCTTGTACCCTGTCTCGGCAAGAAGTGCTTTCCCTGCACCGGTGATGTGTTTGAAGTATGCGGGATCCCCTGTGAACCTGTTGCCGTGGCGTGGGTACATCTCCTTCGATCTGCGCCAAAAGTCGGGTGTGTCGGTCACGTAACTGTAGGATGCCTCAAGTTCGGCGACGCTCTCCTCGGCCGGTCCGAAGAGGTAAGCGGCGCCTCCACAGGCGGCAGTGTACTCGAGGGCGTCGCCGGGTTTACCCTGCGCCGTATCCGCGCCTATCCCCATGGCGTACTTCTGCATCCCACTGCCGACCAGGCCGATGCATGTCTGCATAGCCTCTGTGCCTGCCTTGCAGGCGAACTCGTAGTCGGCGGTGGAGACGCTGGGCGTGGCGCCGATGACCTCGGCTACTATGGTGCCCGAGGGCTTGACCGCATACGGCTTGGACTCGGTGCCCACATAGACCGCGCCTATATTGGCGGGGTCGACACCCGAGCGCCGGACGGCTTGGCGGGCGCACTCGACAGAGATGGTTATGGTGTCCTCGTCGAGTGCTACGACGGCCTTCTCCTCAACTGGCTCTCCCGAGGTGCTCCACATGCGGTTGACCTCAGCGGCCTTGAGCCTGTACATCGGCACATAGGCGCCATAGCCGACGATGCCGACCCTGATGAGAGTCTTCAACTTGTTCAACCCTCTCCGGAAACTTGGAGATATAGTGGCAGGTTATTATTTAAGCGAATCGACAGGGATCGATGGAGGTATCGACGGGAGACGATTGGCGTCTACCTCTTCAGATAGATGTCCCTAACCGCCCCCAGCGACTTTATAGTCGCCTTAAGAGAGTAGGGGTGCTCGAACTGGCATACGAAGCCCTCCCAGGGGTCGCCTATGACTTCGTAGTCGCTGATCTGGCCAACACCCAGCATTGCGGTGTTGGATACATGCCCGATTTCCTCAGGGTTGAAACCCATGAGTCCACAGCAGAAGCTGTCAACGGCGACGACGTCTGAGCCAGCAACTATAACCCCCATTTTCCTGGGGTTTCCCACGACGGGTCCGTTTCCCTCCATGCAGGTTAAACCGTCGATGATCGTCATGTCGGTCCTTATGGTTTTGGCTAGGTAGGGAAGGACCTCGTCGAGCCTCTTGTGGAGTCGGCTCTTCTTAGCCTCCTTGATACAGCCAATGAGGTTCTTTATTCCGAGGGTAACGGTTGTGTGGGCGCAGGTCTTGATCTTTGCCAGGTTTAGGACGTAGTCGGCTTCGAGCATGGTTTTTGGGATCATAATCTCCGTGCCCGCTACCTTGCGTGGGACACATTCATCCTTGCTCAGGTTGAGAAATGGGACATCCCACTCCTCCAGCTTCGCCGCGAGTCCCGACTCCTTGATGCGCTTGTCGGCGGTGTCAGCGATGTTATCCGACTCCACGACGAGGGCCTCGCATCCCCTCTCGCGAATCATCTTCACAGCTGCGCCAACGATGTTGAAGTCGGTGATGACCATTCCTTGGGGGTTCTTGGCGTTGCAGATGTTGGGTTTGATAATCGCTCTCTTTGCCTGCCCAATCTGGAGGCCCCCGGCGAGGTCGACGGCTCTCCTGACCGAAGTCTCTGTGTCCTCCCCCGCTTTAACGAGTGCTACTTTAGCCAACCCTGTCACCTATTTTGTGACTAGCCTGTCGCCAATCTCCTGTATGATCTTGAGCATCGCGATCTCGTCGTCGATTGTAATGCGAGGCTCCCCACCCCTATGAATGAGGTTGTCGAAGTGCCTGTACTGCTCCGGGAAGCTGGGGTGTTTAAACTGTACTAGGTCGAGGTACCAACCGGGGCCTCTCTCGCTTATCTTTGTCTTACTACCTTCGGTTTCGATGGTGTAACTGTAGGGATTTATAGCGAAGTCGCTCTTGAGTATTCCTTTCTCACCTTCTATAGCGACTGCGAAGGTGGGTATGGTTCGCGTCCAGCTCGCGGTGCAGTCGAGGGTTACGCCCCGCTCCGTCTCGACAGTAGCATGGAGATTATCGCAGACCTCGTACTTCTTGCAGAGGCCAGAAACAGCAGCTACTCTCTCCGGTTTACCTGCTATTATTCCAGCGACGCTTAGTATATGGGGCATAACGTCCTCCACTATTCCCCGAGGGTCCTTGGTGCGAAAATCGGTTTTAGAGCCGTACATCCCAAGGTTGTTCTCGAAGTTTAGTTTGACACGCCTCACCTCCCCGATGGCCCTCTGCTTGATCTTCTCCTCCATGCTATAGATGGCAGGGGTGTAGACGTAGTTATGGGCTGGGAGGACGACGAGGTCCTTCTTCGCCTCTCTGATCTTGATACACCCCTCGACTGTCTGAGCGAGGGGCTTCTCACAGAGCACGTGCTTCCCCGCCTTGATCGCCTCGAGGGTCATCTCCTCGTGGAAGCGTGGGGGCGTATTGATGGAGACGGCCTCCACATCTGGCCTAGAAAGGAGTTCGCGGTAGTCGCTGCAAGCATGGCCAACTCCGGTTGTGCCCTTCACCTCGGCGAGTTGTTCACTGCTCTTATCCGAGATGCTTACCAGATCCACAACCCCTGAGGCCTTAACGGCGTTGAGGTGGAACATAGTAGTGACCCTTCCGCAACCAATTATTCCGAGGCGGAGCATACGCGAGAATAAACAGCGCCTACGTTAAATAGTTACTACCTACCAGAGGCGAAGTACTTCGTCAGGAACTCCTTGTAGCCGTAATTGAATGCGATCGGGGCGCAGATTACAACTTCGAACCAGTAGGTAGCGAGGCGGGTCAAGAGACTGATTGCTGCCGCCATCGAGAGAGGGACCCCCGCTAATACAAATACCCCAGTTAGGCCTGCATCGAGCAGCCCGATCCCGCTTGGAATGAAAAAGTTCAGCTGCTGTAGAAACTCGACTACAGCGAATGCGAAGACTACGGTTGGCACATCCAGGTGAACCCCCAGTGCCTCAGCTGAGAGGTAGGCTGTTATTGCGCCGGCGCTCCAGTGGAATAGCAGCATACTGAAGGCGATAAAGTTGATTCCCATATTCGCTCGTAGGGAGCTCATAGCCTCACCAATGTCCGCGAACACAGGATTAAAGCCCTCCTCCACCGACTCTGGGTCATGGAACCTGTCGAAGACCCTTTGCCGTACCCATGCCGGGCTCTTCTTGTAGCTGTAGGTGAGCACTCGTGTATTCAGCATCAGGCTGAACACAGCGACGCTCAATATCGCGAAGGCGGTTAGGAACCAGCATACGCCCGGGTTTATTGGTATCTCCCTCCCGCTGGCGATGGTGACGAAGGCTGTCCCTCCTATGATCAATCCGAAGGCGATGTTGTAGTATGATCTGTGGACGAGGACGCTGCTCAGGGCTTTTCCGAGGTTAGAACCAGACCTATCCTTCACGAGATAGGCGCGGACCATCTCAGTCATTAAAGGGAGGGGAATGAGCCAGTTTATGAAGAGGCTTGTAAAGCTCAGCTGCATCGCTCCCCAGAGGGTGAGGTTGACCTTCATCGCCCTGAGTATAAGGTACCATGAGGCTGCGAAAAAGATGAGGCCTATCTGGTCTATGAGTGCTGCTAGTGCATAGACGCCGACGTTGAATCTCCCGACCTCAGCGAAGGCTGCGAATGGGTTGGCCCATGCGAGGTAGACTAAGAAGAAGGCGATCCCGATCAACGTGAAAGCGAGCGCCCTTTTATCCAACCCGGAGCCTCTTCTGTAACATTGCCTTAACCCATAAATAATGATGCGCCCATTCCCACCCTGAGTTGGAGCCCAAGATACGGGTCGCTACGGTAGCTGACCTCTCAATGGTCCATCGAATCGAAGTGGGAAGCTACCCTGATCCCTGGCCCCGCTCAATCTTCTTCCTTATGAGGGGTAGAGCTCCTGACCTCTTTCTCGTAGCTGAGGCGGAGGACACAATCGTGGGCTATATCATCGGTGAGGTTGAATGGAGGAGTGGTAGCAAGGTTGGGCATGTTATGAATGTCGCGATCAGTGAGGCTTGGAGGCGGAGGGGCCTAGCTCTCAGACTCCTCGACGAGCTCGAAAGTCGGTTCAGATTGCGGGGAGCGGAATCAGCCTACCTGGAGGTATGTGCCTCGAATTCATCGGCGCGGAAACTCTATAGAAAGCGTGGCTACATCGAGATGGGCTCCCTCCCAAGGTACTACCGGGAGGAGGACGGTCTCGCCATGGAGAAGCCCCTAACCTGAAACGTTACCCTTCTATACCCGTGGCTGCCTCATCACTGAGCAGGTGGAACCTTGGGTGAGATACGGGTCGCCATTGCTGGCACAGGGAACCTTTGCTCAAGCCTAGTACAAGGAACATACTTCTACGCCAATGCGAAGGAGCCCATCGGTCTTCTCCACACCGAACTCGGTGGATACAAGCCCTCCGACGTAAAATTTGTTGCTGCTTTCGACATATCTGAGGAGAAGGTGGGAAAGGACCTCTCTGAGGCCATATTCGCAAAGCCGAACCAAGCCCCCAAGGTCGTAAACGTGCCGAAGCTCAAGGTGTCGGTCCAGATGGGTCCTGCCCCCGACCTCACGGAGGAGGGTGCCCTCAGCAGCATCAAGCGATCATCTGCTAAGGCAGTCGACGTCGCTGCCGCGCTGAGTAAGGTAAGGCCAGATATGCTCATCAACATGGTCTCTGGGGGCAGCGACAAGGCTTCAACACTCTACGCTAATGCAGCGATCAATGCGGGCTGTGCCTTCCTAAACACGACGCCCTCGAGCATTGCCGGGGACACAACGCTCGTGAAGAATTTCACAAATGCGAAGTTACCCTTGGCCGGGGATGACCTCCTCGACCAAGTCGGCGCCACCGCCATCCACATAGGGATTCTAGAGTTCCTTCACAGCCGCGGCGCCCACATTGATGAGAGCTATCAACTCGACATCGGTGGCGGCACCGAATCGATAAACACTCTAGAGAAGACGAAGGACACAAAGAGGAGCATAAAAACCGCCGCAGTCACAGGGCACGTTCCCTACAAGTTCCCCCTGGTCTCAGGCTCAACCGATTTCGTCGACTTCCTCGGAAATGGACGCGACAGCTTCTTCTGGGTTAAGGGTCGTTACTTCGGAGGCGTTCCCTTCACGATGGATCTTAAACTGAGCAGCGAGGACGCCCCGAACGGCGGCTCAATCCTCCTCGACGCAATTAGGGGGATTAAGGTGGCAAAGGACAAGGGCGCCAAAGGACTAGTTCAGCCAGTCTGCGGCTACGCCTTCAAGAGGGCGGAGAGAACCAACCTCGCGACCGCATACAAAGCATTCAGGGACCTTACAGGGTAACCGCAATGCACATGATCTTCATGGTGGGGACTGCCGGGAGCGGCAAATCCAGCCTCACCGCGGCTTTCACACGCTGGTTGGAGATGCAGCGCGAGGACGTTATGGCCGTAAACCTCGACCCCGGAGCACCGAGCCTATCCTACTCCGCTAACGTAGACATCCGTGACTACATCAAGGTAGAGGATGTGATGGAGGAGTATGGTCTCGGCCCTAATGGGGGGCTCGTCGCTGCCACTGACATGATCAAGGATGTCATCGAGGACGTAAGCCAAGACATCGAGGACTTCACCCCCGACCTCTGCATAGTTGACACCCCGGGGCAAATGGAGCTCTTCGCCTTCCGAGACATCGGTGCCCAGGTTGCAGAGAGACTCACCGACGCTGACAAGGGGCTAGTCTACCTCTTCGACGCAGGCTTTTGCAGGGATCCCCTCAACTACGTAATGAACATGTTCCTCGCATCTGCCATAAACACCAGGTTCCAACTACCCCAGTTCCAGGTGATAAGTAAGATAGACCTCCTCAAGGATAAGGAGCTAGAACAGATGATGGGGTGGTCCGAGGACCCCGATCTACTAAGAGAGGCAGTGGACGCAAAGCTGAGCGGGATGAATAAGGAGATCAGTCAGGATATGCTTGAGATCATTGAGAGAATGGGTGTTGAGTTCAGCCCAATAGCGGTTTCAGCGAAGACTCACGACGGTTTTCACGTCCTCTACTCTGAGCTTCAACGTGTCTTCACAGGTGGAGAAAAGTTCACGCCGTGACCAGCTTCCTGAAGCCCGTGTTGATAGGCGCCGCACGCGCACTCTATCTGATCTAATTTGGTTGGTTTCCACTTTCTAGAAATCATTAATACTCTAAACCCAACCTACTGTCTAAGGAGATAGTTATGGTCCTATATCTGACGCAAGACGATGTCAAGCAGGTACTTGACATGAAGAGCGCCTTCGAGGCCGTCGAGAATGGCTTCAGGGAGATGGGAAACAAGGCGATAGAGATGCCTCCACGCGTCTACCTCCACTTCCCGAAGGGTGTACTCATCGCGATGCCCGCTTACATGCCCAACCTCAACGCAGCAGGCACGAAGCTCGTCACCGTCCATCCGGGCAACAAGAAGGACTACAACCTCCCCGCCGTCCAGGCGAAGATTGTAATAAACAGCCCCGAGAACGGATCACCTCTCGCCATAATGGACGGCACTTACATTACTGCCCTACGCACTGGCGCCGCTGGCGCAGTCGGCATCAAATATCTCAGCAGGGAGGACGCAAAAGAGGTTGGCCTCTGTGGACTCGGCGTTCAGGGCAGGAGCCAGATAATGGGCCTCATGCTCGTCCGCCCCAAGATAAAAAAGGTTAAGATCTATGATATCATCCCCGAGGCTGTCGAGCCCTTCATCAAGGACATGAAGGCGATGTATCCCAGTGTCAGCTTCGTCCCCGCTAAGTCAGCGGAGGAGGCGACGAAGAACAGCGACATAATCATCACCTGCACCCCAAGCCCCACACCCTTCCTCAAGGGCGAATGGCTCAAAAAAGGCGCGCACGTCTCCGCGATCGGAGCCGACACCGCTGCAAAGCGCGAACTTGAGACAAGTGTAGTAAAGAAAGTGACCAAGCTTGTGGTCGACTATGTGCCTCAGGCCTTCGTCGTGGGCGACTTCGCTAAGCCGAAGGAGGAGGGCGCTGTCACCGAGAAGGATATCTATGCCGAGATGGGTGAGATCGTGGCTGGTCATAAGAAGGGGCGCGTTTCCCCCGATGAGATAACCCTCTACAAGGCGACAGGCCTCGCTATCCAGGACGTCGGCACCGCTGCTAAGGTCTATGAGTTAGCTGCAAAGAAGAAGATCGGCAAGGATCTCCCTAATTAGACCCCTTTTTTACGTTCTCCAAATATTTAATATTCGTTTTAGTACAAGTTGCCCTGCCCCTAGAGTATTTGAGTCTCTCGCGCACGCGTACGAGAGTGCAACTATTTAACCGTCTGAACCCAATACCTAGCCGAGGTTCTCTTAATGCCGAAAACACTTGAGGAATTAGGACAGACGGAGATCTCAGAACTAATCAACAGGCGAGTAAGCATCTTCACACCCGAGGACACTGTGAGCAGGGTGAGAGGGGAGCTCCTAATGACGGGTCGCTACGAGGCAATCGTCTCAGGAGGAGGGAAAGTTGGGCTCGTCACCATTAGGGATCTGCTTAATGCTGAACAGCAGGAGCAGATGAAGTTGGAGCGCATCTGGACCGCCCAATCACCGGTTACCTCGGATAGCTGGGTTAAGGGCGTCGCATCCGAGTTGGTCAGGATCAATGTGAGAGCCCTCCCTGTGGTTGAGAACATGAAGC
>Ga0154708_1047_pt10 | contig 29876 bp, 34 predicted proteins | sample Rifle2008BG13ft_FD_105568 | JGI IMG/M metagenome (GOLD analysis project Ga0154708, IMG submission 105568) | Candidatus Bathyarchaeota archaeon RBG_13_52_12 | reverse complement strand
TAGGACGGGGTTTCGCCCCTCAACCTGCGTCATACGAATATCAACCATGAAGAGCAAGCAACCAGTAAAAGGCTACCGTGGCGAGGGCTAAAACAAATTTATGTATTTGGCACCACTTAAGTCGCTACTTCTCCTTCGTGAAGTACTGGTAGACGTTCCTGCTGATCCTCGCGATGGTTTCTTCGGCGGCGTAGACGTCGGGCGCTCCCTTCGTGAAGCAGCTTATGCAGTACTTCTCCCCCGTCTTGAGGATCGTGATGACCCCCACGTCGTTCCTGATACCCGGCAGGCTCCCTGTCTTCCGGTTCATCTTCACGCTCTCAGCGGGGAGGTATTTTGGTACCCTGTACTCTCCCGTCTGGCACTTCTCCATGGTGGCGAGGATCGCTTCGCAGCCTACCCGCCCTGCTGCCTTCCCCTCGACTATTAAACCTAGTAGCTTGTTCATCTCGAGCGGCGTCGTTACGTCATTCTTTTCCGTTCCTAGGCTCCAAGAGCCCTTGTTTGTTCCGGATTTTGCCAACTGAAGATAGTGGCCCAATGTCTTCTCATCCTCCGGGAGGTCATTGGCACCGACGAGGTCGAAGAGCAGGTCACGGCAGTCGGCGACCACCGTCGTTTTGTTCAGTCCAAGCCTCTGCATAGCGGCGTTGACGTTGTCCTTCCCTACTCGCTCCACTAGTAGGTCGGTCGCTGTGTTGTCGCTCAGGATCATCATCAGTCTGCTCAGATCCTTTATCGTGACCTCGAGCCCCTCGCTCAGCTCCTTCAGGATACCAGAGCCGGGGACCTTCTCCGCCTCCTTTAGCACCATCTTATCGTCTAGGCTCAGCTTCCCTGCCTCAACCTGCCTGTAAAGCTCCACTATGACGGGGACCTTGAAGACACTCGCAGTGGGGAATAACACGTCCCCGTTAAATGACGCCTCCTCCCCCGTCCCAAGATGCTTCACCGCGACCCCGATCACCTTCTCGAAGCCAACCGTCTCCTTGACCATCTCGTCGTAAAGAGCCATGGTTATAGTACCTGGTCCAGGGGCTTAAACCCGTGCCCCCTTTCGAACACCTTTTCTTCATCCGCCGCTGAGGAGGGATCGGTGAACAAGATGGCGGATGAGCCAGTCTATGTAGCTGAGGTAACCCATGTTGGAAAAGCGTGCGGCGCCGGCCACAAGGTAGGTGACAGGTTCGAGATAAACACCCACAAAACGGGGGGCATCTGCGGCTACTGCTACCACGACTTATTCCCCACACTCATGAACTGCTGCTACGGTGGCAAGATACCCTGGATCGACCCGAAAGAGTTCAATTACGAGTGCCCAGACAGGTGGAATGACGTAAAGTTCAGCGTGACACGTAAGAAGTAGCCCCTCGACAGTCTTAACAGCCCCAGACGCCCATAATTAACCGATAGGGATGAAGCCGAAGGTACTAGTCAACTGCGGTAAACTCAATTTCCCGGAAGACGTCGCAGAGAAGCTCGGACAACTTGCTGATGTTACCTATGTTCAGGGTGACTACAAGAGGGAACTCCATGAGGCAAGAGCGATTATTGGCGGCGGGGACCTGGTCAACGATTCTTATCTAAATGGAGCGCCTAATCTGGGCATAGTCGCACGATTCGGGGTCGGCTACGACACCGTCGATGTCGAAGCCTGCACCCGCCACAGGGTTTACGCCTGCCACACACCATATGTACTCAGCGAGGCTGTAGCAGACCTCACCTGGGCACTCATCCTCGGCTGGATGCGCCGAATCCCCGAGGCCGACAGTTATACACGTAAGGAGTGGGGCAAGAAGCAGAGGGGATTCCCATTCGGCTGGGACATAAGGGGTAAGACCCTCGGGTTCCTCGGCCTCGGCAGAATAGGCGTCGAAGCGACGAAGCGGGGCATGGGCTTCGGCGTCAAGATGATCTACTATGATGTCATACGAAGGCAGGACGTCGAAACACAGTATGGCGTCGCTTACGTCTCATTCGAGGAGCTGCTCAGGACATCAGACATCCTCAGCGTCCACGTCCCACTACTTCCGACCACTAAGGGCATACTCGGTGCCAAGCAGTTCGAGGTGATGAAGCCGACCGCCCTAGTCGTTAACACGAGCCGAGGCCCAGTCATCGACCAGAAGGCACTGACCGAGGCGCTCAAGTCGAAGAGGATAGCAGGCGCGGCCTTAGACGTATTTGAAGTAGAGCCTGCTCCCCTCACCGAGGAACTGCTCAAGCTGGATAACGTCCTCGTTACCCCCCACATTGCATCAGCGACTTGGGAGACCCGACGCAGGATGGCTGAGAGGTGTGCCGAGAGCGTAAAGGCCTTCCTTGAGGGAAAGAGGCCGCCTTTCACGGTGCCCGAGCAGAAGAACGTGACCTTCTAAAAAAGTGGGAGGCAGCTACTTCGCTGCCTTGAACCTCTTCTCCACCGCCGTCCAGTTGACGATACCCCAGAGGGCGTCAACATAGGCGGCTCGGTTGTTCTGGTACTTGAGGTAGTAGGCATGCTCCCAGACGTCCAAGACAAGGAGAGGAACGACGCCCCAGATGGTGAGCTTCTGGTGGTTTTCAGCCTGTAGGACGAGCAGCTGACCAGAGGCGTGGTCCCATACGAGCACTGCCCAGCCGCTCCCCTCAACGGCTTTCGCGGCAGCCCCCATCTCGGCCTTGAGCTTTGCTAGATCACCGAAATCGGCTTTCACCTGCTCAAGCAAGGCCCCCGAAGTGGGTTCCTTGCACTCCGCTTTGGGGCAGAGGTTCTCCCAGTAGAGGTTGTGAAGGACGACGCCGCTTCCGTGGAAGGCGAGGTCCTTATCCAACGCCTTTATCGCGGCGTAGTCGCCCTTCTCCCGGGCCTCTACGATCTTCTTCAGGGCCCCGTTGAAACCCGCGACATAGGCGCTGTGGTGTTTGTCGTGGTGTAGGGTGACTGTCCCCACATCTATGACGGGTTCAAGCGCCTCGTAGGCATAAGGTAGCTTGGGTAAGTTGTATTCCTTCATCTAATCAACTCCAGAAACAGTTGATCTTTGAACCTCGGATAAAATAAACCTTAGGTCGCGGGTCCCCAGAACGCTGATAAAGGCGTCGGTCGTGGATGTCTATTTGTCTCCGGTGGCGTGGGTTTGGATGAGCTGCTCTGGAACCTGACGGTGATGGGGATGTGCTACGTCTACATCGTAGCCCTCATCCTAGTCTCGCCGAGGCTCCCCCTCCCGAAGAAGGTCAGCCGGAAGGTCCTTCACTCCATGATCGGGAACCTACCTCTCATAATGCCCTTCTTCACTTCGAGCATCTTTCCCTTCCTAGTCGCCAGCCCATTCATTATCGTCACCCTACTCGCCACCCCCTACTCACCCATAAAGCTCGGCGAGAAGATGAGGGGGCTCAGCGGCCTCACCGAGGAGGGACACAGCATGGGCCTCGTCCTCTACGCGGTGAGCTACACCGGCCTAGCCTACCTCTTCGGCGTCAGGCCCTACATAGTCGCCGCCGGCATCTTCCCGATGGCCTACGGGGACAGCCTCGCCGCCGTCTTCGGCGAGTACTATGGTAGGCACAAGTACAAGGTCTTCGAGAGGAAGAGCATCGAGGGTAGCATCGGAATGTTCCTTGGCAGCATCGTCAGCCTCGCTCTCGCCTTTCTATACTTTGGCTTCTTCTACCCCTTCACGTTCAACCCCCTAGTCCCTGCAGCCGCTATAGCGGGGCTGGTGACTATCATCGAGGGCGTCTCCCCGAAGGGGCTCGACAACGTCGCCGTCCCCATACTAGGCGCAGCCACATTCCTGCTCTTAACGGGAGGCACCTGAAGCCATGCTAGTCGTCATTGACGGTCTCGACGCCTCCGGAAAGAGCACGCAGGCCGAGATGCTCGCCAAGCACTTGAAGATGAGGGGGAAGACGTACATCCTAAGGAGCCATCCGAGCGAGGATAACTTCTTCGGTGTCAAGGGGCGAGATTATCTATTCGTTGAGGGGAAGAAGGCGCACATCGCCGCGAGCCTCTTTTACCTCGCCGACGTCATCAGGAGCATCATCCTCTACGGTTGGAGGAGAGTTGACTATGTGATATTCGTCCGCTACCTCCTCGGGACGGCGTATCTCCCCGCACCCGTCCACAAGTTTGCCTACCACTTCTTCGCCAAGATAGTCCCCACCAGGGGTAGCCTCATCTACCTAAACGTCTCCCCAGCTGAGGCGTTCCGCCGAGTCGTAAATAATAGGATCAAGACCGAGAGGTTCGAAACGATTGACGAACTCAGCAAGACAGCAGACAAGGCGATGGACCTCGTATCAGATGGTAAGTGGATCGTCTTAGACGGCGACAGGTCGATCCCTGAGATTCATAGAGACATCCTAAGAGCTACGGGAGTCAAGTAACCGCTTTCGGCTTCGAAGTGATCTTGACTAACATATACCCCCAGATCAATAGGAACACCAGATGAACTAGCAGAGGAGCCGTGAAGCCATACCCCGCATATATGAGCCCACCGAGGAAAGGCGCCGGTATACCGGCGAACCTGTTGTAGGCGTCGAGCTTACCGAAGATGGAGGCCCTGACCTTGACCGGAGTCCTCTCAGCGATGATGCTCGTCCAGTTGGGGATCCAGAAGCACGGGTCGAGGCCATTGAAGACGCTGAAGATCAGGAAGGCGGGGAAGCTCCGGAAGAGGATGAAGCCAAGAGCAGTGATTAGTGCGGCTGCAGTCGATGCTAGCACCATCTTACGAGTACCGAGCCGCTCTGAGAGCTTACCGCTCGGTATCGAGCCGAACGCCCAAGCAACGCTCGACGCTGTCGACATTAACCCGAGTTCGAAGGTAGTGAACCCGTATGTGTCAGTGAGAGCCCCGTAGAAGAGGGAGAAACCGACGCCGTAGCCTATGCCCATGATCACCATCATCAGGTAGAGGGGCATCATCTCCCTCTCGGGTCTCAGGTTTGAGATTATCCGGGACCCGACCTCCCTCCCATTGGCTCCAGCTGTGTGGTGTGTTTCCCTCACGAATAGCAGCATTATGGTGATGCCTATCGTCTCGCAGACGACGGTTACAGCAAATATGGGCCAGTAGCCTGAGACGATGGCGATGTAGCCCCCGACTGAAGCCATCACCATGCTCGTCCCCTGACCGATCGCCATTAAGGTACCGTAGGCTGTCGCCCTCTTCTCGTTCGACACCGACTCCGCCAACAGGGCGGTCCTCGCCGGGTTCGACTGCATCCACAGAGCGCTGAAGCCGATGAAGAAGGCGAAGGCGTAGAGGAAGACGGGGTTGCCCGATATCACGAGGGCGAGTACGGCGACGACTCGTGAGGCGTGACCTAGCAGCATCACGCGTTTTCTCCCAAAGATGTCGGAGAGGGGGCCCCAGACGAAGAGCCCCGTCGCCGTGCTGAGGTTGATGACGCTCTGGATTATGCCAAGGTCGACTATGGTCAGCCCCGTGGACAGTATGTAGGGCTGCCATACGACGAAGAGCATCCCGAAGCCCAGCTGGGAGATCAGGGTCTGTAGCGCCAGGACCCGTATGTTCCCCTCTAGGGCTAGGTATTTGCTCAAAGAAGACATGCTGGCACACCGGATTAAGGTAAAGAAAAACGAGTCGGGTTAAAAAGAGGAGGGTTATGGCTACTTCCCGAGGGCGTCGGAGAAGAGAGCGATGTTCCTCTTCACTTCTCCTACGTCGTACATGCCAATATTCCAGACGTCGATGAAGTCGTGGAACCCGAGGACGTACCTGATGCAAGCATCGGCGTCATCCCTGTACCTACCCGCCGCGAGTGTCTTTATTACGTAGACACCTTTCCCTGAGTCGTGCAACGCTTTAAACGCGTTAAGCCGTTCCTCCTGAGTCCCGTCGTCTAGGTATGTGCCCAACTTGTTGAGGGGGGCGCAGACGATGTCTATCTCCTGGTAGTCAAGTACCTGGCGGAGGGTGTCCGTGCTGTGGGTGGAGAGCGCTATCTTCTTTATCCTCCCCGAGTCCCTCGCCTCCATATATGCTTCGAGGGCCCCCTTCCTACCCTTGAGGTCCTGGCTCACGTAGAATCTATCGTTGGCGTCCTTCCTCTGTATCGGCCTTGGTGGCACTATGTGGAGGAACATGATGTCGATGTATTCGGTCCCAAGGTCGTTGAGAGCGAACTCGACAGCGTTGACGCCCGCCACGTAGGTGGCGGCGTTCGACTTGTCGGCGACGACGACGCTGCTCCTCTTCACCCTCTTCAAGGCCTCTCGGACGTGAGGGTGAGTTCCGTAGTCGTCAGAAGTGTCCCACATGTAGACGCCGAGCCTCAATGCTTCTGCAAGTATCTCTCCGCCCTCAACAGGAGTCTTATCACCCTGCGTCTGTTTACCGTCCGGCCCCTTCTTGATTGCTAGCGGCTCCGTGCCAAAGCAGAGCCGACTCACCCTCAAGCCACCCAGATTAATGGTCTGCATACGAATCGGGGTCAGATGAACACCACCACTAGATAAAACATGCCATTACGAAGAGCAAAGGCCATTCTCCTCCTTTAAATCCAGCAAAATACCAGTGACACTGATGGTCATGGAGTTCTACGACGTCATCAAGACGCGGCGGAGTGTCCGCAGCTATAAACCGAATGCCGTACCCGAGGAGGCCCTCAGCAGGGTTCTAGACGCGGCGAGGTTTGCACCCTCGGGAAGCAATAGGCAGCCCTGGAAGTACCTCTTAGTTAAGAGCCCTGAACTCAGAAAGAAGATAGCTACGCTTTGTGGGGGGCAGCATTGGATCGCTGAAGCGCCCATAGTGGTTGTAGCTTGTGGTAGCGACATCAAGTACGACCGCGGAGGCTACATGGGTGAGATGAGTTTCCTGATAGACTCGGCGATCGGCCTCACTCACCTTATCCTCGCGGCGCGCGCGGAAGGTCTCGGCACCTGCTGGATCGGACTGTTCGATAATGAGTCTATCAAGGAGATCCTCGACATCCCTACGGGGTGGAACGTCGCCGCAGTGACGCCCCTAGGATACCCAAAGGATCCGAAGTGGGCGCAGCCGGGGAAGAGGAAGGAGATCAGCGAGATCGTCTCCGTGGACCAGTGGTCCTAGATGGCGCGGATACGTCTCATAGTCTTCGACATGGCTGGGACCACTGTCGACGATGTCATCGACGGGACGCCCCTGGTCCTTAAGAGCTACGATGATGCCTTCCGTCGCCACGGCGTCGAGGTCCCGATGGAGACCCTTAACGATATGCGCGGACGCGATAAGAGGGAGGTGATAAACATGCTCGGCGGAGACAAGGCACCCGAGATTTACAAGGATTTCGTCGAGATGCTTCAGTCCAACATCGCTAAAGTGAAGGAGATGAAAGGCGCATCGGATACCTTTACGTGGCTGAGGACCCACAGCGTGGCGGTTGGCGTAGAGAGCGGTTTCCCCGCCGTCATCACCCACGACATAGTCAAGCACCTCGGTTGGGAGAGGCATGGCCTCATCGACTACTGGACGTGCAGTGAGATAGTTGAAGAGGAGCGGCCAAGCCCCGCCATGATAAGGCGTACTATGCGCCATTGCCACATACGCGACCCATCCGAGGTCCTTAAGGTCGACGACACCGCAATAGGCATCGAGGAGGGCCACAACGCGAAGTGTCTTACCATCGGGGTTCTCACAGGTACTCAGAAGAAGGAGAAGCTTGAGGCGGCGAAGCCCGACGCTGTACTGCCTAGCCTGAGGGAGCTACCCGACTACCTGACGAGTAACCGCCTCGTCTAATCCTCTGCCTTCTCGGGCTCCTCGATTAGGAATACAATCAGAAGTATAGCTGGCACCATCATGATCGCCTCCCCCCAAAAGGGGAGCTGGTGATTGACGTTATCGTAGAGCCAGCCCCCCGTGATCTGGCCAGCGGACATGGCGATCATGCTGAAGAACCCTAGGGAGCCGTTCGCCTTTCCCCTGTGCTCCTTGGGTATGAGGTCGGCGAAGAGGGTGTTGCCAGCTGAGGTGAAGAGGACTATAAGGAGCCCGGTGAGGGTCATGGCGAGCATAAGCCTCAGGAAGTCGCCCCAGACGAGGAGGGGCACCCAAACTATAGAGGCCACTCCGGCGATGATAAGCGGCTTCTTACGCCCTATCTTGTCGATGAGCTTGCCGCTCGGAATAGCTACAATGATCATGGTCACGAACATCGCGGTCATTAAGTAGGAGAGAGCCACAGGGTCGACGCCAAGGTCATTAACAACGTAGAGAATGAGGACTGGCTGGAATAGGCCGATTGCAAAGCTGGCGACGAAGTTGCATATGAAGAAGATGAAGGCTGACCTCGGCACGATCCGCCATACCCCTATGCTCTCCCGCATCGAGCTGGGCACGGTGGCTGCTAGGTCGCCCACGTTAAACTTCTCAGGCTTCACCACGGTCTCCTTGAGCCGTAGGCGCATCACCGCAGCCGCGACTAAGCCGATCAGTGCGACGCCGTATCCGAGCCTCATGCTGGGGATGAGCCCCATCCTGGCGTACAGCACTCCGGCGAGGAGGGGCGCGGGAGTCGTCGAGACGCTGCTTATGAGATTTATGATGCTGTAGGCCATGCCCCGCTTCTCCTTAGGAACTGAGTCGGCCACGATCGCCATCAGCGCGGGGCCATAGATGTTCGTCACACCGACCAGCAAAGCGCCGACGAGTATCCACCCCCAAGTTGGGGCGAAGATGTAGAAGACGCGGCTGAAGGCGGCGACGAAGGTCATGGAGGCTATGAGCCACCTACGGCCATACTTGTCTGCGAGGTAGCCGCCGGGTATTTGCACGATGCCCCTTGAGGTTGCCTCGACGGCGCCGATTAAGCCGATTGTCGCGCCGGTGCCTCCCAGAGCCTGGACGTATAAGGGGTAGTAGGTGCCGGGTAACTCCGTGGCGAAGTCGAGGATGAGCCAGCTCAACGCCATGATGAGAAAGTTGCCAGTTATGAAGCCGAACTCGGACCTAAACCTCCCGATGATACCGCTTTTCTTGTTCTCGGCGCTCGTCTCGGCTCACCTCCTTTACATTGGGAGGTACGTTGATTCCTTTATAAGCGGAACTCACCGGCGATGCTCGCGCCCAGTACTCACATGTTGTGACCGTGCCTCTGTTCGCGAAACCCTTTTAATGTATCCCCTGTATCACATTTTCCGCGCGGCCTCTGTGGTGTAACGGTAGCATACGGGACTGTGGATCCCTTGACCTGGGTTCGACTCCCAGCAGAGGCCCCATCCCGCGCCTTGACAAACCATTTAAATGGGCGATGGCGGGTAACTTTGGTGGGCGGAGGTCGCCCAGCTAGGCCAAAGGCGTAGGACTGAGGCTCCTATCCCGAAGGGGTTCATGGGTTCGAATCCCATCCTCCGCACCAAATATTACACCGTCGCGCGCGCGATCTCCATTAAGACCTCGTGATCAATCTACCCTGTACGAATGCCAGCAAACATTGAGCTGTTACTATTAGAGCGCGTGTATAACTCCTCAGCCTAATAAGGAGAAGAACCCTTCAGGGAGCATGCCGGAGCTGGCTAGTGTCTAAGCGAGTGAGGAATTATCGCTTGAACGCCAACTCCGGTGTTAATATTTTTAACGGCGTTAAAAATATAAGCCTTGCCTCTAAGACCCTGATGGCGGTACATTGAAGCCTCCATGCATGATCGTGGTTCAATACATCCTCCCAGCGTTAAGGGGAGCCATAGCTAAAGAGCTCATAGAGGAGCACGGGCTGAGGAAAACGGAGGTTGCCGACATGATGGAAGTGACGCCGGCTGCTGTAACTCAATATCTTAACAGGTCTCGGGGCGACGCGGGCTCCGGCGTCCTTGAGCGATCGAGCAGTGTAATCAGCCTGGTCTCTGAGATAGCCTCCGATCTCGCAGAAGGTCAAACGCCACCTGATGTGCTTCTCATGAAGATGTGTAGGGTGTGTTACACGTTGCGGACCGAAGGACTAGTGTGCGAGCTTCACAGGGAAGCGATGCCGAGTCTAAATCAGGCGAAATCATGCGCCTGCTCGCACGCACCGATATAACCACATGCATCGCCCGATACGAGGAGCTTTTCAATGACACATGTTGAGATTCCAATGGTGATAGAGTGAGGAACATGGGATCTGCAATATCCGTGAACAGCCTGACTAAGCGCTACGATGACCTCACCGCCCTCAACGGCATCAGCTTCGATGTACACCGGGGAAGCGTCTTCGGACTACTAGGCCCCAACGGGGCAGGGAAAACCACAACGATTCGTATCCTGACGGGGCTAACGAGACCTAATTCCGGGGAGGCAACCGTCCTCGACTACAATGTCGCTGAAGAGAACCAGTTGGTTAAGTCAAAGGTTGGCGTTGTCCCGGAGGCCTCCAACATCTACGAGGAGATGACGGCGCTTGGGAACCTCGTCTTCTCGGGTGAACTCTACGGCGTACCCAGCTCAGAGAGGAAGAGTAGAGCAATGCAGCTGCTTGAAGTGTTCAACCTAGCCGACAGGGCCAGAGACACGGTCCTCGGATTAAGCCGTGGCATGAAGAGGCGCCTCACCATAGCCTGCGCCCTCATGCACCGCCCAGAGCTTCTCTTCCTGGACGAGCCCACGACGGGCCTAGACGTTCAGAGCGCCCACCAGCTACGAGACCAGGTTAGACGACTCAACAAGGAGGGTGTAACCATCTTCCTCACCACCCACTACCTTGAGGAGGCCGATCAGCTCTGCAACACGATCGCAGTGATCAACTGGGGAAGGATAGTCGCCTTGGACTCCCCGGAGAACCTCAAAGCCAGCGTGACGGGTGACAGGGTCGTGGAGGTGAGCTTCAGTGCCCCAGTCCCAGAGGATGGACTGAAGAGGCTCCCAGGTGTCGTTGAGGTTTACAAGCTCGGCGACAAGTACAGGCTCAGATTAGCAGGTGAAGGCGACTCCGTCTCGGATCTTGTTGAATACGCGAGGAATCGCGGTTCTAGGATAGCGACGATCAACACGCTGAAGCCGAGCCTCGAGGACGCCTTCCTGAAGATCACCGGGACGACCCCCGACGAGGTATCCAGAGATAAGGTACAGCCGAGGCAGAGGAGGATGGATGGATGAGGGAACAGCTGGAGAGGGCGCTGTACATAGCCCGTAAGGACATTAGGGTCTACTACTTGAAGGCGCCGAACTTCACCTACGGGCTACTCATGCCCCTCGCCCTCTACCTCGCCTTCGGCGTCTCAGGCAACCTCAACGCAGCCACACTGATAAGCGGCCTCGTCAGCCTCGTCGTTCTCTTTGGCGCCACTAGCATAGAGGCAGTCGCCATCGTATCCGAGAGGACGAGCGGCACATTCGAGAGGCTCCTCGTCGCGCCAGTTAGCCTTCGATGGGTGCTGCTCGGTAAGGCCCTTGGGGGCGCCGCCTTCGGACCCGTCTTAGCCATCCTCGCCCTCGTCCCTGTGACACTTCTTTCAGGCGCTCAGGTTGCGGGACACATAGCCGTCCTGGTGGCGGTTGCTGTTAGTAGCTTCGCCTTCGCCTGCCTTGGCATAGTCGCCTCCGCCTACTCTAAGTGGATACCGGAGGCCCAGATGTACTCGAACTTCCTCAGGTTCCCGATGGCATTCCTCGGAGGGGCCTTCATATCCGTCGAGTCGATGCCCGAGGCGCTCAGACTCTTCTCCAGATTCCTACCCCTCACCTACTCGATTGAGGCGCTAAAGGAGGCGATGGCATACCCACTGCCAACGGTGACGTATCTTCTCGACCTCCTCGTACTCGTGGCGTTCTCAGCGGGGTGCCTGCTGTGGGCTGAGAGGGTGCTCAGGAAAAGGCTCGCTTAGCGGGGCACGTGAAGCCAGCCATACTCCTCGTAGATGCGCCGCCCCTCGGTGGACGTCAGAAAGTCGATGAACTTCCTCGACAGTGACTCGTCTCGCGTGTAGGTGATGACTTGGGCTGCGGTGCTCCTGAAGACCTGTACGTCTCTTGGAAGCTCGACAGACTCGCATGTATCCGGCCAGATGTTCTTGAAGGCGTTCCACCCGAAGACAACGTCGACCTTGTTAGAGTGTATTAGCCCCATCAGGGTCCCGCAGGCGTCTGCGTGTTCCACAATATTCGCTCTCACAGCCTCTATAATTCCAGCTTTACTGCATACATCATCCCAGACTCCCTTCAAACAGCCACCAACGGCTACCCCGACACGAACTCCGGGCTCGGCAAGATCCTTTAGCCTCTTGATGCCTCGGGGGTTACCCTCTTGAACAATGAGGACGCTGCGCCGGTAGCCGAGGCTGCGTCTCGTGCCCACTTTGAAGAGGCCTCGGTCCTCTGCCTCGTCGTGGACGTACTCTGCCCCGCAGCTCATCACGTCGCCCTTCGTGTTGAGGGCCATGGCTTTCAGCAGGCTCTCCGGCTTGCCGGCGACGAAGCGGGAACTGATCCCTTCTTTCCTATCGAAGGTGTTGAGAGCATACTCAAGTGGAGGCGCTACTGCGCCTGCTGAGTATACTAGGAGCCCATCTGCTTGCATTTACATATCGGTTTGCTATTATATAGGATAAAGACTTCGCTGACGGTTTTAAGCTCGCGGTGGAACACGGGGGGAAGGATGGATTGCCCAGTGCCCATCACATATACGCACCTGAGGGCTCACTAGCGCACGATTCCACTGCATTAGACACAAGTAATCGGGGATGTTCGCGCGCGCGGTAGTCTTATCCTGAGTCCCACCTGATACTCAACAGTGCGCACCTTAGTCAACACGGAGTAGTCGAAGCGAGTTCAGCATAACAAGTAAAGCGTTGCCCTCATGAATGATGCTGGCGGTCAGGGGATTAATCTGACCAGTTGCAGAGAGTATTATCCCGATTGCGTTTACCACGAGAGCGAAGCCAATGTTGAGTTTCACTATCTTCATTGTTTCACGCCCAATTCGGAGCAACTTTGGAATTCCTTCAAGTCGGTTATTCGAGAGTGTTATACCCGCTGTCTCGATGGCGATGTCCGTCCCAGTGAGACCCATAGCTACGCCCACGTCAGCGGTGGCGAGGCTTGGTGCATCATTGATACCGTCTCCCACCATCACGACCCTGCGTCCGGTTTCCTTCAATCTCTTCACATGGGTTACCTTCTCTGCGGGCAGTAGATCTGCTACAACTTCATCTACGCCTGCCTTAGTCGCCACCTCGTCAGCGACCTCGCGCCTGTCTCCCGTGAGTATGACGATTCTTGAGGCTCCACTTCGTCTCATGTCAGAGATTACCTCGCGGACGTTCTCCCTGAGTGTGTCTGAAACCGTAATGGCTCCAATGAGGTCTCGGTTCTTCGCTATGAGTATCGTGGACTGATTTGTGTTTTGGTTGCTCAGGTACTCTGTTGCTTGGGTTGTGATGGTTATTCCCTGCTGTCGTAGCAGCTTCTCGCTGCCGACAGTGACTCGCGTCTCGTCGTGTGTTACACAGATGCCCATACCAGGGTGTGTCTCCACCTCGGAACATTCCACGGATTGGATGCCCTCCTCCTCAGCTTTATTGGTGACCGCTTTGGCTATGGGGTGCTCGGAGTGCCTCTCAGCTCCAGCGGCCAATGCAAGAACGACATGGTCGGGTGTGCCATTGAAGCCCTTAACTTCCGAGACCTTGGGGCGGCCGAGTGTGAGGGTGCCCGTCTTGTCGAGGACCACGGTGTCGACGTCTGCGAGTTTCTGCAGGCTAGCCCCATTTCTGATGAGTATGCCTTTTCTTGCGCCATTGCCTATACTCGCAGCTACAGCCATTGGAGTTGCGAGAGTCAAGGCGCATGGGCAGCTTATGATGAAGACCGAAGCCATCTTGACAGGGTCACGTGTAATAAAGTAGACTGCCAAACCGAGCACAAGTATCACGGGGATGTAATAGCCTGCGAATCGATCAGCAAGGCGAACTATTGGTGCCTGATTCTCCTCAGCCTCCCTAACCATAACGATTATTCTACCATAGGTGCTCTCAGCGCCAACTACTCGGGTTTGAATCTGGACGGAGCCAAGCTCCACTATTGACCCGCTCAGAACATCGTCTCCCCGCTGCTTCTCGGCGGGGAGAGGCTCACCCGTCACGCTGCTCTGGTTGACGGTCGCATTACCATTGATGACCTCGCCATCGACCGGGATCATCCCACCAGGCTTCACGACTACGACGTCCCCAGGCTTTACCTCCGAGACCGAAACCTCAACCTCTTCTCCGTCACGGATCATCGTGGTGAACTTTGGGAAGGCGTCAATCAGTTCCTCTATTGCCCTATTGGCTCTTCTACTAATGAATTCTTCAAGTATCTCGCCACCCCCTAGCATAAGCACGACAACAATAGCGGCTAGGTTCTCACCGAGCATAATGGAAGCCACTATGGCGACGGTGGCGAGGAGGTCTATGCCGAAGACTCCACCGAGCAAGGCCTTGATGGCGCTATGCGCGATGAATATGACGCCTAGGACAGCGCCCAGAAGGGATAGGGCGTTGTAGATCTGTGGGGGTAGTAGGTTGAGTATCTGAGCTAGCCAACTCGTGGCTCCGAGCCCAACCGAGACCGCGAGGAGTATAGCCTTATTGCGGTTTACCATCCTAGGCACCTAAAGGAGCTTCTGGAGGGCTGCCTTGAGTTCATCGAGCTGTGGTTCAATGTCGCCTGATTTGACCGCTTCGATTAGGCAGTGTTCAAGATGGTCCTCTAGGATGATTGCGCCGGCTTTCTCGAGGGCGGCTCGGACTGCAGCGATCTGTATGAGAATGTCTGGACATTCCTTCTCCTCGTCGATCATCTTTATGATCCCATGCAGATGACCCTCGGCTCTTACTAGGCGGTCTCGGACGTTTTTTCTCTGCTTGTGAACGGTCATATCCTATCCGGGGGGATGGGATAAGTATTAAGGTTTTCTACGGTGGTTCCACACGAGATAAGGGGTCGTTTACACTTGACTGAATCAAGGTCCTAATGTCCATAGCTCTCAGTCCGTTGGCAGGCTCGTTCCAAGCTACTATGTCACGGATGCTCTGACATCCGTCTTCGTGAGAGGTGCTCCTCTGGCGAGCTCCGCGGTGCTCTTCGACCTCGCGATTGTTGCCGCCATGAGCGTTGCTGTACTAATAGTCGACGCCATCGCCTTCAGCAGATTCGGAAGATCTTAACTCTCCTGTCCAGTTCGCGCGCGCTAAATAGCTCTCCATTATTGACAATTTTCCACCATAGTACCGCCGGTACATGAAGAAAATAATTACTCTCTTCAGCATATACGAGATCGCGCGTGCTATCTAAGATACTCCTTCGCCTTCAGAATAGCGGCAACAAAGTCCTCAGAAGCTGCTCCAAGAACCTTGATCCCCGTAGCCGCAAAGACTTCAGAAACAGCGCTCAAAAGCGGCGCCTCCTCAAGCTCCACACCCACCAGTGCTCCTTCCAGCTTTGAGATGGCACCCATGAACGGCTGCGTGAAGAAGTCACCTGAAATAGAAATCCCATCAATCTTATTGTCACGAGCAACCACAGTGACCCTAACCATCTTGCCTGCCTTGTAGACTGACTCCAACACCGTCACCCCCTCCTTCACCTTAGCCCCTCTACCCTCATCCGATAATAGGTGCCTGAGCTCGAGATCCTTGGAGAAGATCCAGTCCTCGCCTCTTCTCTCCTCTAAGAGCTCCTCTAAGTAGCCGCTCTCCTTCTCCGTCAGTGTACCCAGTATTAGGGTTACACCGATCTCTTTCTCATACCCCTCGACGAGGCGGCTCCTCACATCCTCCCGGTTAGGGACCTCTCCGAGTTCCCTTTCAAGGGACGTTAACCACTGGGTCATAGAGTCGGCGAGTTTGTCCTTGAACTTCTCGCTGGGGGCCTTGATAATCTTGCTCATCAGGTCGGCGGGCGTCTGCATGAGGATGTCTCCGGCCAAGACGTTGGCTTGGTCGATGGTTATGGCGCCGTTCCCCGAAATTTTTCTTCCTCCGACGGTCAAGTCATTCGGTTTTCGAAGCTGTGCCTCCAGGCCAAAGCATTTAAGGGCGTATATCGCGGGTCTTGTGAACTTTTCGTAGAACTCAGGTATAGTAGGAGGGCAGTCTGGGCTTTTTCTGTTGACGACCGCGAAGTAGTCCTGCTCCCAGGGGCCGTCTAGGATCGCTCCTCCGCCGATGGTTCTTCTTACGAGGCTGAAGCCCATTTCACGGGCGTATTCGATGTTAATCTCTTTCTCCATCATCTGGTGGTAGCCGATGTTGACGAAGGGATTCGCCGGGTGGTCGAGTATGACTGTGTTTGGTGATGACCCCTCGCTCACCGTTTTTGCGACTGCCTCGTAGAGGTTTGTCATCGTATAGCCGTCGACGGCCCCTAGATCTAAGAGTCTCCACATATCAAATTCAACTCGTGAATACGCTGGAACATGGTTATACTTAACCACGAATTAAAATAGATGCGGAGAGTCGTCGGTATGCAGAAGCACATCATGTCAAAAGGTCATTGACAGTATGTGCTCTGGAGTGGCTTTTGCGTGCGCGTAGCATTTAGGAGAGAGTGTAGTCGCGCTGCCGAGTGCGCAGCCCTTATAGTTTCAGAAGCCGATTGACCTTTTCATCAACTGATGGATGCTTGTTAAAAATCATCCATTGAATCTTCTCCAAACTACTTTCGATAAATAACTGTTTTATCGATTAGAAGGTGGGGTACGGCCGGCACCGACCATGAGCACACCCTCTAGACCAGAAAAACCGCAACAAGTGCCTGCGCTAAAATATTCGATAATTTGGTGGTAGGCGGGTACGATCCGAAGAAGATTCCAGTTGGGTTGCGCGCTCCCCCAAGAATCAGCCGGCTCCAGTGGCTGGGCAGCCGCAGTCGGTGGTTCCGGCTGACTCGGTAGAGAAGTCGGTTGCGCCGGCTGTCTCTGTTGAGAGGCCGGTACAGACGGCTGAGAAGGTTGAGGCGGTTAGCACGGTTCCTATGGGGGAGGTTGTAAACGCTGAAAGACTTCTGCCGACTCTACCGATTGCTCAACCAGCCCAACTAACGCCTCAACTAAGCTTTCAACCGCAACCGCAGCCAGCCAGATCAACCGTCGCCCAGCCCCCTCGACCACGGCAGACCAGCGGGCAGCCAGAGGAGCGACCGAACATAGTCATCATCGGGGGAGAGCCGGCCGTTCAGCTGAAGGGACTCGAGAGAAAAGCTGACCAAAGCCTTCAGGACCCAGGAGGGCTTAGCCAGAGCCACACCAGAGAGGTGTAATGACTCCTCTTTAGAGAGCCTCGCAGCAGCTTCGTAGCCTTCAGATGCCACCACAGCCGCAGCCATGAGCCGCCACAGCCACCTAAGCTCCCTGAGTTGCCGCTGCAGCCAACTGCCTCATCAGCTAGAACGGTTCAGCTATGGGACTGCTCCCATAGCGCCTGAGTGTCCGACCATCAGTGCAGTATAAGGCGGCTTCTGCGCTGTACCATGTTTTGCGCAAAACATCGAGTCTAGAACGAGGGCATCAGGCCCTGAGCCGGCAGCGCCTCTCATCACCATCGTGAGGACTTACTCCTTAGAGACCTCATCCACGAGGCAAGCCGGGAACAGTCCTACGAGAACCGCCTTAGCCTTGCGGCTGGGTTTCGTCCCGCCCACCACAGGCTTTGCCTCAGGAAGATCTAACACGTTCCTCTCAGCCATGTGCACAACGCAGAGAGCAGGGTAATCCTTCTCCCTGCCCTTCAGCAGATTGAGAAATAAATTCATGTTCTTCTCCTGCTCCGCACTCAGCCTTGGTATGATCCTTGGCATCGACTCATCAACGTAGCCGGCGTCACCCGGGACATCCAACAGCGGCTTCTCACGAAGCCACTCCACTTCGAAGAACACTTCAACGGCCAGCTGCTTAACGCCCTCCGCTCGGGCGCGCCTAACCGTTTCATACCCATCCACGACGTAGCCATACGGGTAGCAAGCCACCGGCTCCGAATGATTCAAGTCCATCTTAGGCATCCCTTCATGCTCCTCACTAGTCGATCCGCTTCTAGCCGCCCGCCATAAACCAGCGACTGGCACCACACGGTGCCAACTGACGAAGACCTCGCCACCCTTGACACTCTCAACGATGGACCTCAGCTCTTTTCGGGTGAGGGACCAGCCCATTGCGAGGCTCCCCAATTCCCAGCGTCGATACTCTTTCGGGAGCATCATGATCGTTAAGGCTTGCCACGGCGAAAGCGTTTGGCACAAAACACCCATCTTCAGGAAGAGGGGCATCTCAAGCAGCCTTAACCTATTGGCTATAGAGGACCTGGATTTCCCGTATCGGTCAGCGACCATCTGCTCCGTGTACCCGAACTCACTGACCAACAACCTGTAGCCCATCGCCTCCTCAACTGGGTTCAGGCCTTTACGATGAAGATTAGTATTCAACGTCGCCTCCGCGGCCCCCTTGTCGGAGAAATCAACTACCTCCACCTCAATCTCTATCCATCCCAGCGCCGTAGCCGCGTTCACCCTCCGCTGCCCGTCAACAATAAAAAATTTACCCGGTATAGATGGATGAGACCTAACGATTGGTTTCACATGCATCCCGCTAACCAATATCGAGTTCTTAAGTACAGCGTCCTCCTTCTCATAGCTCAAGATCCTTGTTTGATAAGGGTTCGTCCTTATGTCACTTAGCCGAATCACTTTCTCAACCATTTAACTCCACCTCCAACACGTTTGCTGAACTTGGCAGAGAGTTAATCGAAAATCTTGTGTATTTTACTCCAGTCAGTCCAGTTCGAATCGACTCCAGCATCTCATCCCCATTATTCATATGCATCTAATATTATTATGGTTCTATATACATATAAATATTTTTAACTTTATTATAAGGAAGACATTAATATTCTTATCCTTCAACTATAATCTATGTCCGTTTCAACCGAGCCGAAATTACTTTTAAAAATCTTGCAACACTACGCGATTATTCAAATCCTATACCCGGACAAACAACTCTCGGTCAACGAACTGACAAGCACCCTCAAGAAAGACCAGGGCAACATATCAAGAGCGCTAAAAGAGCTAGAGGAACTGCACATAATCCAAAGCACTAGCGAAAAAGGCATCCATGGAAGACAACGAAAAGTAAAGCTAACAGCCTCAGTAAGACATCTCTTTAGCTATTTAACAAGAATCATGGAAAAAAAACTCTACGACAACGAAATACAACCAGAATTACTAAGAGAGTACCTAGACCTAATCCAATCCAATGATGAAGCATTGATTGACATGGGTATTACTACTTTAGAACAAGAAAGCAAGGGAAAAACAACCTATGACGCTGAATCATTAAAAACGATCAACAACATACTAAACAAAAAAATTCGTAAAAAAGAGATACTAGCTATAATAAAGAATTTTGTTAAAAACTCAGATGAAGACAAAAGAGTCGTATATTCCAAAGTATTCTTAGGTCCACTAAATCAGTTCACAATAAACATGGAGGAGACGGAGGAGAATAGACACCAAGCGTTTACAATCATATCAGAACTTCTTCCGCAGGCAGAACTCTATAATTCACTTTTCGAACAATTTTACACTCTTATCGAAGCCGACTCCATTTATGTACAGAGTGCACGAGACCTCATTCTATCCTTTTATCCCGACTCAGTATCTGACATTAAACTAAGACTGCTTATTCGTGCCAGAAAAGCATCCGATGACGTCCGAAAAAGAATAAAGAAACAGCTGTCCGAACTCACATAAGTGCGCTGTACGTAGAAGCAGGCGCGCGCGGAACTTTTTACTATTTGCTCTTCTCAATGTCCTAGCGCGTAAAAAATACGTTTAATTAATTTTTCCAGTGCTACGCTCATCAAGCTTGAATAACTGCCTGGCCATCACGTCTCTGATTAAATTGGCGACCCGCATCGGATCCCTCACCTTGACCATCCTCTTAGTGAAGTCCCTCTCACTCTGAGTCTTGATTGTGATATCCCCCATGTTGAATATCCTGCTGCTATAAGTTCCTGATCACCTCGAGATCCGAGAACCCGGTCGAAACAGTCTCATCTACTCACATGCACGTAGGGAGAGGTAGGCCAAGAATTAACGAATCAGCACGCTGATCGCATGCGCTTCAAATCTGGCAGCCGGGGCAGTAATGGACCTGGCCCCCACCCAGCGCCGTCCTCTCTACCTTGGCCCCACATCGGGGGCAGAGTCGATCCTTCATGTTCGGGCCCATGACGGGAGTGTACCCGCCCTTCTTGCCGAAGAGGTCGAGGATCTCGTCTTTCCCACCCTGCCTTAGTCTCTCCTCAATAAGGGCTTTAACAGCGTCGTAGAGGGCATTGATCTGGTTCGATGACAGTTCGGATGACTTCCTACGCGGGTGGATGCCCGCACGGTAGAGCACGTCTTGGTAAGCGCTGTTGCTGAGGCCTGACACGGCTGCGTTCTTCCCGACGAGCAGAGGTTTGAGCTGCGTAGCCTTAGCTGTGATGAGCTCTGTGAATCGCTCGGGCGTAAGGTCTCCTGGGGAGGAGGCTCCACGATAGTCTCGCCTGTATATGTAGACGCCGTCAAGCTGATCATCGTCAGCCGCGTAGATGACGCCCATGCTAATGAGGCGGACGGTGAGTGAATCACCCCCGGTGAAACCGATTCTGAGATGATACTTCGCGTCGTCACCGGCTCGGTGGTAGAGGATGACGCCACCGTACTCTGGTGCCAGCAAAAGGTTCATGCCATTGTCAAGCCTTACGCGAATCGTGTTCCCGCTGCTCCCCGCTCCCATGACTGTCCTACCGACGAGTCGTTTGAAGTCGTCGAGGTCTCTGTTGATGAAGCCTATCCTGTGAATCTTTTCGTAGTCCTTGAGGTCGTATGACTCGATTTTCTTCCCTTTGATAGTCGCGTCCAGTTGTCCGGCGAGGAGCCTCGCCTCCGGGTACTCGAAGCTCATTGGAACACACTTGAGCGATGCTGGTTTCTTAGCCTATTAAGTGTTGAGAGCGCGCGGGATATCGGAGTCGAGGTCGATGAGGGAGATCGAGCGCGCGACGTGATAGCACAGATAACATCTCCTCAAACCTATACGGGTCGGCGCAAGTCAACATCATCAGACTTGGATGTAGTAACTCATCAGTAGGTGCGTCACATCGATGGTTGAAATAATGCCCGTGAGCTTCTGCTCGCCATCGACGATGAAGCAATGATCCTCTTTTCCTTCTATCATCTTCTCGATCATATTCATCACGGGCTCATCCTCACCGAAGACAAGGGGTGGCTGCAGCTCCACCGTGTTCAGCGGGTCATCGAGAGCCGTCTTCGATAGGAATGCTAGGCCTTCGAGGGTGGCGTAGCCTACTACCTTCTCGTCCGCATTGACTACCGGCATAAGCCTGAAGCTCGTCTCACCGAAAGCCTTCATGGCCTCCCTGATGCTGACGTTGGCGTGTAGCCTCTGGGGGTTCCGGGTCGCTATGTCTCTCGCGGTGAGCTTCTCAAGCTCCTTCGGTCTGCTCCTCGTGACCTTATAGTAGAACCTCTCGAGGGCAAGCTCCTCCTGGCTTACCTTGTTCGCCGGTTGGATGGGGTAGAAGCTGTAGGCACCTGAGACGAAGAAACAGACGACTGTCGATAGTATTATTGGTATAATTGTGTGGGGCCCGAAGACCTCTGCTATGAAGACGATGGGGGTCAGCATCATTTTGTGCACACCTGCAGAGAATGCGGCCATGCCCATTAGTATGAAGATCGGCGTCATCGAAGGCATCAGGGCGGTGCCCACCATTGCCCCCCAGGCTCCACCTAACAGCAGCGTTGGTAGGAAGAGGCCTCCAGTTCCGCCGAAATTCATCGTTATACCCGTCGTAAGTGTTCGGAGCAACAAGACGACGCCAAGAGTCATAAGAGAGCCACTCAACATGAGGGGGACCATCTGGTAACCTGGGCCAACTGACTGGGGTGAAACGTAGCCCACCCCACCAAGTACGATGCCTCCAATGATGAGCATCAGTGGGTAGCCACCACGTATAACGACCTGCCTCGCGAGCCTCTCACAGGCACCATAGACGCTGGTGAAGAGGAATACGACTCCGCCTGTAGCGAGCCCGAAGACCATAGAGATCGGCAACCAGACCATTGGCAGGGCTGCCACATCGAGCTGGAGGCTGGGGACGAGGCTAGGGGCCCCCACCGCCACGGAGACTAGGTACGCTGTTGAGCTAGCTATAGCAGCCTCGATGAACGATTCTTTCTCAATGTCCCTCCGGTAAGGGAACTCGAGGGCGAAGAGGAGCCCAGTGAGGGGGGTCTTGAAGCTCGCCGAGAAGCCTGCAGCTACACCTATCATAAGCACCTTGCCTGACCCCATCCTGAGGCGCAGAATCTTATTCAACCAGCTTGAGAACCCACCCGAGATGACCGCTGATGGCCCCTCCGGCCCAGCCGAACCACCGAAGATCGATGTAGCTATCCCTGAGACAGTTTTCACGATCGCCTCCCTGGGTATCAAACCACTCGGTGCCAGGTGGAAGACCTCGAGTATATTGTGGAAGCTGCTCTTTGGCGTCTTATACCAGGCAAATAGGTGGATGAGGAAGTAGCTGAGGACGAGACCGGTGAAGGGAAAGACGAAGAATAGAGTTGGAGTCTTCAAGGCGTCCTGGTAGAAGGTCTCCCAGGAGTAGTAGACGAGCCCATTTATCACCGAGGCGGCAAAGCCGGCCACGACGCCGGTTGCGATGGGAAGTGACCACCAGGAAAAGTTCGACCGCCTCGTAAGCCATCAACCCTTATTAATCCTGTGAGATTATCGCAGGTATCTGAGTCGGGATAGATTAAAACTTGGCGGAGAGGTTCCTGAGGCCCCGCTGGCTTTACGCCATCATACCCTTCTACGCGATACAGAGCTGCATAGGAACTTACATCACGCTGCGAATCCTAGAACTCGGAGGGAGCGTCATTAGCGTTGGGCTCGCCTCATCTGCTTATAACATCTCGCTAATACCCTCGGCCTTCATAGGGGGGAAGATAGCCGACTACATCGGGAGGAGGAGGCCCCTACTAGCCCTCAGCGCAATGGGGCAGCTATTCACGCTGAGCCTAATCGCCATGGCCGGGGATATTAACCTGATAATCGGATTCTACGCCATTTACAGCTTCTTCAGTAGCTTCAGCCCGACGGTCTTTAGCCTCCTACTCATGGACACGGTCTCGAAGGAGAACCTTGGTGAGGGAAGTGCCATCAGCTTCAAGTACATGATATATGGGAGCCTAACTGGAAACGCGCTAGGATTTCTCGTCCTCACGTCCCTGCCACTAACCGCCGTCGCCCTTCTCCCAGTGGGCTTTAGCACAATTCTCCTCATTCTCTCACTAGCCCTAGTGAAGGACTCGAAGACGGCCACCGAGAGGCAAGCGATCACCTTCAACCCCGAGGCCCTCATCACACGCCTAGCCCACCTCCCAGTGATCCTCATCAAGGTACCGAAGTTGGAGGACTTCAAGGGACTAACCAAGGGTGCCCGTAGTGCAGTGACGAGGGACATCCCCCTAATCATGGCTACGAACGTACTCTTCTTCCTAGGAGCCAACCTCTTCTTCACCAGCTATACACCCTTCCTCAAAGCGAACAACCTCAGCAACCTCGAGATAACTGGACTAGGAATCTTCGTGACATGCATAAACGGCCTAGCGAGTGCACAGAGGTTCAGCCGCTCTAGTAAGAGAGGTGACCCCGGGATGATCGTGGAGTTCATGTCACTGAGAGCCATGGCTTTCCTCTTTGCGGCGATAGAGAGCCTATACTTCTTCGGTCACAGCGTGCTGTACGTGACCCTCCTCCTCTACCTCCTCATCGGTATGGCCTACACGAACATCACCATCGGGATGAACGCGCTCCTCTACCGGTTCCTCCCGAAGGAGGGACAGGGGGGGACACTCGGCGTATACAGCGCCTTAAACAGCATCGCCATGTTCCTCGGCAGCTTCCTCAGTGGAAACATCAGCTTCTTCTTAGGATACCCCGTGACATTCCTCCTCAGCAGCATCGCCCTTTTCGGCGCTGCGAGCCTCTTCGAGTGGCACTTCAAACCCCGGCGCACGGTCGATGAGGAACTCTTCTAGCCGTGAATAATTAACTCCGCTACCTCATCCGAGGGCCCAAGTAGTCTGACCAACTTTGATGACTCGACGGCTTCAAGTAGCGCAGAGAACTCGAGCGCCTGTGGAACATTCGACTTGTCCGCGTCGAACCAAAGGTCGAGCATTGAAGGCCCGCCCCTCTCCGCAACTTTTAAACGCAATATGAAGGGGTAGTTCCTGTGCTCAGTAGAGAAGAGGAGGTGACCATCCTCAGCCTCGATGAGGCGAATCAGGGCACCCCCGAAATTGGCGCCACCGCTTACTACCTCCAGCGGGACCACGTTCCGGCTTGGCCTCAAGGGGGGTTTCACTGCCCCCTCGTCATCCTCGTTCTCGGAGGTGAAAAGTAAGAGACCCAACCCTAGCCGTGCTGAGGCCCTGTAGCTGAGACGTGTATTCGATTTACCTCTCGGCCAACCCTCAGTAATATACGTCGTGAGCTTAACTGATTCCTCTAAAGTGACGCCGGTCGATAAACCCCCATATCGGCTTAGAAGCTGAGCCATATGCGCTGTCAGCTCCTCTAGGTCGTGGGGAAGGTCAGCAATTCCCTGTGAATCATAGATCTTGATGTTGCTTGGGAAGGGAAGGTCCGCAGGCGCCTCTAAAGGCCCGCCCAGAAACACGTATATGTGCATCCAGGACCTCGGCTCAGTCGAGGACCCAACCCACTGGAGAGCCCCGGCAAATATCATCGTGGGGTCCGTCTCCTCGAATGCGAAGGTGAATACTGGTTTTTGGCCGGCGTTGAGGCCCCAGGCGACGTCTGCGACGGCGTCGCCCTCGGGGCTCATGTAGCTCGTCTCGGTGTAGAACCCTAGACCTCTCCCCTTCATAACGAACCAATTGGTGAGGCCTGTCTTGTCGGCTGGGAACCCCGTCGCCTAATCACCTGTAGGATTCCGCGAGGCGCATCCACTCCTCCGGTGTAAGGCGCCAGCCGAGGGCGCCCATGAACTCCAAGAGGTGAATAGGGTTCGATGACTTCGAGATCGTGAAGACGTTATCCTGTGCTATGAGCCAGTTAAGGGCGACCTGAACTCGCGTCTTGCCGTAGGCCTCCGCGATCTCGTCCATGACCACGTTAGGTGTCTGGAGGATAGCCCCCCTCTCGAGTGGGCGATAGGCTACTAAGCTGATCCCCATTCGTCGGCAGGCAGGGAGGAGCTCCATCCTCGGCTTCTGGTCGAGGAGGCTGTACTGAACCTGATTAGCCACGAGTTCATTGTCTTTGAGGCAGCTCCGGGCATCCACCATGAGCTGGGCGCTAAAGTTACTAACCCCGATGAACCGTGTATGGCCCTCCTTAACGCACTCCTCCATCGCCTCCATCGTCTCGGCGAGGGGCACGTCAGGGTTTGGCCAGTGAACGAGGTAGAGGTCGACTTGGTCGACGCCGAGACGCTGTAGGCTCGCCCTCATGGAGCGGTACAGGTCATCTCTGTGGAGGTGGTTATGCCAGACCTTCGAGGTGATGAATAGCTTCTCCCTGTCCCAACCCTCAATAGCTTCTCCGACTAGCTCCTCGGCGTGGCCAGCACCATAATACTCGGCGGTATCGATGTGGGTGAGGCCGAGCTCAAGCGCCATCCTGATTGCGGTGACGGTCTCCCTGTCACGGGTCTTGTCGGGGTTCTCCCGACCCCCCATCCCCCACGTCCCAAGACCGAGAATGGGTATGCTGATGCCTCTCGTTAATTCCCTGCGCTCCATCAAGTTGAGGTTACCTCCCTGAAGATGAGGGTAAAGAGGGATAAGAGGGTTAGGCGACGAGCTTCCTCATGAAGCCCTCGTAGTCGCCTGGTGGAATGGAGGTCTTAAAGTTTTTTGTGATCTCCTTGGCGAGCTTCGCCTTATCGTAGAGGAGGTCGACGCATGTTAGAGCCATTACCTTAGCTAGGAGGACGATTATGTTGCCTGATAGTTGGTTCTGATCGGGATTTAACATTGCGCGCGTGGTGAGCCAATACAAATCGGCATCCGATTCGACGCCCAGAATAATTATCTATTCGACTCGGGTTACTCTCCTACAATCGATGAGGTTGACCAAATGAAACTTCTTGAGTACGAGGCGAAGGAGGTCTTCAAGCGGTACGGCATCCCCCTTGGGATGAGCGCCATCGCTAAGACACCCGGCGAGGCCAAAGACGCTGCAGCGATCATTGGTAGACCTGTAGTAGTCAAGGCCCAGGTGGGAGTTGGTGGCAGGGGGAAGGCTGGAGGCATCAAGCCTGCGGATACCCCCGTACAAGCCCGCGAGGCAGCGAAGCAGATACTCGGTATGAAGATCAAGGACCTCACCGTACGGAAGGTACTCGTCGAGGAGCGGCTTAGAATCCAGCATGAGATTTACCTCGGAGTCATCGTAGACCGAGCCGCGAAATGCTACACCATCCTCGCCTCAGGTGAGGGGGGCATGAACATAGAAGAGGTCGCCGTTAGGAACCCCGAGAAGATTGTCAGACACAACGTCGACCCCCTAATGGGTTTCCGAAGCTACCATGCAAACGAAGTTGCCAAGCGCCTCGGCTACAGCGGAAAGAAGATGCAGCAACTCAGTGACATCCTCCTGAGTCTATACAGAGTCGCATATGAGATGGACGCGGAGTTGACGGAGATCAACCCACTCATCGAGACGGCGGAGGGTTTCGTGGCCGCCGACGCTAGGCTTAACGTCGACAACAACGCCCTCTACAGGCACAAAGAGCTGGAAGCGAAGTACATTGAGAGCTTCGAGGGGGAACTGACCCCCCGGGAAATGGAGGCACGCGCTATGGATCTCACATACGTCGAACTGGATGGCGACATCGGCATCATCGGCAACGGCGCAGGTCTTACAATGTCGACGCTCGACACAGTCATGCTCTACGGAGGGAGGGCGAGGAACTTCCTAGACCTCGGCGGTGGTGCCAACCCCGACCGCATTGGCAAAGCAGTTGAATTCGTACTCAAAGATAACAGAGTCAAGGCACTTTTCGTCAATGTCCTCGGAGGCATAACCCGCTGCGATGATACCGCTAAGGGCATCATCGAGGCACGGAAGAAGCTCGGTGACAACAAACCCATAGTCGTCAGGATGATGGGCACCAACGAGGAGGAGGGAAAGAGGCTCCTTCACGGCGCAGGTATAGAGACGAATGACACGATGGAGGAGGCGGCTCAGAAGGTCGTCCACCTCGCTAAGGAGGTTTGAACATGAAGCTCATCAACAGGGACACGAAGGTCGTTGTACAGGGCGTCACCGGCACACAGGGCAGGTTCCACGCCGCAAGGATGAAGGAATACGGCACCACGGTGGTCGCCGGCGTTACCCCGGGCCGCGGAGGCCAAGACGTCGACGGCACACCCGTTTACGACACCGTCGTCGAGGCCAAGGAAAAGCATGGACTCGACGCGAGCATAGTCTTCGTCCCCGCCTTCGGTGCCCTCGATGCTGCTCTTGAAGCCATCGAGGCTGGGATGAACCCTGTCGTCGTCATCACTGAAGGCATACCCGTCAGGGACACTATCGAGCTTGTCGCCCGGGCTAAGCAATTAGACACAACGGTCATCGGCCCCAATACCCCAGGCCTCATCAAGGCGGGAGAGTCAAAGATGGGAATTATGCCGAACCAGGTCTTCAAACGCGGCTCAGTCGGCATCATTAGCCGCAGCGGCACCCTCTTCTACGAGATCGCTGCCCATGTCACAAATCAGGGCCTCGGTGAATCCACATGTGTAGGCCTCGGCGGTGACCCAGTAGTTGGCCTCGACTATATAGAGCTCCTAAAGTGGTTTGAGAATGACGTAGAGACTAGGGCGGTCGCTCTCATCGGGGAGATCGGTGGGGACGCGGAGGAGAAAGCCGCTGACTTCATCGCCTCAGGGGGATTCACGAAGCCTTTGGCGGCATATATAGCTGGTCGCGCTGCCATTCCGGGGAAGAGGATGGGCCACGCAGGCGCTATAATACAGGGAGCTGCTGGGACAGCGGACAGCAAGATGAACGCCCTTAGGGGCGCTGGCGCAGCTATAGGTGAGCAGCCCATTGACGTAGCGAAGGCCTTGAAGAAGGCTCTGGTCTAAACCTCGTCGAGTATTTCGAGGAGTTTGTTGAGCATCTTATAGGTGAGCCCCCAGATGATGTCATCTCCGAGTTTGAAGACCTCTCCCTCCCAATCTTTTACCTTCGCTGTAGTCCTGCTCTCCCTGAGTTCCTTGAGGTGTACCCAGCGGTAAGCGGTAAGCTCGGGGTTGAGCCTGATCTCTGGCCTCCCCTCGTAGAGGTATACGATGGGTAGTACATCCCTATCCGGTTTTATTGATGAGAACATCACGGGGAGGCCGCCTATGTATGTAAGGGAGTCGAGATCTATTCCGGTCTCCTCTTGTACCTCCCTTATGATAGTATCCCTGAGTGTACGGTCGTCCCTCGCTCTCTTCCCGCCGGGGAACGCCATGTCCCCCGACCATGGGTCCCCCAGGACGACGGCGCGCCTGACGAGGAGGGTCTCGTAGTCGTTAGCCTCTTCTCTGATGAGAATGGCGACAGCAGCCCAGGCATCTATTGCCTCTACGCCTCGTAGCCTATGCTTCAGCCTCTCGATCAAGGGAGACCACTCGACTTGAAACCGTTGAGGGGGTTAAAATACTAATTGCTCAATCGCGCATGAAGGGTGGTTTAGAATACGGGTTTAGACTGGGGGCGCCTCACCGCCCTCCCCTGGCTTCCAGCCCTTGACTTAGCCGATGGTGGTCTTCACCGAGCGTGTGAGGTGGCCGAGGTCGGTTTCTAGGGCACAGAACCTGAAGCCCCGCGCGTGCAGTTCGAGGGACCTATTTTGAGTTTCAGCGGGGAAAAAGCTACCCTAGGCCACGGGGCTAATCCTCTTCCTGCCGCTCCTCAATCCAGCTGAACTTTTTTTGGAGCGTCGTGGGGTAGTAACTGCGCCAGTTGAACCCCACACGCTTCCCCCAGTCATAGTAGATACGTGGGTCGACGTAGTTTTTCAGGCTGGTACCGAGGTTGTAGTCGCGGGTGATCTCCTGGGCCTCGACCTGGAGCTCCATCCGCTCCACCGACTCCCTATTGCGTCGCCTTCTCTCCTCTAGCCGCTTCTTCAGCTTCAGGCTCTTCGTCACGTAATCATTCTTGATCCTACGGGAGCATTCCCTGCCCGCCTTGGCTGCCTTCTTCGCGGCCTCGACCCGCTTCTTTAGATTTGGATGTAACTCTCCCGGATCCTTGGAGTGTTTCTCATACTCCTGCTCGGCCAAATGCAGCTTCTGCTCTGCCTCGTAAAGCTTCTTCTCAGCGGCAGTTAGCTTCTCCCTGTACCTATTCTCCTCGCCGGTGATCTTCTGCCGCAGAGCCTTCTCATTGACCGTAGCCTTAGCCTCTAACCTTTTTAGACGATCCTTTTTAGCCTGGAGGCTCTGCTGCCAGGTCTTGGGAATAGTGCGTTTATGGTTGCAGACTATGGCGGCTTCGAGATTTGCCTTGAGGGCAGCCTGGCGCTTGACGTAGTCGGGGTCCTCGGGTCTTATGGTCTCTGTTGCGAGTCTGCCCCCGACGGCGTCGGTGGCGTAGAGGGTACGAAACACCTTGGCGCTGAGCCCCTCCATGATCTCCTTTAGGAAATCACCTACGTGGCCCGAGCTGATGCCCTCGAAAAGACTCGCCTTCCCCGCACCCGCGGCGAAGTCAAGTAGGTTCTGCACCACTTTAGGGGGGAGCTTAGCGGTGATATTCAGGGGGATCGAGTCCTTGCCGAGGAAGTTGAATGTGACTGAGCCGTCGGCGTTGAAGCAGACGTG